>Ga0182014_10006552_pt1 | contig 12489 bp, 13 predicted proteins | sample 612S2DmetaG_FD_120489 | JGI IMG/M metagenome (GOLD analysis project Ga0182014, IMG submission 120489) | Permafrost microbial communities from Stordalen Mire, Sweden - 612S2D metaG | ecosystem: Environmental > Terrestrial > Soil > Wetlands > Permafrost | place: Sweden: Stordalen | collected... | reverse complement strand
GCCCGCCCCGCGCATGCAGCCGTCGACAAAGGCGCCGAACACCAGATCGCCTCGGCCGAAACAGCTCTCGGCGTAGTGGGCGATGAAGTCGTCCGACATGGCGCCCTCGAACCGCTCATGGCGGCTCTGCGGGTCCAGGCGCAGGAGATGGCTGCGAAACGTCGGTATATCGGCGGGCCACAGGCGCCGAATTTCCGAGGCGGGGCGCGTAGAACTCGCCATGATCTTCCCTTAAAATCAGCAAATCCGACGTCTCGAACCGGCCTTCATGTTGTGCGTTGCAACAAGAAACGCAAGCCTGGCGGCTGCGCCAACTTGCCGCGCCCCGCCGAGAGCGGGCCTCACGCCGCGTTCGGACGCGAAACCCGCGCTTGCCTCGCGGCGCCCCGAACGGGTGTATATAACATGAAGGCGGGCGAGCCGGGGCGACGGCGACGGCTCGGCGCTCCGCCGCAATGCGCTCGCGCGTCGCGGTTTTCGCCGGCGGCCTCGAATTTCGGTCATCGTTCATTAACCGCCGGCAGGGATACAAAGTCGGGCGCGCAACGGCGGCCACAGGTCGGATTTTCGCCGGGATCGCGGCGCAAACACCGCCCGGAGAGAAGAAGACCGCCGGCGCCAGTCGCGATTCGTCGAAGGAAACTCCCCCATGTTGCTTGCAGCGCCCCATGCCGTTCGCACCCTCGCCGCTTCGCTCGGCGTCTGCCTCGCGCTCGCGGGCGCGAACGCCGCCGCCACGGCGACCAAACCGGCCGACAAGGATGCGACGCAGCCCGCCACCAAGCCGGCGCTGGTGGCGACCTACGGCGACTGGAGCGTCTTCCAGAGCCAGGCCGGCAAGAACCGAATCTGCTATGCGCTCGCCCAGCCCAAGGATCGGGCTCCCGCCGACCTCAAACGCGATCCCGGCTACGCCTTCATTTCCGAGCGACCCGCGGAAAGCGTGCGCAACGAAGTCTCCTTCATCATGGGTTTCGACGTGGCGGTCCCAGGCGACGCCGCCGAGGCCAAGGACAAGGACAAGGACAAGGACAAGAAGGCGGCTGACGCGAAGGACAAGAAGGCGAAGGACAAGAAGGCGAAGGACAAGAAAGAGACGAAGACGGTCGACGTCGCGCCGACCGCGGCGATCGGCGAGGCCAGCTTCGATCTTCTGCCGAAGGGCGCCAATCTTTGGGTCAAGAACGCGGCCAAGGAGCGCGCGCTGATCGCGGAAATGCGCAAGGGCGGCAAGCTGCAGATCAAGGCCGCCTCGAAGAAGGGCCACGTCACCACCGACACCTACTCGCTCAGCGGCTTCGCCCAGGCGATCGACCGCGCGCTGAAGGAGTGCCCGAGCGGCTAGCGCACGCGGCGACTCGCCTTCTTCGCTCGCCGAACGCCCGGACGGCGCCGTCTCCGCCGCGCTGTGTCCCTCACCGGATTTCCGGGGTCGCCTCTTCACGCGCGAGGTTGCCGAAGCGCGTCAATTCGGCCTCGAACTGCAGCTCCACCATGCCCGTCGGCCCATGGCGTTGCTTGCCGATGATCACCTCGGCGCGGCCGTGCGCGCGCTCCATTTCGTTCATCCACGCCGCGTGCTCCTCCGTGCCCGGGCGGGGCTCCTTGTTCCTGAGGTAATACTCCTCGCGATAGACGAACAGCACGACGTCGGCGTCCTGCTCGATCGAGCCGGATTCTCTCAGGTCCGAAAGCTGCGGGCGCTTGTCGTCGCGCTGCTCGACCTGGCGCGAGAGTTGCGAAAGCGCGAGAATCGGCACGTTCAACTCTTTGGCGAGCGCTTTCAGGCCGGTGGTGATTTCGGTCAGCTCCTGCACGCGGTTGTCGGGGCGCGCCTTCGAGCCGGACAGCAACTGGATGTAGTCGACGACGAGTAGGTCGAGCCCGCGCTGACGCTTCAGCCGGCGCGCGCGCGCGGTGAGCTGGGCGATCGAAATGCCGCCGGACTGGTCGATATAGAAGGGGATCGACTGCATCTCGCGCACCGCCTCGGCGACGCGATGGAAGTCGGCCTCGGTGATGTCGCCGCGGCGGATCTTGTTCGAGGCGACGCCCGACTGTTCGGCGATGATGCGGGTCGCCAATTGTTCGGCCGACATTTCCAGCGAAAAGAAGCCGACGATGCCGCCGTCGATCGTCTGCCGCGTTCCGTCGGCGCGCGTCTCGCCGCGATAGACCCTGGCGATATTGAAGGCGATGTTGGTGGCGAGCGCCGTCTTGCCCATGCCCGGGCGGCCCGCGACGATGACCAGGTCGGAGGCCTGCAGGCCGCCCATCAGGCGGTCGAGTTCGGAAAGGCCGGTGGCGAGGCCGCTGAGATGGCCGTCGCGCTCGTAGGCCTTGGCGGCCATGTCGACGGCGGTCTTCAGCGCGTCGGAAAAACGCTGGAAGCCGCCGTCGTAGCGCCCGCCCTCGGCGATCTGGTAGAGGCGCCGTTCGGCTTCCTCGATCTGCTCGCGCGGGCTCGAATCGACCGGCGCGTCGTAAGCGACGTTGACGACATCCTCGCCGATGTGGATCAGCTCGCGCCGCAGCGCCAGATCGTGGATGGCGCGGCCGTAATCGCCGGCGTTGATGATCGTCGTCGCCTCGGCGGCGAGGCGCGCGAGGTATTGCGGCACGCTGACGCCGCCGAGGTCGTGCTCGCCCAGGAACGTCTTCAGCGTGATCGGCGAAGCGAGCTTGCCGGCGCGGATCAGCGAGCCGGCGATCTCGTAGATGCGGCGATGAATCTCCTCGACGAAATGCTCCGCCTTGAGAAAGTCGGAGACCCGGTCGAAGGCGTCGTTGTTGACGAGGATGGCGCCGAGCAGCGCCTGTTCGGCTTCGAGGTTGAGCGGCGGGGCGCGATAGGCGGGTTCGGAGGCGTTGGGCGCGGCGGCGAGCCGGCCCGGGAACTGTTCGACGGTCGCCATGGCTTCTTCGAGCGGTTCGTTTTCTTGAGGGTTGGCAGCGAACGCGACACGCGACTCGGGGGCCGGGCCACCAGAATACGCGCGTCGATCGGCCGGCGAAAGCGTTGTGTCACGGATCGCCGCGCGTGGCGAGCGCGCGAGCGCGCGAGCGGCGGTTTGTCCCCGCAATACCCCGGCGAATTTTTTTTTGCCGCTTGATCCGCGCGAGAGGCTTGACTTCGCCGCGGCGCTGGATTTGCGCCTCTCGCATCGCGCCCGGCGCGCGGCTCAAGCCGCCTTCGACACGACGCCTATGTGGGGGCGCCAGCCCCGCCGCCGGGGTCGGGGCGTCGGTTCTCGCGAGGCGTTCCCCTGGGAAAGCGCATCACTTCGGCTCCGTCAGCCATTCGCAGACGAATCCGCCGTGCGCGTCGCGCTGCAGCAGGCGCGTCAGCCAGGGCATGAGGACGCGCGCCTCCTCGATCAGGCCGAACGGCGGGTTGACGACGAGGAGCCCGGCGTGGCTCAGCGGGTTCGGCGAATGCGCGCTCGGCGCGACGGCGCCGACGTCGAGTTCGAGCCGCAGCACGCCGGGCGCGCCGAGCGCGCCAATCGCGTTGAGGAAGCGGGCGTCCTCGAGCGGCGTCTTGATCGGGCGCCACAGCGCGTAAATTCCGCGCGACCATTTGGCGAGCGCGCGCGCCAGCGCCTTTTCGACGCGCGCGCTCTCGTCCGGCTGTTCGTAGGGCGGATCGATCAGCGCGACGCCGCGCCGCTCCTTGGGCGGAACATAGGCGTTGAGCGCGAGATAGCCGTCGGTTCCGACGATCGACAGCCGGCCGTCGCGCCCGAGCGTCGCGACCAGCGCCGCGCGTTCCTCCGGATGCGCTTCGCAGAGCGCCATGCGGTCCTGCGGCCGCAGCAGCGCCTGGGCGAGTGCCGGCGAGCCGGGATAGGAGGCGGGCCGCCCGTCGGCGTCGAAAGGTCCGATCGCCTTAAGGTAGGGCGCCAGCAGCGCGGCGACGGGGGCGGGCGGGCGCGCTTTGGCGAGCCTCGCCACGCCGTCGCGCCATTCCGGCGAGCGGCGCGCCTCTTGGCTCGCAAGGTCGTAGCGGCCGGCACCGGCATGGGTGTCGATGAAGCGAAACGGCGTCTCCTTCCGCGCGAGATGGACGAAGAGGCGCGCCAGGATCGCGTGCTTGAAAACGTCGGCGAAATTGCCGGCGTGAAAGGCGTGGCGATAGTTCATCGCATCGGCCCGATCGGGGCGCGCTCAACGGATCGGCGCGACGGCGATCGACGACGCATGACACGTGTGGCCCGACACCTTGGGGCAATTGGCGAAACCGCCGAGGTCCTTGGATACGCAGATGCGCACGTCGACGAGTTCGCCGTTGCGGCAGTCGACCGCCATGTTGTCGGCGCGCAAATTGGCGTTGGCCGCGACGAAGGCTTGCGTCAGATCGCCCGGCGCGAGCGTCAAGCGCTCGTGCGGCGCCTTGACGATGTCCGGAATCACGATCTCATCGCGCAACGCCTTCACCGCGGCGAAATAGGCTTGCGGATCGAGGCCCGAGCAGGTCCCGTGCTTGAAGTATTCGTAGCGCGCGAGCCCCACGTCGGGATAGACGCCATCGGTCAGCTTCAACGCGTCGCCGGGGATCGAGACGCCGTATTGGCAATTCTGCGGGTTGGCGCGAAACGCATTGTCCGGCCACAGTCCGTGCACGACGAAGCCCTTGCCCGCGCCGACCGCGCATTGGCTCGGCGATTTGGCTTCGCCGCCCGTGTCGCAGAACCCGGGCGACCACGACAGGGCGAAGACGTAGAAGTCGAAGTCGCCCGCCTGTTGCGCGCGGCCGGCCGACGGGGCGAGCGCCAGCGCGGCGAGCAGAGCAGCGACGATCGTTCGAATACGCATGGTCGATCCCATCGCGAAAAAGACGCCTGGGCGAGGCGCGGAAAACCGGCCCGTCGCTCCGCGCCTTAATAGCGCGCGCGCAGCGCCTTCTGCACGCGATCATTCTCGACGAACGGGCGCAGCGCGCTGCACCCCGGCGCATAGGCGAGATTACGGTCGAGGCCGACGACGCACCATTCCAGGCCATAGCCCCAGCCGATCGGGCCCAGGCTCTCCTGGATCTGGTAGACGACGGCGCGCGCCTGCGAATCGTCGTCGAGCGCGCGCGCGACGCAATAGCGGCGTGGGATATAGTCGAGCCCGTTGGAGCGCAGGCCGATTTCCTGAACGCGGTCGAAGCCGGCGATCCGCGACGACGAATTCCAGTACTCCGATTCCCTTTGCGCGAAGCGCAAGCCGATCTGAGCCAGCACGCCCGGATCGTCGCAGGCCGGCAAGTCGCCCGAATAGGGGGAATAGCGTTGTTCGGCGGGCACGACGATCCCGCCCGCCTGGGCGCCGGCGCCGAGAGCGAGCAACGCCGCGAAGCAAACAACGATGCGTTTCATGGCCGACCCTCGCCAATAAGCGCCACCATGCTGCGCGCTCCGCCGGGGGTCAAGGGTTAGTTGCGGCCTCGCGCGGATCGGCGCGCCGGTCGCCCTCGCTCCGCGCTCTTGCCGCCTGCGGGAGAAGGCGGCAGGCGTCAGCCGGTGGGATGACGGGCTGCGCAGGGGGCGCGGGTCCATCGATCAGCGGAGCCGGTCCTCGAGCGCGGCGATTTCGCGCGCCGCCAGCTTCGCGCCGGCCGCGCCGCTGGTCTCGGCGCGCAGAATGACTTCGGCGGCCTTGGCGGCGAGGTCCGCGGCGATGGCGAGCACGTCGGCGGAAGCCTGGTTCTCGGCGAGGGCGATCTTCGCCTCCGCCTGCTTGGTGCGGCGGGCGACGAATTCGGCCATGCTTTCGGCGGCCTCGACGGCCAGTCGCTCGGCCTGGGCGTGCGCGTCGGCGACGATTCGCGCGGCCTCGGCCTCCGCTTCGCGGGTCTTCTGCTCGAAGCTGGCGAGCAACGCGGTCGCCTCGGCGCGCAGCTTGGCGGCTTGCGCCAGTTCGTCGGCGATCGCCTGACCGCGCGCGTCGAGCCCGGAGAGGATGAAACGATGCGCGCCGAGATAGCCGAGCAGGCACACGAACACGATGAAGGCGACGAGGACGTAAAATTCAGCGCCGAATACCATCACGGGCTCCCGCTCACTTCGCTTGGAGAGAGTCGACGGCGTCGGCGATCGCTTCGGCTTTGACCGGGCGCCCGATCAGCCGCTCGACGATCGCGCCGGCGGCGTCGCGGGCAACGTCGCCGACGCTGGACATCGCCTGGGCGCGCCTGGCCGCGATCTGGCTCTCGGCGGCGGCGAACTTCGCCGCGAGCTCCTCATTGAGGGCCTTGCGCTTGGCCTCGGATTCGGCCACCGATCGATCGCGCGCCGCCTGGGCCAGCCCTTGCGCCCCGGCGCGCGCCTCGGCCAGCGCCTTCAGGTGCGCGGCGGCGGCGGCGTCCGCGCGTTGCTGCATCGCAGTCGCGTTGTCGAGGTCCTTGCCGAGGCGTTCCTTGCGCTCCCGAATCGCCGCGCCGACCTTGGGCAGAAACACCTTCGCCATGAAGGCGTAGAGCGCGCCGAAGCTGATCGCCAGCCACAGCAGCTGCGAGGGAAACGTCTCGCTGGCGAAGGGCGGAAAATTCACGTGGCCGCCGGCCTCATGGCCGACTTCCGTCTGGGTCGCTTGAGGGGACGGCGTCTGCGCGGGTTGGGCCATCGCTTCCAATGTCCTATGGCGGGAGAGCGCCTCAGACGGCGAACAGCAGCAGGAACGCGATCAGCAGCGCGAAAATGCCGAGCGCTTCGGTCACCGCGAAGCCAAAGATCAAACGGCCGAACTGGCCGTCGACCGCGCTGGGGTTGCGCAAGGCGCCGTTGAGAAACTGCCCGAACAGCGTGCCCACGCCGATGCCCGCGGCGCCGGTGCCGATCGCGGCGAGGCCCGCGCCGATATATTTTGCGGCCTGGGCTAATTCGTGGGGTTCCATTTCGTCGTCTCCTGATTTTCAACGGTTGGCGTTGGAGTAAGCGGGGTCAGTGACCGCCGGGATGGAGCGCGTCGTTGAGATACATGCAGGTCAGCATGGCGAAAACGTAAGCCTGCAGGACCGCGACCAGCAATTCGAGCGCGTAGATCGCGATCGTCATCGCGAAGGGCAGCACCGCGAGCGCCTTGACGCCCACGCCGGCGCCGAGCAGCATGACGACGAAGCCGCCGAACACGTTGAGCGTGATGTGGCCGGCGAGCATGTTGGCGAACAACCGCACCGAGTGGCTCAAGGGGCGCGTCAGGAACGAGATGACTTCGATCCCCACGACCAGCGGCAGGATGTAGATCGGCACGCCGGGGGGCACGAAAAGCTTGAACCAACGCAGGCCGTGCTCCGCCACGCCGACGATCACGACGGTGAAGAACACCAGCAGCGCCAGCGCCGCGGTGACGACGACGTGGCTGGTGACGGTGAAGGAATAGGGGATCAGTCCGACGAGATTGCAGATCAGAATGAAGATGAACAGGCTGAACACCAGCGGGAAGAAGCGCTTGCCCGCTTCGCCGGTCGCCGAGCGCACCATGCCGGCGACGAATTCGTAATTCATCTCGGCGAGCGCCTGCAGCCGGGTGGGGATTCGCTTGCCGCCGCCCGCCCCGATCGCCATCAACGCGCAGGCGAGCGCGACCGCGATCAGCATGGTCAGCGACGAATTGGTCAGCGAGAAATCATATCCGGCGATGTGGATCGGCACGATCGGCGAAAGAGAGAATTGTTCGATCGGGTTGATCGCCGCTCCGGCTTGGCTCGCCACGTCTAGTCCTCGTCGTCGTCCGCCCCGCCCTGGGCTGTCTCGCCGGCCGCGGGGGCCGGGCGCCGCCCGTCTTTATCCGGCGCATCGACGCCAGACAAGCGCGAATTACGATCGGTCGCCGGCGTTTTGGCCGAAGTCGCCCGGATGACGTTGACGACGCCGGCGACGACGCCGAGCAGGAAAAACACGATCAAGAACGCTGGCTTGGTTCCCAGGCCGCGGTCGATCAGCCAGCCGATCAGGCCGCCGGCGACGATCGCGCCGGCGAATTCGCCCGCCGCGGCGTAGCCCCGCGAAATCGCCGAGGTCTGGGCGGCGCGCTCGGATTCGGAGGGGCCGCCCGCCTCGGCGGCGCGTCTTTCGGCGCGTCGACGGTCCAGCGCCTCCTTGAGCGCGTCGAGCTTGGCGCGTAGCGCCTGGTCGTCGTCCGGCGCCCCCATCGCGTCTCAACCTCCCCCGTCCCGGTCGAAAGGACGCGTGAGCCGTGACGCCAACCGGCGGAGCTGTCAATGCGGCGGGTGGGGGGCAAGCCCGATCCGATTGTTGCCGCGACGCCGGGTCTCCCCTCTCCCCGTGCAGCGCAGCGGAACGGGGAGAGGGGACGCGTCTTCGCCGGTTCCGCTTGACCCTCGGCGCCGCGTCGGGCAAGGCAGGCGTCGTTGCAAACCCGGCGCTCGCCTTCCATGACCGACACGAAAGAAACGCCTCGCGTCCGCGCCGCCCTGCCGCGCGGGCTCGTCGACCGCGACGCCGCCGACATCGCTGCGGCCGAAGCGATGACGGCGAAGATTCGCGCCGTCTACGAACGCTACGGCTTCGAGGCGGTCGAGACGCCGTTCATCGAATTCACCGACGCGCTCGGCAAGTTCCTGCCCGACCAGGACCGGCCGAACGAAGGCGTGTTCTCTTTTCAGGACGACGACGAGCAATGGCTGAGCCTGCGCTACGACCTGACCGCGCCGCTCGCCCGCTACGTCGCCGAGAACTACGAGAGGCTGCCTAAGCCCTACCGCAGCTATCGCGCCGGCTGGGTGTTCCGCAACGAGAAGCCGGGGCCGGGGCGGTTCCGCCAGTTCATGCAGTTCGACGCCGACACCGTCGGCGCGGCCTCCCCCGCCGCCGACGCGGAGATGTGCATGATGGCGGCCGATTGTCTGGAAGCGCTGGGGATCAAGCGCGGCGACTATGTGATCAAGGTCTGGAATCGCCGAGCGCTCGACGGAGTAATGGATGCTCCCGGAATCCCCCCTGAAACGCGTCTCGCAGTTCTACGTTCTGTCGATAAGAGAGATCGCCTCGGCCTGTTTGGTGTTCAGGAATTATTGCACGAAGGGCGGCGTGACGAAAGCGGCGACTATACGAAGGGAGCGGGACTGCCGGCCGCTGCAAACAATTTCGTGATTGGTACTCTGAGCCCTTCACTGGGCGTGCAATACATTTCTTCAGGATTATACCCTCGTGCAACACTCGAAGCTGCCGAACGAGCGCAAGAGCCGCCTTTTAATTTCCAAAACTTTCGCGATATGGTCACTGCGAGATTAGCTACCGACTTCAATGGAATACCATTGCCGCCAGCTCTAGAAGCCGGGCTGAATGACCTCGAACAAATGCACTTACTTATATCATCCGTTGGTTATGAAGATCGCGTGAAAATCGACCCATCGGTCGTGCGCGGCCTCGAGTATTACACCGGCCCGGTGTTCGAGGCCGAGCTGACTTTCGAAACGCCGGGCGAGGACGGCAAGCCGGTTCGCTTCGGTTCGGTCGGCGGGGGCGGGCGCTACGACGGGCTGGTGGCGCGCTTTCGCGGCGAGGCGGTTCCGGCGACCGGCTTTTCCATCGGCGTCTCGCGCCTGCTCGCGGCCCTGCGCGCGATCAACAGTCCGATCGTCGCGTCAGCCGCCAAGCCTGGCCCGGTCGTCGTCGCCGCGCTCGACCGCGACCATATGGCGGACTACCAACGCCTGGTGACGAGCCTGCGCGGCGCGGGGATTGCGGCCGAGCTCTATTTGGGCGACGGCAAAATGAACGCCCAGCTCAAATACGCCGACAAGCGCGCCAGCCTTTGCGCGGTCATCCAGGGCTCCAACGAGCGCGAGGCCAAGGGCGGGCGTCAGGTCGTCATCCGCGATCTCAGGCTCGGCGCCGAGCTCGCCAAGGCGAGCAAGGACCGCGCTGATTACCTCGAATTGCGCCAGCGCGCCCAGTTCGCCGCGCCCGAGACGGAACTCGTCGCGCGGGTGCGCGAAGTCTTGGCGCGGGGCGGAAGCGAGCCGCCGGCCGGCGCCGCCGGTGCGCGCAATTGACGCGGAGGAGTTGAAACACGCGCGCAAACGGGCGTATGAAGCGCGCGCTTCGCGCAGCGCGCCGGGAACGGCGTCGGCGAAGGCGCGCGAGCCGAGGAACGAGCGAGTGGTTGCGATTCCGAGAAGCGCCGGCGCGAAAGCGCGCAGAATCGATCTCGCGACCGCGCCGGTCCAGGCCAAGCGTTTCGGCGTGGCGCGTCGGCGGCGCGCCGCCTCGATGCTCGAAGACTACACCGAACTCATCGCCGACCTGATCGCCTGCGACGGCGAGGCGCGCACCACCGACATCGCCGAACGGCTCGGCGTCGCCCATCCCACCGCGAGCAAGGCGATCGCCAGGCTGAAGCGCGAGGGGCTGGCGGTGGCGCGGCCCTATCGCGGCGTCTTTCTCACCGACGCCGGCAAGGCGATGGCGGAGCGCTCGCGCCAGCGCCATCGTCTGGTCGTCGACTTGCTGCTCGCGGTCGGCGTGCCGCGGGAGGCGGCCGAGGCCGACGCCGAAGGCCTCGAGCATTACGTCTCCGAGACCACGCTGCGCGCTTTCGCCGCCTTCGTGAAATCGCGCGGCTGAACGCGATTGTAGACGCGACAGCTGGTCGCGTCCGGCGCGGGGCGCCTCGTTTTGCCGATGTCGACGCAGCCCGACGAGCGCGGCCAGCGGCCGCGGCTACAACCGCGCCCGGCAATCCGCCCCGGTTGCCGCCGCCCGCTCAGGCGTTGCCGATGGCGATGCCCGCCGCGAGCACCAGACCGCCGCCGAGCATGACCTTGGCCGCCGCGGAAAGCGGCGGCGTATCCATAAAGCGCCACTGGATCCAGGCGATGGTCGCGAGTTCGATGACGACGACGCCGCCGGCGATCGCCGTCGCGGTGAAGAAATCGGGAATGAGATAGGGCAGGGTGTGGCCGATGCCGCCGGCGACCGTCATCAGGCCGCAGACGATTCCGCGCAGCAGCGGCGCGCCGCGTCCCGACAATTTGCCGTCGTCGGCGAGCGCCTCGGCGAAGCCCATGGAAATGCCGGCGCCGATTGAAGCCGCCATGCCGACCAGGAACGCGTTCCACGGATTGTGGGTGGCGAAGGCGGCGGCGAACACCGGCGCGAGCGTCGACACCGAGCCGTCCATCAGCCCGACCAGGCCCGGTTGGATGATCTGCAAGATGAAGCGGCGGCGCGCGTGCTCGTCTTCGGCGTGACGGGTCTCCGGCGTCATGAACTTGGCTTCGAGATCGGCCGCCAGGTGGTCGTGCTTGACCTCGGCCTCCGCGAGGTCGCCGAGCAATTTACGGATCGCCGCGTCGCTGGCGCGCGCGGCGGCCACGCGATAGAAGCGCGCCGCGTCCTGCTCCATTTCGCGCACCCGCGCGCGCACCGCCTCGACGCCGAGCGGGCGCAACTGCCAGATCGGCTTGCGCTGGATATAGCCGCGAATGTCCTGGCGGCGAATGAGCGGAATGTGGTCGCCGAATTTCGACACGTAGAGGTCGATCAGCCGCCGGCGGTGCACGTTCTCCTCGGCCGCCATGTCGGTGATCACATGCGCGCTGGCGGCGTAGTTTTCGCGCAGGCCGTCGGCGAAGTCGGCGTAGATGCGCCCGTCCTCCTCCTCGTTGGCGATCGCCAGCGCGATGATCTCGCGCTCGGAAAGGTCGTCGAAATTGCGCATCGCCGGGGCTCCTGAAGGCATCGACCGACGCGCGGCCGGCGGGGCCGGCGACGCGCCGCGTCGGCAAACGAAACGCCGACGCGTGACGCGCCGGCGCGAATTCGGCCTATTCCCGCCATTCTAGTAACTCGCCGGGCGCGGTCAACCGCTGGACTTGCTTTGGCGCCGAGGCTGCTCTACGGCGGGGACGATCCCGCCGTCCTTGCCGAATTTGCGCCCGCCGTGACGAAGCATCCCACACTCGACCAATTCTCGCGCGTCGTCGTCAAGGTTGGCTCGTCGCTGCTGGTCGACGACGCGCGCGGCGAATTGAAGCAGGACTGGCTCGACGCGCTCGTCGCCGACATCGCTGGCCTGCACCGGCGCGGCGCCGACGTGCTGGTGGTGTCTTCGGGAGCGATCGCGCTCGGGCGCCACGCCGCGGGCTTGCGCAAGGGCGCGCTCAAACTGGAGGACAGCCAGGCGGCGGCGGCGATCGGCCAGATCGAGCTGGCGCGCGCCTGGTCGCAGGCGCTCCATCAGCGCGGCATCCTCGCCGGCCAGGTGCTGCTGACCTTGCAGGACACCGAGGAGCGGCGGCGCTACCTCAACGCCCGCGAGACGCTGGCGCGGCTCTCGGCGATGCGCGCGGTTCCCGTCATCAACGAGAACGACACCGTCGCCACCAGCGAAATCCGCTACGGCGACAACGACCGGCTCGCGGCGCGGGTGGCGACGATGGCGAGCGCCGATCTGTTGATCCTGCTCTCCGACGTCGTCGGCCTCTATGACGCGCCGCCCAACGACAACCCCGGCGCTGAGCTGATCCGTCTCGTCGAG
>Ga0182014_10006550_pt1 | contig 12492 bp, 13 predicted proteins | sample 612S2DmetaG_FD_120489 | JGI IMG/M metagenome (GOLD analysis project Ga0182014, IMG submission 120489) | Permafrost microbial communities from Stordalen Mire, Sweden - 612S2D metaG | ecosystem: Environmental > Terrestrial > Soil > Wetlands > Permafrost | place: Sweden: Stordalen | collected... | reverse complement strand
TTTGGCCAGGATTCTGATCATTTCCGTGAGAGACGCGTCGTTGAGCTCAAAGGGCGTGTCATCGCTGAGGGGGGCGATGGCCGGCTGAGTCTGCGGCGACGGCGGCGTGGCGGCGGGCGGGGGGGTCTGGGGCGGCGCGGCGGCGGGAGCGGCCGACGGCTGCTGAGCGGCGGGAGCGGCTGGCGGTTGCGCTGGGGCGGGAGTGGCGGACGCGGGCGCCGGGGCTGGCGGGCTCGGCAAGTTAGGCGGCGGCGCCGTGGAGATCTGGGCCGTGAGAGCGGCGGTTCCGGCCGATATGGCCAACATCAGGCAAAACAAGTGGCGCATTTCTAATCCTCAGCTCCAATTTCTTCGGCGGTAGCTACCTGACCTTAACCCACTGGCATGCAACGCCGAACGGCGATGGCGTCATCGACTTGCGATATCCACCGACTTCGGCGCCGTCTCCATAGCTGTCGTTCGGGACACAAGCCTTGACATCGGGATTCAGGTCGACGCCCGGGCCCAATTGCGACTTGGGGACCGAAGGCGGCGGCGTGGCGGCTTGCCTGGCGTTTGGTGCGACTGAAGCCGCGGACGCGGCGCCGCTATGGTCGAGCAATTCGTCCAGGTTCTTCCGGATAATCTTATCTTTCCATTCAAAAGCCAGTTGCTGGCTGGTGGCTTCCACCAGCTTGAAGGGGCCGATCGTCTCTCCCGGATGGACCGCCTGGTGCTGGGCACCGGTGGTTTCGCTCAGAATCACGATGGGGCCTTCCCCCGGCAGCCGCATCTGCCCGTGATAGAATGGCAGGGGCGGCACGGGTTCGGGGGGCGGCGCGGGCGGAGTCTCGATCACCACCGTGGAGTTACGCGATTTGTCCAGGAGCATTTTTTGCGCGATATCCGCATAATCCACGGGCAGAACCGGCGGGACCGAAGGCAATGCCGGCAATGGCGGTGAAGCGGGCGGCGCCACCCTCCGGCTCAGAAAGGCATCCTGGCGCGCCTTGGCCGCCTGCATTTGGCCGCGAACGCGGACGCCGGCATAGATTGCGGCGGCCATCAACGCTACGTCGAGAATCAGCAACTTGCGTCTCAAAACGCAGCCAAGCCTTTCTTCTCCGGAAGGAGCTTGCGGGGAACGGCCGCCGAAACCACCATGCGCACCTGCACGTTCTTGTTCTTATCGTTGCCGCCGGAGATATGGATTTCGTTGGTGGCGAGGATTTCGGGCTGGTTCCCGATGGCCGCCAGCAGGTTCACCAGTTGCTCGATTCCGCAGGTAAATGTCACGGCGACCGAGACCTCGCCGTAATCGTCGCTCAGGACCTTCTCGCGAAACTCCTGGTTGCCGCGAATTTCCACCTGGTTGACGCGCGCGGTATTCTGGACCAATTCGAGCAGCGCAATCCGGGCCTCCTCCTCGGTGTTGGCCTTGATCAGGCCCACTTCGCGCACGCTCAATTCGGCCGCGGCCTTCTTGTAAAGCGCTTCCTCGGCGGGCACGGTGGCGGCCACCTTACGCAAGCTCTCGAGGCGCCGCTCGGCGGCCGGGATGGAGTCTTCGCGAGCCGCTACCACGGGCGCCCCGCTGTCGCCGAAGAAGGCGTACTTCACCACTACGAGCACCGACAAGACCAGCAGGACGGCGTAGAGCAAACGGCGGTTCATTTGCCGCTCTCCCGCGTGGCGCTGATGATAAAGCTCTCGCCGCCGGCGGCGGAGGGCTGGTTGTAGTCGAGTTTGGAGTTGCGGAACAGGCGCGAGCTATCGAGGATCTTCCACAAGGCGGTGGCCTGCGGGGTCTCGCCTGTCAGGCGGACGGAGTCGCGGGTGACATCGATAGAGCGGGTCCAGGCCGGCGAGTCGATCAGGCGCGTGAGCTCGCGAAGGAGATCCAGGTCGCGGCGCGTCTGGGCGCGATATTGGTCCAGCCACTGAGCGCGGGAAAGCGCGCGGTTGGCGTCGCGGCCGAGGGACGCGGCGCGCTGCTGGCGCGGCGTGAGCGTGGCGATCTCGGCATGCATGCGGTCCAGATATCGCCGGTCGGCCGCCCGCGACCAGGCGGCCGCGCCACCGAGGACGCCGGCCAACAGGACGGCGAAAACCAGGGTTGGAACCCACATGAACCGCGAGCCGTACCGGCGGTCTTCGAGCGGAAGCAGATTTGCCGCCGGCGCCAGCCGGGGAAAGGCCCCAGCCAGCGCCGTTGCATACGGCAGCGCGTTGCGGGAAAGGTCGTTTTCCACCGGGTTCACATCCGGTTTGGGGAGCGCGTCTTCGAGCTTCAGAGGGGTGGTTTCGGGCGGCAATCGCAATTCGGAGAGCGCCAAGGCCGCGGCGCGGTCCTCCGGCATCTCAAGCTCGGCGGAAAAAATGGGGCGGGAGGGACTTTCGCCATACACCTCTAGAGCGCCCGAGGCGTCGCGCCCCAGCGCCACGAATCCATCCGCATGTCCGGCGCCGTCGAGACCGATAGCGGCATGCAAAGCGGCCGCATGGAAGGTGAAATTCGCAACCAGAATGCCGGCCGCGGTAAAGAGCTGCAGGTAGCGGTCCACAACGGACCGGCGGGCGATTCCCACCACCGCCGCGCCCGGTCCCGCGGGCGACCAGCCCCATGCCACTTCGTCTTCGCCGTAGGGGTGCAACGAATCCAATTGGAAGCGGATGGCGCCTTCCATGTCTCCCGCGGGCACGCCGGGCAGCGCAACCTGGCGCGCGACCACCTCGCAGCGTGGCAGCAGCACGGCGGCGGTCAGATAACTGGCGCCCAGCGACGTCAAGAACTTGGCGTACTCGGCGCCCCACTCGGCCGCAGGCCTGGAGGCGAAATCGCGGATCGCAAGGCAGCCCATCACGCGGATGCGCCCAGGCCGGACGCGCGCCGCCACCACCTGCAGATCCTTGCCGGCGACTTCGATGCCCACGCCCGAGCCGAACAGCGCCAGCTTGCGAAGTTCCTTGGGGATGGCGATTTCCAGTGGCATGGCGGGGTCAATTGCTCCTAGCCGCGTCGTACCACCGCAGGACGTTAATGGGATCGAGGCCCGTGGACATGTATTTCACCTGAGCCGCCAGGGTACGCCTGAGATCGGAGAGCCGCCCATCCGGAAGGCGGGGGCGGGCCGTGGCGCGGAACGTGAAAATGGAATTGCCCCCCAGGCGCAGGCCGTTGGCGGACGCTCCGAAGGTTGCCATAAGCGACTGCAGTTGCTCGGGCAGAAGCGGCGCGGCGTTGCGGCGCGCCACCAGGGCCGCGATGGCTTCGGGACCCAGGCCGACGGCGGCCAGTACCGGCGGCGGCGCCGTGTTGGCATCCACGCTGCCGCGAGAGCCGAATACCGAGAGGCAATCGGCGAGCCCCACGCGCTCGATGAGCCGCGGGGCGTCCTCGGCGCCGGGCTCCGCGGCAGGCGCGTAGGTTCCGTAATAAATATCGGGGGTGATGCCCTTCACCAGCAATAGCTCCTCAATCTCTTGAAAAGACGCGTGCGGCGGGCGAAAAGACGGCGTCAGGGAGAGATAGTACGCGTCGAGATCCCTGGGGCCTAAGGCCGGAGTGCGCCAGTTGTCTATGGCGGCGGCGATCTCCCGCGCGCGATCGGGGTCGAGGCCCAGCGCGACGCCTAAGCGGGCAAGTTGGGCCGGCGTCGAGTAATTGACGTTCAGTTTGGCGGTTTCCGGAATGATCTCGACCCGGGCGACGCCGCTGGGGAATACATAGTCGACGTGCGCCGCCCCTATGGGAATCGAGCGCCGGTCGGGAGCCATGGAGCCGGACCAGAGCAATTCCATGGAAGCGCGATCGATGGCGCCGGCGGCCAGATAATAGCCGCGCGCGCCATCCATGTTGGTAGAGGCGCGCTCGGTCTCTCCGCGCACCGTGGAGGAAAGGGAGAAGGCGATGGCGGCGAGCGCGGCGGAGAGCCAGAGGACGGCCAGGAGGGCGCTGCCGCGGACCGGTCGGCAGGCGAAAGCGCCTGCCCCACTCGCCTGCGCCTTAGTCGGCATACGGGATCCCCGGGGTGCGCAACAGCCGCACCGGCGCGGTCACTGTGATCGGCTGCAACCGCGTCCGATCGGCTTCGAGCGGGGCCATCTCCACGCGAACGCCGCGAGGCCAGCCGATGGCCGACCAGGCGGGCGTCCAGACCGGCGGCTGTCCGGGCTGCGGAGCCGGCGAGAGATAGGAGAAGCGGCAGAATGCCAGTTGGTCGGCCAGCACAAACGATTGCGGCCCGGCCTGGACGGGAGCAAACCGGGGCATCGTTACGCCCGTGATGGGGTCGGGCGCAAACCCCAGGCAGAATTGGCCGGCGGAGGGGGCCCCTGCGTAAGGGATCTCGTTCACCACCAGGCGAACGCCCTGGCCGTTCTCGCCCGGAATCACCCCCAGTTCCAGAATCTGCGGCATCCCGCGCCAGCCCAGTTGCAGCGAAAACGTGGAGACCAGCCGCATGGCTGACGGCTCGCCCTGAAAGAAACTGATGGTTTGGGCCGCGCCAGGCTCGGACGCCGGACTTTTCGAGGTTCCTAGGCAGGGGGCCGACACCGGCACGATTCCTTCGATCTCCTCCAGCAGAATCCGCTGCGCGCCGCCCACGCGCCGGTCTTCCATGAGCTTGGCGTTGGTCTTGCCAAAGGCGTTCAACCCGATCCGCATGGCGAAGATCATCGCGACGGATAGCAGGCTGAACAGGGTGACGGCGATGAGCATCTCAATCAGGGTCACGCCGGATTCGCCGCTTCTGGTCATTGCGCCACCGTCGCCGGAGGGATGTCTTCCGGCTTCAAGACATGGCGCCTGTAGCCATCCAGGCCGAACGTGTGGCGCTGGGCGCCGTAGATCCACCAGACCTCCAATTGAATGCGGTCCAGCGATAATTGACCGGGCATTGGCGCCGGCGGCATTTCGAAAGAGCTGAGGCGCGCACGCCAGCCCGACTCCACGCCGCCGCTGAGGCTGGCGTCGAACGCGCCCTCGAAATCCGCGTTGCGCGGCAGACGGTCGTCGAGCAGCATCTCGTTCATTTGCAATTGCGCCCGCTCCAGCGCGCGCTCGTAATCGCGCAAGCGGGCGGCGTTGCGCACCGCGCCCGAGAGACCCGCCAGCAAACCCACGACGGCAATCCCCATGATGGTGGTGGCGACCACCATCTCCAGGAGCGTGAAGCCGCGCCTAGCCATCGCTTGGACCACCCATCACCTGGATAAGACGCTTTCGACGCGCGGAAAGCCGGTCATGGGGTCGAGCCTTACGATGCGGCGGGCCCCGTGGCGGTTGGCTATCTGAATGCCGATGCCGGGGACCGTGGCGCCGGGCATCAGCACGATGCGGCGCACCGGATCGGCGCCTTCGGGAAGCGCGGGCAGCACGGCCTCCAGGACGATTCCGTCCGGCAGCTTCAACTCGCGCGTGAAGCCGGGATCGTTGGAGACCAGCGTGAGAAGGTTCTCGGAGGGTGAGATGACCACTTCGATGGGCTCCTCGCGGCGTTCCGTACGGTCCACGGCGGCATTGAGGAAACTGGCCACCGACTGCGTGGCGGAGGCCAGGCGCACGCTATCGATGCCCGCCGAGGCGGCGGGCACGGAGACGCCCGCGAGCAGGCCGATGATGGTCGCCACCACCAGCATCTCGATGAGCGTGACGCCGCGCACCGAGCCGCGAACGTAAGAGAGCGGTCCGGTTGTTAGCGCGCCCTTTCTAGTTCTTCCAACTGACAATGTCGGCGGCCAGCCCTTCCCCGCCCGGCTGCCCATCCAAGCCGTAGCTGATAATGTCCGGTTCGTCGCCGTGCTCGCCCGGATACTTGTAGACGTAATCGTGCTGCCACGGGTCTTTCGGGATATCCTGCGGCATGTACGGGCCCGCCCACTGAGCGACTTCCGGCGGCTTGATGCGGAGCGCCTGCAACCCCTGCTCCGTGGAGGGGAACGTGCCCGTATCCAGCTTGTAGGACCCCAGCGCCGTCATAAAGTTGATGATTTGAGCGTGCGCCGCTGTGACCTTGGCCTTATCGGCGTTCTTCCATAGGGCCGGCCCGACGAGCGCCGCGAATAGCCCGATGATCACCACGACCACCAGCATTTCGATCAAGGTGACGCCCGCCTGGCCTCTGTTTCTTCTTCGTTGGCTCATTCGTTACCCCGCCACTTCGTTGATGCTCGTAATCGCGAGCAACATGCTTAAGATTAGCGCCCCCACCAGTACGCCCATCACCAGGATCACAGCCGGCTCGAACACCGAAGTGAATCGCCGGATGGCGGCGCGCGTATCGTTGTCGTAGATATCGGCCATGCGCGAGAACATCTGGTCGAGGCGGCCGGTCTCCTCGCCCACCGCCAGCAAATGCGCAGCCAGCGGTGGAAACATGGCCGCTTTGCGCATGGGCGCGGCGATGCCTTCTCCGCGCTTGACGCCCTGGATGACGCCGTCGAGAGCCCGCGCGATGGTCTTGTTGTTCAGCGTCGCCGCCGAGATGGCGATGCATTGCACCAGCGGCACGGTGTTTGCCACCAGCGTCGCCATGGCGCGCGCGAACCGCGCCGTTTCGGCTTTCAGAAGCGCGTCGCCCAGCAGCGGAATCTTCAGCCGGGCGCGGTCCCAGCGGGTTTGCCCAGCCTCGGTGCGCGTATACACGCGCCAGCCCGCGACGCCCAGGATCACCGCCAGCCCGGCCGCCCACCAATAGCCTCGCACGTAATGGCTGGCAACCAGCATGATCGCCATGGGCACGGGCATCTGCATGCTGGAGCCTTCGAAGATGGTGGCGAACCGCGGCACCACGAAGCCCAGCAGGATGGAAATCGAAGCCAGGCCCACGGTCGCCAGCAGGGCCGGGTAGATCATCGAGGAGATGATATAGGCGCGCAGGTCGTCGCGCGTGCGTTCGAAATCCGCCAGACGCTCGAAGATGGTGGCCAGCGCGCCGGACGCCTCGCCCGCCCGCACCATGTTGATGTAGAGATCCGAAAAGTATTCCGGGTGCGTGGCCAGACTGTCGGCCAGCGTCTTGCCGGCCTTGAGTACACGCAGCACGTCCAGCACGATGAACCGGAAGGCGGGCTTCTCGGTCAGCTCGGCGCCGATGCTCAGCGCGCGGTCGAGCGGCACGCCGGCGTTGAGCAGGGTGGAAAGTTCCTGCGTGAAAAAGAGGACGTCTCTCCGCCGGCCCTTCCCAAACGACGGCAGCTTGATCTCGAAGGAGCCGCCTTTGGGGGCGGTTCCGACATAGACCGGCGTCAGCCCCTGGGTGCGCAACTCACGGGCGACGAATTTCTCGTTATCGCCCGTCAGGCTGCCACTGCGGACTCTGCCGTCGGCCGCCACCGCCCTGAAAAAGAAGGTCGCCATCAGAGCGCCGCCGCGCCGGCGGTTGCGCCCGATGCTTCGCGAGATGCGAGGTTTGACACGTCCGCCGCTCCTTGAGATTAGACGCGACCGGGCCCCGGAAAGTCGGACGCCCGCACGCCTCCAGTTTAACGAAGGCCGGGAACAGCCGGGGGCATCCGGTACAATAACCTAGCGGGAGCGCCAAGAACACTTCGAAGGCTCCTATCCGGGACCTCGGATGCGGGCATCCGCTTTGACGATCTGTGCCGCCTGTTGGAGAGCTTAGGCTTTGAGAAACGGTGCGGGCGGTCATCTTAGAGTGCAAGCTTGGAAAGATCGAATGAGCAAGTACGAAGTCATCATCTACTGGAGTGAAGAAGACCAGACGCTGTGGGCTGCGGGAAAAACCGTCGAATCGGAAGATCGACGGCAAAATCCAAAAGAAAGCCGTGGCGATCCTCTCCTTGGAGGTCTACCGCGGATTCGGGCCGACGCTGGCCTGCGAATACCTGGCCAAGAAGCACGGCATCACGGTGAGCCGGAAAACGACCCGGAACTGGATGAAGGAATCGGGTCTGTGGAAAGGCAAGCGGCGGCGGACCGAAGAGGCGCATCTATGGCGACCGCGGCGGAGTCGGTGTGGGGAACTGGTGTAATGGGACACCAGCGAGCATGAACTGGAGGGGCGGGGAAACGAGCAGTTGTACTTGATCTCGATGATCGACGACGCCACCAGCCGGCTGGAGAAACGGTTGGACGGCGAGGCGGCGATTCGGTTCCGGGATCGGCGCCTGGACGTGACGCTTTGCCTCGCTACGCCACAGGCGACTGCGCCGACAAAACCGAAAACGGCTACGGCTCGTTTCGTCAAAAACTCTTCACCGCGGGAGAAAAGCCGTTGGATGGACGGCTTCCTGAAAAAGCCTGGGCCGCCGATGGGAAAGGCCATTCACATTGCCAATGCCACCGGCTAAAACCGCCATGCCCGCTCGGCATCCACAAACGGGGCCACGGAGGTGGCGCGAAGCCAAAAGGCGCCCTGTACCGGGAAACTCTCCAAACGACCGGATGCTACGTGGTCCGGATTGTTATCGTCCCAAGAGAGTTTGCGCCGATTTCTTCCCCGCCACTCCGTCGCTGCCGTTTCCGGGTTTCAGCAAACCCCCCGGAATGCGTTTTTTCAGGCATGCGGAATCTATCGGTCCGATGCGGCTTTTGACACCGGAGAAAACTGGGGCCGGAGCGCCGCCTCCCGTTGGTCGGCCCCGGGCCCAGCTAAACGGAAGCGACGGAAGGAGCGCGCCCCGCTCATCGTCCGCGATGAGCTCCGACCGGCTATTCCTTGAACGGGTTGCTCGCCAGCAGAGCCCGTCTCTGCTTCACCGGCAGCCGCAGCATAACACGCACCTCTCGGACGGCCTGGGCAAAGGGGACATTTCTACTTTGCGGTGACACCGCAGGTTACCGCAGGTTACGGGCTGGAAAGCGCGAGCGGCGCATGATATACTTTGGGTTCGACAGTCCGCAAGGGCCCGTAGCTCAGTTGGTTAGAGCGCTACCTTGACACGGTAGAGGTCTGGCGTTCGAGTCGCCACGGGCCCACCATTGATTCCAAACAACTGATTCCTTATCGATCTCAAAGGCTGTGCTGCGATACAACCACCCGGAAGTTCCACCCCATCGCGCCCAGCCGTGGCGAGGGCGCGCTTGCGAAAAAGCAGGCAGAAATCAAACGCGACGAATTCCTCGTTGGCCTGAACGCCGCGCCCACGCGAACGGAGGCGGCGGTCGCGGCGCGCGAACCGGATGCGGTGGCCGACCCTGGCCAGATTAATCTTCGGCAAGCTCGCGGAGTTGTGGCGTCGGGAGTACGTCGAGAAAATCGCAGCCGGGCGGCCGATGGTGGCGGCGCCCACGCGGGAAAAGTACGTCAATGCGCTCGAAAACCATATCCTGCCCAAGTGGAAGGATGTTGCGGCTCGCCGATCTGCGTGCCAGGGAGGTAGCCCTCTGCCGCCACGGCGCGAACGCTCGCGTCGGAGAAGGCGTTCTGTCCTGGATCCGGCGCGTCAACTCCTCCTGCCGCTTCATCTGGACGTTACCGCCGAGCCCATGCCTCCACTTCGATAGGATCGGGCCGGGCCCGCTTAAATGAACACTTCGACGGACAGCTTGAAACGCTCCGCGAGCTTCTTCGCCTGCGCCTTGCTGATGGAGCGTTTGCCAGTTAGGATCTCAGAGGCGTGGCCCCGGCCGCCCACGAGCGGGGCGATATCGGCCTGCGAGAGACCCCGGTCTTCCAGCAGAGCGCGCAGAAACTCTTGCGGCGCAGCGTGCGGGAGCGGATAGCGCTGGTCTTCATACGCCTCGATCAGACTGGCATACAGTTCCACAAACTCGCGCACCTCTGGGCTCAGGTCCTCGTCGCGTTCGTCCAACTCCTCAAGCCGGGCAATCGCCCTCTCCAAATCGCGGTCGTTCCGGATGGGACGGGGCAGTTCGCGGCTGAGAACGCGGCCATACTTTTTTTCGTCGATTGCGGGCAGTGCGCTCATTGCTTCCATCCTCCCCTGTCATATTCGGCGTGCGTTAAGACCGCGCGAATGAAAACCCTTTGCGTGCGATAGTTGACGCGGGCGATCAGCATATATTTTCCGCCGCCGATATCGAAGACCGTCAGGCGGCCTACCGGGTCGGCGTGCGGGAACGTCTGCCGTATTTCAGCCAAGCTCTTCCACGCCGCGCGTAACGTGGTGCGGTACCAGTGATCCAGCGGCGGCAAGGCTTCCCGATGGACCTCGCTGAACACCACGATTGCTTTGTGGCTGATCACCCTCAAAATTCAGGATACTCCCATTTGGGGAACAGCCAACCGTCGTGCAGCGGCTGTTTGGGGCAATGATGCGCCGAATCGCAGCCCGTCTGGCAGGGCGTAAGACGCGGGGATAAAAATGCACCGATTTGAAGGGTTTTGAAATGGCTTCACGGTCTTAAATCTAGTTATCTGTTTTAGAATCAATCACTTGTCTATTATCGACAGCGCTGGCTGTTTCATTTCTCGACTTTTTAGTCGATTTAATAATATTAAGATCCTAAACACTTAAATGCTTGACGCAAAGACTGCGTCTTCATGCATGCCCGCGCCAAGCTGTTCACTGGCGAGCCTATTCGCGCCGTGCGTGCGCCGTCGATAGAGCGGCGGGCGCTAGCCCGATTGCTTGCGCAACTGGGCCGCTTGAATTTCAACGTTTACCCAAGTCACCGCCGCCAATTTCGGGGAGCCGTGGGAGCATGCCTATTCCGCCGTGCTGAACCGGAACTGTGGCAAAGGCCTCCCGGAGATTTTGCGGGCACACGTTAAGTTTGGCTTTTGCCGCATCAAGCCCTTCACCAATGCATTCCATGCATGGCGGCCACAACTGCCGCAAGCATGAACTTGTGGCCCGGCGCGCGGTCCGCCCGTCGCTTGCGCTCGCGCTCAATCGTTCTCCGGACCGCAAGCCCGGGTCGCGCGGCGGGAGACCGTGATCGGCCGAGCTTGCGGCACTTTTGCCGCTTCGACCAAGGAGGATGCAGACGACGGAACCATCCCGCGAATTTCGTTCAGGGATGATATCAACTTTGTGGTACCGCGAAGGCCGAGGTTTGAAACTGGGTGATTAGGGGATTGTGCATGATTCCCTTGTGAGATATACTTTAGGTGATATGGAATCCATAACCTGTACGATAGATAACCAGGGTCGCATCGCACTGCCCACTGGGTGGCGCAGGGCCCATCGTGTGACAGCCGGCACCAAAGTGGTGGTGACTTTTGATGCTGGAAGTTTAAGCATACAAACTCGCGACCAAAGACTCTCCGAAGCCCAACGGCTCGTGGCAAAATACATTCGGCCGGGGACCCCTGTCGTCGACCAACTCCTGGCCGACCGCCGGCAGGAAGCTCAGATGGAAGAAGCGGAGGCTTCTCGACGTGCAGAAAATCTTTGATTCGTCGGCGGTTCTGGCGTTTTTGCTGGATGAACCAGGCTCCGAAACCGTACGGCGCGACCTGCCTGACGGGCGCATGAGCGCAGTCAATGCCGCGGAGGTGATGACGGTGCTGGTTCGAAACAAGATGCCCGCATCCGATGCCCGGGTGGCGCTTGTCAATACTGGCCTTACGATCCTGGACTTCGGTCTGGAGCAGGCCGTGAGAAGCCTCGAACTGCTGTCTTCTCAACTTCGCTCCCGGGGAATCTCGTTGGGAGACCGGGTATGTATGGCACAAGCAATTGCGGAGGATCTGCCAGTTGTTACCGCCGACCGCAACTGGGCAGGCCTTTCCGTTTCGGGCTTGCACGTAGAGCTGATTCGCGATTAGTTCATGCCCCCGTTTATTCAGCGACCAGTTGGCTACTTACAGAAGGCCCCGGATAGCGGGATGCGGTCGCGCTCGAGACCACGGTTCGTCCGCTTCGGCCCGGTATTCCGCCCAGGTACGGAGTACCCGATCCTCAGTCCGGGCGCCTTCACCAGCTTCTTCGACGTCTACTTCGAGATCAGCCTTCCGTCGTTCGACAACGCGGGATTAGACCAACCGGGGACCTTTAACCTCGGGCAAACCTTCGATTTTATCGACGGGGTCAGCGCTTCCCTCCCTTTCGTGACCATCCCAGGGTACTCCGGCTCGACGGTCGTGGTTGGTTTCGATCAAGTGTCCGTCCCCGAACCGGCGGCGGTGTGGTTCCTGGGGGCGGGCCTGGCGGGGCTCCTCGCGGGGCGACGGGGGAGAGCAAGCTAAATCGGCGGTGCGAGTGACGACCCCTTGGCTCCTGAGTGGCGGCCCGGTGGATCGAGAACCGCTACGCTCAAAGTCCGCCGTTCCAGGCCGATACTTGTAGTGGACTTCGTACAGTTTGTACGGCCGGTACAGCAACATGACACGCCTCAATGTCTCCAAAGCGCGGGAAGAGTTTCCCGACGTCCTGAACCGCGCCGCCTACGGGCATGAGCGGACCATTGTCTCCCGCCGCGGAAAGGACTTGGCCGCCGTCATTCCCATGGATGATCTCCGCCTCCTGGAGCGCCTGGCCCGGGAGGAAATGGACCGCCTGGACCTCGAAGAAGCCCACGCCGCTCTGAAAGAGGCGGCAGAGAAGGGGACCATTCCTCTTCGTGACCTTATGCGGGAA
>Ga0182014_10006549_pt1 | contig 12494 bp, 8 predicted proteins | sample 612S2DmetaG_FD_120489 | JGI IMG/M metagenome (GOLD analysis project Ga0182014, IMG submission 120489) | Permafrost microbial communities from Stordalen Mire, Sweden - 612S2D metaG | ecosystem: Environmental > Terrestrial > Soil > Wetlands > Permafrost | place: Sweden: Stordalen | collected... | reverse complement strand
TCTGACAGTTGCGCCTCGAACTGGCCCCTCAGGCGAGTTGGGGAAACTCCTGCCCTTGGACTCTTCCACGGAGCGGAGTCTTGCACCGGCCTCTCTACCCACAAATACTGCCATAGAGCCACATTTATGAAGCAGGCTACAGTTCCACTACTACCGTCACCACGGAGAGCGGCGGCAAATCCACTACCAGCATCCCTGCCTGGATTCGTGCCGGGTGCGCTTTAGGAGTGATCGTGTCCGGAGCATCGAAGCTGTTGGCGGCATTGCGGTCGGCATGGTGCAAAATGCGCGCCGTGACGTTGCGCGGCGTTACACCATGGAGTACGCACTCAGCCGTGGCCTCTTCGCTGTCCTTGGGATTGACCAAGCTCACCACCAGTTTTCCCTCGGCCTTGGTGGCCGAAATGGAAACGGCCAGCGGGTCGTCGTTGTCGCTCTCCGTATATACCGCGGTATTGCCGCGATGCTCCTTGAAGAGCAGAAACGCATAGTAGGTGGTGGTGGGCACACAGCGCTTTCCCTCCGGCCCGTCGGTAATGAGCAACGATTGCAGCACGTTGGCGATCTGCGCGATGTTGCACATGTAGAGCTTGGCCGCCAGGCGATTGAACATATTCAAGCCCAGACCGGCAGCCACGCCGCTGCGCATGGTGCTCTGCTGCCACAGCTTGCCGTAGCGTTTCTCTTCTTCCTCGGGAATCTGGTCCCAGACGCCCCACTCGTCCAGCACGATGCCGACCCGAGAGCCGTCGCGATAGCCGTTGATGACTTCGCGCTGATGGGCGATGGCGTACTCGACTCCCTTGAATATCTTGAACTGATCTTCAGTGGCGGCCGCATCGAACTTGGTCGCCTCGAAGCGACCGCCTTCGTAGTAGTGCATGCTGATGCCGTCGGGCAGCATGGGCGACGTGGTGTCCAGCAGGCCGCGCGTCCAGCGAATATCGTCGCCCGAAGGTCCGGAGGCGATGAGGAACGGCGCGGTGCCGCCCATCTCATGCAGGAAGCTGGCGAATTGGCGATAGAGTCCGCCGTAGTAATCGGGGCGCATATTTCCGCCGCAGCCCCAGCTCTCATTGCCCACGCCCCAGTACTTCACCTTGAATGGCTCGGGCGAACCATTGGCGGCGCGCTCATCGCTGAGCTTGCTGCCGGCGGGGTAATTGCAGTATTCGAGCCAGTCACGCAGTTCAGCTGGCGAACCCGATGCCACATTCCCGGCCAGGTACGGCTGGGCGCCGATCAGCCGACAGAGGCCGATAAACTCATGCGTGCCGAAGCTGTTGTCCTCAATGTAATTTCCCCAACTGATATTGACGCGCTTGGAGCGGTTCTTGCCGATGCCTTCGCGCCAGTGATAGTCGTCGGCAAAGCAGCCGCCTGGCCAGCGCAACACCGGCACCTCCAGCGCCTTCAGATAGTCGATGGCGCTCTTGCGATATCCGTGAATATGCGGGATGGAAGAATCCTCGCCCACCCACAGTCCGCCATAGACGCACGAACCCAGGTGCTCGGCAAATTGCCCATGCAGTAGCGGGCTCACCCGGCCCTCTTCCTGCTCGGTGCGGATCAGAAACCGCTGCTTGCTCTCCGAGGCTCCCCACGCACTCCGTGGTAGCGCCGTCACCGCGGCTGCCGCGCCTGTCGCCGCCAAGAACCACCGCCGTGTCATCGAATGCTTCATCATTCCCTCGCTTACACCTTCTGCGCTTCTTGCCAATAGACCGAATACCGTTCATCCAACACCTGATAGAGCGGCCGCAGTTCCATCTCCTTCGCTTGTCTCACCGTTCTGAAGCTCAGATCTCTATCGCCATCCTTCTTAACCCAGAAGCCTGTCTTGCCTGCCTCGAACTGCGGCATTGGCAACGGTGGCAGACGCTTCATATCCGGCCCCTGGCCGGCGTCAATCATATCGCGGCTCAATCCGTCGCGGCCCATGCGCGCAGCCAGCACCAGCGGACCATAGGCCAGCGTGGCCATTTCCGGAGAGCCCGCCACCGGCTCCCGACGCAGCGTCATGGGAAGGCTCACCTCGATCCGGTCGCCGTTCTTCCATGTGCGCTCAACGACCAGATAGCCGTCGCTTCCCTTCACTGCTTTCTCCGGACGCCCATTCACGCTCACAGCAATGCCCTCGGCCCAATGTGGCGCGCGTACTTTGACCGTAAAAGCTACTGGCTTGTCGGCATAGACTGCAATCGTGGAGCGCGCTTCCTCGGGAAAATCAGTTTGCTGCACCAGCTGCGCGCCCTTCTCCGGCCAGTTCACCTCCGAGGCGACAAACTGATTGACATAGACGCTGTTCTCGTCGTGGAAGTAAATCGTGTCCACCAGCTTGGCGTACTCTTCCATTCCCGTGCCGGTGCAGCAGAGATTGCCATCGTACGGATCGTCAAAGGTCTTCCAGCCGCCTGGAATCGTGGGCACGTAGTACATCAGGCGGCCGTTTTCGTTTTGCGTGCCGGCGCGAACATTCCACAGCAGCCGCTCGTAGTAATCCATCCAGCGCGCATCCGGCTTCCAGCCGAAGAGGTGGCGCGTCAGTTTGAGCATGTTATAGCTGCAACAGCACTCCTGTCCGCCCGGCCCCAAGTGGCTGCCTGTCGTATCTGGTTCGCTCCAGCCCTCATTGGTGTTGGAAGTTCCGCCGGGCGCGAAGGTGTGATGATCCACCACCGTCCGCCAGAAAAACTCCGCGATGTCCTTGTAACGCTCGTCGCCCGTCAGCTCATAGCCACGCGCCGCACCGATCACCTTGGGAATGTTGGTGTTCGAGTGCAGCCCGGCCAGCTTGTCCTCGTGCGCGGCCAGCGGATCGAAGAACCGCTTGTGCTCGAAGCGCAAGCCGCCGTCGAGATACTTCTTATCGCCGGTGACCGCATAGAGATTGAACATGACCTCGTTCATGCCGCCGTGCTCGATCATCTGCACCTTGGCCAACTCCTCGTCGCTGAGCGGCTCAATCCACTTGATCGCCCAATCAGCCATTCTCGTTGCCGTATGCAAAGCAACTTCGCTGCCGCAATGCGTATACATATCCAGATGGCCAGCCATGATCTTGTGATAGGTGTAAAAGGGCGCCCAGACATGATCCGCATAAGAATTCCAGGAGTGATCCGGATGTGAATCGATGCCCTTCTTCATGCGGTCATACATGCTGGACGGATAGGCTCCCAGATAGCCATCATCTTGTTGGCACTCGGCCAGCCCCGCCACCAGCGCCTCGGCCTTGACGCGCAGCGACTCGTCGCCCGTGGAGGCGTACATCAGCGCGCAGGCCGAGAGATAATGGCCGCCCGCCAGATGGCCGCGCAGATCGCACTCCGGAGCTTCCCATCCGCCCAGCGGCTCGGCCTTGGAAGGCTTGCCCGCGGTCAGGCGAAAGCTGTGAAGCAGCCGGTCGTTGGGCAGCATATACAGATAGACGCGATCGCGCTCCTGCATATCCTTGAGCGGTCCCGGCTTGAGCCGCACCTGCTCGATGGGAAACGGGCGCGCCTTCCACGCCACCTTCTCGTAGCCGGTGTGATTGTTCGAGCGCGGCACATCCACGACTGCATCCTGGCTCAGCGCCAACAATCCACGCGGCACGAATACGCCGCCGGCGGCCACCGCCGCCGAGGTCCGCAAAAATCCTCTCCGCGTTACGCTCTTCCCGCTCACCGCTTCTCCTTACTTTCCCGCTCTCAGGCGCACGGTTACGCTTGTCTTACCCAGCGGAACCACATAGGCTCCGCGCTCCATGGTCAACTTTTCCAAGGGCGCAATCACGCCCACCCCGTCCACATGCGCTGGTTGTTCGATGCGCAAGAGCGCACTCGCAGTATAGGCGTCGCCGGGCGCAAGCCGTACTTCCACACAGTTGGTAACCTGGTCCAAGGTCACCCGCTCGAACCGTCCGCTGTCGAGCGTGAGCCACAGCCCCAGCGGTGCCAGATAGACGCGCTGGCGGAAGCTGTCGCGCGGCTCCACGCTCACCGTCTGGCCCGCAAAGCTCAGATTACCGCCAAAGACCAGCCAGCCAAACTCAGCATCTCTGGCCAGATACGTTCCCGTGGTCCACGCATGGCCAAAGAAGTTCGGGCCGTAGTCGCCGGTGTACGGGTCGAACTTCATCATGTCCGGATAGCTGTGAAAGGCCGCCGAGGCAAACCCCTCCTGGTCGATCCCGCTGATGGCGCCCATCGTTCCGCCGTAGCCGACGCGCAGCTGATATAGGTCGCTGGGGTCGCGGCGGTAGGCATCCAGCATGGGAATCGCATTGATCCCCGAACCGTAATGATGCAGTTGCCGTTCGAGCCGCGGATATTTTCCACCGTAGAGAAAATCCCAGTAGCGCCGCGCGCTGCCGTTGTATCCCCAGTTCGGAATCGCAGGCATATAGCCGGTAATCGCATCCAACGTCACCTGCGCCTTGTCGTTCATGCCAAAGCGCCGCGTCCAGGCGTAGACCTCTTCCTGGCCGGTCGAATCCCACGGCATCTCGCTGCCGAAGGGATACGCCAGCTTCCGCCACGCCTCGGCCCGCGCGCGCATGGCGGCTTCAAGCGTCCCGGCTTCGGCGGTCATTCCCTCGCGGTTGAGGTCGTCGAGCACGGCCACGAAGACGTCGCCTTCCATCTGTCCAAACTGTGACATTTCCGGCGCAAACCGGGTCATGGCCATGGTCGTCTCGTAGGCCTGCGTTAGATACCACCGCCAGTCGTGGTGCGTCACCAATCCCTGGTGATCGCGCGCCAAGCGGTAAAGCGCCCAATAGGCTGCCACCACGTGCGGATAGTTGTACGAGCGGCCCACGTCCTCGCTGGCCTGCTTGTTCCAGCTCTCCCAGCTCGACCAATTCATGTCCTTGCGGTAGTAGCCGGCGGGCATTTGGTCCGGCTGATAGTAGAACAGGCTCTTGCGCACGCCGAACTTCTGCGGCCCGTCCTTGTACTGAATGCCTCCCCACAGCACGCCGTCGACGAACTCTTCAAACTGCTCAACCTGCTGCTTGTCGGGCCGCCCATACTCCTTCATGGCTGCGGCCAGCCACGAGCCCGCACCCGCCTCATCGCTCAAACCGGCAATCCAGACGCGACTCTCCTGGGTCAAAATGGCGTTGGCCTCGCGGTCATAGCTCATCACCGACGGGCTGCGATGAAACGGGTCGTCTTTTTGATCGAACCACTGCTTGGTGAAGAGGAAGCGGCCCAGGTCGTCCACAGCCTCAGCCTCAGGCTTGACGATCCGGTACTGGACCGTCTCCACCAGCCCGTCGGCATACGTGATCGTCAGCCGCGCGCGTCCCCACTGTTTGCCGCGTAACGCGTAGCGCTGCCAGCCGTGTTCAGTCGTCCCGGCCGCGCTCACCTCGATGGCGCCTTCTGGTTCCACGAGCACCTTCTTCACCTGCTGGGGGTACTTCAGAAACAGGCTGGCTTCAATGTCCGAGGGCAGAATATAGCCGGGGATGCCGACGGCCACGGGCCGCCGATTCTCAGCAAGCGTTTTCTCGACGGAGCGGACCGAATCCGCCACCAGGAAACGCAGACCCACCGTGCGTTCCTCGCCCGGCTTCAGCACGATCATCGTCGCCGGATTCCACTCCTCGATATCCTTCCACTCGTTCTGCTGATAGGCGGCCGAGGCCACCATCCATTCATAGAAGCCTTCAAAGGTCATGTTACGCGGCGTCAAATCCTCAAAAAGCCCCGCGCGAGGCGTTCCGGGAGCAGAGCGCCGTCCATGCGGCCCGGCAATCGGATTGTAGGCCTCGAAGGGCGTTTTCCTGTCCGGAACCACCACCAGCGCCGGTCCATGCCCGTTCAGCCGCGTCACCTGCACATAGCCGCCGTCCAGCGCAATCGACGGGTCGGAGAAGCTGCATACAGCGTGCGCCTCGTCCAGATTCTTGCCGCTCATTACGTTGTCAAAGATCAGCGGAATCCCCAGTGCCCCAATCTCGATCGTGCGCGTGCCTGAGTTCCGCAGGGTAAAACGCAGCGCCAGCTTGCCATCGACCACCGCCCAACTACGCGTCGCTTCCAGCGGAAACTCGGCGGGCAGGGTCGGCCGCAGATCGTCTCGCTCCAGTTCGCCGGGCCGCAGTGGCAGCGCCCTCACCGGATGTCGTTCAAGCGCCGTCGAAAATCCGCGCCACTCGACCGTGCCCGCCTCGCGCAAACGCAGATCCAGGTCGCCCAGGTGGTAGTACCCATCAACGGACCGCGCCGCCAGCAGCTCTGCCGGGGTAAAATCGAAGCCTTCCCGCCCCTTTGCAGCCGGATCCTTGGCTTCCAACCCCGCCACCGTTCCCGATGATCGCACCAGCCTCAAGGCCAACTCCGGCGTCTCGTACCGCACCAGCCCTTGCTCCAGCATGGCGCCCAGCTTCGAGTCCCGTCCCGCCGGGGACCATTGGGCCGGGGCGGACGCGACGATCATTGCCAGAAAACCAGCTCCAGCCAGCCATCTTGTGTTGTTGAAGACGCGCATATCGAGGCCCCTTACAGACCGTTCCAAGAAATCGTATACCACTCAAAGCACGAAGAAGATTCACCGCGAAGAAAAATCCAGCCGTTGGGTAGCATTTATTGTATCCGAACTTGTATACTTTGCAACACAGCGCACCCTTGTGAGGGATGTTTTATCCGATGCGGGATTACAAATATCGTCTTGGGCCTCCGTGCCTAGTCTTCCCTCTTGTACGCGAAGGGATTTCGTCGTAACGTGCTGTACAAACCCACACGGGCAAACATTCATGATAAACACGCAACCGCCTCAACGTTTGGAAGTCATCGACTCGCACACTGCGGGAGAGCCCACCCGTTGCGTTTTGTCCGGGGGACCGCACCTCGGCACCGGACCGCTCGCCGAACGCCTTGAACGCCTGCGCCGCGAACACGACCTCTACCGGCGTGCCATTCTTTGCGAGCCGCGCGGCTCCGACGTACTGGTCGGCGCATTTCTAGTTGAGCCGGTCGATCCGGCTTGTGTGGCGGGCGTTATCTTCTTCAATAACGTGGGATACTTGGGCATGTGCGGCCACGGCATCATCGGCGTTGCCGCTACGTTGGCCTACCAAGGATACATAGAGCCAGGCGAACACCTCATCGAGACCCCGGTTGGGGTTGTCAAGGTTGACTTGCAGCCCGGCAACCGGGTCACCTGCCGGAATGTTCCGGCCTACCGTCATCAAGCCGGGGTTACGGTGCATGTTCCAGGCTACGGCGCGGTTACCGGCGACGTGGCTTGGGGAGGCAACTGGTTTTTCCTGGTTCGCGAACACTGTTTCGCCGCCGCTCACGACCTGACTGCCGGCCACATCGAGTTGCTTACCACCTTCGCTGGGGGGATTCGCCGGGCGCTGACGGCCGCGAGCGTCTCCGGAGCCAACGGCGCCGAGATCGACCACATCGAGCTGTTCACAGCCGCTCACGACCCATCCAACCACAGCCGCAACTTCGTCCTCTGTCCCGGCAATGCTTATGACCGCTCCCCGTGCGGCACTGGGACCAGCGCAAAGATGGCCTGCCTGGCCGCCGACGGCCTGCTCAAGCCCGGAGAGTCCTGGCGGCAGGAGGGCATCCTCGGTACCGTTTTCGAGGGCAGCTATGAGATTGAGCCAGGAGAGCACGGGATGAACAAGATCATCCCTTTCATCACCGGCTCGGCGTATATCACCGCCAAATGCACGCTGATCTTCGATCCCGCCGACCCATTCCGGCTCGGAGTGCCGGAATGAACGCCACCACGCCGCAGTCCTACGATGTTGTCGTCGCCGGAAGCGGCATTGTTGGCGCGGCCTGTGCGCTGGCCTGCACGCAAGCCGGATTTCGCGTGGCTTTGGTCGAACGCGAGTTTCCCGGCAGCGGCGCCACTGCCGCCGGCATGGGCCACATCGTGGTCATGGACGACTCCGAGGCGCAATTCGCCCTCACCCGCCGTTCCCAACTGTTGTGGCAGGCGCTCAGCGCTACTTTGCCGCCCGGCGGCGAGTACGAAACCCGTGGAACCCTATGGATCGCCGCCGATGACGACGAGTTGGCCGAGGCCGCGCGCAAGCACGCCTATCTCAACGCTCACGAAGTTCCCTGTCGCCTACTCTCCAGCCGAGAGTTGGCCGCGATGGAACCAAACCTGCGTCCTGGGCTGGCCGGCGGGCTGCTCGTGCTGGAGGATGCTGTTGCTTATCCTCCCGCCGTCGCACTGCACCTGGCCCGGCAGGCTCAGTCTCTGGGCGCCACGCTTCTAGTGGGCCATGCCATCACGCATTTGGCCAATGGCGAAGCACGACTCGACGATGGAACCGGTCTGCGCACGTCACGGCTGGTCAACGCCACCGGCACCGAGGCCCCGCACTGTACCCCCGGACTGCCGGTGATGAAGCGGAAGGGGCACTTGGCCATTACCGATCGCTATCCCGGCTTCGTTCACCATCACCTGGTCGAACTCGGCTACTTGAAGAGCGCTCACTCGCTCACCAGCGATTCGGTGGCTTTCAACGTCCAGCCACGGCAGACCGGCCAAGTCCTCATCGGTTCTTCGCGCCAGTATGGCAACGAGGATTCCACCGTCGATCAGGCGCTGCTGGCCGCGATGCTCCGGCGCGCAACGCTCTATCTGCCCTCCATCGACTCGCTCAAAGTGCTGCGCGTTTGGACCGGCTTCCGCGCCGCCACCCCGGACAAACTGCCACTCATCGGTCCGGTTCCCGGCGATCCCACGCTCTGGCTCGCCACCGGCCACGAGGGCCTGGGCATCACCACTGCCTTGGCCACCGCGGAGCTACTCGCCGCCGCCTTCACAGGCAGCGCGCCGGCCATTGCGCCGGAACCCTATTTGCCGGCCCGTTTCAACCCGGCTCGCAATCAGGCCTATAACCAGAAACTCGCCCATCAGGAGAAGCTATGAACTGGACCGGCGTTATGCCCGCCATGACCACCGCCTTCGACAAGGACTCCAGCGTCGATCACGCATTTGTCGCCCGGCACGCCCAATGGCTCGTCGAGAACGGCTGCACCGGCATCGTCTGCCTGGGCTCGCTCGGCGAAGCCCCTACGCTCGGCTTCGCGGAAAAGATAACCATCCTCAAGACTGTCGTCGCGGCTCTAGGCAACAAGGCTTCGGTGGTTGCGGCTATCTCCGCGCTCTCGACAGTTGAGGCCGTTGAACTGGCCAAGGCCGCCCATGCCGTTGGCTGCTCGGGACTCATGATCCTACCGCCCTACGTCTATAAGGGCGACTGGCGCGAGACCAAGGCGCATGTCGCGGCGATTCTCGAAGCCACCCCGCTGCCCGGACTGCTCTATAACAACCCCGTGGCCTACGGCACGGACTTCCTGCCTGAGCAGATTCAGGAACTGGCTCTGGAATTTCCCAACCTAGCCGCCGTCAAGGAGTCCTCGACCGACGTTCGCCGCGTCACCGCGATTCGTGCCTTGATCGGCGACCGGCTCGCCCTGTTCGTTGGCGTCGATGACGCCATTGTCGAGGGCATCGCAGCCGGCGCCATGGGTTGGGTCGCGGGACTGGTCAACGCGCTGCCCCGCGAATCCGTGGACCTCTTCAACCTGGCCAGCGCCGGCAAAACCGAGGAAGCCTTCGAGCTTTATCGCTGGTTCCTGCCCCTGCTGCGCATGGACACAGTGCCCAAGTTCATCCAACTCATCAAGCAGGTGCAGCAGGAGGCCGGCATCGGCTCTGCCCGCGTCCGCTCTCCGCGACTCGAACTGGTTGGCGCCGAGTTGGCCGCCACACGCGCCGCCTTCGAGTTCGCCCAGGCTCATCGCCCGTCTGTCGCCGTCGCCAGCACGCCGTTCACCCTGTAGCCCTCACCCGGAGTTTCCATCATGCCTCTTACTGGACAATCTTTCATCGGCAGCCAACGGGGCGCGCTCACTGGCGCGCCGATTCAAGCCCTCAACCCCACCACCGGCCAACGGCTCGAACCTGTCTACTCTTCAGTTTCGCCCACCGAAGTGGACCAAGCCGTCGAGCTCGCGGCACAGGCCTTTCCTGCCTATGCCAAGACGAGCGGCAAAGCCAAAGGCGCCTTTCTGCGTCGCATCGCCGACGGCCTCGACGCCATCCAGCAACAACTCGCCGAGCGCGCCCACCTGGAAACCGCTCTGCCTATGGCGCGCCTAGTGGGCGAAGTTGGCCGCACCACCGGCCAACTCCGCCTCTTCGCTTCAGTCGTCGAGGAGGGTTCCTGGGTGGAAGCGCGGATCGATCGCGCTCTGCCGGAGCGAAAGCCGCAGCCACGGCCCAGCCTGCGCTCGATGCTGCGGCCCCTCGGTCCGGTTGCCGTCTTCGGCGCCAGCAACTTTCCACTGGCCTTTTCCGCGGCTGGCGGAGACACGGCCTCCGCACTGGCCGCCGGCTGCCCGGTCATCGTCAAAGCTCACTCCGCTCATCCGGGAACCAGCGAGTTAGTGGCAACTGTGATCCAGCAGGCTGTCGCCGCCGCAGGCCTGCCCGAGGGCATCTATTCCTTGCTCTACGGTTCTGGAATCGAGACCGGCACGGCGCTGGTCCGCCATCCGCTGATTCAGGCCGTCACCTTCACCGGTTCGCTCGGCGCAGGTCGCACTCTGGCGGACATGGCTGCTGCGCGTCCGCGCCCCATCCCGTGTTTCACGGAAATGTCCAGCGATAATCCCATCTTCATCCTGCCCGGCGCTCTACGCGGCGGAGCCGAAGCACTGGCGCAGGGCCTCTTCAACTCCTTCACCCTCGGCGCGGGCCAGTTCTGCACCAAGCCCGGCATCGTCTTCCTCCCCGAGCAGCCGGAGACCGACGCTTTTCTCCAAAAGCTATGCGAACTCGTCTCTCAGGCTCAGCCCTTCACGCTGCTCACGCAGGGAATCGCCCGCGATTACGCCCGCGCTTCCGGCCAACGCGCTGCCCAGGCCACGCTCGCCGCGCAGGCGACGCTCCCGAAATCGGATTTGGCCCACGCGCCCGCCTGCCCCGCCAACGCGCAGCTCTTTACCACCGCTCTTGACGAGTTTCTTCGCCAGCCGGAACTTTCTGAAGAGATTTTTGGTCCCGACACGCTGCTCGTCCGCTGCCAAACCCCGGACGATTTTCTCCGCGCGGCAGTGGCGCTGGAGGGCCACCTAACTGCCACTGTTTTGGGCACAAACGAAGAGCTTGCCGCGCAGTCCGCACTCATTACGCTCCTCGAACAAAAGGCCGACCGCCTGCTCTTCAACGGATACCCGACCGGCGTCGAGGTCTCCCACGCCATGGTTCACGGCGGGCCATATCCGGCCACTTCCGACTCCCGGTTCACATCAGTCGGCAGCCAGGCCATCTTCCGCTTCGCCCGTCCTGTCTGCTTTCAGGACTTTCCCGACACACTCGTACCGGCCGAAGTGCAAGCGGCCAATCCGCTGGGGATTTTGCGCCTGATCGATGGCCTCCAAAGCCGCGAGCCGTTGACGGAATAGTTCCAATAGTGAGTTAGCAAGTCAGTTTGCCGGCTCGCTGACTTGCCGACTCGCTGTCCACCCGCTACCAACCGCCGCGTTCACCGAAGATGTCGATCACTTTGGCCAGCCGTTGGCAGCCGTTCACCCAGTTATCGAAGAGCGCACGCTCCAGCCGGTCCGCATCCCCATCCACCAGCGCGGCGATGATCTCCTCGTGCTCGGTCACCGAGACGTGCAACTCGCCAATGATCGAACTGGCATAGAGACGCCAATAGCGCTCCGTCTGCGGCTCGATCGCGCGATGCAGCGTGCTCAGCCGCGGACCCGCTCCGGCAGCCACCACCAGGCGATGAAACTCGTGGTCAAGGTCGAAGATGTCGGGACCGTGGTTGCCGTGCTCCCGCGCAATCCGATCCAGCTTGTCGTTGATCGGCTTCAGCTTGGCCGCCAGTTCGTCACGCTCGCTTTGCGGTAGCGCGGCGGCGCGGTGCCCCGCCAGCCCCTCGATCCGCCCTATTATCGGATAAAGCTCGTAGGCGTCCTCTTTGGTCAGCGGCGCGACGATCATCCGCGATTTGCTGCCGTTGCGGCAATCGTTGACATAGCCCTCGTGCTGCAGCAGGTAAAGCGCGCCCCGCACCGGCGTCCGGCTCATGTTCAGGTGCTCACACAGATCGCCTTCAACGATCCACGTGCCCGGCGCCAGCCTGCCATGCACGATCAAGTCGCGAATCCGCTGAAACGCGACACCAACGCTGGTTCCATGCTCGGCTTTCGTGGATTGCTTCTTTGAACCTTTGGTTGTCTTCACTACTGAAGGGGCCATGCGCCTTCACTCTCCAGCCACGCATATCCCGAGCCTCCGTGAGCTTCCCGTGGATTACCCGCGGCCTCCAATCAATCTTAACAGCAATCAAGCACTCTCGGTATGCAAATGAGAATACATATTTTTGCCTCTTCAGCAGAAATTGTGGGTGGATTCAGGTTCGGGGAGTCGTCCAAGCGTGTGATACAGAGCCATTTCCATGGCTTTGTAGGTTCGGAAACCGAACGATCGTCTGGTTACCACTC
>Ga0182014_10006547_pt1 | contig 12495 bp, 3 predicted proteins | sample 612S2DmetaG_FD_120489 | JGI IMG/M metagenome (GOLD analysis project Ga0182014, IMG submission 120489) | Permafrost microbial communities from Stordalen Mire, Sweden - 612S2D metaG | ecosystem: Environmental > Terrestrial > Soil > Wetlands > Permafrost | place: Sweden: Stordalen | collected... | reverse complement strand
GCACCTCGATTGGCACGCCGAACTGCTCTGACAGTTCCTGGCATAGACCCGAGGCGATCCCCAGCCCCGCCGTGGGGAATTCCTCGATACGCAAGAAGCTGGCGACTGGCTCCGTGATCGCAAAGCTCCCTCGGCAATCGCCAGTTGAAAGGCCAGTGGGTATGGCTGAACCTATAATAGTTTGCACAAGGGCAGCAGTATACCGCAAGAAGCGGGAAGCCGTGCGTTAGCTTTTAAGGCCCATTACGGTTAATGGAACGACCGGCTGTGGCGGAGCCAAAGACCTGCTCCAGGTCTTACAATTCTGGTCACAGGAGGTGCAAAACTTCCCGGTCTTGAGCTAATTCTCGTGGCAGACACTCCCCGCGGACGCCTTGAGCTTTTGCCGTAAGCGAGATCGGTTCCGAGCGCCAGTTTTTCAGGAAATCGTGGCGTTTACGGTGATTTCGGCCTGCTAGAAGGCATTGTGCGTGGTTCACGGGAAGACGCTGCCTTCTGCCCGCGCCATAAAAAATGGCGCTCACTGTCACGGCGCGACGGCTTCTGGCAGTGCTGATAGCCTGAAGCGGCGAAAACCAAGAATGGTTTAGCAATTGGGATCAGTGGAGAGGGCCGTTGCAGGTCACGGGAGCCTTGGGTTTACGCCAGTCCGTTGACATCACTGACACGCAACTCCGAGAAGTCCAGTAGCTTGCTACAGTTGTCAGTTGTCAGTAGCTGGGAGTCATCGAGGTGGCGCTTCCGGTTCCACCCCGCTGGCTTGGTCTCACCTGGCAGCAGGACGCTGCCGAAACCTGCGCCAACCGAAGCCCTTCGCATGCGTTATGGCAGGATCACTACCCGATAAAAGCATTGCGGGCTGTTGGTGAGGTCCACGGTTGATGAGAGCGGGAAGCCCGTGCCGGGCTGGTCGGCGCCCAGCGTGGTCCAGTTGGTCGCCGCCAAATCGCTCTTGTATTGCACGCGGTAGAGATAACCGACGGCGCTCGGCCAGGAGAAGCTGAAGGTGCTCGCGCCCAAGCTCACATTCCCTAACTGCGGCCGCGGCGGGGGCGGCAGTACGGTTACCGTGAAGCTCTGCGTCGCGCTCAGGCTCGGGATGCCGTTGTCGCTCACAATCACACTCAGCGTATTGGTGGCCGGGGCGTTGGTCGGCGTCCAAGTCAACTGTCCGCTGGCCGGACCGATGGTTGCCCCTGCAGGAGCGCCCGGGCCCAGGCTGAACGTCAGTGTCTGGGGCGGCAAATCGGTGTCGGTCGCGCTCGCCGTCAGGCTCAGGGTCTGGCCCAGGATGAGAAGTTGGTTGGCAATCGGGGCGAGCACGGGGGCGGTGTTGGGCGTGGCTGTCGAGACCGAAAAGCTCAGGTTGTCAATGCCCAGGCCCTGGGCCTTGCCCGTGGGATCGGCCATCGTCCAGACCAGCCACAGCGCCGCGCCGGGCGGCCAGTTGGTGATCAACTGGTTGGCCACGGCGATGTTGGTCTGGTTGAGGGCCAGAGTGCCATCCACCGCCACGCTGCCATTATCCCCCGCCACGGTGGGGAAGGCCACGTTCAAGGCGGGCAGCGCGGCGGTGGTATTGGTCCAGAAAGTAGCCCTGCCGCTGGGATCAATGTAATAAGAGAAAGCCAGCGTCTTGGGGATGTCGGACTGGCGCCAGACCTCCCCGGTGAACTGGAGGTTGATGTAATTGAGAGTGTTGGTGGTGGCGTTGAGGAAGCGGGCGCCAAAGGCGGTGAAGCCGGTGGTGCTGGTTGCCAGCAGGCCCAGGGCGCGATTGGTGCTGTTGGGCAGGCCGAAACTGATCTGGCCGCCGGTGGTCTGGTCGCCGTCGGTCGCGCCGAATCGAGTGCCGACGCTCGCCGTGGGGTCGGCTATACCAAACCAGCCTGCCAGGGCAGGCAGGCCCAGGCCGCCGTTCACACCGCCGGCCACCGCGGGCATGGCGAAGTCAAATGGGTTGGCCAGGGAGTAGGTGATGCCGTTGATGGTGACCGGGTTGGCGGTGTTGACCGAGGTCGCGCCCGGGTTGGGCAGGGTGTTGAAATCTTGGGTATAAACCGAGCCGGCGGCGGAGTAAGCGATGAAGGAGGCGGCCGTGCCATCGTTGGTGCCGCCGGGTGTGGGGCGGAAGAACTGCTGCCGACTGATACATTGGCCGTCGGGGAAAGAGCCGTAGGAATAGTTGGCAGGCAGGTTGGTGTAATCCAGATAATCGAGGACCTGGACCTGGGAGTTGGTGGAAGTGAAGCTCAAGGCCACCGACCCCGTGCTGGCGGCCAGGGTGAAGCTGGTGTGCAACTCGTTGGTGGTCGAGAGGTTGGTTTGGGCGTCGGCGAAGATGACCTGGAACTGGCCAGGGGCGATGAGGGCGTTGGTTGGGAAAGCCCACTGGGTCAGGTTGGTGAAGTTATTGGCCAGGAAGAAACTGCGCAGGGGAATGGTGTTGGTGCCGGCGTTGTAGAGTTCGAGCCAGGGTGTGTGCTCACCGGCGCTGTTGGTGATGCCGGTGAGGTTATTGGCCTGGACTTCATTGATCCAAAGCGTAGGGAAGGGGGCCAACGCGGAGAACACGCCGTTGGTGGCCCCCGGCGTGAAGGGATACGCGTAGGGCAAACCTGGTGGCGCGGGGTTCACGCTGTCCTCATAGGCGGTGCCGCCGGACAGGCGGATGACCAGGGGCGCGCCGTTGGTGCTTTGGAGATACCAGAGGCTGAGCGTATAATAGGTGCCGGTGGTGAGCGCGGGGGTGATGTCCTGGTAGATGGCGTCGCCGCTGCCTGTGCCGGCGGCGCTGGCGACAACATGGAGGCTGGAAGTGCCCGAGTGCGCGAAGGCGGTGCTGACGGCGGAGGAACTGAAACTGGGCCACAGGTTCCAGGTAGTGCCGAGGGGGGATTCAAAACCGTCGTCCTGGAGCAGGTTCGCGCCGGTTCCGCCGACGAGGCTAACGTTGGCATCATCCACATAGATGTCGCCCGCCGAACCGAGGTAGATATAGAAACGCGAGGAAGTCGCAGGGACGTTGGTGCTGATAAAGACCCACTGGGCTGCGGCCAACCCGGGGTTGGTGAGGCTGCCAGTAGCCCAATTACAGACGCGCGAGGCGTCCTGGCGCGGGTCAATGAGCTGGAGCGAGCATCCAGCGCCGTTCGCGTTGGTGGCCCAGGGCAGAGCGGAGGAATACCGCACCCTCGAAATGAAGAGGTCGGAAGCGGTGTTGGTTCCGGGCGCCACCAGCGAGAGCGTCCCGGTATCGGTGGGCAGGGTGCTGTCGTAGGTGTCGAAAACAGCATTGGTCGCCCCATAGGCGGCGGCGAAGACGGCGCGGTTGGCGGCCAGGACCAGGAAGCTGTTGGGGCCGATGACCGAGCCGGGCGGGAAGGTGTAGGACAGGCCATCGAGTTCCCAGCCCGACATATCGAATCCAAAGTTGGTCGAGGTGTTGTAGAGCTCAACGTACTCGGCCCCAGGCACGACCGGGTTATACATGATCTCGTTGATGGCAACCTGGCCGGCGGGCGAGGGCGGGTGGACGCTATAGACGACGGTGACGGAGTTGGTGGCCCCGGCGACCGGCTGACTGTGCGTGTCAACGCCGACAACGCTGAAGTTGTTGGTGCCGTAGTTCAGCGGGAGTGTCACGCTCCAGGTGGTGAGGGTGAGCCAAGTGACCGGGTAGGCGATGCCGTTGAACCAGACGGCGCTGATGTTCACCGGCGCGGTGCCCGTCGCGAGGGCCAGGCCGTTGGTGATTATGGCGGGGTTGACGGTGAAGCTGCTCGCATTGACGGCCGCCAGTTGGGATGCGATGCTGTCGTGGGCTTGTGTGAGCCAGGGCTTGATGTTGGTCGTTGGATTCTCCACCGAAAGCCCGTTAGCGGTGATGGCGTTGTATTTGGCGTCCAGCAGTGGGCCGCTCTGGGTGACATCCAGAGGTCCGTTGACCAGTTCCTGCAAAGCGCGCCAGTACATCCGGAGGAACGTCGGTTCGTTGTAGATGTTCTGCGTATTCGGGTCCTCGCCGTTGACCGTAAAAAGGTTCTGGCCCGGGCTCCACGAGCCGCTGTTTCCGAGGACGATATTGAAGTCCCACATGAGCAGGGAGTATTTCGTTCCCAGGGCGCCCATGTAGCCATAGAGATTCTGCGCGTTCTGGGCGCCGAAAGAATCCCAGTTGCCGGCGGCGTGGTTGGCGGCGAATACGCGCATCCAGTTCTCCATGTCGGCCAGGTTCTCCATGTTCGCCACGTAGTTGGGCGTGCCGTAGGAAGCGGCGGCTCTAATCAGCGAGAAGACGTTTGTAAAGTCATTGGCCGAGACCGGGGTGCGGCGCATCTCGAAATTGGAGCGGTAGCGGGCGGGCTTCAACACGCCGCCGGTGGTGGTGTAAGGCATCAGGTTGCACCACGACTCGTTGGCGAACCCCACCGTGCTGCCCGTCGGGAAGGGGCCGAACTCGAACCACGGCTGCATCTTGTAAAGCCAGCCGTCTTTGTCGTTGGGCCAGTGCTCCTTGACGTCATCGCCGTCGGGACATTGGGCGTCTTCCATGAGCGTGCCCCGGCGGTTGCCATTGACATAGACGGCGACAAAGCGGCGATTTAGCCAGGGGACGCCGAGTGCCCGCAAAAAAGAGTTGGCGCATTGTTCGCGCTGGAGGCTGGCGTCGTCGCCTGCCCCGTTGCCGGGCTGGTGGATTTTGTTGAACGAGGTGGCGCCCAGGAAGGCGTCATCGTCGGGGAAGGTCCATTTGTAATGGCAGAGGCTGCCGTACGGCGTATCGAAGTCCTGGTGGTAAGGGCTGCCGGCGAAGCGGCCCTGCGCGTTATAGATGACGCGGTTGTTGCACACCATCGTGCAGTCCCAAGATTCGTTGCTGAGATCGCCCGCGTTGGCCCAGGCCGTGGCGTTGGTCTGCGTGATCCAGAGGTGGTAAATCCCGAAGCTTCCCCCCGGATTGCTGTCGCCGAACATCACCACGCACTCGTGCGGGAGACTGTTGTCCGTCAACAGGGCCGGAAAACGGGTCGTCACGCCCTTGCTATCGGTCGCCGCAATATAAAAGGCCACGATCGTGCCCGACGCTTGGCCCGGAATGGAGGCGCTGTAAATACCATCGCCAGCTATGGCATCACCGCCCGCCCCGTTGTCCTGCATGGCTACCGCCGAATACGTGGCAGCCGGGTCGATGCGAAAGTAGAGAATCATCGTCTGGACACCGTTGGGATCGTGCGCGCGGGCGGACACCACCGCCGCTTGCGCGGCGGCCGGCACGGCCGGCGCATGAGTCACCTGGTAAATCGCCGGACCCGCGTTGGTCACATAACGGCTGTTGGGTGCGCCCGGCGTGCCCAGGTTCGCCGGAACCGGCAGCGGCCCGGTCGCCTCCAGCCAATTGCCGTTGACCCGCAGCAACGCCTCCGGCCAGCCCCGCTGCCACCGCGCCTTGAACCGCAGCGTCGCCGTCTGCCCCGCGGCCAGCGTGTTCGCGTACAACGCCATCTGGCACGAGTTGTCGCCATTCCATATCCGGTCGCTGCTCCGCACATGCAGCGAGTGGCTGCTGCTATAACCAGAGTTCTCGAGGCTCGATCGGCAGAAAGCCCCCTGCATCGTCCAGTTGTTCGTCCCGCCCGCCTCGAAATCCGGGTTCATCACCAGATTCGTCCCGGCGGCGCCCGCCCGCACTTCCACGTTGTCCACCAAACACTCCCCCACATCCAAAATGCCGATCTGCGCGTAGTCTATGGACGAATCGTAGTTCGCCCCGTTGTCTAACACCGCCGTGTTCTCGATGTTGGTCCATGGCGCCTTCTGCGTCTCATCGCTGTCGCCCCAATTGGCCGCCAGGCGGTTATTGCTGTTGGGGTCCATCAATTCGAGGCTGCTACCCCCTCCCGCCGCCCATTGACCCCACCGCCCCCCGGTGCCGTAGGTCACATCACTGACCATGATCTGAATCGGTGTCGTCGTCACCACCCCCTGCCCATTGGTCGAACTCAGCGTGTCGGCCATATTCAGGGCCAGGTGCTCCCCGTTGTGTGAAAGCTTGTCACCGAAATTGCCGAGGCAATTAACCGCATTCAGGTTGGTATAGTTGCCCATCAGGCGCGCGGCGTTGGCCCCCACCACCAGGTAACCGTTGACCGCCAGCACTGTGTCGCTCGGAAAAGTGAAAGTCACCGCGTCGCTCAAGGTCCACCCGCTCAGGTTCACCGCGTTCGTGCTGCGATTGTAGAGCTCAATGTACTGGTCGTCGTCATTTCCGCTGATGGGGTCGTACATCAACTCATTGATCACCACGTCGCTCAACCGAATACCGGCGTTGGCCGTCCCGGGCGTCTGGGCCGACAGCCGGTAGAAGTCGTTGGCGCCGTCGGGCCACCGACCGGTGGCCACACCGTCCTGCTGCGGGCCGTAGGCTACCGCGTCCAGGTAGCGGCTCTGGTCCGGGTTCTCCAAGTATATCGTCCCTCCCGCCGGGTTCAGGGAGAAGTTCATGGTGCCTTGGCTGAACGAAACAAACCCTCGCGCTGGAAGCATTGTGCCCTGCGGGATGACAAACTTGTTGGTCGCCGGGTCGTCGGTCAGGATGCAACCCGAGATGTCCACCGCGTTGGTGGCGTGGTTGTAAAGTTCAATGTAATTGTAGCCGGACGCGTCTGTGCGGGCCAGGAACTCGTTGATCACGACGTTGCGCAGCGGGCTGGGCCGGTACGCCTCCATCTGGCCGGGTGAGCCGCCCACCATGTCGCTGATGTCCCAGGCCTGGGGGTCGCCCTCGCCGTAGGTCGGCCGGGCCAGCACCATCGAGTGCCCCGTCCCGGCGGTCGCTACCGGCCAGGGCGCCACGTTCGAATACGGGATAATCAGCAGCACCGCCCCCGTCTCGTCGAGCAACTGGATCGTCCCCGCTTTCTTCAGACTCCCCGTGTAGGGTCCCATCACGTTAGTGATGCCATAGACATTTTGGATGCCGGCCGGCGAGGCCGCTAGAACCAGAAAGGCGCCCCCAGCCAGCTTGGTCCCGGCGGGGAAGGTATAGCTCAAGTTATCGGCCACGAGCTGGTAACCGCTGATGTCCTGGAACCACGGATTGGAGTTGTAAATCTCGATGAACTCGGTGTTGTTGCCGTCGGTGCGCGGGGCGGGCTTGTACATGACCTCGGTAATCGCTATAGGACTCTTGCGGCTAGAAGGCCCGAGCGGTTCGCTCGGGCTGGCGGCTGTGCCCGACACGGCGTTGGTCAAGTTGGCAATATTCAGGAACTGGGCCAGGGTCGTTTGGGCGCTGTTGTGGCTGCTCACGGCCAGGCCCAGATAGATCTGGGTCGGCATCGAGATAGTGTCTGAACCGAGCAACACCCAGGTCTGGCCGTCGAAACTGGCGTAGCCGTTGAAGGTGTTGCCGGAACGCTGCAAGCGCAGCCAGGTGTTGGAGTAATTGGCCGGGAATGCGCCGGCGGAATTGGCCGTGGAGGAAGCGGGGTCCCGCCATTCGAAGAAGCAGCCATTCATGGCTGGCGTGGCCAATGTGGCGGCAAACCGGGAGCCCGGATCGAGCGTCTCGCGGGCCATCCACCCCGCCTTGGCCCAGGTATCCGATGGGGTCAGGCCGGCCAACCGGGTGCAGACGTCGAAATTGCCGCTTTGGAGTTGGTAGTTGTAGGCGAACTGGTCGGAGGCGCCACCGATATCGCTGCCGGAGGCGGACACGTCAAGGCCGTTGGCCCCGACCATCGTGGCGGTCGAGCCGAAGGGCGGGTTGCCGATGTCGAGGTCGGCGTAGGTCATGGCCGCAAAGCGGACCAGCGTGTTGGTGACGATGGTGTTGGGGATCGTGGCGAGGTCGCGGACGTGGTTGATGACCAGACAATAATTGCTGCCATAGACCAGGGGCGCGGTCGCCAGCGTTACGGTGACAGCGTCGGAGGACAGCGAGGCGGCGGTGACGGGCATGCCGTTGGTGAAGACGTAATTGGCGGAGTTGGTGGCGCTGGCCGCTTCGACCGGCTTGGTGAATACGATCACCACATTGGTTGTGCCGAGGCTGGCGACGCGCTGGACGGCGGGCGGGACGGTGTCGGCGATGACGGTGAGGGTGACTGGCGCGCTGGTCACCGAGCCGGCGGCGTTGGTGACGACGCATGAATAGACCTGGCCGTTGTTGGCGGCAATCGTGACGTTGGTGAGGGTGAGGGCCGTGTTGGTGAAGCCCGCGCCGGAAAGGCTGGTCCCATTAAGTCGCCACTGGTAGGCGAGAGCGGAGCGGTTGGTGCAAAGGACAAAGAAATTCGCGTCTTGCCCCTCGACGAGGGTGAAGCTTCCAGACTGGAGGTAGATGCCCGGAGTCAGATTGGTGCCGTCGTAAGGGATCATCCAGGTGCCGGCGGGGCTCACGGCCATCATAGGTTCTTCAAAAACGCCGTTGGGCAACTGCCAGCGCACCGACAGGTTGTCGCCGCCGCCGCCTTGCTGCATCAGGGCCTCGACGTAATAACGGTAGCCGGCTTGGAGGTAAAGCGGGGCGCTCTGCTGCGAAGCATACTCGGTCCAGTCCTCCGAGTCGGTCCAACTGCTCACATAAGCCACGAGCGCCTTATGCGCTGGGGTTTCGTCGGTGCTGACGAACAGATCGGAAGTGTCGTCGCTCGCAATCCAAAAGGTGTAATTGCCGTTGGTCGGGGGAACGACGAAGGTCCGCAACTGCTGGCCATAGTAGTCCTGGCCCGAGTTAATCTCGGTCTCGAAGGTCGTGAAAATCTTGTTGTAAGCCGGATCGGGATTGTTGGGCCAGTTGGGGTTGTAGGTGGTGTTGGTTAGGGCGGCGAGGTTTCCGACCGAAGAGCTGAGATTAGTCCAGAGTTGGCGGTAAATGCCCAGGGACGCTGGGGGTGGCGGCGGAATGTTCGATACCACGACCGAATTGAAGGTGCCCTGGCAGAGCAAGGAATTGTTGTGGGCGGTCACGCCCAGACCGGCCAGCGGCAGGCTGTTCATCGGGATGGTCTGTGTCTGTGCAATTGGCGTCCAGGCTATGCCGTCGGGGCTGTAGTAACCCGCGAAATCCGTGCCCGAGCGGATCAGTTCCACCCAGATGGGTGGGACGATGCCGGCGATTTGCGCGGCGGAAGAACTGCCGCCGGTGGTATTCCGCCACTCAAAAAACATGCCGTTGTTGGGGGTCACCGCCACCATCGCGAACATCGCCCCGGCCGTATTGTCATCCCGGAACATGACGCCCGTTTTGGCCGAGCCATCGGTCTCTTGCACGGTGAGGATCTGGGCGAGGATGACCGCGCTGCTGCTGGAGGTCTCGTAGGCGAAGTTGAATTGGTCGGACGTGTTCCCAATATCGGCTCCGCCGCCGGAAACCGACCAGGCGCCATTGACCCAGGACGCCGAGCCGGACAGTGAAGGCGACCCGATGTCCAGGTCCTGCCAGCCGGTGGGAAGCTGCGCCCGCGCCCCCATCGCGCCACCAAGCAATACTACCGCTGCCGCCCGCAGGAGACTGCCACAAGCCTCATGGAAACGAGCCTTGAAGCCGTCAAGGGGGCTCGATCCCCAGCGTGTCCAGACGGACAAGCCCATTGAAGAAAAGCAAAACCTATGCATATATGTAATAATTGGCGACGGGACAACGTGTCAGGCCCGTTGATTACGCTCCGGTTGGAAGGGCTCGGCATTCGACATAAGTCGTGATACATTTACTACTACTGTAGCAGATTCACTATGACTGTGGTCTCGCCTTGGCGGAAAAAGCGAGTAGAATCAACCGCGACCCGACTCCTCAGTCCCCGTGTTTTTGATGAGGCGCTGCACTGGTCCTCACGAAGCGTCTGGAATGAAAAACAGCGCCCATAGGGCGTGGTATTGCCCTGTGGCCCAGCCCCGAAGAGGGCTGGGCTAACTACGCTGTCCCCAGTAGTTCATCTATTTGCAAAAGCCTTCGCCTAATTCTTCACCTGGCGGCGATGTTTGGGTCGTTGCGCGCTCAGGTTGCGAACGGTGAGCGAATGGTGAAGAAGTGCTTGCAACCCCAATAGAATCAGGGCATTCTAACACTTGAAAATAGAGTGAGTTGCGATCGGAACGGTAAAGTTTCCCGGTTCGATTCCGACCCTTATTGTGAAACTTCACATAGCCACGATCTTCCGCGCCCGTTCAGTCCGACGGTTTGGTACTCACTCCCAGCAGTTAAAGTAACATCAGCGAAGGCCGTCATGACCCGTCCGGCACTCCGGCAACTCAAGCGCAAAGCTCTCATGGCCAAGTGGTCCAAGGTGGATTGGTCGAAACAGGATTGCAAGTTGGCTGACGAAATGGGGCTCAGCCGAGAGCGCATCCGCCAGGTTCGGCAACGGCTTGGCGCTCCCAAGTCCACCCACCCTGGCCGGAAGCGCAAATTCGCACAAGCGTTGCAGTGGGCCAAAGATAACCTGGAGAAGCTCAGAGGGCTGTCCGGCGCGGAAGTGGCGCGAAAATACAATCGAAGCCGCTCTTCGCGGCATGGTGCCCTCTATGAGTTTCTCAAGCCGTTCTTGCGGGATGGCCGAATCATCAGGAAGTATCCGTGGCACCTGATGGATCTCAGGCTTCCCAATCGCGACCTGGAACACATTTGGCGGCTGCCGAACTACGGGCTGTCAAAGTATCGCTGGAAAAAGCGGCACCCGCCGCCAACGTGGCGTGTCAAGCCCGTGACCTGGGAAATCCAATTCAGCGGGCCCCGAGAACTTCAGGCGTATCGCCGGGCCGTGAAGGCCGAAGAACGGAACGCGGCACGGTATTTTGCCCAAGCTTGAGTGATTCGGACGCCCTCTTCATTGAAGGTTGCCCCAAAAGGACCATGAACCCTGAGGAATTGAAGATCATCTCCGGCGGTCAAACGGGTACTGATCGTGCGGTCGCCAGCAGGTACTGGCTGCCTGACTTGCCCGAACGATGGAGACAGACGGCCTGCATCAGAATCATCCTTATCCGGATGCCAGTTAATACTCCTTCGCCGGAGAGTGAGCGGCAGAGTTTTCAGCGGGCGAGCCTGCGGTTCCCAAGCCGTCGGCTGAGGGGGATCGCGAAGGGTCAAAATAGTTGATTTCCTCGTGTTCAAGGGGGAGCGGGCCGGGAAAAGGCAGCCCAGCCCATGGATCGGGAGGTTCCGGTAGAGGGGGCGGAGGGCAGGGGCAGGGCACCAATTGGCAATGGATGAGTTCCTCGAGCGAAAGCAAAACGTCAGATTTTCCATATTTGGGATCCGTCAAGGCGCCTAACAAGGTGTAAACAATAAACTCGCAGCACAATCCTAACGGATCAACTTCATTGATGGATTTATTCGCCACGTAGGCATACAGGTTGGGACCTTGCTGAGTCTCGGCCTTCCGGAGCGGATCCCGGGAAAGCCAGCGGCCCAACTGAGGATCGTAGGCACGAAATGGTGTAAGGGCCAGGTGGTCTTCCGACGTCCAAAACATGCCGGCGAATCCGAAGTCCGCGTTCGCATTACAGGTCAAACAAGTCTGGCGGCCGAGAGGATCGTACGCATAACGTCTGGCTCAAGACATGCTGGATTCTGCTAGCGATGGATTAGTATACCCGGCGGATTCCACCGTGACGGCGGTCAGTCTCGAACCTTACGACTGGCAACGCCACGGCCACGGCTTATTCCAGTTACCGATCGCCTCTTGAACACGAATTCGCCATCCACAGGCGCCACGCCGATTCGAGAACACCTTTTCCGTCGATTCGGATGCAAGTTTCATCGCTTCTCAAAACGAGCGTCGCCTGAAATTAGCAAGTCCAGGGCCAGGTTCAATCGCGCTGTCACCTAATCATTCCATGCTCGTCAAGTTAGAGCTTTTCTCGAAGCGCCGGGTCTCGTGAGCCAGCATCTCTTTGGCAAAACGGATGCAATCGATCGGCCGTTTGCTGAACACGGTTTCCTTGCCCAGCATCACCGCGTCCGCCCGCTGCCGCGCAATGAGTGAAAGATCGGATAATTCGGCTCGCTGAGGAATCCCTGGTTCGGCGAAACCTTCCATCACCTGGGTAGCCACCACAACCGGTTTGCCCGCCCGCCGCGCCGCCGCGACAAGCTGTTCCTGCACCTCCGGCAGCCGAAGGTATCCAACCGCCAAGCCCAGGTCGCCGCGCGCTACCATGATCCCATCAGCCGCCCGGATAATGTCCTCCGCGCATTCAACCGCGGGAACTGTTTCAAACTTGGCCATGATCCGGACCGAATTGCCGAGGTGTTCGCGCACTTCCTGGCGCCCCGCACGAACATCCTCGGGCGAGGCGATTAACGAAAGGGCCACCCAATCAGGCAGCAAGTTGTTGTCGGCGAACGATTGCAGCAAATGGCGGTCTTCTGTAACCGTCCGGCGGAACCGTGTGGCACCGGCGTCGCGTCGGGTAGTTGGACGGGGTGAGCGAACCGGCTGAGTCGAGAGTCGGTAGGATTCAGCCGCTGGGAGAGGGCGGCGGGCTCTT
>Ga0182014_10006546_pt1 | contig 12498 bp, 7 predicted proteins | sample 612S2DmetaG_FD_120489 | JGI IMG/M metagenome (GOLD analysis project Ga0182014, IMG submission 120489) | Permafrost microbial communities from Stordalen Mire, Sweden - 612S2D metaG | ecosystem: Environmental > Terrestrial > Soil > Wetlands > Permafrost | place: Sweden: Stordalen | collected... | reverse complement strand
CGGCTCGATCCACGTGCTGGTCACCGTGGACAATGCTACCGTCGGCTGGGCCGGTCCCGTCGGCGTGGTGACCAGCTTGCTGCGGCGCATCAAGGTGAATGCCGAGCGCACGATCGTATTGGTCTGCGGGCCGAAGGTGCTCAACCACGTGGCGGCCTGGAACTTCCTGCAACTGCACGTGCCGCCCGACCACGTTTACGTGAGCCTGGAACGCAACATGAACTGCGGTTTCGGGCGTTGCGGCCATTGTCAGTACGGAGCCAAGTTCATGTGCAAGGACGGGCCCGTGTTTTGCTTTTCCGAGGTGGCCGACGTTTTCGGCAAGGAAGAAATATAACACTGAGGGTGCCTAGTCATGCCGGTGCAAAAGGTTTTGGAATCGCACGTCTCCGGCAAGCCGAGGCTGGCGGTTTTCAAGTTCTCCAGTTGCGATGGTTGCCAACTGCAACTTCTCAACTTGGAAGACGAGTTGCTGAACCTGGTGGGGGCCGTCGAGATCGCCTATTTTCTCGAAGCCCGCCGCCGTGAATTGCCGCCGCCGTACGATATCGGCCTGGTCGAGGGAAGCATCTCGACCGGCGAGGAAGAGGACCGCATCCAGCGCGTACGCCGGGACTGCAAATACCTGATCACCATCGGCGCCTGTGCCACCTCGGGGGGAATTCAGGCCTTGCGCAACTGGGCCAACATCGACGAGTTCGCCGGCTATGTCTACCCCAGCCCGCAGCTTGTCAGCACGCTGGAAACGGCCACTCCGATCGCCGCCCACGTGTTCGTCGACTTCGAGCTCCGCGGCTGTCCGGTAAACCAGTACCAATTGCTGGAGGTGGTTTCGGCACTGTTGGCCGGCCGGAAGCCGAACATTCCCACGCATAGTTTGTGCATCGAGTGCAAGCGGCGGGGCGTGCCGTGCGTCCTGGTGAGCGGCGGGCAGCCGTGCCTGGGTCCGATCACGCAAACCGGCTGCGGCGCGTTGTGTCCGGCCGGCGGCCGCGCCTGTTACGGTTGTTTCGGCCCGATGGAGCAGCCGAACATCGCCTCGTTGGGCAGTTGGTTCACGGCGCGGTTGGGCTACAGTCCTCGCAAAATGAAACGGATGCTCCGCCTCTTCAATGGATACCTGGAACCCTTCAAGCAAGCGAGTGACCATTATGAGCGGCTCGAAGAAGGACAAGAAGGATAACGGCGCCACGCGATCGATCCGCGTGAAGGCGCTGGCCCGGGTGGAAGGGGAAGGGGCGTTGAACCTGACCATGCGCGATGGTCAGGTGGAAGATTTGCAGTTGGAAATTTACGAGCCGCCGCGCTTCTTCGAGGCCTTCTTGCGCGGCCGCGACTTCCAGGAAGTCCCCGACATCACCGCCCGCATCTGCGGCATCTGCCCGGTCGCCTACCAGATGGGTTCCTGTCACGCCCTGGAAAAAGCGATGGGCGTGTTCGACCAGGTGGATCCGGCGATCCGCATGTTGCGCAACGTCCTGTATTGCGGCGAGTGGATCGAAAGCCACGTGCTGCACATGTTCCTCTTGCACCTGCCCGACTTCCTCGGTTTCGAGAGCGCCATCAGCATGGCCGCCGACCATGGGGCATTGGTGAAGCGTTCGTTGCGGATCAAGAAATCCGGCAATGATGTCGTCGCTTTGCTGGGCGGTCGCTCGGTGCATCCGGTAGGCGTCTGCGTGGGCGGATTTTACCGAGGGCCCGATGCGGCCGCCGCCGCCGCGCTGGCCCGCGAACTGAGGGCCTGCCTGGACGATATGTGTGAAATCACCCTGTTCCTGGCAGAACACGTCAAGTTCCCACAGCTCGAGCGGGATTATGAATTCGTGGCGCTGTGCCCTGATGACGAATACCCCATGAACCTCGGCCGCATCAAGAGCAACAAGGGGCTCAACGTGGACCAGGAGGAGTTTGGCCGGGCCATCGAGGAACGGCAAGTGGAACACTCCAGCGCCCTGCATGCGGTGGTCAAGGGCCGCGGTCCCTACCTGGTGGGCCCGTTGGCCCGGCTGAATCTCAACGCCGGCAAACTCCTCCCGCGGGCCGCCGAACTGCTGCCGAAGGTCTGCAAGGCGGTGGGCAAGATGCTGCCCTGGCGGAACAACTACTTTAGCCTGCTGGCCCGTGGTCTGGAGACCGTACATGCCCTGGAGTTGGCGGCCGACCTGCTGGGGAATTATGTCCCACCGGTCCGCGTGCGGGTGCCGATCGTTCCCCGGGCGGGGATTGGCGGTCATGGAACCGAGGCGCCGCGCGGCATCTGCTGGCACGAGTATCGCAGCGAGGCCGACGGCACGATCGTCTCGGCCCGCATCATCCCGCCGACCAGCCAGAACTATGCGATGATCGAGGCCGATCTGCGGGCCCTGGCGCCCCAGGTGGTCGAACTGTCGGATGAAGACGCGGCCTTGCGCTGCGAGCACCTGATCCGAAATTACGATCCGTGCATCAGTTGTTCGGTGCATTTTCTCAAGTTCTCGCGGGCGCGGGCCTAAGAGGTTGTTTGCAAATTGGTCCCCTCTCCGGGCACCAACCAAAGGTTGGTCGGGAGAGCGTTAGGGTGAGGGCCAGTTGCGTCAGAACACCAGAGTTTTCGTCGCCTCTGACGTCGTCGCCCTCACCCCCGGCCCCTCTCCCAAAGGGAGAGGGGAGATTTTTTGAGACACGCTCTGAGGCCGGCAGCGAAAGGCGTAACCGCTGCTTGCGGCTTTGTCTTCGACGTTCCAATCCTTGCGGAAGGAAAGATCGGTGCCCAACGATTGTCCGCCGCTGCTGGTTGCTGCCTACGGCAACGAAATGGCTGCCGACGATGCCTTCGGCCCCTTGGTCGCCGAGGCCCTGCGGACGATGGCGGTGGCCGGCATGGAAGTCGTCAGCCTGGGAATGCAGCCGGCGGCGCTGCTCAATCATCTGGCCGATCGGCGGGCGGTGTGCGTGGTGGATGCGGCCCTTTGCGAGGGCATGCCTGACGGGACGCTCATCGAAGCCGACTTTTTCGACGCGGCTCGGCCGTCTTTGGTCCACGACGCCGCGTTGAGCACGCATGGGCTGTCGGTCGCCGATGAACTCGACTTGGCAGAGCGGCTGGGCATATGTCCTAGCCAGGTGTGGCTGGTGGCCGCTGTTGCAGGCTCCGTAGAAGTCGGCCAGCCCATCGGCGATCGCGTTCTGCAACGGGTGTCGGTAGCGACGCAGCGGATCGCCGCCTGGGCCAGCAGGCTGTCGGAGCCGACCTAGCAGCCCGTTGAAGAAGTGATTTTTGGGTGCCACTGGCTCTGCCAGTGCCTGGACGTGCTCGAAAACTCGGCACTGGCAAAGTCAGTGGCACTCTTTTTCAACAGGCTGCTAGCGCCGAGGAAGGGGGCAGGTCTACCTTTTCGGCCGCTGGTTGGCGAGAGACGTTCCCCTCCGGGCACATGGCTAGGCAGAGTTTGTCTTGCCTGGCCGGTTTTTCCGTAACGCCAGCCCCTTGATTCGCCAGTCACTCCCCTACTTAGTTTCTGTTGCGGAAGGTAGGGTGGGACTGCGCTGCGCTGGTCCCACCCTACATGTACTTCATTCGTCAGTCACTCCCCTACTTACCGGATGTGATCTTCTGCCGCGTGTAGTACAATTGCGCACGTTGGGGCGTGTCGGTCACGTTTTCTCGCCAGGCCCGACGAGGCCGTGCACTTACGGGCGTAAAACATGGCAAGCAACATACCGAAAGTCGTCGTGCTGGTAGAAACCTCGCTCGGTTACGGCCGGGCTTTCTTGCGTGGGGTGATCCGCTATGCGCGGCTCCACGGACCATGGGGGCTCTATATCGCGCCCGGCCACCTCCGCCAGGTATTGCCCAAGGTCCAGGAATGGGGTGCGACTGGAATCATCGCACGGATCGAAACGCCACAAGTGGCCAAGGCCATACTCGGTGCACGCCTGCCGGCGATTGCCCTGGATCTCACCCAGAAACAACTTGCCAAGGGGAGCCCGCTCCGGCGTCTGTCGGAGGTGTGTCCCGACTCGCACAGGGCGGGCCGCATGGCCGCCGAACACCTGATGGAACGCGGCTTTTTGCAGTACGCTTTTGTCGGCGTGGGGGGCGATTGCCCGTGGTCCGAGCGGCGTGGCCAAGGTTTTGCCGAGCGGCTAGGTGAGGCGGGGCTTGCCTGCCGCATGTTTCCCGTCCGGGGGACCGCGCCCGCGCGCCACTGGGCCCGCGAGCAAGCGATTCTCGGCCAATGGCTGCAAGAGCTTCCCGGGCCCGTGGGTGTGCTGGCCTGCGACGACGATCGCGGCCGCCAGGTTCTCGAAGCCTGCCGCGGCGCCGTGTTGCAGGTGCCCGAGGACGTGGCGGTGGTCGGTGTGGACAACGACGAGTTGCTTTGCGAGCTCTCCGATCCGCCCTTGTCCAGCGTGGCGTTGAACACGGAAAAGGCCGGCTACGAGGCTGCCGCCCTGCTCGGCGGCTTAATGAGCGGACGCGTGCGCAAGCCCCGCCGCATCCTCGTCGAACCCACCCACGTGGTCACCCGCTATTCCACCGATATCCTCGCCATGGGCGACCGCCCGGTGGCCATCGGTTTGAGATTCATCCGCGACAACGCCAATCGGCCCATCGGCGTGGTCGACGTGGTACGTCAGGTCGGCTGCTCCCGCCGCGCGCTGGAACTGCGATTTCAGCAAGTCCTGGGACGGTCGATCAATCGTGAAATCCAGCAGGCGCGTCTCCAACGGGCCAAGCGGCTGCTGATCGAGACCGATCTGCCCATCGTCGAGATTGCCGTGGCCGCGGGCTTCAACAGCTTGAACTACCTGAGCCGGTTCTTCCGCCGCGAGACTGGCCTTTCACCGACGGCATACCGCCATCGATTGCAGCAGCCGGGAGGCATCCTATCAGATTGAGGGGATCATCCCGGTGCCTGGGGGAGGCGATTCCTGCCGCCGACAGATGCCTCGGTTTGCAAATCGAATCGGCAACCGGGGCCGAGGGATACGGAAAGTGTTGGGCTGTTGCGCAATTGTACTAACACGCTCCGCAGAAGTTCGTTGACGGGCCACCTGCGCTCGACTAGGAAAGAAGACGGACAAGTGATCCTGTTCGACACCGTTAATCGAGGAGCGTATTCATAACGTCACCGAAGACAACGACCGCCTCCCGTCGCGACTTTTTGAAAACCTCGATGGCCGCCGCGGCGGGAACGGCGGCGCTGAGCGGGCTGCCGCTCGCCCGCAGTGCCCAGGCCGCCGGCAGCGACGTGATCCGCATCGGCCTGATCGGTTGTGGAAGCCGCGGGCCTGGAGCCGCCATCAACGCCATGACGGCCGACGACGGCGTCCGCCTGGTCGCCATGAGCGACGTGCTGACCGACCGCGTCCGGAGTCGGCGTGAGATGCTCCAGCGATGCAATCCGGGGCAGGTCAAAGTGGCCGATGACCATTGCTTCTCGGGTCTGGACGGCTACCAGCACGTGATCGCGGGCGTCGACGTAGTGCTGATTGCCTGTTCGGAAAAGTATCACCCCGTGTATCTCCGCGCGGCGAACGCCGCCATGGCACAAAGCAACGCCTGGGATCTCGAACACAAGGTTCTTTTCTCGGCGATTCGCTCCGGCAACCCGGTCAACTGCGGCGACTATATGGCCCGCAGTACCCTGGTGGCCATCATGGGCCAATTGGCTTGCTACAGCGGCAAGGAACTGACCTGGGAAGAGATTTGCAAGTCCGACTTTGTCTGCACCCCGAAAGTCGAGAACGTGCGTTTGGACATGACGCCGCCGGTCAAGCCAGATGAGAAAGGCAACTATCCGGTGCCGATGCCGGGCATCACGGAGTTCAAGATCTGGCAAGAGCACTAGCCGTTTTCTTTCCCGGCAACTCCAGGAGAGCTTATCGACGAGTCCGAGGCATGCCCTCAGCACGGACAATTGGCGTCACGCCCTTGCTGATTGCCATTCCGCCGGAAAGCACACGGCAAGGTCCCGACGGAGTGCATAGTGGAAATCCCCACGTACGAGCGAGAAAGGGGCTGGCGGAACACGTCGCCTGGGTACGACAACGACCGGACGGTGGCCGCGGATTCGGCTTCACCGGCGGCGACCTGCACTGGAACTGGGCTAACGACGACTACCGGAAGTTCGTCCTGAACGGAATCATCTGGTCGGCGGGCCGCGAGGTTCCACACGAAGGCGTTCCGTCGAGAACTCCGACCTTCGAAGAACTCGACGCATCCGGCAAAAGGGATGCCTTGATGGGACAGTGTTCTGTCCTGGAAGTTAAACTCTCTCCATCCTCGCTTCGTCCAACGATGGTCCCAGTCCCGGCTCCTCCGCCATCACGAATGTCCCAGCCGCGGCCACCAGCGGCCGCGTCTGGCAATGCTAAAACTGCTTCCGCGACGTGATCAGGTACTCCAGCATCGGGCAGATCGCCTCGGGCTGCGAGGCCACGCAGTTCGACGCTGCCAGCACGTGACGCCCGTACGGGATCACCTGCACCCCCGGGGATCCCCTGGGGGAGAGCCGCGACTCATAACAGCACCGGGATTGGCCAGGCCGTAGACCCGCACGGCGTTGTCGCAAAACAGCTTCCGCTGTTGCTCCATGCTGCGGTTGTGAACGACCTGCTTGAGCGCGCGCACCCACTGCCGGAGCGTGGCCACGCCGGTGCAAACCGGCCAGTCGCCAGCGAACATCACCCGATCGGGTCCAAAAACCTCTAGACAATGGTTGATGATGGGGGCCAGATCGTCAGACGTCCAAGAGGCTTTCGTCGCTTGGGAAACAATTCCCGAAATCTTGCACACGACGTTGTTTCGCTTCGCCAGCGCGGCGATATCCCGCCGCCATTGCTCCGCCGCACGCCGCCGAGCGGCGGCCGCGTCGGTTGTTTCGTCTTTGCCTGGGGAACGATACCACTTCGGATCGGCATTGCCGCAATGGTCGAGAATGAATTGCGTGCCAGGACACTTGTCGACCAGTTGGATGGCGTCGGACAATCCCGACGGCGGCGGGCAGAGATCAAAACGCATCGCCAATTCACCCAGCAACCGGATGCTCTCAATAAAGCGTTTCTGCCGATACGGACTTTGTCCGCCGGCGGCCGCCCGCGGGATCTGCCGCACGCCCTTGATGAAGGGGCTGCCCTTAAAGCGAGTGATATATGCCTTGAACGAGTCTTCACCGGGGCATCCGCCAATCACGGCGGCCACGGTCGGCGAACCTCCGCGCCGGCAGAGGTCCAAGACATATTCCGCTTCGGCCAACTGGGAGTCGACGTCCACGTCGACTTCCATGTACACGGCCCGGACGATGCCCAGACCCGCGGCGGCTTCAAGATAGTCCTTCATCACGAAGTTGCGGGTCAATGGGCCGCCGGGCGTCAGCCACGACAGCCGCACTTTGCTGAGATCCCAGAGGTGCTGGTGGGTGTCGACGATCGGGAAGTCGGGTTTCGTGGCGGGGGCGGACGAACCGAGTTGCTCAGCCGTTAGAGCTGTCTGCGAAAACATGCCTGCGGCACCCGTTACCAACGCGGCTTCAGTGCCTAGACAGACAAATCGGCGGCGGTTCATCGTTGTCGATGGCATGTGCGTCATTATTAGAGATCTCCCCTATGGGCTCTTATCAAAGCAAGACAGCCAACGTCGTCCCCGGAGCACACGGATGAAAGCGAACAGCCGACCTATCAAGGAAAGCCGCATCGACCTTCTCCTGATGGACTTCCATCGAGATCATCCACAAAATCCAGCACACCACCTACTTCCCCGCCGACATCTTGGCGCTCAGTGCCTCGTATTCCTTGCGGATCTCCTCGCCCGTCCGGGCCCGCTGGTAGATCTTCACCTCGTCGATCAGCCCGGGAACCTCGTAGGGCTTGCCTTCCAGGGTGTAGCGGCCCACGTAGAACGGGCCGACCCACGGGGTGACGTCGACCTCCGGCGCATCGCAGCGGTGGACCTCGCGGCCGTTGAGATAAACCCGCATGTCTTTCAAGTCGTAGGTGCAGACCACGTAGTACCATTTGCCCGCTTCCAGCCGGCCGCCGTCACAGTCGTTCAGTCCACCGAGCGAGTAGCGGATGGTGTGGCTGATGGCCTGAACGAAGAAACCCCGCTCGCGCCACTGGCCGTGCGAGAGGAAGACGGGCATGGCATCGAGGGAGTCGAATTTCACCCACGCCTCGAGCGTCAACTCGCCGGACAGATCGAAGACGTCGTCGTGGGGAAAGGCGACCCAGCCGCCGCCGCGGAGGTCGAGGGCCTGCCCCACCACGCCCGGCGCGTAACCGGCCTTGCCCACCAGCTTGCCTTTCAGCCCCGACTCGGCATCAGGCGAATGCTCGAAGTGCAGGGCGAAGACGGGCCCCTCGATGCGCGGCAGGGCCGAGACGGCAACCGACCTGGAGCCTTCGCCCTCCTGGCCGCCGCGGTCAACCGCGCGAATCGTGTAGGACTGCGGGGCCGTGTCCTTCAGCCCTATATCAACGTACATTGCCTGCGGCACGAGGCCGCGGACGTTGAGCAACTCAGGCTTGCCGCCGGGCCGTGTACGGTAAATATTGTAGCCCACAACCGGCAACTCCATGGCCTTCCAGGCGAGCTTGATCTTGCCGCGGCTGGCGACCGTGCGGAGGTTCCCCGGCGCGGTCGGCGGCGGGTACTTTGGCACCGCAACCGCAACATATTCCGCCGTGGCGCTGGTGTTGCCCGAAGCGTCTCTCGCCCGGATCGCGTACCAGTACGTCTGCCCGGCGCGGACACGGCAGTCGAGACACTCGGTCTTGAAGGTCGTCGTCAAGAGGGTGTCCTTGCCCAAAGGGAAGTCGCGGGCTGAGCCCCGATACACCTCGTAGTCGGCGATCCTGTCGTTGTCGGTGGCCTGCGGCCAGGAGACGGCGACCTCATAGGGGCCATCGACTTCGGCTTTCAGGCCTGCCACGGCACTGGGCGGCGTGGTGTCGGGCTGTTCCTTGCGCGGCCCGGCCGCGCCGGCAGCCGGGGCCGTCCACTTCGCACCCTCGGGGGCTGCCACTTCCACGTAGTACTCGAGCCCGGCCGGGGTGACTTCAGCGGCGGGAACCACGGCTGCGAAGGAATCGCCGAACACGTTCTGCATGGCGGTCCTCTTGTACTCGCCCGTTCCGGCGACGCGCCAGACCAGTTGGACCTTGGCGGCGGGCGGTCGGTCGAGGACGTTGGCCTGAATACGGTAGTCCTCGCCCACCCTAGGCAGCGCCTGGCACTGCGTGAGGAAGACCGCCGGATCGGGCCACGGTACGACGCTGGCCGAATAGGTTACGCCAGGGAAGCCGTGCGGCGCACAGGCGTGGCCCCCGGCAGAGTCCTGGGCCTCGACGAAGAATTCGATGCCCGCCGGGGTAATCGCCTCGGCGGGAATGGTCCCTTCGTACGTCTTGCGGAAGACCCCGTTCATCGTGACGAAATGGAACGTCTTCTCCCCTGGCGTGCGATAGCCCAGTTTAACTCCGGCCATGGTGGTTGGCCCGATCACGGCGGCCCGGACGGAGATGGGGCGTTGCTGGGGCACGATGCTGGGTGGGGTTTTGACCACGACATGCAGCGGCATGCCGGCCGGCCGGTTCTCATCCGGCCCGCGCGTGGGCGCCGCCGGCCAGAGCGCGCGGACCTGCTCCTCCAGGGCCAGGTAAGCCGCGTAGGCCTTGACGTTGATCGTGGCCAGCACCCCGAACTCGCCCTGCGTGGTCATCTTCGGTGGGAAGGTCACCAGGGCCTCGCGAAGGCCGCAGGACTGCAAAGCCGCCCACGCCTCCTGGGCCTTTTGACTGGCGGCCGGAGCGTCTCCTTTCCGCTTGAGCGCTTCGGCCTCGGCGATCAGTGTGGGCACCTGGCCTTCAGGATAGAGCTTCAAGGCCGCTCGATCGTAACGCACGACCCAGTCGATGGTCGTCACGAGGTGATTGATCCGCTCCAATCCTTCCCGCGGCCCGTTCGATTCCATCTCGCGCTGGATCTGGGACAACCGCTGCCGGATCCGCGCCAGGGCCTTCAAGTTCTCCGGCTTGGGCATCTCGTTGCCCTCGAACCAGGTGAAATAGCCGCACTCCGACTGCCCACCGCCACCGGTCCACCGCGGCCCGAGCGATTCCAGCTCGCGCAAGATGCCGCCCAGTTCCTCGGCATACTGCTTGCCAAAGCTCTTGGCGGCAAACCGGCGGTAGAAGTCCTCATAGCTGAGCTTGGGCTCCCAGGCGAACTGGGCACTGTAGGCGGCGGGCTCCTCCACGTCGCGCGATCGCCAGTGGATTGCCAGCAGCCCCTGGCAGCCCTTGGCTTGGGCGTCACGGCAGAGGAGGCTGAATTCTTTGGCGTTGGTCTGCGGGCGGAACTGGTCGCGGCGTGGGCCGCCGCCGTCCGATTCGTACCACGGGATGGGCCACCTTTCCCGCTGCGGCGCCAGCTTGCCGTAAACGGCGCTCACGTTGGGCTCGGCCGCGGGGTTGATGTTGTCCAGCGCGGCGAAGATCACGTCCGGCGGCAGCGTCTGGTCGAAGCCCTGGTAGAAGTCGCTGAACCGCATCCATCGGTCGCCGCCCCAGCCGCTGACGACCAGCCGCATCGCGGGAGCAATCCGCCGCAGGATGGAGTGGCCCAGCCGGATGTACTCGCTCACCCGAACGGCTTCGGCGATCCGCCGCGGGTCCTTGAGGTACGCGAACTGCTGGTGTTGCCGCCGCACGAGGACCTCCAGCGGCGAATCCAGCGGCGGCGTCTCCGCCCCGCCGCCGCGCCCTTCCGATTGCCACAGCCAGACGTAGTCGAGCATGGGGTATGCCCGGATCAACTCGCGCAGCCGCTTTTCCAGGGCGGCCTGGGCCTCGGGCGCGGTGGGATCGCCGCTTACTTCGAAACCCATGCAGACGCGGACGCCCCGCCGCCGGCCATATTCCAGACCGGCAGCCAACAGGGCCTGGGCGCGGCGAATGGCGTCGTCACGTCCCTTGGCGTCCGTGATTGCGCGGGAGCCGAATTGCTGCTGATCGAAATAGTCGCCGGTGCCGAAGCCGAACTCGGCCGTGGTCAGGCCGCGGACCGCGCCCCAGCCGTAGTTTTTGGCCGTCACTAACGGCTCGGCGTACACCAGCTTGCCCTTCTCGGCGTAGGGGGCGAAGGGCTCGCTGTCGTAGGTGTGAAAGCCGACGAAGTTCTGCTTCATCTTCGAGATCTGATCGAAGAAGTACTTGAAGTCGTCGAGGTCCCAGGTGGTCGGGCTGTTGAGAAAGTTGTACCAGGGGAGCGAACCGCGCACAGCAAACGCCGGCTTCTGCCGCACATCCAGCGAGGCAGGCACCTGCAACGGCAGGTTGTGGCCGGGCAGCGCGTCACCGCCCAAGTAGAAGCCGATCCCCATCCGCTCCAGGAACGTATAGGCCCCGTAGAGCACACCGACGGGCGCGGCCGCCGCAATCACCACGACGGGCCGCCCTTGGGCCCGAGTGGCCTTGACCACGAAACCCTGGTCGCCCAGCGCCGCGGCGCTAACGTCGATCCCAGCGCCGGCTGCCACCGTGGCCAGCAGGGAGTTGGCTTGGGGCGTACCGACGAGGATCATTGGCCGCGACGGGGCTTGCTCCCATGCGCCTTCGTCCCCGATCGGCAGCATTTTGCCCGAAATCCGGTAGAGGTATCGCTGTACTTCCTTGGCCGCCAGGCGTTCCAGGCTGGTGGCCTTTGCCCCGGTCCCGATCACCGCAGACGCGAGGCTGATCATTTGGGCTTCGTCGCCGAATCCTGGCAAGGCGGAGACGCCGACAATCACCACGGACACGACCAACACAAAGCAGGACCTCATGGCAATCCCTCCTAACAGGACTTGTGCGACCTTCCGATTCTCCGTGCGACCGTCACACTTTGCAGAAGCTGACAACTCCGCTTCGTTCCTCCTGTCGCAGCGCGGCAAGGACTCGTTCGCGCGGTGTTATGACGCGGTCTTGAAGGCAGGAGCCCGAACCAATGGCGGCTCGCGTCACGGCGGGAATTCGATCGCGTCCCATGATACCGCATCCCCCCTGGCCACGCAAGATTCCAGTTGGGGATCCGCCTGGTAGTTTCCATTTGGACACCGCTTGGATAGGCTCCGAACGGCAACAGTTGTTCTATGTTAACAAGGTGACTCACGGCCTTCCAGTTGGCGAGCCGATTCTCGGTCCAGAATTGAGTCCCTCGGACGTCCCTAAGGCTGGAAGTCCCCTTCGTAAATGCGGATAGGCAATCGTTTCCTGACCGAAAGGCGTACTCTCCGCGTCGACGATACTGGGACAAATTCACAAGTCGGAAATGGTTGGTTAGATCGGGTGCCCATGACACTTTTCCATCAGCCGCTATCGTTTCCGTCCCAGAATGCTCCCGGCACCGTTGTAAGCGCCAGCCCTGTCCATGGTGGCGGACGGTGGGAAGTGGGTCAGTGGCAGTGGGCGCGGCGATGAGCCCGACGTGCTCGGGTGCGAGCCGCCTTGGCTCGGGACTCGTCGAGCCGATGG
>Ga0182014_10006544_pt1 | contig 12499 bp, 18 predicted proteins | sample 612S2DmetaG_FD_120489 | JGI IMG/M metagenome (GOLD analysis project Ga0182014, IMG submission 120489) | Permafrost microbial communities from Stordalen Mire, Sweden - 612S2D metaG | ecosystem: Environmental > Terrestrial > Soil > Wetlands > Permafrost | place: Sweden: Stordalen | collected... | reverse complement strand
TCATCCCTAACATTTCTCGATAGTCACGGAACGCACTGAACGCACTGAACGCAAAACCCTATGAATATGGGGTTCTCTGAATCTAATGAATAGAGAATAATGAACTCGGTGGCCTTTTAATCCTCAGGCGCTGGGATCGAGACCCAGGCGGCCCACCAGTAGTACTGAACAGTCCTGATAACAATGGCTCCTTAGGGTCGCGCAGAACTCCAAAAGTGAGGTCGCGCGCGGTGGACTTCAGCAGCGCGTTGAGCAACGCAATCGCGGAGCCGGTGGCCGAACTCACTTGATTGAGCGCGTCAATCGGCTTTTCCACTTCCAGTTGAAATCGAAAGAGTTGGACGGTCCGCGTCGCCCGCACCGTAACCTTTTCAATGAAAGAACGCGGTTCGACGATGATGAATCTACCGCCGTCGGGCCTGGCGCACCCTCCTCCCTTTCCAGCCGTGCCCAAAGCCTTGAGCAGTTGCGCTCTTGTGAGAAATATTCCTTCTTTAGAGCAAAGGTCGTGCTGACAGCGGAGAGTTATGCGGCTGATAGCCACCTTCCGCACCTCTTTAAATGATGAGAGCGATATGAGACAGTCAGTCGTACTTCTCGACCAAGACCGTTGCCGGATCGACGCCGAGTTCGGTTAGCCACTTCTGCACATCCTCGACCATCGTCGGTGGTCCACAGATGTAGGTACGCCCTGGGAACTGGTCCACCACCACCTCGGCGATCATGATTTGGTCGATTCGACGATGATGCGACGCCCGTGGATCGAACGGATCGCGAGTGAAGGTGTGGACAACGTCGAGCCACGAGAATCGTTCGGCCAAATCGGCCAAGTCCCGATGGTAGAACGCGTAGTCGAAGTTGCTCGACGAGCACACCAGCCGCATGGGAACATCCAGATGCGCGGCAACCGCGTAACGGATCATGCTCATGAGTGGGACCACGCCACTGCCTGCTCCGACCAGCAGGACCGGCCCGCCGTCATCTGTCGTCCAAGTGAACCGCCCGACCGGACCGCGTACTTCGACCCAGTCGCCTGCGGCGAGGTCGCCAACTAGTCGAGGTGAGACCAAACCGCCGGGCACTTCACGCACCCCGAGGTCAATGATCGAAGTATCCGGTACGGGAGAAGAGCCAACGGAGTAGGCCCGCTGCACTGGACCGGACCGGCCGGGTACTAAGAGGCGCACGTTGTAGTACTGGCCAGGCAGAAAGGCAGCAGCCTCTTCGAGGCGCAACCGCAAGGTTATGGCATCTGGAGCCTCTTGGATTATGTTAAGTACTTCTGCGTTCTGCCAGCGTGCAGGCTTTCGTCGCGAGTCGCCACGGTTCTTACTGCTGGACGCGGACGAGGTGTCAACCGGCATGTCGTCGGATTTTGATGAGGGTTCCACAAGATCACCCTACGGTTGACCAACTTGCTTCGAGGGCAATGACCGCTGGGAACAGCAGGTTGTTCTCCTTGTGTACGTGCAAATGCGTATCAGCTTCCAACTCTGCGAGACCGTCGTACAGGGCACGATAACTGGCGCAACCATTGGCCGGGGTCTGGTAGCCGCTGGTCAGAGCACGGAGCCTCTCCAGCAGTTCTCCCACTCCATCGTGCTCGAGCATCATCACCGATATTGGGTTCTGCAGTGATCCACAGTGGAACGTCGGCGCCGTCGACGACGTAGCCAACTCTCTGATCATCGGGAACAGCACTCGCTCCTCCTTGGCCAGATGGGGTGAGAAGTCGTCGCTGAGCTCCGCGAAGGTGGAGCGCACCTCTTCGAGTTCGGGATGCCTTACTGCGTGCTTTGCCGTCACCTTTTCGGCCAATGCCCCCAATCGACCCAGTTCGGTGTGCAGGTAGGCGTGGTGCGTCGCCTCGATCTGGTCAACCAGCTCTACCAGGTCCATCGAAGCCCAGTCCGGCTCTGGTCCTTTCTCGGTGGCCAGCAGCGCCTCCAGCACGACTTGAGGGTCGATGCCGGCCTCCTCGCAGGCTGAGCCCAATGGGCGACGACCACCGCAGCAATAGTCCAAGCCGAATGATTCCAGCACCCGAAGCGTCGCCGGGTGCGTCTTAACGATCTCGGCTATCGACTGATTGATCGTAATTTCCGTCATGATTCCCTCTTCCTCATTCATCTAGTGAAAAACGTGCACACCAATTGCCGTGGCGGCGACCACGGCAAATCCCATGGTCATCTGCCTGACTCCGAGCGCCGCCGGACGTGGCACGGAGCCACGACTGCTGGCCCGTTGGATGATGATCACGAGCACGACCGCCGCGCAACCAACGATAAGTGCGTGGTCCAGAAAGACCGCTACGGCCGCTGCGGCCACGGCCGCGGCGTCGGCGACCACGGTGAGCGCTGTCGGCTGGGGTCGCCCATGAAGGCGAGCGATCATCCCTCTCACGTGAGGAATCGAGGTCGCCGCCCTTGCGCCGAGCACCAGCCAGGCGCCTACCGCGAGTCGAGCACCTCCCCCGTCCGCCAGCACGACCATCGTGACGACGGAGCAAACACCCGCCGCGCCGGCCAGTTCCGGGATGAGTCGCCGGCCCCGCGAGCGCATCTCGAACCAGAATGCGATGATCACGAATGGTCCCGCGACGAGCGCTGGAATCCAGAACTGGCCCTTAGCCAATTCGAAGGCTGCGGTGATCAGTGCCGCGAGCACCACCAATTCTCCGATCAGCACCCGGCGCGCCATTCGGGTGCGTTCCAACGAGCGACCACGATGGTGGTCGACCAGGACCAGGCGCAGCGGCGTACGTGCCAGGAAACCCGCCAGCGCGGCGGCGGCCAAGCAAAAACCCGCAACTCCTGGAATCAGTAGCAGTCCCAATAGACCGGGCTCGAACGTGAGTCCCCAGCCGCCATGCTCCCTCGGCACCGCAACGGCGTGGAATGTCGAGCGCTCCTTCGCGTCAAGCTGCTTATTGCTCGGCGTGGTCACGAGTGCACCCTCCACGCAATGTGCTGGACATCGCTCAATCTACAAATGTCCGCTGTCGCTGGTGCAGTTCCGTCATAGTCATTGCGCTCACTTATCGCTGCGAAGTGCAACAAGTACCGTGCCCCTAGTCCTCGTAGCCAAGACCCATGCTCGTCGGCTTTGGCCTCGGCACTGAAATATGGTGATCGTCGCCCGTCGTCAAGAGACGATCCTCGCGCCTCGGCGCCGTCTCGGTGCCTCTTCAGCCACCCCGCCGTATCCAGGGTCCGCGCTGAGCCCACCATCGAGTCAGCCACGGGGGCCAAGTCGTTCATGACGGGTTCTCCGACATCAAACGGTGCAGCGAGATCGACGAAAGCTTGGTGAGTAGATCCGCCCGCGCGCTGGACCATGAAGAATGAAGTGCACATTGTCCGGCCTCACCACAAATGCGGTTCTCGAGGACGCAGCGACCAGTATCGGTCGGGCCCTCGACGGCTTCGATGACATCAAGCACACTGACGTCCTCTGGATCGAACGTCGCGCTGTAGCCACCCAGGGGACCCGGGTCAGATCGCACCCAACCCCGCTGCACCAGTGCCAACATGGCGTGTGACAAGAATCCCGGCGTGGTGCCAACCAATTCCGCCAGTTCGGAGGACTTTAACCTTGCATCGTTGGTCGACAATGCGAGTAGGGCTCGGGTTGCGATGTCCGCTTTACGAGTAATCTCCAATCTCATACTGTAAGACTATACATCTCGCGAACGGCTCCGTCATCTTGAATAAATGACCATGCGAGTTTACCTGTGCTCATTTGCAGTCGCCAGGCGCCAGATCAGCAGAACTGTCCGATTTGTACGATGGAGTCGTGTCGACGCCATCACGATCTGTAGCAGCGATCCTCCTCACTGGAGGCGCCAGCAGGCGCATGGGTCAGGACAAATCGCAACTCATCTTCGACGGCTCGACCCTTGCCGTTCGAACTGCGGAGTTGCTTCTGCTCGTGGCCGAAACAGCAATCGAAGTGGGCCCGGGAGTGTCTGGGTTGCCGGCGACTCTGGAGGAGCCGCGAGGAGAGGGGCCTCTGGTCGCAGTCGCTGCAGGTTGTCGGGCCCTTCGTGATCGAGGTCACCTCGGCGCCGCGCTGGTCATCGCCTGCGACTTACCCTTCATTACAGAAGAGCTTCTGCGTTACCTTTCTGAATGGGACTCTCCAGAATCAGTGGTGCCAATGGTTCGAGGTCGACCTCAACCCCTTTGTGCGAGGTGGGGAAGTCGAGACCTCGATTACGCCCATCATTTGGTGGACTGCGGAGTTCGTTCGTTGCAACATCTCTCGACTCAGCCTGACGTGGTCCTTCTTGAAGATTCGGACTGGAAACAGGTCGCCGAAGAGGAGCAGTTCTCCGACGTCGACAGCCCCGCCGACCTTGACCGACTAGGGCTGACGGCACTGGTCGTTCCCGCTGTCGCTCCGGACTAACCCGGACCTCAAGTTGTCATCCCAAACTACGATGATCTCCATGGAACCGATGCCAACGCTGGATTGGATATCCGTCTCACCATCTGAACTGTCAGTGGGAGACCTGACGGCATGGGCCACCCGCGAGAATTGCGGAGCGGTCGTTACCTTCTGTGGCACGGTACGCAGTGCTTCTCGCGCCCACGACGAGGTTGAAGCATTGGCGTACGAGACCAGCACAGAGTTGGCGGAGCGCCATCCTCGCGATCATCGAAGCCGCCCGCGCTCGTTGGCCGGCTCTTGGTGCCGCGGCTATTCACCATCGAATCGGGAGAGTCGAACTCTGCGAAACGGCTGTCCTCGTCGCAGTATCCTCTCCTCAGCGCCCGGAGGCCTCCGAGGCCGCGCAGTACTGCATCGACGCGCTGAAAGAGTCAGTACCGATGTGGAAACGCGATCTGTGGAGGGGCGGATCCGCTTGGAGCGGAGACACTTAAACCGTTCTCAAGCTCCAGAAGCGATGACGGCGGTGGGGGCCGCTTGGTCGGATAGCGACCATCGGAAAACCTCGTGATCCCACTTGAAGAGGCCCAGCAATTCGTTTGCGCGAACCTCACCCCACTCCCCCTCGTTGAACTATCTCTGGCTGACGCGCTTGGCTGCGTAGCGGCCGAGGAGTTGAAAGCCATGGAGCGTGTCCCTGGATTCTCCAATTCCGCCATGGACGGATACGCGCTGCGGGCGGCCGACACCTCGACGGGCTTGGCACGGCTACGGGTAATCGGTTCCGTCATGGCCGGTGACGTGCCTGCGCTACGCGTCGAAGCTGGAGACGCCATGCGCATCATGACTGGTGCGCCGCTTCCCGACGGCGCGGACTGCATCTGCAAGATCGAAGAAGTCACCGTTGCCTCCGATGGCCAGAACGTGCTGATCAATCGAGCCGTCCGGATCGGTGAGCACGTTCGTTACCCAGGCGAGGATATCGCCATAGGCCAAGTCCTCAGTACTCCCGGCAACGAACTCGGACCCACGGAACTTGGTGTGCTGGCCAGCCAGGGATTCACGTCCGTGTTGGTGCACCCCCGACCCCGAGTGGGCGTGCTATCGACTGGCAACGAACTCGTCGGATCACCGGGCCCGCTGCAAAATGGCAGGATCCGCGACGTCAACCGACCGGTGCTACTGGCACTATTGCGCCAATCAGGCTTCACTCCCGTTGATCTGGGGATAGCTCGCGACGACCAGGTAGATATCGCTGAACAATTTCAGGAGGCGGTCCTCGAGTGCGATGCGGTGATTTCCAGTGGAGGAGTGAGCGTCGGCGATGTTGATCACGTCAAAACCGTAATTGGCGACCTCTGTGGCGAGCGAGCCCGTTGGATGCAGGTTGCGATCAAACCCGGCAAGCCGTTCACGTTCGGCATCGCTGGACCACGGGGCACACCCGTTTTCGGTCTTGCGGGAAATCCTGTGTCCACTCGTGTGGGATTCGAACTGTTCGTGCGACCCGCACTACGCCTGCTCGCCGGACATCAGTCGCTTGAGCGACTAACACTCAACATGATGCTGGACTGTCCGCTACCTAGGCAACGCGATGGCAAACTCCATCTCATGCACGTAGCAGCCAGGTTTCACGATGATGGTCGCATGCACGTAGTGAGCGCCACCCGTCAAGGATCGCACCTGTTCAGTACGACTTCCGGTGCGAACGCCATTGTGATGGTGCCCGACGGCGACGGTCTTGACACTGGCGAAGTCGTCCGAGGAATGGTCTTGGATGCCGACCAGTCTGGTATCACCACGGAGTGGTCACCGTCGTAAGTACGAAGGTACCGGTTCTCGAGCAACCAAGTCGACCACGACGACGTCATGATCACCTGTCAGTACAACCTGAAGGAGAGCCACTCATTGATTGCTTCCTTGCAGCTCGCGTTTCTCTTCTCCGTCTCCGCCACCGGATTCTTACCGCGGCTGACGTCGCACTTCGCAACAGTTTCCATCCCGATGGAGAGATACGAGTTTTCGGTGTTCTGCGCGGTAGTGTCTGCGCCCGATGCCCCGACGTACTCTTACCCCGATCAGCGCGCACTGAGCGAGCGCACCACGTCACTAACCGGCCTAACGATCAACAACTCGCACGAACCAAGTGCAGAATCGATGGCGGATGCCACGCATTCTCTTGTTAGGACCAGCCCGCTAGGCGGCGGGAACGCGCAACGATGTGATCGATGGCGAGACCGTCGCAGCTGTTCTTAAAGAAGCAGCAGCTCGCTACGGAGCAGCGTTCGAACAGGTGCTCGCCGCCAGCCAGATCTGGGTGAACCGAGAGGCAGTGGATTCGAACACTTCGGTTGGTCCCTACGGCGAAATTGCCGTTCTGCCACCAATATGTGGCGGGTGACCCTCCCGCTCCGCAAGGCAGTTACAACGCGCGAGTAATGACGCCTCGGACCGCGTCGAGACTCTCGAGTGCCGCGGCGGGTGATCCTCATATTGAGGGGCCAGACACTGTCCATCAGTACCGGCCCCTGCTGTTGACAGCCGAACCGGCGCTGACCAATCTCACAGGTTCGCCCAGTCTGGGCATCTCGATCGAGCACCCCAACGTGGTCTCGTACGTCACCTCGCATACCTGGAATGCACCGAAGTCCTAAAGCGGGCTCACCCGCCGATCATTGACATTGAACGCACCGGTCGCAAGAAGCCTGGGTCATTGATGCCGTGGCCCGGGAGTTTCCCCCAGACTGCCCGGCGCAGCACGGCGCCCAACTCCCCGTCGGTACCTTCGCTGCGCAGCACCTCGCGCACCGAGAGCTCGTTGTCGGAGAATAGACAATTGCGTATGGCACCATCCGCAGTCAAACGCAAACGGTCACAGGTGCCACAGAACGGACGAGTGACACTCGCGACCACTCCAATCTCACCTCGTCCATCGGCGAATCGGTAACGCTCCGCCGGAGCCGAATCGAGGCCCGTCGGGTCACATGCGACCAGGGGCCACTCCTCGGTAATTCGGCCGAGCAGTTCGTCCGCTGCGACGACTTGGGAACGGTCCCAGTGACCATCACCATCGAGCGGCATGTACTCAATGAAGCGCACCACCCGATCGTGTTCTCGAGCGAAGGCGCAAAAGTCAATCACCTCGTCGTCGTTCACGCCCGCCATCACGACGACGTTCACCTTGAGAGGGGTCAGGCCCGCGGCCTCAGCAGCGTCCATGGCCTCGAGCACCACGCCGAGTTCTCCTCGCCGACGAATCTGGGCAAAGCGGTCGGGTCGCAGCGAGTCACAACTGATGTTCACCCGTTGCAGTCCGGCTTGCGCGAGGGGCTTGGCGAGGAGCGCTAAGCCTGCGCCGTTGGTGGTGAGTGAGACGTCGTCGAAGCCAACAGCTGCCACCTGACGCACCAGTTCGACGATGCCCTTGCGTACGAGTGGCTCGCCCCCGGTCAACCGCACCGAGCTGACTCCCAGGCCACGGGCCACCCGGGCCACCCGCGTAATCTCCTCGAACGAAAGGATCTCTGCCCGAGGTAGAAAAGTGACACCCTCTTCAGGCATGCAGTAAACGCATCGGAAATTGCAGCGATCAGTCACGGACAGCCTCAAGTCAGTGTGGACGCGGCCGTAGCGATCGACGAGCGGCCCGTCGATCGGCATCGACGCTGCATCACCACCTGGCCCGTTTGGCTTCCATTTCACCAACGGCTTGGCTCTGAGCGCAACGGGTACGACGGAGGACAGAGGGCTCACCATGACGACGATCCAGTTTCACCGGGACCACAACAATCAGCAGCGAAACGCAACACGGCGGCCCGGTGCACAGGCCCATACTGGCCATTGTGGACGGACTGCAGCATCTCGAGGGATTCAGCATCCGAGGGCCAGTCGGGGCCACCCTTGGAGAATGGCATTGGGTTGCTCCTAGAGCATCGCAGTTCTTTCCTGATGCGCACGGCGAACAGAACAGAGCGGTGCGGTGATGCCCCGGACCCGATTGAACTCAGTTGGCGTTTGGCTCCGGTACCGTCACCTTGAGCGCCAGCTCTCGAGCCTCGCTGGGAGTGATGCCAGCCCGCGCCGCGAGCCAGCACGCGACCGGCGCCGCAGTTCGTTCCGAGGCATGCGCAGCCGTGCCCGCCAACGCGAGAAGGGCATCGACTTCCGCTTCGCTCGGTGCATCGATTCCGAGTTGCTCGGCGAAGGCAGCGAGCCACACTGCTGCGGGTCCAGTCATGGTTGTGATCATACCTGGCACCTGGGACGTCGCCCGAGAACCGTCGGCGGATAGCCATGATTCCCACCTCGGCCTTAGTGGCGTCCACGCTTGACATCGACGCGCTGGTCAACCCTCTCCCAACCGCGTCTGGGTGCGCGCGAGGCCCCCTGCGCTTCCCTACTTCGGTACACAATATAGGGACGATACACATAGCCAACTGGCGCGGCGAGCACGTGAACCAGTCGCGTGTAGGGCCAGACTCCAAGCAGCAACATGGCGAAAAGCGCATGCGACTCGAAGCTCCACGGCGCCCCAATCATCGGGGCGGCACTTGGATGAAAAGTGAGGACGTCTCGGAACCAAACTGCGACCGAGTACCGGTAGTTGTAGCCACCCGAATACCCACCCATGCCGAATAGATTCACGCCGATCGTATTGACCAATCCCAGTGCGATAACCACACCCACCAGCGGGTACATGATCTTGTCTGTCGCTGAAGTAACCCGGAACACCGAAGGGGTGGTACGCCGACGATAAATCAGTAGCACCAAGCCCGTCACGGTGGCGATTCCTGCTGCTGTACCCATAATGACGGCCACCAGATGATACGTATGCTCCGAGATGCCTATGTCGTTCGTCCAGCTTTCGGGCACGAGCAGACCAACTACGTGGCCGGCGAACACGCCGAGTATTCCAAAGTGAAAGAGCGGAGACCCCCAAGAGAGAATCTTCTTCTCGTAAAGCTCGGAAGACCTGCTGGTCCAGCCGAACTTGTCGTACTTGTAGCGCCAGAAATGGCCCAAGACGAATGAAGTCAGGCAGATGTACGGAAAAATGATCCACAGGAAGGTTTTCATGGTCGCTCCATAACCGCAGGCCCGGGAGAGACGGCACCGAACGTGTCTGGCGTTGCGCAACTCTTGCACGAACTCTGCGTGCCGTAAGGTTCGAATGCCTCGACGTCGTCGATCCCCACGAGCTCCGACGGCGGACCTTCGAACACGAGCCGCTCCGCGTCAGAGATCACTCGATCCTCGCGTGGCGGAAGCAGCGAATCGACTGCTCGAACAATCCCCGCGTAGGGTGAGTCGATTTCTTCGAGCGCCTCGAGCAGCACGAGGATACCAGCCCGGTGTTCATTCATCAATTGGGTCGCGGGATGCAGTCCTCCCGTCGCCGCAAACTCCAACAACGCAGGAAGGTAGTCGGGCAGCTCGCCTTGGACCACCTCCTGCCCGGCACTCCGGTAGGCGTCTTGGAATCTCCACAACGCCATTCCCCGGCGACGGGTATCGCCATTCAGGTAGTAGCTCAAGTACAGGCAACAGCGCCGCTTGAGGTCGAACGTCGCCACGTACTGGGTCTGCGATTCCAGCAACGAATTCTCCGACAAATAACTGCACATTTGCACGTACGGCTTCCCGAAATTCTGCGGAAGCTGACTGCTGAGTGTCGTGAGCGAACCCAAGCTCTCCATAAGAGGCTCGTCGGGATACCGCAGCAGAATTGAAGCGGCCACGAAGGCCCCTCTAGTCTGCTCGGGATCAAGTCGAACGCTCAATGCCCGCAGTACTGTTCGCATCGTCATAATTCGCCCTTCATCTGTTCCTCCTCAAGATCCGCAAAGCGATCCGCCTGGGCCCTTCGTCGTGCCAGGTTGAAAGTCTGAATCGCCACGGGCACTGGCTCCCCGCCCCCCAACCCCTGGCCGCCGTGAGGTGACCACGACTCGAAATCGACACTGCACCCGGGAAGCTCGTCGAGTTGCCCCGCGATCTCGACGTGGGCTGACGGGACAACGTAGCGGTCCTCGTACTTGGCGATCGCGAGGAGCCGGTACAACGCCTCTATCTCATCCGCGGTCATGCCAACAGCCTCGGCGATGGACGCGTCGACTGGCTCACCCAGATTGACGCAACGCATGTGGGCTCGCATCGCCGCCAGCGTGCGCAGCACCCCCTTCACCGGTTGCGGATCGCCCGCGGTGAAGAGCTCCGCCAGGTATTCAACGGGGATTCGCAGCGCATCGATAGCGGCGAAGAGACTTCTGCCGTCCTCTCCATCAAATCCCGTGTCACGAAGCGCCTCTACCACCGGTGAAAGCGGTGGGATGTACCAGACCATCGGCATCGTTCGATACTCGGGGTGCAGGGGCAAGGCAACTCGGTAACGACAGGCGAGGTCGTACACCGGCGATCGACGAGCTGCGTCCAGCCAGTCCTCAGCAATGCCCGCGGCGCGAGCGGCCGCTAGCACCGCAGGGTCGTGCGGGTCCAACAAGATCGAGCGCTGCGCTTCGAGCAGATCAGTCGGATCCTCGACCGAAGCCGCCTCCAGCACGGCGTCGGCGTCGTAGAGGAACAACCCGATGTAACGAAGCCGTCCGACACAGGTCTCGGCACATACCGTAGGTTGGCCAACCTCGATGCGCGGATAGCAGAACGTGCACTTCTCCGCTTTGCCGGTGCGGTGGTTGAAGTACACCTTCTTATACGGGCAACCCGAGACACACATTCGCCAACCTCGGCAACGGTCCTGATCGACGAGCACGATACCGTCCTCCGAGCGCTTGTACATCGCCCCCGAAGGGCAGCTGGCAACGCACGAGGGGTTCAGGCAGTGCTCGCAGATCCGGGGCAGGTGGAACATGAACGCACTTTCATAGTCCAGGCGAATCTGCTTCGAGATTTTCTTCAAGATCGGGTCGTCAATAGTATGTTCCGGAGATCCACCGAGATCGTCATCCCAGTTGGCCGACCACTTGATCTGCATCGGCCGGCCATCGATCTGCGATATCGGTCTCGCCACGGGAATGTCCTTCTGTGCCGGCGCGCTAATCAGAGTGTCGTAGTCGTACGTCCACGGCTCGTAGTACTCCGAGAGCGACGGGAGCTTTGGATTGGAGAAGATCCTCGACATGCGCTTGGCGCGCCCTCCCGCGCGAAGGCGCAGCCGCCCTCGACGATTGAGTTCCCAGCCCCCCTGCCAATGATCCTGATCCTCGTACGTGCGCGGATACCCGAGCCCGGGTCGCGTTTCAACATTGTTGAACCACACGTACTCAACACCCGTCCGATTGGTCCACGCCTGCTTGCAGGTGACTGAGCACGTGTGGCACCCAATGCACTTGTCCAAATTCATCACCATGCCCATCTGGGCCATAACGCGCATTAGTACTCCACCTCCTGGCTCCTTCGGCGAATGACCGTGATCTCGTCCCTCTGGTTACCCGTTGGTCCGTAGTAGTTGAAGCCGTACGAGAACTGGGCGTAGCCCCCAATGAGGTGAGAGGGCTTGATCAAGAGGCGAGTCAAGCTGTTGTGAATTCCCCCTCGTTTACCGCTCACCTCACTAATCGGCACGTCAATCGTGCGATCCTTCGCGTGGTACATGTAGACGGTTCCCTCGGGCATACGGTTGCTCACGATGGCGCGCGCCACGACCACGCCATTGCGGTTGTAGGACTCGATCCAGTCGTTGTCCTTGACGCCTATCCGTGCGGCATCTTCCACGCTCATCCAGAGATCTGGACCACCTCGCGAAAGACTGAGCATGAAGAGATTGTCCTGGTACTCGGAGTGGATTGACCACTTCGAATGAGGAGTCAGGTAACGGACAGTGACCTCAAGGCGACCATCTTCGCCAAGTCTCGGATCACCAAACAGATGACGGATGTCGAGCGGTGGTCGATAGGTCGGCAACTGCTCGCCCAGCTCGGTCATCCAATCGTGATCGAGAAAGAAATGCTGGCGCCCGGTCAGCGTGTGCCACGGCTTGAGGCGCTCGACATTGATCGTAAAGGGCGAATAACGACGTCCTCCGTGCTCGCTGCCTGACCATTCGTGTGAGGTGATCACCTGCTGCGGGCGAGACTGGGTGTCGGCGAAG
>Ga0182014_10006541_pt1 | contig 12505 bp, 11 predicted proteins | sample 612S2DmetaG_FD_120489 | JGI IMG/M metagenome (GOLD analysis project Ga0182014, IMG submission 120489) | Permafrost microbial communities from Stordalen Mire, Sweden - 612S2D metaG | ecosystem: Environmental > Terrestrial > Soil > Wetlands > Permafrost | place: Sweden: Stordalen | collected... | reverse complement strand
GCGAACGTGGCGGGGCTGGCATCATCATCAAACGCTCACGTTGATAGCGACTTGGTTTTTGACGCAAGAGAAGCGGCGGGGGGAAAAAGGTGTCGCCGTGTCTCTCGGTTCAGGAGGTACGTTACATCGTCGGACAACTGCTGCATGAGGAACTTCAGACCAACACGCTGACACATCTTTGTGATCGAGCAACGCGACTCAACCGTCGCAAGCAGACCGCACGCTTCTATCACTGGAAAAAACACAAACGCTTACCACCGTTGAAGAAACAACTCAAAACCTGACATACACAGTCAAACTACGAACAAAGCGTAAAAAGGGCTTGTTCTTGTGGTGATTTTGTGAATGATGAAGGGCATTGATGATTCACCCTGAAGGTGAGGAAAGGATGCCCATGAAATTCATTATTTCCGAGACGGACGAAATCCTGGTGTCGCATTCTGGTCTGGGGCTGGCAGGGGCATTGCTGCAAGGGACCGGCATCCAGAAACGCAGCAACGCCATCCGCCTGGGTGACCACAAGCGGCCCGAGGTCTCCCATGGAGACGTGCTGACGGCGATGATCGGTCTGTTGTGCCTGGGAAAGCCGGACTTCGGGGCCATCGAAGCGTTCCGGCAGGACGAGTTCTTCCGCCGGGCTCTGGGCTTGAAAAAGACCCCTTCGGAGGGGACGCTCCGTCAACGACTGGACGAACTGGAGCACCGCTGCGACGGCATCCTTCGGGAGGAGTCGGCGGCCATGGTCGCCCGCCACGCTCCCAAGCTCACGCCTTGTTATGAGGAGTGGGTACCGTTGAACAACGCTTGTGCATCCCACCGGGAGGCTTTGTGGCACTCTTAGGCCCCAGCGGGTGCGGGAAAACAACGCTCCTTAGCGTCAAGGCTTTCCAGGTTGGCTGTCCACCCGGCACGTCCTGGCCGACGCTGTTGTAAGAGTCGGTGGCGATGTTGTCGATCATCCGCCGTGGCAGACGGGGGGCGAAAGCCAAAACGGTATATACCGTTTTGCGATCATCGTCATCTTGGAAATACCGCTATTTCCTGAGAGTTTTTGCGATGAAGTGAGAGCCCTTGCTATAGTCGTTTTGAGGGATAGAATAGCGGTATTCTTCGGCGATTCGGGCCTAAAGAGTGATTTCCAAGAATGACTTCCCAAGCTGGTCGTCGCGGGTTCGAGCCCCGTCGCCCGCTCTTACTTAAACCTAGCCGAGACCTTGATTTAGAGGTACCTGCTGACGTTAGGCAGTGCGGCAACAAGCCCTTGAAAAACGGTACATGTACCGTTTTTCGAGTCTTGGAGCCCTATCATGCCTCGGAAAACGTTAACCAAACGTCAGCCTTCTTATCGTCTCCACAAGGCCAGGAATTGTGCCGTCGTCACCATAAACGGCAAGAACCATTACCTAGGCCCGTACGACTCGCCGGCAAACGCTCGCCAAGATCGTCGATAGGGGCGGTGGCGCGAAGCGCTCCAGCCGAGATAGCCTATGTAGTGCGTCGCGCAGATGGGATATTATTCTACGTGTGCCTGGCTCTGCCAGTGCCGAATTGCCGGAAAACTCAGGCACTGACGCAACCCGCAAGAAAAGCGGCGGCGATCAGGAGGCATACGGGGTTTAGGGAGTATCGTATGACGCTGCTCTGCTATCGGATGGGGAAGGCGACAAACCAATAAATAAATATAGGATAAGAGTTTGCGAGCAGTCGGGCGGACGGGTTCCGGTTGATCCCGCGGCGGGTGGACGAATTCGGTGAGAAGGGGCTGCTTCTCGGTGGAAACGGGAAATTTATTTGGCGGGCAAGCCCCCCCGCCAGCCATCCCGATGCCAAACCGCCGCGAACTATCGGCGCCGTTTTCTGTCGAAAGATCGTTGACAGAAATCGAGGATTCTGTACAATTACTCCTATTGTCCGTTGAAAAACAGAATAGAGGCAGCGTGAGATTATGAGTCGGTCTGGGACCTGCACCACCAGTGCAAGCCGAGCGCTTGCGCCCTCTGGTTGTGGTTTGTTATGGATCGCGCGGCGGTCCATTCTGGCGGGTCCAGTTGGTTCTTGTGCGTTCTTGCCATGGAGTTGCGTGGCTGCTTCCGTTTTCGCGACAAACGACATCGGCGGGCGGGGGCTTCGCAGATGCGATCGTACCAGTGCCCATGGTCGACAACAGTTTCGAGAACACCGTCGTGGCCGATGGCGGGCAAACGGTGAACCATCTCTCTCTGGTGCCTTTGAGGTAAACGAAGCATTTATCTCGACCCTGAAGCGTCGGGGTCGATCTCAAAGTTTTGCAGCCATAACAACCCTAAAACGGAGGTGGCGTAAGCGCGGCGTGGTTCAAACGTTAGCACTCCCAAGCGTGAACCCTGTGGATCGCTCGGGAGATACCTTTGTGAGTGCCATCGCAAGGGTCACTCGGGATGCGTCAAAAGAGAAACTGGAACCCATGAGGCAAGCGGAGAGCCGTGAGCTCAGTAGGTTGTCAGCATGTTGTTGACCCGATCGGCTTTGGCCGTTCTCGTGCACCACGGTCGTCCGTGGACTCCCATCAACCAAGGAAAGAATCATGAGTAAAAGAGTTTTTCTCGCAGTTGCGGTCATCCTGGCGATAGTCGTATTGTTGACCGGCCCGGCCAGGGCTGACTCGATTGCGGTGGCCAACTATAGCTTCGAGTCCAACGTCGTTGCCGACGGCACTCAGACCACGACCACCACGGATTGGACCGTCGAATGGGGGCCCGGTAGTTATGTCTATACCCGTAACCCGACCAGTGGCGAGTTTGCCAGTGCCGGCGGCAATGGCGTTCTGCCCGCGCCGGCCGATAGGAGCCAGTGCCTGAAGAACACGGCAACGTCATACCAAAATGACGTGGCACTGCTAGGACCGTTAAGTGGCCTAAACATCCCCGCCACGTTCGCCAACGGCGGCCCCTCCGTCGGCAATGGTAACGGTGGCCTCCAGTCCGGGGTGACTTACACGATGTCGGTGGCCGTCGGCTGCGCGTCGAACAGCGGCATTTTCGATGGCTTCTCTTTCGGCTTTGTGGATTCCAATGCGGGCGTGGGCGTGCTAATCAAGAACAATGAGTTTCCTGCCGGCCAGAACCCGTCGCCGGGGACCTTCACGGACTTTACTGCTTCCTTTAATGGCAGCGACTTCATCAACGTCGGCAAGATCAAGCAGGACGATGCGATAACACCGATGATCATCCTTGGCGCCGGGGCTTACATGGACAACGTGAGGATAAGCATCAGCGAAACCGGGACGGATACCGAGGGAACGCTAATGACCCCCGCCGCGAACCTCATGGAGATCCCCGAGCCGTCGACATTGGCATTGCTGGCTGCCGGTATGTTGAGCCTGCTGGCCTACGTTTGGCGGAACCGAAATTAGGCGGCCTGGAGGTTGTCAGCCATCAGCCTGCTCGCCTACGCTTGGCGAAGGCGACCACGGACGGCATAGCGAACCGATTCAAGCGAGACCCGAGGCGCACGAGCCATCCACTGCGGATGGCTTTTTTTATTGTTGCGTCATTAGCGTTGAACGTAATCCCCGATGCGGACGCATGCCTTTGCAACGCCAAAGCCAGTGCGACCGAACGAACTAAGCCCTGGCAAGGAGATGCTGTGAGAAACTCCTGGCGTGACATCGAATACGGCTGCCATACCACCTCTGCCCAGAACTTCTTGCCGGTACTTTGTTCTTTTTCCGGTTTCGCAATTCTGCCTTGTGCGTCCCCCCCCCCCAATGATCCAATGACAGGCATCCCGACGAATTGCCCGGGGGGTAGAATGACCGCGAAGCGGAGCGACTGGAAATGGCGGGTTATTGGCTGAAACCCGATACTGGTGAGTGCATAAAGGTCGCCACCACCCACGACGAGTGGATACGAGACCGGAAAAACGCCGAGCACCTCGGCATTCCAGCGACATTTTACGCCAAAATCAGGCGATATCCCCCCACCTCGGTCGACGAAATCCGGATTTTGGCGGTGCCAACACGGGCAAGAGGCAGTTGCCGCCAGCAGACCGTCTAGCCCATAATGCCGCGGCCGTGAAATCATCCGCTCCGACGATCGTCTAACAGAATAGCCAGTCGCAGGGATCACCGCATGATGGAAACGCTTGCCGCGGAAATAGCCGGTCATGCGTCGCGGATGTACCGCGTGGCGCTGCGGATCGTCGGCAGCATGGATGCCGCCCAGGACGTGGCACAAGATGCCTGCGTCAAGGCACTGCGGGGGGCCGAAAAGTTCGACGGCCGTGCGGCCCTGGCCACTTGGCTCCATCGCATCACCGTCAACTGCGCGCACGATCACCTGCGCAAGAGCCGCCAGATGGAGCGCGGCCGGGCCGATTGGGATCACGACACCATGGGCATGTTGGCCATGCTGGAAGCCGGCCCGGCGAAACGCGCCGAGCAGAATGAGACGTATCGCGTGGCGCTGACCCTCATCGCGAAACTGCCCGACGACTGCCGGTCGGCATTCATGCTGACGCAACTGGACGGATACACCTACGATGAGGCCGCGGCCATCGAGAACCTTTCCCGCGGCACGGTCGCCTCCCGCGTGTACCGTGCCCGGCAGATCCTAATGGAACAGATGAATCACCATCGTGCCGGAGAAGTGCCATGAGTCTTTCGGAAGAGAAGAAAATCCTGTTGTCGCAGTTGGTCGACGGCGAATTGTCCGTCAACCAGGCCAACCAAGTTCTTGCCGACGTGTTGGACGAGTTGACGCACGTGCTGGGCAACACCGAGGCGACCGCGCAACTCGGCGCGATGCTCGAGTTGCGGGAGGCGCTCGATCCGTGGCGGCGGCAGGAGCTCCCCAAAACAGTCGTGGCGCTACCATCGGTGCATCCCAACGGCAAGACGTCGCACTTCCGTTGGCACGTGGTGAGCCTGGCGTCGGCTGCCCTATTGGGCGGGATTTTGGTGGCCGGCGGATTCGTTCTTGGGGGACGGTTCGGTACCGAGCGTGCGGCCCTGCCAACGGCCCGACAGCCGGTCGTCATCGTCACGCCCGAACAGCGCCGCGAGATCGCGCGGGCTTTTGCCCTGCACGAATCGGTGGCCGGTCCGCTGAGTTGGTATGCGGCCGACGAGGCGAACATCCGCGTGGCGCCGGCCGGAAAAGAAGAATCACTGCGGCAGCCCATTGCGGTTGTTCTGCGCTTGACGCGGGACTTGTCGGATGCGAGCCACGACGTCGGACCAGAAACGTACGTGATTGTGTGCCGCAACAACGATGCGGCGACCATCGAGCTGCCGCAGTCGGCGGTTGCCAAGAGCGTTCATTTGCGACTCCTTCCCACGACCGCCAACGGCGAGGTAAGTCTCCAATACGCCATCTCGACCGACGGTTCAGGTCGTGGGCCGGACGAGGCCGCGCTGGCCGGCCGGCGTCGCGTCGCTCTCAGCCAAACCTCCTTGGGGCAACTGGCCGTGCACAACGGCCTGCTGAATGTGGATGCCAGCGCCTGGGTTGTTAAGAATTAGCGCGAAGTATAGCCTTCCGGGACGGGAATTATGAAGACGTACACCTACTTTCTGGCACTGTGGCTGGTTGCGGCGCCACGGGCATTGCACGCCGCGGAGTTGCCCGTCGTTTTTGCCCAAAACGGCCAGAAGATCGCCATGTCGGTCGGCGGCGATCATCGCAAGACGCTCGGTGGTGCGGTTCTCTGGGCCTACGGCCATGCCTGGGGAAAACCGGTGATGGAGAAGGGCGGCGTGGTCGAGTTGACGGCGCCCGAGGTGCGGGTGCCCGTCGCTTTTCAAGTAGTTTCGGTGAATCCTACCGACGATTCGTACCGCGGGATGCGCGAAGCGACAGCCAAATTGATTCATGGCGAATTGGTCGTCTATCCAGACCGGCGGAACGAGCGGAAGGAGCGGATTGATTGGGACAAACATACCCAATGGGTAACGGCGGGAACCCCCGCCTGGTTCGACACCTGGGCCGAGGTCATGGACTTGCCCGTCAAGAAGTTCCCGGAAATCAAGGCGCTCGATGCCGGCCATTGGCGGATGTCGGAAAAAATGGGGCTGTTGATTGTGGGGTCCGAGACGCCCGGAAAGAGTCCGGCCACGGCCCACCGGCTTTCTGGCGACTATTCGATCAACGTGCTGACGCTGAGAACCGACTGGTTTCATAACAACGAGGCGATCAGCCGCGAGATTGTTCTCTCGCCACAACACATGAGTGGTGGGCTGGCCGAGTTGCAGACGCAGAGCTGGTCGTTGCCTCCCGCATTCTGGCAGCGTACGGTTCGCATCTCAAACCGGCAGACGTGGATCGCCGGGCCCGAGCACCCGCTGGTGGAAGAAATCCGCAGCCCGCAAAAAGGGAGCGAGTCCTTGCGGACGGTGTTTAGTTACTTGCCGTGGCAGCGGCAGCTAGGACGCAAGGAAATGGCCGACGAGTTGCTGATCCGGCTGCTGGCGGAGACGGCGAAGGGAGCCAAGGACCGCCCGCCCCTGAATGGCCGGTGGCTTCCGCTCTATCCGGCCGTCAAGGATATCAAGGCCGGCGAACGTCCCGTGTTGGCGGCCGCGCTGAAATCGGCGGAGACTGACATTGACGGCGAAGCCAAGTTGCAAGCGATTCACGCCCACGTGCTCGATTTGCGCGGCAAGGCGTCGCCGCCCGCGGATTTCTTTGAGCATACTGGCGTCATAAGAATGGTCGAGGGTCGGATCGGCGCACCATCGCCGCTGTTGATCCTCGGCGATAGTCCTCTGCTGGATACTTGGAAGTGGCTGGAATTGGATCGCCAGCACCATCGATCGCCACGGCCGGGCGTCGTTTGGTGGCCCGACAGTTCCTTGCCCCCTTCGATGGATTCTCAATTGCGTTTGATGCAACTTTTTACCGAGTGGAACATTTCTTTGGAGGATATCTCCCAGGAGTAAAACATGAAGACCGTACGAATGAACCGTAGGTGGTTGGCCAAGAGTCTCCCCTCTCCCTTTGGGAGAGGGGCAAGGGGTGAGGGCGGCAGCGACAATGTGCACGTTGAAAACGATGTCTTGGCTACCACTGCCCTCACCCTAACCCTCTCCCAAAAGGAGAGGGGACTGCTGGTATGCCTCTTCACGTTGGCCGGCTTCTGGCTGGTGTCGGCCGCTGCACTGGCAGACCCGGCAGACAAACCGGGGAACCCGCCGGCAAAATCCCCGGATCAGGCAGCCGAAAAGCTCCGTCCCATCCGCGTGGCGATCTTCGACGTGGACGTGCTGAAAGGGGTCGACGTGGAAGGTTCCGCGGTGGCCGACCACCTCAACACGACGCTTTCGGCGATGCCTCAGGTAACGGTGGTCAACCGCGACCAGATCAAAAAGGTTGCCGACGAGCATCAAATCGCGCTGAGCGGCCTCGTCAGTGGCGATGCGGCCGTCAAGGTGGGAAAGTTCCTGTCCGCGCAATACATCATTGTCGGCCGGGCGAGCAAGATTGGTCAGACCTTATACCTTGTGCTGCGGATCGTCGACGTCGAGACCACGGTACAGACGACGGTTTCGGCCAAGGCCGCCGCGGAAAGCGGCTTTGAGGCCGTGTTGGAGCGACTCAGCGAACCGCTGACGGCGGACGTCCGGCGGTTGCAACGCCCCCTGGCCGACTCCGAAGGCAACGCCTTGGCCGAATTACGCAAGCTTGCCCAGCCGCTGGCCGGCAAAGTGCTGCTGGTGGCGGTCGAAGAGACCCACGTCGGCCGGCCGTTACGCGATCCGGCTGCCCAGATGGCCATCATGCAGCGGCTTCGCAACCTGGGGCTCACGGTGATCGTGCCCAAGGATCCGGTAGACGGTTGGAAGGAATCGCTCTTGCAGACCGGCCGCTATGGCGAGAAGAAGATCGACTTCTTGCTGGAAGGCGAGGGCACGAGCGCTTTTGCGGCCCAAATCCAGGGTCTAACGAGTTGCCGCGCCCGCGTGGAGTTGCGCCTGGTGCCGGTGCCGGGCCGGACGATCGACGTTAGCGATCGGGGCGTGGCGGCAGGCGTGGATCTGGTCGAAGCGCTGGCGGCCAAGACCGCCCTGGAGGAAGCCGGCGTGCAGGCCTGCGATGCAGTGATTCGCCGCATGGCCGGTGAAAAGAAAAATAAGTGAAACCATGTGCTGAGGCCGCGAAATCAAATCGTTCTCAGAACGTCTAACGGAACAGTCAGGTACGGATTCGCCTGGTGCTAGCAACAACGAACCCTGGCCTGAATCATTTTTTCCATCCCGTTACTCTATCTGTAGGAATGCAATCATGAGAACCACCGTCTGCTGCGGCCTTTTCTTCCTCGTCTTCCTTCTTGCGGCGGAGCCAGTTTCTGCCGACATCATTGGCGGCAGCGTGCTCCGAAGCCCGCCGCAGTTCCAGCCGAACTCGTACCTCGTCGGGCTCGTTGGATCGAGGCAGGAAGCATACCCATTTCACGTCATCCCAGGTAATGATTGGCTTCCCGATTCCCTGGAAGTGCCCCTCTATCACGACGCGGGATTCGCGGGCGATAGCGCCGAGTTCTCCATCTGTTCTGATGTTGCTGGCCAGCCCGGCTCGCAGTTGGCAACTTTCTTCATTTCGACCATTACAACCGAGCAACGCGTCTATTCCATTACGCCTTCATTTGTGGCGGGTCCGCTCCAAGGCGACACCACCTACTGGCTTGTCGGCTCGAACACCGCCGCAGGACAGGTCAATTGGCTGATGGACGCAAGCGTTGGTGAATTCACTCGGGCCTATCGTGTGAATGGGGGCGACTGGGTTTTGCAGTCCGTCGGCAATATCTCGGCGTTCGCCGTCGAGGGTTCTGCCGTGCCCGAGCCTTCGAGTATTGCCCTGCTCGGCATCGGTGCCATCGGCTTGCTGGCTTACGCTGGGCAAAGGCGGGCTAAGCAGAGCAACGAGTGAGAATCGGTGGTGCCGTGGGCGGCGCTTCCGCGTTCTGGCGGTCACAGTTGAGAAGACACGAGCGAGTTGTGTTAAGATGTCTTGGCGGAAAAAGCCCGCCCACAACGTTGTGATCGGCGCAAAAGTCTCGAAGGACAATCGGAAATGATCCGACATTTTGGCTCAATGGCAATCTTGCTGGCCCTGGTACTGCTTATTGGCGGTTCGGCTTGGGCACAAAGTCGGCCCGCGTCCTCTCCGGCCATATCGGCGGACCAACGCAAGCCCAAGCTGGCGGTAGCGGTTTCGGCGCAGGAGCCAGACGCGCCGAGCCAGGAGAACCTGGAAGACCTCTTAATGATCGAACTGGCGAACCAGCCGTTCCTGCAACTGGTGGATCGGCAGGCCATGCACGCGGTCATGAAGGAGCACGCCATCGCCCTGAGCAACCTGAACGATACGAAGAACGCCCTGGCCTTGGGCAAGTTTGCCGGGGCGGATTTCTTACTGCACGTCCTGGCGGAAAAGAACAAGGCGGCGATCCGCTTGGTCGAGGTGGCCACCGGCCAGGTGAAGTTGGAGGACACACTCGCATTGGCCAACGACATGGCCTTGTCCTCGGCGGCGATTCGCGAAAAGGTGTTGGCGGCCCTTCGTCCCGACTCCCAAGCCGCCAACCGGCTTACCGTGGGCATTGCCGCATTCCCCAACCGCAGCGGCACCGATCGCAGCGACAAGCTCGGCGTCGAGTTGCAGAAGGCCCTGCGCAGTCGGCTGAAAGACAAAGCGTGGGCGGTCGTCCTGGAGCGGCAATACCCTACGGCTTTGCTGGAGGAGGTCGACTTGGCTCGGGCGGGATTGGTTCGCGGCACCGCCGTCGAGAAGCTTCCGCCCGCCGATCTGGTGATTTTCGGGAGCATGGAAGACGTCAAGCGAGAGTACGAACCCGGTAAACCGTGGGCGGTGCAGCTCGATCTGACGCTGCTATTGCGAGGCCATAGCGACCAGATCAGCCAGGCATTCCGTTCCGACCTGGTCGAAACGGCGGCCGCTGACATCGTGCGAAAGATCGATAACTTCCGTCGCCGGCAGCCTGCGTCGCAAACCCGTGTTCCAGAAAAGGAGCTTTGGCGTCGCCAGGCGTTCTATCTCATGCCGCCTTCCGTGTGCGCCGTTGGGCGTTCAATGCCGGAATGCCGAACGGAGCGACAGAAGCTGGACGTGCTTGAGTTGATTCGGGCATGGGAAAATGTATTGCTGCTGGATCCCGGCGACGTGGAGGCGATGACAAATCTCGGCGTTTGCCTGTTTGCCATCAGCCATTATGTCCCCAGCAATCCACACGTTTCACAGGCCCAGAAACAGTTAGCGGCGGCCCAGTGTATGCGAGGTTCACAGTTGATAGAGCGCGCTCTGCGCGCCAAGCCCACCCGGGATCAGGTCCATACCTTCTACATGTACGCTGATGCGGTCCGCTGGGCGAACCCGGCCCGCGCTGCACAACAATGCAAGTACATTCTCGACAATCCGAGTCAGTTCGATGACTGGCAGATCAAGCAACTGCGAGCACGGGTTGCGCTGGAAACCGACGGTGGCGTTTACGCCGAGTTGGATCGCGCAGTGCTGAACGCCCAAAAGGACCCAGATGCCGTGTTCCTCGCGCTCCGGAACGAATTCCTGGATGACTCCCCCGTCGAGCCAACCGCTGCCTTCCTCGCCAAGTATTTGGATTCTCCCGATGACTTGGTCAAGTTTGTGTTCCGAACAGCGATGGCCGAGTTGCTGCGGCGACGGAAGAAGGATCCCGCCGCGCTGGAATATTACGACCGGGCCATCGAGGTGATGGAGCCGGCCTACAGTCGATCCACCGCTGGCCAGCGTACTGTATATGTAGACGCTATCTACCGCCGGCGGCTTGACACTTGCCTGAACCTCGATCGGCCGGAGGAGGCGAAGAGAACCGCCTTGGCCGGAGCGAAGCATTTCATGGAAATGGGGCGTTTTAACTTCGCTGTCGCCGATCTGTACCACTATTGCGTAACCGAGGCTCTCGGAAACGGACAGGAGAAAGAGGCCCTGGCCATCTGCGACGCGTACCTCGCCGCCGCCAAGCGATACGAATCGGAGCAGAACAACTACGGACCGCAGATTTTCGGGCGGCGGTTGGAACTGTTGGCCCGGCTGGCCGGTACACCGCTGCCGGGCATGGGTGGCCTGCGGCTGGCAAAGGGCACGCAGGCAAACCACCTGACGGCGTCGCAAATGGCGGCCACCGACGGCAAACTATGGCTGGCATGGCAACAGTGCAACGGGTGTGGGCCGGCCCTGATGTACCGACCCGATCTGGACGAGACCCGCTATCTGACCAACCTGCCCGCCACCATCTGCTCCGTGGCAGCGGTGAAAGACGCCGTATGTTTCGGCGGCGTCGATGGTCTCTACAAGCTCGACACCAACGGAAAGCTGCTGAAGCACTACAGCCGAAAAGACGGCACACTACCAGCCAATTACGTCCTGGACCTGTGCGAAGGGGGCGGCAAGATATATCTGTGCTACCAGAACGGGTACGACCGGTACGGCGTATCCGTGCTGGATCCCGCCACCGACGGCATTTCCATGCTGGCCCCATCGAGTCGTGAGGCAACGCGGGAGGCTGAGCCCGTGTATGACGTCTACCGAGTTTGGTGGGATGTCGTAAACTCCCGTCTGTATGCCAGCTATCACCTGCGTTTCACATCCATGGCCGATCCAACACACGAGGTCGGCTGGATGCAGAATGGTAAAGCGTGGCGGCGATACTCGGGCAGCAAGGCGCCGCGACTGATTGTGTCCGATGGCGTTGAGGCGGTACTTGTACACATCCCGGACAAAAAGACGGACTTTTACTTTCTTAGGGCCGGTACGAAAGTAACCGCGGAACTGCCGCTGCCTTGGCTGATGGGTGAACCCGCCTGGGACGATCACCGCATCTGGGCGCCAACGTTTATGGGCTTGTACGAAATCGACCGCGCCACCGGCCGCGCCACATGGTTGGCCCATCAGGACGGCAACCCGTTCCTTTCCGTGCTGAAACACGGCAACCGGCTGTACGTCGCCACTGGCCGCGGGCTGTACTACCGTGAGATTCCGCAAGACATCGTCAAGACCGCACTGAAGGAAGCCAACACGGACGCTCGCGACGCGGCAACCCGCCGAAATGCCTCCGAGGACAATCGAAAATGATTCGACATCTTTATGCGTGGAGAATCTGGGCGGCGGCGGCTCTTCTTGCGGGCGGGGCAACGCTGGGACAGAATGCGCCGGCGGCATCGCCGACCGCCGCTCCCCACCAACATAAGCCCAAGCTGGCGGTAGCGGTTTCGACGCAGGAGCCAGACGCGCCGAGCCAGGAGAACCTGGAAGACCTCTTAATGATCGAACTGGCGAACCAGCCGTTCCTGCAACTGGTGGATCGGCAAGCCATGCACGCGGTCATGAAGGAGCACGCCATCGCCCTGAGCAACCTGAGCGATACGAAGAACGCCCTGGCCTTGGGCAAGTTTGCCGGGGCGGATTTCTTGCTGCACGTCCTGGCGGAAAAGAACAAGGCGGCGATCCGCTTGGTCGAGGTGGCCACCGGCCAG
>Ga0182014_10006540_pt1 | contig 12508 bp, 10 predicted proteins | sample 612S2DmetaG_FD_120489 | JGI IMG/M metagenome (GOLD analysis project Ga0182014, IMG submission 120489) | Permafrost microbial communities from Stordalen Mire, Sweden - 612S2D metaG | ecosystem: Environmental > Terrestrial > Soil > Wetlands > Permafrost | place: Sweden: Stordalen | collected... | reverse complement strand
GTGACCCTCGACCTCGACGTGCAGATCTTCGATGGTCAGCACTTCGCCGCCGGCAGCGCCGGTCGCGGCCAGCTCTGGGGTCTCGGGGCTCTCCGGATCACGACGGGCCTCGGCGGTCACGCTTGCATTCGACACGGCACCCATGTTAGACGCGCCGTCGGATTAACACTACGTCCGTAGGGGAAATACACCCTACCAGCCCCGCGCGATCCATTCGTCCAGGTGAGGACGCTCGAGGGCGATCGTGGTGTCCAGGCCGTGGCCCGGCATCACGATCGTCTCCGGTGCCAGAGACGCGAAGATGCGCCGCTCGATCGAGTCGATGATGGTCGGGAAGTCCCCGAGGTTGGTTGTCGTGTTGCCCGGTCCTCCCGGGAAGAGGGTGTCCCCGGCGAGGAGGACAGGTGACCCCTCGATCAGGAAGCACATGGATCCGGGAGTGTGGCCGGGGGTATGTATCGTCCTCAGCCTCAGCCGGCCGACCTCGAGCAGGTCGTCGTCCTCGAGGAGGAGGTCGTACGACGGGAGCATGGCGGCATCCTCGGCTCGCACCGCAACCTCGTAGCCGGCATCCCGTAGCTGGGGGACCGCCTGGATGTGGTCCCAATGGCCGTGGGTCTCCACGACCTTGCGCACTCCGAGACGCCGGCAGAGCTCGAGAAGCTGCTCGTGCTCGTTCGCGGCGTCGACCAGCAGGGCATCGCCGCTCAGGCGGCAGCGCACCACGAAGACGTTGTTGTCCAACGGCCCGACGACCACCTTGTGAATCTCGACCTGCTCGTCCTCGTAGTGCATGGCGCGTCCTCCTGTGCTTTGTTGCCCGGGCCGGCGGGGCCAGCCTCGAGCAGGGGCTCGATCTGGAGACAGAGTAGAGTCCGTTTCGGAGGTGATCCTCGGTGAGTCCTGACAAGCCTGCCGGCACCGGCGCGGGCGCAGGCGCCGAGGGCGGCCGGCCCGCGGGGCCGCGGGCGTCGGATGCGGACCGGGAACGTTTTGCTGCGGAGTTGCACGGGCACTTCGCGGAGGGCCGGCTCAGCCTCGAGGAATTGCAACGTCGTGTCGACCTCGTGTTCGCAGCGCAGACGCTCATCGACCTGTACGAGCTGACGAGCGACCTGCCTCACCCCGGGCCGCAGCTGCCGCGCGGCTCGGGGGCCGGGAGCCGGCGCGCGACCCGCAAACGGGGCTGGTGGCCCTTCGGTTGAGGGGATGGCGCACATTGGGCCGCGAGTCTCGATACATTGGGGCCACCAGAGAAAGGAGGTGGTCCAATTCATGAGTAGTCAACCTTGCGGGACCCTGGAGGTGGCTGGCCGCTAGGCGGCACGCTGGACCACCTGGTGAAACCATCCAGACACCCTCGGTGTCTCCGGTCGAGAGCCGGTCCCGCTCGATGCAGCCCGGAAGCCGAGCCTTTTTCAGCAAACAACTGTGGCTGTGGGATATTTCCACAGCCGCCTCGAGGGGCGCTTCGGCGCCCCTCGAGCGCGTGCTGAGCCGGACGGCTCCGCCTCGCCTGTTCCCTGTTCGATCGCCTTTCCCGTCGCGGCGGCGGCGCGCGGTGAGCGGTTGAGAGCGGACGGCCCGCCGCCGGCGGTCAGCTCTGGTCTCGAGACTGACCGGAGTGAGCTGCTCGTTTGGCAGTTGGCCCGGCGGCCTTCATGGCGCGCTTGTGCTCGCGTACGGCGAGAAGGGCTCCCGGGCTGTCGATATCGGCGACGGACGCGAGTGCTCCGGCCTTTCCAAAGGGCCCGGCGGCTGTCTCCCAGCCTTTCGGACGAACCCCGAGTTGCTTGGCGAGCAGAGCGACGAAGATCCGGGCCTTGTGCTCGCCGAAGCCGGGAAGCGCCTTCACGCGCTTGAACAGCTCGTCGCCGGTCGCAGCGGTCGTCCAGACCGCAGCAGCGTCGCCACCGTAATCCTGCACAAGCAGGCGGCAGAGGTCCTGCACCCGGGCAGCCATCGAGCCAGGGAAGCGATGGAGGGCAGGTCTCTCGACGAACAAGGCAGTGAGCTCGTCTGAGGGCATCGCGGCGATATTCGCAGCGTCGAGCTTCGTGCCGAGTCTCTGGCGCAGGACCCAAGGTCCCGCGAATGCTTTCTCCACGGGCACCTGTTGATCGAGGACCATGCCGATCAGAAGGGCCAGGGGATCTTCCACGAGGTACTTGTCCGCTCGGGGATCTCCGGTGAAGGGGAGGCTCTTGGCAGTGTTTGCGGCTCGCGGCATTGAAGGAGTGTAGGGCGCTCAGTTCGCGGCGCTGCCGGCCCTGAGACGCCCCCCCGGGAACAGGCTTCAGGCGCCTCGAGGGTCGACCGCCTCGGGGTCTATCCCGTACTTCTCGATGGCCGCGACAACCTCGTCCGGCTTGCCCTCACCGGCCGCGACAAGCTCGGCCAGGACCGCGACGACGATGTGCTCGGCGTCGACCTCGAAATGCCTGCGAAGTGCGGCACGAGTATCGGAACGGCCGAACCCGTCGGTCCCGAGCACCGTGAATGGCGCCCGGACAAATCGCGCAACCTGATCCGGGACCGCCTTCAAGTAGTCGGTGACGGCAACTATCGGACCCTGCGCGTCTGCGAGCGCACTAGTCACGTAGGGCACTCGGGGCGCGCTCTCGGGATGGAGCCGGTTCCAGCGCTCGACTTCCAGGCCGTCCTCCCTGAGCGCCTTGTAGCTCGTGACGGACCACGCTTCGGCCGTCACGCCCCAGTCCGATGCGAGAAGCTCACGCGCTTGCATCGCGGCCTGCCACGCGGGACCGGAGAAGAGGACCGTGGCCGAACGGCCAGCGGCGCTCTCGGCCTCGCGGGGTCCCGCAAAGCGGTAGATGCCGCGAAGTATCCCCGCTCTTATGCTCGCGGCCGCCTCTGCTTGCAGAGCCTCGTCGCCCTCCGGCACCGGGACCGCAGGCATCGGATAGTTCTCGTTGTAGAGCGTCAGGTAGTAGATGCAGTCTTCGGCCTGGGGGCCGAACATGTGGTCGAGCCCGCGCTCGACGATGGTCGCCATCTCGTAGGCGAACGCCGGGTCGTAGGCGTGGACCGTCGGCACGACCGAGGCCAAGAGCAGTGAATGGCCGTCCTCGTGCTGGAGCCCCTCGCCGTTCATGGTCGTCCGCCCTGCGGTGCAGCCCATCAGGAAACCACGCGCCCGCGCGTCAGCCGCCTGCCAGATCAGGTCCCCCACTCGCTGGAACCCGAACATCGAATAGAAGAGGTAGATCGGCAGCATTGGCATGGACCACGTCGCGTACGAGGTCCCGGCCGCCTGGAAGCTCGCCATCGCACCAGCCTCCGTGATGCCCTCCTCCAGGATCTGGCCTGTGCGATCCTCGGAGTACGAGAGAAGCAGGCCGGCATCGACGGCCTTGTAGAGCTGACCCTCCGGGGCGTAGATCTTCACCTCGGCGAAGAGCGCGTCGAGCCCGAACGTGCGTCCTTCGTCGGGCACGATGGGGACGACGTACTTGCCGATGCCGGGGTCCCGGAGCAAGTTGCGCAGCAGCCTCGCGAACGCCATGGTCGTAGAGACGGGCTGGCCGCGCGAGCCGAGCGCGAACTCGGCAAAAGTTGCCCGCTCGGGCGCGGGAAGCCCGAGAAGTCCGCGACCGCGGACGACCCGGTTCGGCAGGTGCCCGCCGAGCGCACGGCCGCGAGCCGTCAAGTACTCGTGCACCGGCGATCCTGCAGGTGGGCGATAGTAAGGCGGCGCCTCCGCGTCGAGCGCTTCGTCGGGGATCTCCTCGTGCAGGTGCAACCTGTCGCGTAGCACCCGGAGCTGGTCCTTCGTCATCTTCTTGATCTGGTGGGTGGCATTGCGCGCTTCGATCTCGGGCCCGAGCGTCCAACCTTTGATGGTCTTCGCCAAGATCGCGGTCGGCGCCCCGATCTCCTCGGTGGCCGCCTTGTACGCGGCGTAGAGCTTGCGGTAGTCGTGCCCGCCACGGGGCAAGGTCTGCAGCTCCGCGTCCGACAGGTGTTCCACGAGCTTGCGCAGGCGGGGATCAGGGCCGAAGAAGTTCTCGCGGATGTACGCGCCGGATTCGGTGGCGAGTGTCTGGAAGTCGCCGTCGAGCGTCGTGTTCATCTTGTGGAGGAGCACGCCGTCGACGTCACGCGCCAGCAGTTCGTCCCAGCGCCTGCCCCAGATGACCTTGATGACGTTCCAGCCGCAACCTCGGAGCAACGCCTCCAGCTCCTGGATGATCTTGCCGTTGCCCCTGACCGGCCCGTCGAGGCGTTGAAGGTTGCAGTTGACGACGAAAGTGAGGTTGTCGAGGCGCTCGCGCGCCGCGAGGCTGAGCGCGGCTCGCGTCTCCGGCTCGTCGAACTCGCCGTCCCCGACGAAGGACCACACCCGCGACTGGGTCGTGTCAGCAAGCTCACGGTGCACGAGATAACGATTGAAGCGCGCCTGGTATATGGCCGTCAGTGGGCCGAGGCCCATCGAGACCGTCGGGAACTCCCACCAGTCGGGCATGAGGCGAGGGTGCGGGTAGCTGGCCAGCCCCTTGCCACCGACCTCGAAACGGTAGTTGTCGAGCTCGTCGTCTCCCAGCCGACCCTCGACATACGCGCGGGCGTAGATGCCCGGCGACGCGTGGCCCTGGAAGAACACCTGGTCGCCGGCCGTGCCATTGGCCTTGCCCCTGAAGAAATGGTTGAAGCCAACTTCGTAGAGAGACGCGGAGCTCGCGAAGGTCGAGAGGTGGCCGCCGATACCGGGATCGCGCATGTTCGCCCGCGTGACCATGACGGCCGCGTTCCAACGTATGTAGCGGCGAATCCGGCGCTCGAGGTCCTCGTCACCGGGGAACCAGGGCTCGGCCCGGGCCGGGATCGAGTTGATGTACGGGCTCGAGACGGTCGAAGGGAAGCCGACCTGGTTGGAGCGCGCTCTCTCCAGCAGCTTCATCAGGAGGAACTGGGCGCGTGGCCGGCCGCCCACCTCGACGACGGCATCGAAGGAGTCCAGCCACTCGGCGGTCTCCTCGGGATCAATATCGGGCAGCTGATATGAGAAACCATCGATGATCACGCCACCAGTCTCGCGCCCACAGAGCGGCTTTCCGGCCGCGTAAGTCCAAGAATCGCTCGAGCCGGGTCATCGGGCCGTCCGACGGGCCGCAAGCAGGCACCCGATGCCCAACAGGACCAGGCAGAATGACTCCGTGACGCTGTTCGAGGATCTAGATCCTGCCACTGTGGTGTTCACCGATGGCGCGTGTGTCGGAAACCCCGGCCCGGGCGGATGGGCGTGGGCGGTCTCCGACGAGGACTACGAGAGCGGGCACGCGGAGAAGACGACCAATCAGCGCATGGAGGTCACCGCCGTTCTCCGAGCCCTTGGCGCCATCAGCGGTCACGTTCATGTCGTGAGCGACTCCACCTACGTCGTCAACTGCTTCAGCCAACGATGGTGGGCGGGATGGCGCGCGCGGGGGTGGAAGAACTCCCGCGGCGAGCCGGTCGCGAACCAGGACCTGTGGCGCCCGCTCATCGACGAGGTCGTCGATGCGAGGCGCGGCCAGATCAAGCTGAGCTGGGTGAAGGGACACTCCGGCGACCCCATGAACGAGCTCGTCGACAGGCTCGCGGTCGAGGCCGCCCGCTTCCAGCGGGGGGCGCGCGCTGGCTGAGGCGCAATCGACTCCACTTACTCGCGTCCGGAGTTCCAGATAACCTCCAACGTGATGCGATATGTAGAAGTAGGTGGAGAGAAGGTCTCGGCGATCGGCCTGGGCGCCTGGCAATTCGGGTCGAGAGAATGGGGATACGGCTCCCATTACGCCGAGCACGACGCCGTCGACATCGTCCATCGTGCCCTCGATCTCGGCATGAACCTCATAGATACCGCGGAGATCTACGGTTTCGGCCGCTCCGAGCGGATCGTCGGCCGCGCGATCGCGGACCGGCGGGCGGAGGTGTTCCTGGCTTCCAAGGTCCTCCCGATCTTTCCCGTGCGGACGGTCGTCGCCCGGCGGGCGGCGGGGAGCGCACGTCGACTCGGCGTCGCCCAGATTGACCTCTATCAGCTCCACTGGCCGAACCCGGTGGTCCCCCTGGCCGAGCAGATGGCGGCGATGCGGGACCTCCAACGCAGCGGCGAGATCCGCCACATAGGGGTGAGCAACTACTCCCTCGAGCGCTGGCAGGCCGCGGAGGGCGCCCTCGGTGGACCGGTCTTGTCCAACCAGGTCCGGTTCAACCTCGTAGACCGTCGGCCACTCAAGGCTTTGACCGAATGGGCGGCGGCGAACGACCGCGTGGTGATCGCGTACAGCCCGCTCGCGCAGGGTCTGCTGTCGGCGCGTTATGACTCGGGACACCGCCCGACGGCGATGCGCGCGAAGTCGGCCGCCTTCCTGCCAGAGAACCTCGACCGTGCCCGGCTGCTGCTCGACGCTCTGCGCGAAGTCGCCGCCCGCCATGACGCCACGGCGTCTCAGGTGGCCCTGGCCTGGCTGATCGGCCATCCGAACGTCGTCGCCATACCGGGCGCCAGCACGGTCGCGCAGCTGCAGCGCAACGCCGAGGCCGCCGACCTCGATCTCACCGCCGAGGACGAGCATCGGCTCCTGGACGCTGCCGAGGCGTTCCGTCCTCTCCACGGGCTGGCGGCTGTGCCCTCACTCGTGAAGATCCGGGCTTCGAGAACCGGTCGCAGACCGTAGCGGCACCGGATCGGGGGCCCGAACGGGGGGCGTAGTGGACGAGCAGCTGACCTGGAAGGACGCGACGGCGCAGGCTGGACTTGTCCGGTGTGGCGAGATGTCCCCGCTCGAGCTCGTCGACGCGGCCATCGAGCGGATCGGTCGATGCGATCCTGCGCTGAACGCTGTCATCCACCGCCAGTTCTCCGCCGCCCGCACCCAGGCGGCCGGGGAGCTGCCCGACGGGCCGTTTCGGGGCGTGCCGATCCTGCTCAAGGACCTCGGAGCCCCACAGGCGGGAGAGCCCTACTGCGAGGGGACTTCCTTCGCGAAGGCTGCCGGCTATCGCGCCGCGCGGGACAGCTTCCTCGTCCAGCGGTTCAAGAAGGCGGGCTTCGTGGTGCTCGGTCGTACGAACACTCCCGAGCTCGGGACGGCGATCACCACCGAGCCGCTCGCGTTCGGGCCAACGCGCAACCCCTGGAGCACCGAGCACTCGAGCGGCGGCTCGTCGGGCGGCTCGGCGGCAGCTGTCGCGTCCGGCATGGTGGCCGTCGCCCACGGCAATGACGGCGGTGGTTCGATCCGCATCCCGGCGAGCTGCTGCTCGCTCTTCGGTCTGAAGCCGAGCCGGGGCCGCGTGAGCAAGGGTCCGGTAGGGGGCGATTCCTGGAACGGCTTCTCCGTCGACCACGTGCTCGTGCGGACCGTTCGCGACTCGGCAGCGGTCCTGGACCAGATCGCCGGCTACCGGCCGGGTGACACGTTCGCCGCGCCGCGGCCTGCCCGGCCGTTCTCACAAGAAGTGGGCGCCAACCCCGGCCGGCTCCGGGTCGGTCTCCTCGACGACACCGTGCAGGCGGGTTTTCGGGCCGATCCGGAATGCTCGCAGGCGGTGCGGCTCGCAGGCCGGCTGCTCGAGTCGCTCGGCCACGAGGTGGAGATCGCCCACCCGGCCTCGCTCGCCGAACCCGAATTCCAGCGCCACTTCCTCGTCGTCGTGGCGACCGCCGTGGCCGTGGCGTTGACCGAATGGTCGCAGCTCCTGGGCAGGCAAGTCTCGGCCGAGGAGTACGAGCCGGCCAACTCGCTGCTGGCGGCTCTCGGCCGGTCCACCACCGCCCCTGAGTATCTCGAGTCCGTCCTCTGGCTCGAGGGCTTCCGGCGCCGCACCATCGCCTTCTGGTCCGAGCAGGGCTTCGACCTCCTCTGCACGCCGGTGCTGGCACAGTCCCCGGCCCGGCTCGGCGAGCTCTCCGACCCGGTGAACGGCGCCGTCAAGGAGTCCGAGACGCTCCAGTTCACCGCTCAGTTCAACGTGAGCGGCCAGCCGGCCGCCTCGCTGCCGCTCCACTGGACCCCGGGAGGGCTGCCGATCGGGGTGCAGCTCGTCGCCGACTACGGGCGGGAGGACGTTCTCATCCGCGTCTCGAGCCAGCTCGAGGAGGCAAGTGGATGGGCGGACCGCAGGCCGGCCGTGCGCGCGTGACCGCCTCGATCGCACCTGGCAAGGCGATTCTGGCTCGGAACGCGAAATGGTGACTAGTCTGCCTACTCTCAATGGCCCACCGTCTCTCCCACCTTGACACGCTCGCGTCTGAGGCGATCCACATCATTCGTGAAGTGGTCGCCGAATTCGAGCGGCCTGCTCTCCTGTTCTCCGGCGGCAAGGACTCCGCAGTGCTGCTCCATCTGGCCGCCAAGGCCTGCCGGCCGCAGCGCCTCCCGTTCCCGATCGTGCACGTCGATACCGGGCACAACTTCCCCGAGGTCCTCGAGTACCGCGATCAGCAGGTGAACAAGCTCGAGGTTCGGCTCGTCGTCGGCTCGGTACAGGAGGACATCGACCGCGGCTCGATCGTCGAGCAACCGGTGCCCGGCGCCACCCGCAACCGGCTGCAGACCTTCACCCTGCTCAGGGTGCTCGAGGAGAACCGCTATGACGCGGTCTTCGGAGGGGGACGGCGCGACGAGGAGAAGGCAAGGGCCAAAGAGCGGGTGTTCTCGCTACGCGACGAGTTCGGCCAATGGGACCCGCGTGCGCAACGGCCGGAGCTGTGGGACCTCTACAACACGCGGCACAGGCCCGGGGAGCACTTCCGGGTCTTCCCGCTCTCGAACTGGACCGAGCTCGACATCTGGCAGTACATCGACGAACAGGACCTCGAGCTACCCCAGATCTACTTCGCGCACAGGCGCACGGTCTTCCGCCGCACCGGCATGCTCCTCGCGGTCGGGCCCTGGACCCAGCCGCGCGCCGGCGTCGCGAGCGAGCAGCCCTTCGAGACGACCGTGCGGTACCGGACGGTCGGCGACATGACCTGCACAGCCGCTGTCGAGTCAACGGCGAGCACTCCCGCGGAGATCATCGTGGAGACCGCGGTCACGAGGGTGAGCGAGAGGGGCGCGACGCGCGCGGATGACCGTTTCTCCGACGCGGCCATGGAGGATCGCAAGCGGGAGGGCTACTTCTAGTGGAGCTGCTGCGTTTTGCGACCGGGGGTTCTGTCGACGACGGCAAGTCCACGCTCATCGGCCGCCTGCTCTACGACTCGAAACAGATCTTCCAGGACCAGCTCGAGGCCGTGCAGCGCACGAGCGTGGCCAGGGGCGACGAGTACGTGAACCTTGCGTTGCTCACCGACGGGCTCCGGGCCGAGCGCGAACAGGGGATCACGATCGACGTTGCGTACCGCTACTTCTCCACGCCCAAACGCAGGTTCATCATCGCCGACACGCCCGGTCACACACAGCACACCCGCAACATGGTCACGGGCTGCTCGACGGCCGATCTCGTCCTGCTGCTCATCGATGCCCGCGCCGGGGCGACCGAGCAGACCCGACGCCACGCCATGATCGCGTCGCTGCTCGGCATCCGCCACCTCGTGCTGTGCGTGAACAAGATGGACCTGGTCGGCTATTCGAAGGAGCGCTTCGAGGAGATCCGCGACGACTTCATTGGCTTCTCGGAACGCCTCCAGGTTTACGACCTCACCTGCATCCCGATCTCGGCGCTGGCGGGCGACAACGTCGTGGAGCGTTCGACCGAGATGCCTTGGTACGGCGGGCTCTCGCTCCTTGACCACCTCGAGACCGTCCACATCGCCTCTGACCGCAACCTGATCGACCTGAGGTTCCCCGTCCAGCTCGTCATCCGGCCGATCTCGAGCGAGCACCACGACTTCCGCGGCTATGCCGGCAACATCGCGAGCGGCGTGCTCCAGGTCGGTGACGAGGTGGTCGCGCTCCCGTCCGGCTTCTCGAGCCACGTCGTGAGCATCGACGGCCCTGACGGCCCGCTCCCGGAAGCCTTCCCGCCGGAGTCGGTCGTCGTCCGGCTCGAAGACGACATCGACATCTCGCGCGGTGACATGCTGTGCCGGCCCAACAACCGGCCGAACGTGGGCCAGGACCTCTCGGCGATGATCTGCTGGATGGCGGAGAAACCACTGCGCGAAGGCGCGACGTTCGCGATCAAGCACACGACCCGGTGGGCGCGCGCGCGCGTTCGCTCGCTGCAGTACCGGCTCGACGTGAACGCCCTCCATCACGACAGCCGGGCCGCCGAGCTCGAGCTGAACGACATCGGCCGGATACATCTGCGCACGACCGCCCCGCTGTTCTACGACGAGTACCGCGACAACCGGGAGACCGGCAGCTTCGTGCTGGTCGACGAGCAGACCAACGCGACGGTCGCTGCGGGCATGCTGCGCCGGCCCACAGGCTGAGGTCCGGGCGCTGCTCCAAAAGGGGCTCGGCGTCCGCGTATCGGTGCCGCGGCTCGGCCCATTCGATGCCCGGAAGGCTTTAGGCTGAGCCCGAACGCCCAGCCGCGCGGGAGGGACGCGCGTCCGGCGGCAGGTGGCCGATCGGGCGCTTGAGTCATCGTTGAACCCAGGAGGTGGTCCGTCTGCCAGCGAACCAAGCTGAACCGGCGCAGTTCGACATAGTCGTCATCGGTGGCGGGCCTGGCGGGTATGCCACGGCTCTGTACGCGGGGGCCGCGGGATTGTCGGTGGCCGTGGTGGAAAAGGACAAGGTGGGCGGTACCTGCCTGCACCGGGGTTGTGTGCCCGCGAAGGAGTTCCTCGAGACCGCGACGGTGTTCCGCAGCGTCGAGGGGGCCAAGGAGTTCGGCATCCACGCGAGCCAGCCCGTCGTCGAGTTCGCCATCAGCCAGGACCGTAAGAACCAGATCGTCGACCAGCTTTTCAAAGGGCTTTCGGGCCTGTTGCGCCAGCGCAAGGTCGCGGTCGTGCCAGGCGTTGGCCGTCTGCTCCCCGGCAAGGTCGTCGAGGTCACCGGGCCGGGCGGAGCCGTGACGCTCTTGAGCGGGACCCACGTCGTGCTCGCCTCGGGCTCGGTACCGAGAACACTCCCCGGTTTCGAAGTGGACGGTCGTTACGTTCAGACCTCGGACGAGTTGCTGGACCTGCGTGAGCTTCCGCGCTCGGCGGCGGTGATCGGCGGGGGAGCCATCGGCTGCGAGTTCGCCTCGATGCTGGCCGATCTCGGTGTGCGGGTCACACTGCTGGAGGCCTTGCCCAAGATCCTTCCCGGTTGTGACGAGGACGTGGCCAACGTGATCGTCCGGTCGTTCGCCAAGCGCGGCATCACCGTTCGAACCGGTGTCATGGTCACCGGACACGAGCCCGATGCCGACCACACCGCGGTGGTCTTCGAGGACGGGGAGAAGCTCGAGGTCGAGACGATCTTGATGTCCGTCGGCAGGCGCCCGCTCTCCGACGGGCTGGTAGCCGAAGGCACGGGGGTCGAGATCGACGAGCGCGGTTATGTCCGCGTGGATGAGTGGATGAGGACGGGGGAGGCGGGAGTGTTCGCTGTCGGCGATCTCGTGGCGACACCGCAGCTGGCCCATGTCGGTTTCGCGGAGGCGATTCTCGCCGTGAAGCAGATCCTCGGCGAACGAGCGTTTCCTGTCGACTACGGCAAGGTCGCGTGGGCCATCTACTGCCATCCGGAGGTTGCTTTCGTGGGGATGACCGAGCAGGGCGCTGCCGACGCAGGCATCGAAACCGTCACGAAACGAGACCCATTCGGAGGCAACAGCCGCGCCCGCATCCTGGGCGAGACCGACGGGCTCGTGAAGGTGATATGCGAGAAAAGGCCGGATGGAGGGGCAGGACGCCTGCTCGGCGTGCACATGGCCGGCCCGTGGGTGACAGAGCAGCTGGGGCAGGCCTATCTGTCAGTGAACTGGGAAGCCACACCCGACGAGATCTCGCCGTTCCTGCAACCACATCCGTCGCTCTCCGAAACCTTCGGCGAGACTGTTCTAGCTCTCACAGGAAGGGGCCTCCACGTTGCCTGACATCACGATGCCGCAGCTCGGCGAGACCGTCACAGAGGGGACGATCATCCGCTGGATGAAGAAGGTCGGCGACGAGATCGCCTACGACGAGCCGCTTTTCGAGGTCTCGACCGACAAGGTCGACTCCGAGGTCCCCTCGCCGGCGTCGGGCTACCTCGCAGAGATCCTCGTAGCTGAGGGTGCGACGGTGGACGTCGGCACCAAGCTCGCCGTCGTCACCGACGAGGCTCCCCCGGGCAGCGTCCCGGCAGATTCGGCCGGTGCCCCGCCTGTCTTGGCGCCGGCACCAGCCCCTGCGACCCCACAGCCCGAGCCCGAGCCCGAGCCTGCGCCTGCGACCGCACAACGCGAGCCCGAGCCTGCGCCTGCGACCGCACAACGCGAGCCTGTGCCTCCGGCTGCACAGCGCGAGCCGGAGCCCGAGCCTTCTCCCTCGCCGGAAGAGGCGACTGAATCTGTCGGGACCAAGTCGAACGGAAAGGGGTTGGTGCTGTCTCCCGTCGTCCGGCAACTGGTC
>Ga0182014_10006539_pt1 | contig 12508 bp, 11 predicted proteins | sample 612S2DmetaG_FD_120489 | JGI IMG/M metagenome (GOLD analysis project Ga0182014, IMG submission 120489) | Permafrost microbial communities from Stordalen Mire, Sweden - 612S2D metaG | ecosystem: Environmental > Terrestrial > Soil > Wetlands > Permafrost | place: Sweden: Stordalen | collected... | reverse complement strand
TCCCTCGGCTCCCACTGCGCCGCCCGATCCGCCGGCCGCCGCGCCCGCGCCGCCGGAGCTCCATCCTTCGCCGCCGGGCCCGGAATGCCAGCCGCCGCCGGAGCCGCCATCATAGGCCGCGCCGCCGTAAGGGAGGGGTGCGCCGTAGCTGCCGGGCGCATTCGGATTGCCGCCGCTGACATAGCCGCCGCCATAGCCGGTCACGGCGCCGGCGCCGATGACAGCGCCGGCGGCCGCCGCGCCGGCCTGCCAGGGCCCCCAGCCACGTCCGCCCCCATCGCTTCCGCCGCTGTAGCCGGCGCCTCCCGCGGCTGCGCCGCCAGAATGCCAGGCGCCGCCCGCTGCGCCGCCAGCCGCGCCTTCCTCGCCGCCGCCATGCCAGGCGCCGCCCGCTGCGCCGCCAGCCGCGCCTTCCTCGCCGCCGCCATGCCAGGCGCCGCCTTCAGCCGCGCCAGCGCCGCCCGCTTCGCCGCCGCGCCTCGCCGCCCCCGCGCCGCCGCCCAGGCCGCCGCCGCCAAAATCCCCCCCGCGTCCGCCGCCGCCGTGGAAACCGCCGAATGCGGCGGCTGGTTCAGGGGTGGCCAGGGCGAGCATCGCGGCGAACAGGCTCGCGCCCTTGAGTAACGAGTGCTTCATGGCTGGCGCTTTCGATTCGGAGCATCGGGAATTGGATGCGTCGAATTGATGCGCTCAAAGGGTGAAAGCGCGCCAAAACCAATGCGTCGAAGTCTAATGATCGGCGGACTCTACTGGCTCATCTGGCGCAGGGCCGCAGCCGCGGCGATCGGGGCGCCGACCAGCGCGAGCAGGCTGAGCGCGCAGAGAATCAAAAAGGGCGGTGCGAAAGCAGTCCCCTCAGCGCCGCCGCCAGCCGTCGCGACCCCGAAGATGAGGACGGGGACGCAGAGCGGCAGGATCAGCACCGGCAGCAGCAGGCCGCCGCGCCGCAGACTGACGGTCAGCGCCGCGCCGATGGCGCCGACGAGGGTCAAAGCCGGCGTCCCGACCAGCAGAGACAGCACGATGCTCCACGTCCGGTCGGCGGGCAGGGCGAGCATCAGTCCGAAGAAGGGCGAGGCGAGCACGAGGGGCAGGCCGGTCAGCAGCCAGTGTGCGAGGCACTTCGTCAGCACGATCAGTTCGAGCGAGGCGGGGCTCATCAAGATGAGGTCGAGCGACCCATCCTCGTGATCGGCCTGGAACAGCCGGTCGAGCCCGAGCAGCGTCGCGAGCAGGGCGGAGATCCACAGCATCGCCGGGGCGATACGTCCGAGCAGATTGAGATCCGGCCCGACTGCGAAAGGCGTGAGCGTCACGAGTATCAAAAAGAAGACGACGCCCAGGCTCGCACCGCCGCCAATGCGCTGGCCGATTCGCAATTCGCGGCGAAACAGCGCGGCGAGCGCGCGCGGCGGCGGCGCCAGCGGTTGGGTTTTGTCCCTCAAGCGGCGGCTCCCATCCGCAATTCGCTTGCCGGCAGGTCGAGCGCCGTATGCGTCGCGGCGATGATGATCCCGCCGTCGGCCGCATGGTCGCGCATGATTTGCGCGACAAATCCCTGCGAGGCGGCGTCGAGCGCCGTCAGGGGCTCGTCGAGCAGCCAGATCGGGCGGCGCGCGACAAGGAGCCGCGCAAGGGCCGCGCGCCGCCTCTGTCCAGCAGAGAGATAGGCGGCCGGCAAATGCGCAATGGGACCAAGGCCGAAGGCTTCGAGCGCGGGCAGGGGCGCGAGGCCGCCGCGGCCCAATTCAAGCAGCGCTGCGTAAAATGAGAGATTCTCGGCGACCGTAAGGGCGCCCTTAAGCGCGTCGGCGTGGCCTATGAAATGCATCTTTTCGGCGATGCTGTCCTCGGCCGCCGGCGTCAGCGCAAGTTCGCCATGCGCGAGCGGAAGCAGTCCGGCGAGCGCGCGCAGCAATGTCGATTTGCCGGCGCCGTTGCGGCCGGTCACGATGAGGCTTTGTCCAGCTTCAACAATGAAAGAGAGTCCCGAGAAGACGATGCGGCCGCCGCGTTCGACCGAGAGGCGTGAGGCTGAAAGCCGCATGAGAGAAACCAGAGAAAAACAATGCTGGGCAAAAAGCTTGAGCGATCTGTCTAGCATCCGTATAGCGCTGGGCGTAGAACTTATTTATAAGCCGCCAAGCTTCGATTCCCTTTCCACATCCGACTTGCGGAGACAAATTTCATGGCCTCGCTCGACAGTTTCAAATGTCGCAAGAAACTCACGGTCGGTCGCAAGACGTATCATTATTATTCCCTCAAGGCCGCTGAGAAGAACGGCCTCGCCGGCATCTCGCAATTGCCCTTCTCGATGAAGGTTTTGCTCGAGAATCTGCTGCGCTTCGAAGACGGCCGCTCGGTGACGAAGGAAGACATCGAGGCTGTCGCCGCGTGGGTTGAGAACAAGGGCCGCACCGAGCGCGAGATCGCGTTTCGTCCGACGCGGGTTCTGATGCAGGATTTCACCGGCGTGCCGGCCGTCGTCGATCTCGCCGCGATGCGCGACGCCATGACCAAGCTCGGCGGCGATCCCCAGAAGATCAATCCGCTGGTGCCGGTCGATCTCGTCATCGATCACTCGGTCATCGTCGACGCGGCAGGGTCGAGCAAGGCCTTGAAGACCAATGTCGATCTCGAATATGGCCGCAATGGCGAGCGTTACCGCTTCCTGAAATGGGGGCAGGGCTCGTTCGACAATTTCCGCGTCGTGCCGCCCGGAACCGGCATCTGCCACCAGGTCAATCTCGAATATCTCGCCCAGACGGTCTGGACGCGGAAGGAGAAGGTGAAGGGCGCGCGCGGCAAGACGGAAACCGTCGAGATCGCCTATCCCGATTCGCTCGTCGGCACCGATTCGCACACGACGATGGTGAATGGCCTTTCGGTGCTGGGCTGGGGCGTCGGCGGCATCGAGGCCGAGGCCTGCATGCTCGGCCAGCCGCTGTCCATGCTGCTGCCGGAAGTGATCGGCTTCAGGATCGTTGGCGAACTTGGCGAAGGCGTCACCGCCACCGATCTCGTGCTCACCGTGACGCAGATGCTGCGCCAGAAGGGCGTCGTCGGCAAATTCGTCGAATTCTTCGGCTCCGGCCTCGCCCATCTCTCCCTCGCCGACCGCGCCACCATCGCCAATATGGCGCCTGAATATGGCGCGACCTGCGGCTTCTTCCCCGTCGATGCGGAAACGCTCGCCTATCTGACGACTTCGGCGCGCACCCCCGCGCGGGTCGCTCTCGTCGAGGCATATGCGCGGGCGCAAGGGCTTTACCGCACGCGCACGGCCGCCGATCCCGTCTTCACGGAGACGCTCGATCTCGATCTCGCCACTGTCACGCCGTCGATGGCCGGCCCGAAGCGCCCCGAAGGGCGCGTCGCTCTCGGCGCCGTCGGCAGCGGCTTCAAGAGCGCCCTGGAGACGGAATATCGCAAGACCGTTGACGCGCAGACGCGCTACAAGGTCGAGGGCAAGGATTTCACGCTCGGCCATGGCGACGTCGTCATCGCTGCGATCACGTCCTGCACCAACACCTCAAATCCGAGCGTGCTGATCGGCGCGGGCCTGCTCGCCCGCAACGCCATCGAGAAGGGCATTTCGACGAAACCCTGGGTCAAGGCTTCGCTCGCGCCCGGGAGCCAGGTCGTCGCCGAATATCTCTCCGCCTCGGGCCTGCAGAAATCGCTCGACAAGCTTGGGTTCAATCTGGTCGGCTTCGGCTGCACGACCTGCATCGGCAATTCGGGTCCGCTCGCGCCCGAGATTTCGAAGTCGATCAATGAAAACGGCATCGTCGCCTCAGCCGTGCTCTCAGGCAACCGCAATTTCGAAGGCCGCGTCAGCCCCGACGTGCAGGCGAATTACCTCGCTTCGCCGCCGCTCGTCGTCGCGCACGCTCTCGCCGGCACCGTGGCGAAAGACCTCGAAACGGAGCCCCTCGGCCACGGCAAGAAGGGCAATCCGGTCTTCCTCGCCGACATCTGGCCGTCGGATGAGGAGATCGCCGCCTATATCGACGAGTTCGTGACGCGCAAGGTGTTCAAGGAACGCTACGCCGACGTCTTCAACGGCGACGTCAACTGGCGCAAGGTCAAGGCGCCGGAAGGCGAGACCTATAAATGGGACATCGGCTCGACCTATGTGCAGAACCCGCCCTATTTCGAAGGACTGACGATCGAGCCGGAGCCGGTCAAGGAGATCGAGAACGCGCGCATTCTTGCGATCTTCGGCGACAAGATCACAACCGATCATATTTCGCCGGCGGGATCGATCAAGGCCGCCTCGCCGGCTGGAGCCTATCTGCTCGAGCGTCAGGTTTCGGCCGAGAATTTCAACCAGTACGGCACAAGGCGCGGCAATCATGAGATCATGATGCGCGGCACCTTCGCCAATATCCGCATCAAGAACTTCATTCGCCAGAAGGCCGACGGCTCCGTGGCGGAAGGCGGCTACACGAAGCATTGGCCGGATGGCGAGGAACTGTCGATCTTCGACGCCGCCATCAAATATCAGGCCGAAGGCGTGCCGCTCGTCGTCTTCGCCGGCGCCGAATATGGCAACGGCTCCTCGCGCGACTGGGCCGCGAAGGGCACGAAGCTGCTTGGCGTTCGCGCCGTCATCGCTGAATCCTTCGAGCGCATCCATCGCTCCAATCTCGTCGGCATGGGCGTGCTGCCGCTGACCTTCGAGCCGGGCACATCGTGGAAGAGCCTTGGGCTGAAGGGCGATGAGGAGGTCACCATCCACGGCCTCGGCGAATCCCTGCAGCCGCGCCAGAAAATGTCGGCGGAGATCAAATACGCCAGCGGCGAGGTCAAGACCGTGCCGCTGCTTTGCCGCATTGCGACGCTGGACGAGCTCGATTATTTCAAGAACGGCGGCATTCTCGCTTACGTCCTGCGCCAGCTCGCAGCGGCGTAAACGCGATCCGCCGCAACGAAAAAAGGCCTGCCGCGACGACCGGCAGGCCTTTTTTTGCAAACCGGTCGGGCTCTATCTGATGATGGCCGGCGGCATCGAGAGCGAAGGGATCTTGACGCCGTTCTGCGTCGCATAGGTCACGGCATAGGCGAGGATCTGATGATCGCTCGGGAAGGCGACGTAGAGGCGCGACCTCGCCTTGTCGAACGCGATTCCAGAGGGCGATGAGCCGAGATTGCTCAGAAGCGTTCTGGGCGCGCCGCCTTTTGCAGTGACCCTGACGGCCTTTCCGTCCGGGTCGCTGTAGAAAATATTGTGATTGCCATCGACAGCGGCGGCAAAGGAAAAGCCGCTGAACGGAAGGACGTGCGTGGTAAGCCAATTGTTGCACCTTGGATCGATGCATGGGGCGATCTGTTCTCTGAAATCCCGAGCGTGACCGGACAGCAGAAGCTGCGTGTCGTAAATGTTTGCATTGCCGCCTTGACCCGGATTACTGCCGAGCAGGAAAATTTGGCCATTGTCATAAGCGAGAGCGAATTTAGAATCTGGCTTCATTTCGGTATAGGTCGGCAGACCGTTATAGGCCGGAAGGGTCAGGACTATGCTAGGATTGAGCGTCGAAAACTGCTTGTCATAGGGAAGGCTGAGATCGTTTGTAAACGCATTTATTTCTCCCCAACCCGTGGCGCTGTATCCGTTCGACTCATAGAGAATATTGTCGGCGTCGAACGCCAGCGTGATGGGGCTGTCGCCCCGAGGGACCGGCAGCGCGTCGAGAGCCGCGCCCTGCGCATTATAGACGTTGATCTTGGCGGATGCGCCGACAACGCCGACATAGACCAGCCCGTTCGAGTTGACGGCGACGGAAAAGGCGTTGCTCAAGTCTGGCGCGAAAGGCGCGATTGCGTTCGACGCGGGATTATAGGCCAGAACGCCTTTCGTCGGATCGGCTATATAGAGGACGCCATTACGGGCATCGACGGCCAGTCCGTAGGGAGCCAGCGTCGCCGCTTCGGCGGTCGAGGCTGAGGCCGCGAGAACCGGAAGAATTGCCGCCGCCATCTTCAAGAGCCATTTGCGTTTCATTGGAAAAATCCCCCTCTTCGAATTGTTCGATGATGAGGAACTACGCGCCTTGCTGAAGGGCGTGCGTGGGGTTTCCCACGTCTCCGCCCGGCTTGAGCTTGCCTCGGCGCTGTCTGGATGCCCTGAGAGCGGCCGCGTTGCGGTCTTGCCGTTCGCCCCGCGCGAGGCGCGGGCGGAGTGGCGCGCCAATCTTGTCAGGGCGCGTATGATGTGATTGGTGTGCCGCGATTGCTCCCGCCGCGAAGGCGGGTTCGAAGGTCCTCGGCAGGCTCGTTTTCACCGGCGCGAGGCCCGTCAAAATCGAGGTTTCAACGCACTATGCCAACCTATAAGCTTCTCGTTCTTCCGGGCGACGGCATCGGCCCCGAGGTCATGGCCGAAGTCGAGAAAATCGCGGCGTTTCTGACGCGCGAGGGGCTCGTCAAATTCGAGGTCGAGCGCGGCCTTGTCGGCGGCAGCGCCTATGACGTCCACGGCGTCGCGATCAGCGAGGCCGACATGGCTCTGGCTCAGGCGGCGGACGCCGTTCTGCTCGCCGCCGTCGGCGGCCCGAAATGGGACGCCGTTCCTTATGACCTGCGTCCCGAGGCCGGCCTTTTGCGGCTGCGCAAGGACTTGCAGCTTTACGCCAATCTGCGTCCGGCGATCTGCTATCCGGCGCTTGCCGACGCCTCCTCGCTGAAGCGCGAACTGGTCGATGGCCTCGATCTCATGATCGTGCGCGAATTGACCGGCGGCGTCTATTTCGGCGAGCCGAAGACGATCACCGATCTCGGCAATGGCCAGAAGCGGGCGATCGACACGCAGGTCTACGACACTTACGAGATCGAACGCATTGGCCGCATCGCCTTCGAGCTGGCGCGCAAGCGGCGCAACAAGGTGACTTCGTCGGAAAAGCGCAATGTGATGAAATCGGGCGTGCTCTGGCACGAAGTCATCAGCGCCCTGCATATCCGCGAGTTCCCCGATGTCGAGCTGGAGCATCAGCTCGCCGACGCCCTCGGCATGCAGCTGGTTCGCCGGCCGAAGCAGTTCGACGTCATCGTCACCGACAATCTGTTTGGCGACATGCTCTCGGATGTCGCGTCGATGCTGACGGGTTCGCTCGGCATGTTGCCCTCCGCCTCGCTCGGCGACAAGAACGCCGTTACCGGCGCGCCCAAGGCGCTTTACGAGCCGGTGCATGGATCTGCGCCCGACATCGCCGGGAAAGGGATCGCCAATCCGATCGCGATGATTAGCTCGCTCGGCATGGCGCTGCGCTATTCCTTCAATCTCGGCGATCTCGCCGACCGGCTCGATCGTTCGATCTCGGCTGTGCTGGCCAAGGGTCTGCGGACTGCCGATATCGCAGGCGGCGCGACGCAAACCCTCTCAACCAGCGAGATGGGCGACGCCATTTTGGAAGAGCTGCGCATTTCCGTGCGCTGACCGGCTTTCGCCCCCTCGCAGCGCCGAGGCGGAAAACACAAAAAGGACCTGCCGCCATTGGCGAGCAGGTCCTTTTGCTTGTGGTTCTGACTAAGGGGGGGGCCGACCCGATCAAAACCACGATGATTCTGGATTGCACAGTCCAAAATCATGAAGGCGATTCATTCCGTCGGCTTGGAGCCGAAGGCGAGGAAAGGCGCTTTCCGCCCTTCCTCATTCCGCACACGTCGGGCTAGTCGAGCGCCGGGGTCTCGAATTCATAGATCGGCGACGCGCGGCCCGGAATTTCGAGCGGCCAGGGCAGCGTCTCGTTGCCATATTTGGAGCGTTGCGCGACCTGATCCGGCGTGCGGTTGTAAATTGTGCTGATGGTCACGTAATTCTGCATGGATCCGACCGGAACGACCGGGCCGGGATCGAGAAAGCTGCGCTTGTTGACGGTCAGCGGCGGGCGCTCGCTATTATACGCGACCGCGACAGGCTGGACATGGCGGCGAACCTTGGTCTGCGGCTGCGCTTGCGTCTGTGCGGAAGCCGGTGCGATCGCAGCCGTAAGGCAAATGCTCGCGAGTGCGATCGAAATCATTTTGAGTTTCATGACAAAGGCCCTTTTAAATCCCCTTTAGCTGAGCGTTAAACGCGCGGGCCACGCTTTCGTTCACGCTAGGGCGAAAAAAATCGGCATTCGGCGCGTATTTTCCGGCGCCACTGGCGAGGCGCTTCATTTTGGGCGCAAAATGGCTTTCGTTGCAGCCCGGCGCCGCATCGCTTATGTACGGACTGTGACGCATGAGTTGCCGGCGATCCGATCCTTGAGGATGCCGGTCGGCGCGCGGCGAGCGCGCAATGGAGAGAAAAATGGGTTTCAAGGTCGCAGTCGTCGGCGCGACGGGCAATGTTGGGCGTGAAATGCTCGATATTCTCGCCGAGCGCCGGTTCCCGGTCGATGAGGTGGTGGCGCTCGCGTCCTCCCGCTCGATCGGCACCGAGGTTTCCTTCGGCGACAAGACCCTGAAATGCAAAACGCTGGAGAATTATGATTTCAGCGGCGTCGACATCTGCCTGATGTCGGCTGGCGGCGCCGTCTCGAAGGAATGGTCGCCGCGGATCGGCGCGCAGGGCTGCGTCGTGATCGATAATTCCTCCGCATGGCGCTACGATCAGGACGTGCCGCTGATCGTTCCCGAGGTCAATGCCGACGCGATCGTCGGGTTCTCCAAGAGGAACATCATCGCCAATCCGAATTGCTCGACGGCCCAGCTCGTCGTCGCGCTGAAGCCGCTGCATGATCGCGCGAAAATCCTGCGCGTCGTCGTCTCGACCTATCAGTCGGTGTCGGGGGCCGGCAAGGCGGCGATGGACGAACTCTTCGCCCAGACCCGCGCGATCTTCGTCTCCGATAGCGTCGAATCCAAGCATTTTCCGAAGCGCATGGCCTTCAACGTCATTCCCCACATCGACGTCTTCATGGAGGACGGTTCGACCAAGGAGGAATGGAAGATGATGGTCGAGGTGAAGAAGATCCTCGATCCGAAGATCAAGCTCTCGGCAACATGCGTTCGCGTGCCGGTCTTCATCGGCCATTCGGAGGCGGTCAATATTGAGTTCGAGAACCCGATCAGCGCCGAGGAGGCGCGGGACATTTTGCGCGAGGCGCCCGGCTGCCTCGTCATCGACAAGCGCGAGGCCGGCGGCTACATCACGCCGCATGAGGCGGCGGGCGAGGACGCGACGTATATTTCGCGGATCCGCGAGGATCCGACGGTCGAGAACGGCCTCATCCTCTGGGTCGTCGCCGACAATTTGCGCAAGGGCGCGGCCTTGAACGCGGTGCAGATCGCCGAGGTGCTGATCAACCGCAAACTGATCGCGCCGAAGCAAAAGGCGGCGTGATGTTTTGGGCGAGGGCGCAGGCGCCTTCGCGGACCCAAGAATCATCCGCCGCGCCTTGCGGGCCGTTCAAACCAGTCGCGGCGGCTTGTCCCAGAATTTTTCGGGCTTCGTCCAGAATTTCGCGATCCTGAAATTTTCCGCGGTTTGCACGGCGGTCGCGATCAGCTTGGCTTCGAGGCCGAGGGGGTCGGTTTCGATGGCGCGGAGGATCATGCGGCCCTGCGGCATCCAGAAGACATCGTCGTCCGGAAAACGCGCGCCAAATTTCTCAAACAAAGTTTCGAGAATCGCTTTGGTCTCGGCTAATCGCCCCATGTGCAAATAGCCCAGGGCGATGCCGAACTCGCCCCAACTTGTGAAATCAAGCTTCTTCGCGACGTAGCGCTTGAAATCCTCGCCGGTTGAGATCGCCTCCACATGTGGTGCGATCTCGGTTTCGAAAGCCCATTCGAATTCGGCGAGAAAATCATCCGCATCAACATCCCAACCTTGGCTTCCCGCACGTGTACGCAAGCGGCCACCCCAGCCGAGCAGGCCGCGCACGCGTGGTTCGAAGAGGGGAATAACGAACCGATTGACGAAAATGATGTTTGTTCTTCCACCCGGCCAACCAAATTTGCCGAATGAGCACCCTCTCAGATACCAGCCGATCGGTTGGAAAAATAGCGTATTATCAAAAAACACCACATTTGGATGGCGTAGCATCACGGGCTTGATAAGCGATTTCAGAAGTCTCGCACTTGCCATCAGGGTCTGACCTCTAAAATGTCAATCCGCTGTGCGTCACGGCAGTTGCGGCGGCTGGTCCCAGAATTTTTTGGGCTGCGTCCAGAACTTCGTGATTTTGAAGTTTTCGGCGGTCTGGACGGCTGTGGCGATCAGCTTGGCTTCGAGGCCGAGGGGATCGGTTTCGAGACAGCGCAGGAGGCTGCGCGCATTGGCGAAGCCAAACGCGTTTTGGGAAATGTTGAGCGTTTCGCATTCGCTAACCAACATTTGCAGGCGTTCTTTGGCCTCGGGCAATTGGCCCATATGCAGGTAGCCCATGGCGATGCCGAGGTCACTCCATGCCGTGAAATCAAGCTTCTTTTCGATGTAGCGTTTGAAATCATCGCCGGTTGAAATGGCCTCAACATGCGATGCGATTTCGGTCTCGAAAGCCAATTCGAATTCGGCGAGAAAATCATTTGCGTCGATATCCCAGCCCTCGCTTCCTGCGCGGGTTCGCAGGCGGCCACCCCAGCCGATCATGCCTCGTAAATACGGTTCGAACAGGGGAATGACGAAGCGGTAGAGATAAATGGATTCTGCGGTGCGCGATCTGCCGAACATGCACCCTCTTAGATACCAGCCGATTGGCTGAAAAAAGAGTGTATTATCAAAAAACACCAGATTGGGATGGCGCTCCCTGACGGGCTTGATGAGCGATTTTAAGAGCCGTTCGGACGCCATCAGGGTCTGACCTCCAAGACGTAAATTCGCTGGGCGGATCCTCTAAACGCCTCTTTCGCTTCATTCCAATATTGATTGATTTGTTTCGATCCCAATCCACTTATTCCCGTCTTCACGTCGAAAATGCAAATTGTACCGTTGCCAACATCATGTAACACATCGAGGAAAGACGATCCCGGCAGTCTGAGTCCATTACGTAACAGCACACCATTGAGCAATCCCGCATTCGTCTTGAATCCCGGCTGCCCCTTAAAGAACGCCTCGACCTCCTGATGAACCAGATTGCCGACCTGCTGCGGCGAGGCGTCCGGGTTTTGAGCCCTGATCTTCGCATCGGACAGAGAGGTTACGGCCTGAACCTTGGGATAGGCTGGACACGCCGCATCCGTCTCCTCCTGCGAGAGCCTGCCGATGACCGGACGTTCGTCGGCCGCCGCCCAGGACCCGCCGCGCACCGAGAGCGCCAGAAGCCCGATCGATCCATCCGCCTCCCGGCCGGTGGCGCCGGCCTGCACGTAGCTGTCGAAGTTCAGCTCGCGCAGCAGCGCCGGGTCGGCATTTTTGAAAATGTCGGGGATGGGCGTATCCGCGCGCAGCGGCCCCGGCCCGATATCCGGGATGGCTGCGACCGTCGCCGCCAGATCGCGCAGATGCTGCGCCGCCGCCGCGCTTCCGTCCGTCGTCACCTCATGGTCGCGCACGGTAAGGCCGGTTTTGATCCAGCCGTCGCTGGTCTTGCGTTGCACCTGGGCAATCGGCGCATCCGGATTGGAGAGGATGCGGAACTGATCGCCCTCGCCGACGGGGGTCGCCTCGTCGTTTGGTCCGGCCGCGCTGGTCATGCCGAAATAGAAGAGCGGGGCAAGCGCGCCCGTCGCCGCCGCTGTTGCGAACCAGCGTCCGATATGGATCAGTGCGGGTCCTGCGTCGCGGAGCAGGATCGTCCCCGTCAACGACGCCGTGCCCGGGATAAGGGTTGGATCGCCCCCGGCGGCTGCGCTATGACCAATCCCGCCTTCACGCCCGCATCTGAGAGCGACAGCGTCTGCGTGGCCTTGGGGTCGGTGACGCTCGTCGCGGCGATATCGCCATTGGCGAGGCGAACCTGATCGGTCTGCGTCAGGCCGGAACCACCAAGCGTCCAGGTCGAAACGACCGATGTTCCGTCGGGGTTGGTCGCGGTTTGCGACGGGGCGTCGCCGCTGACGTCATAAGAATATCGCGCCGGGTTCAAACCGAGTGTCGAGGCGAAATCCGTCGCGCCGACGGGGAGCGGCGTTTGCGCGCCGGGCAGGTCCACCGATCTGATCGTGACTTGCGGGCGATTCGCGCCGCCGCCAGCCCCTCCCGCGCCATTGGTCCATTTGCCGTCGGAATCACGCGGCTGGTCCGGGCTGTATTTATTCAGCCCCGCCGGCAGTTCGAAGCCCAGTTGCTTGCAGAGTTCGCGCGGCGAAAAACCCGACGCCATCAGCCGGTCGGCGAGGAAGAGTTGGAACGCCTGCGCCTCGTCGATCCGGGGCAGAGATAGCTGCGTGAGATAAATCTGTGCGAGGCTCTTTTCGCCGCGCGACCAGAGGTCCGAGGCGTGACGCAGCTTGGCGAGCAGCGCGATGTCGACCGGCGCCAGGAAAGTCGCCGTCAGCGCCGCCAGAATGCGGTCTTCGCCGGAGAGATCGAGAATCCCGCGCCCGTCGCATCACGCTTCGGCGCCAGAACCGTGCC
>Ga0182014_10006537_pt1 | contig 12510 bp, 12 predicted proteins | sample 612S2DmetaG_FD_120489 | JGI IMG/M metagenome (GOLD analysis project Ga0182014, IMG submission 120489) | Permafrost microbial communities from Stordalen Mire, Sweden - 612S2D metaG | ecosystem: Environmental > Terrestrial > Soil > Wetlands > Permafrost | place: Sweden: Stordalen | collected... | reverse complement strand
GGCATTCCGGACTGGCGGACACGGCACACAGAACCGATTGTCGAGTTGAGCCCCTGTTCATTGAATGTTGGTTCAACCAGCGTTGATCACCCACCTGCTTTGCAGGCCGGTTTCTATTGCGGATAGTAGGAGTAAGCGCGAGGAATTGCAAGTCTTGTGCGAAGGGGCCAAGTTGTGGTAGCTTCCCGAGGCCGCGTTTCGGGAGGCGTTCACCCGATTCGGCACTGCGCTTTCGGGAGCGAGGGAGCGAGGGAGCGAGGCAGCATCTGACCCGACCCTGGCCGGAAAAACAAAGACCCCGGCGAGGGCGGGGCGCCGGGCGGTCGAAAGTTGTGGAGCGCGAAGTTGCGATTTTTGCTTTCGCTAAGGCATCCGTTTCCAATAACTTACGTAGAATCAACACGAATGGCGGTTTTTTTGCAGCCCAAAAGGGGCCAAATGTTGGCTTGGAAGCGACCGTTTGACGCGCCTGCGTTGGTCTGGAGCTTCGCGATTTTTTGAGACAAATTAATGAGAATTTCGCGCCTTGGCAGCGAGTGTGAATAGAGAATTTCGCGAATAAGAGCCGCAGTTGGCAGAGAATTTCGCATAAACACATCAAAATGGGGTCTGGAGCGCGTTTTTGCGCGTGTTTTGGCATGTTTTGCACGCCAGAAAGCGTTTTCTTGCGCCTGAAAAGGCAGTGATTAGTGACTAAGTGGTTAGTGGTCAGAGAAGCAGGGGCCGGGGACGTAGGGACTAAGGGGCTAAGGGACTCGGAAACCGTGGACCGTGAACCGTGGACCGCTGGTGAGCTGGTAGCCTTTTTGCTTTCCGAACCGGCTCACGAAACCTGTCGTGGTGAGTTTGCTTCCTGAGGATCCGGGTCGCCCGCCGCCGCCCTATTTAGAAAGTCTTCTCAATGCTCGTGAGCGTGCCGCCAACGAATTTCAGGTGTGCGTAGATCTTGGTCACACTGGCGCTTCCGCCCCGCTGGAAGGTGCTTGGCGAAAAGCTTTGTTTGCCGCTGTCTTCTGCAAGGAGGCGGGTACTCTCAAACTGTTCCTGCACAAATTCGCTCAGCTCCGGCATGTTGTGCCCTGTCCAGCCGATGTCGAATTCTACTTGTAGATTTTTGCCGAACAGGGCCTTCACAATTCCCAGCTTCATGCGAAGGGCGTCGCCAGCGCTCCACTTGTCAGAGTAGAAGTCTTTCAGCGTCGTGACCCCGATTGAATAGGAAGATAAAATCGCAAGTTGTTTCTCAACTTCTGCGTTTGGTGCATTTGTCTTCGGCGCCTCTTGCTGCCCATTCATTGGTCGATAGAAGGCTGGATGCGAAGGATTGAGAATCGGGGCAAGGAAAAAGGCTAAGCAGCAACGGGAAAGTAACGGGGCCCGGAAAGACAGTAAACGCATGATGTGAGTCCCTCCTACGGCGGCGTTACCTAAGTTTCGAAACGAGAATATTGTACGTCTTCCCCCGCCGTTTTGTCAGCGCTGCATCCCGCCCACCCCCTGTCGTGGTGAGTTTGCGGTTTGGGATCGGTAGATGCCGGCGTTCGTGGTTCCCGGGTCCCAAAATCGGGACCACGAGGCAGCCCGTGTCGTTGTGAGTTTACTTCCCTGAGAGCCGGGCCGCCCGCCCACGGATCCTTTCCCGGATAGCGTATCGAAATCGAGGTATCATCTTGAGTATGGCAACGATTCGCATCTCCGAAGCTGACGCCGCTCGCGACTTCGCCGGTTTGATCGCCCGCGTCCGCCTGGGTGTGGAGATCGTCATCGAGAACGATGCTGCGCCTGCTGTCGTGCTGCGCGCGGCCGAGCCTGCTCGCCGCTCCATCTCCGAGTCCATCGCGATGGCCGAGGCGCGCACGCGGGAACTCGGGTATAAGCCGGTGATGGATGCCGGGTTCGCCGCCGATCTCGAGGAGATCATCGGCAACCGCAAGCCGCGCAATTCGACGGCGTGGGACTGATCCCGTGGGGCTGATTCTCGACTCCAGCATCCTGATCGAAAGCGAGCGTCGCGGCAAGGGGGTTGAGGACATCCTTCGCACGATCCGCTCCGCGCATGGCGAGATCGATGTCGCGCTCTCGGTGGTCAGCGTCGTAGAACTTACGCACGGTGTCTATCGGGCCAAATCCGACGCCGATCGTGCACGCCGGCGAGCCTTTACCGAGGGTGTCTTCCACGACCTGATCGTGCTGCCCGTTACGCTCGAAATCGCCCAGCTTGCCGGCCGCATCGAAGGCGAGCAGGCGGCAAAGGGAATCGCCATCGACTTCGAGGACCTTCTCATCGGGGCCACGGCTCTGTATCTGGGCTTCGATGTGGCTACCAGCAACGTCAAACACTTCCAGCTTATCCCCGCCCTGAACGTGGTCGAGCTTTAGGCGGAGGAATCGGTCGGTGGCCGTCGTGCGCCGCACGCCACGCCGTGTCGCGGTGAGTTTGCTTTCTCAAGGATCCCATCCGCTCGCCTTTCCCGCCCTAGCGAGCCGGGACGGTGCACCGCATAGTTTGGTGGGGTGGGCCGCCCGCCCAAAAGAGGTGTAGAGTTGAGTTATGGTTGCCGCCGCACAAAAGTTCCTGGAGGCATTCGAGGCGCTTCCGCAGCCCGCGAGGGATGAGGTGCTAGACGAAATTCTGCGCCGTGCCGCGCTGGAGCACCATGGGCTGCCGTCCGACAACGATCTTGTTCGAGCGGCTGACGGCCTCTTTCTTCAGATGGATCGAGACGAGGAACGGCGTCCGCTGGGATGATCAGGGGCGAGGTCTGGCAAGTCGATCTCGGCCTAGCCGCCAAAGTGCGACCTGCTCTGGTTCTCAGCCGGCCTGCCGGCGACGACGACCGCGCTCTTGTCACTCTGGTTCCTCACACCACCGCAATCAGGGGTTCCGCTTACGAGGTTGCCGTGCGGGTAGGATTCCTACGCGACGGTGCGTTTGACGCGCAGAACCTGGTCACGATTCCTCATGCGAAGCTGATTCGCAGGCTGGGCCAGTTGCATCCGCAACAGCTCTCCATGGTGGAGACGGCAGTGCGTCTCTGGCTTGGCCTTGAACGGTAAGACGGAAACCGTGGGCCGCTGGCGAGCATGCAGCCTTTTTGCTTTCCGAACCGGCTCACGAAACCTGTCGTGGGGAGTTTGCAGTTCGGGACCGGTGGATGCCGGCGTCGGTGGTTCCCGGGTCCCAAAATCGGGACCGCGGGGCACCCCGTGTCGTGGTGAGTTTGTGGTCGGAGACCGGTGGGTGCCAGCGTTCGTGGTTCCCGGCAGCGAGAAGACAGGGAGAAAAAGCTATAAAGAACGATAAGAGGCCATAGATAGGTGTATCCCACCTTAGCCGGTCAGCCGTTCCGGTTGACCGCCGAAGGTGGGGCACCCGGCCGGTGGTGGTCTGCTCGAGCCCTCACGACCCCAGGGGGACTATATCGCTCGCCTGCATGAGGCGATGAAACCAAAAAGGCACAGTAACGATGTTGGCGAGTATCTAGGGTGCGTTCCTAGCTTTCTCGATTATCTGTTCGGCTTCCTTGATTCCAAACGCACGGAGTCGGAGGTTCCCGTTGTCGTTGTCGACAACACCCTGAATGCGGTTGATCGCTTGTGATGCGTTCGCCTTCTTGTATTGGTGTCGGCGAAGCATGTCAAACAGCGCGTCTTCGGAAAGCCTCTTCGGATAAACGCGCCAAAGGATCAAAAGCGCAGCCTCACGCGCGCTGCCCGCTATGTCAACATAGACACGTCCATCAATTTCTTCTACGAAAGGATACTTGCGCCACACAATTGCTTCGACGATAGATTCTGCCTCGCTCAAGTCAAGACCCTTCTGCGAATTGCTCACCAACTCAGCTAGGACCCACGATGAAAGCGCCATTACAGCGTTAGCGTCCATCTCGTTCGCTTCTATTTCGTCAGCGTCGTGTCTAGCTCCACGGTTGCTTGCAATTTCGTATATGAATCGGCACGCTCTTGGAATAGTGACTCGCAGCGAATCTGGCAGGGCAGTTTTCTGGCCGAGCTGGTCCATAGTATTGCCTGCTTTGAATGCCTTTCCCTTTGGCACGGTCTCACCAGCGGCTCGCCACAGTACTTTGAGTGTCGCCTCGACAAACTTTCCTGCCTTGACATTTGCATCTTCCCACTCGCGCTCCTGGTAATCGCTCACCATGTTCCTGAAATGGCGCACCATCGCATCAACGTGCTTCGCCTCGAACCTATCCTTCAACAATTCGTCGAGTGACTTTTCAGGCATGGAGTGCACCCCTCCAACTTGCGCACAGCACGTACTTTCCCCGAGATGGCGAATCAATCCAGCCGGGCTCTTTTGCTCGGGTTGCGTACGCGTAATTTAACTTCTTTCCGCCGAGTAATGGTTTCATCTTGTTCCAGTGCTTCTCGACATCAGTATTCAGGACCGAAACTCCAACTTGCCCCTTGCAAAGGTATGCGACAAGAATCGTGAATCGCTTTGGCCCGCTCAATTGACGCCCGTACTTCTTGACAAAAGCTCGAATCGGAATCGAGAACGTCACGCTCTCCGCCGTGGTTGGCTTTTGATGTACCTTTCGGGTGGTTGCTTTGGCAGACGAGCTAGGGGTCAGAACTGCGTCACCTTGAAATGTCCGGCCATTATCGTCAACGAGAGTGATCGAAATTCTCACTTGAGGTCCCCCCTATTGTGCGTAAACGTATTTTCCGTTTTGCTTGAATCTCCGCACGATTCTGTTTCTGACCAATTTCCTCATCGGGCCTGAAAGCGCCGTCTGCGGGTAATTGTGGCCAAGGTCCGCGAGCCGCGTCTGAATTTCACCTAAGGGTTTGGGCTTCTTGAAAAACCCCTCGTCTTTCAGGCCAGTCAAGAGGCCCGGGAGGGTGACCCGGCTCGTTTTTGCTTTTGCGCTAAACTTCCCATTGGCCGATGCGGATTTTGCATTCAGCTTTGCGTCTTTCAATAGCGCAGCAATCTCCTCTGGTGTGCCTTCTAACTTTATGTTTGTGCCGTCCGGCATTTCTATGTGAGCCTTCGCCATCTCTCCCTCCTACTAATCCCTCGTTATTCGCAGCTTCCGACAGAATAATAATAGACTACACCCGAACTAATTAAATGCAAACCGTTTAGGCTACACGTCTTGTGGATAATTAAGGCAAATCTGCGGACACGTAATATGCGCCAATCGGGCTGATCGAATAACTCTAGGGCTGGCTGGCGGGTGCCCCACCTTCGGCGGGCAGCCGGAACGGCTGCACGGCTAAGGTGGGATACATCTATCTACAGCGTCTTATCGTTCTTTATAACTTTTTCTTTCTGCTTCTCGCGTAGTGCAGCGGTCCAGAATGACTCGATCTCTATGGTGCCGCGTTCGCCAGTCGCGTAGTGGTGAAAGCTCGACCAGCGCCAGTCCTGCGGCTGCGTGGCCAGTCCGCGATGGACAGGGTTGCGATGGATGTAGCGGAGCTTCTCGACCTGCTTGCGATAGGAATACACATTGAAGTCGTGGTAGCGCGGCAGCCAGAAAGGCCTCTGCGGCGAGCGCTTCGACACCGAGAGCTTAAGAGCATGAAGCGCCTTTGCGAGCGATCCGATCGGTGGTTCGCTCACGAGCAGGTGCACGTGCTCTGGCATCACGACATACCCGAGGACGCAAAATCCGTAACGCAGGCGGGTGCGCTCAAGCGCTTCTTCAAACCGAAGGCGCGCCGCAACGGAGGCGAGGTACGGTTGGCGACGGTGGCAACTGAACGTGACGAAATGCAGATCGCCCGTGAATTGATACCGCTTGAGGCCTTGGGTCATTGGCGCGATTGTAGAGAAGGTGGGGGGTGGTTGTAAAAGACCATAAGAAACTGTAGATATCCCACCTTAGCCGCTGCGCAAAGTGCGCGGATCGGCGAAGATGGGGCACCCGGCTACGGGCTGTGGATTGTGGTTGTTTCTTAGAAGTCTCTGATCCCTGCCCATCTGCCGATCATCACTGCATGACAATGGCGCGAATTCTTTATTTGGCGCCCTGCGTGGCGGCGCTGGCTCTACTTGCTTCCGCGAGTAGGAGCGAACAAAGCATGCCAGCGATTCACCCCGAACCGATTACGATCCGGATTCTTGACGGCAAGGGCGGTGCGCCCCTGGCGCATGTGCATTTGCTGTTTGTCGCAGGATATGACGATCGCGATTTGCGCCTGGGGTTTTGGAGCGCGGAGGCGATCACGAATGCAAAAGGCCAGGCGAGTTTGCCGGGCGCGCTCAAGGATTTTTCTTTCGTCGAAGTGTGGGTGGCAAAGCACAGACTGTGTGCGGCGCACGGCCGTTCGCTGGGCATCAATCTGGATAGCATTCGATACGAGGGGATGAGCACTCCCAACCACTGCGGAACGACCGTGGTCGAGGACACGCCGGGGGTCCTGACCGTTTTTGCCAAGGCACACGCGCAAGACCTGTTGCTGCCGCCTGCCTCGCCCGCCGCGAAACCGCCTGCGCATTGACGTAACGAAGGAGACGCGTGGCCCCGGCTTCGAGGGATGCCGGATCAAGCATTCCGGTACCAGGAGAAGGCGGGTTGAAGGCCGTGGTCTCCGACCGGGACCCGGGCGCCGCTTTTCATGGGTTTGCAGGTGCGGGGGTCGGGAGACCCCCGCCACAGCCGGCCAGGAGGCCGGCGCTACATAGTGACCGGCGCTACATAGTGACCGGCGCTACATAGTGACCGGCGCTACACGGTGACCGGCGCTACACGGTGACCGGCGCTACATAAGCCTTCCTACAGCTTGCCGGGGCTGGCTGGCGGCTGCGGCGGAGCGGCGGGTTTGGCTGCGTCCGCCGGCGCGGATGGAGCGACAGACGAGCTGGGAACAACTGCCGCGCCGGGAGCCACCTTCTGCATAAGCAGCGCTCCCAGGCCTTCGAGAACGCCGCCGATGGAGCCGCCCCCACCCGCAACCAGAGTATTCGGCATGAAGGGGACGTTGCTCCTGGAAAGCGCCTCGATGGCATTCACGAGAGCCGTGGCTCCCTGGCCCAATGCTGCGACCTGCTTTTGATAGGCCTCGGCGCGGGCCAATCCAACCGCTCGCACTTGCGCGCCCTGGGCTGTGCCGGTGCGTTCAATGTAAGTCGACTCGCCGTCGGCTTCCGCCTTGCGGGCTTCGGCGTTGTTTTTCTTGATGTCGACGCCGACGGCGGCTTGCGCTAGTTGGGCCTGCATGTCCGCGGTGCCCCGCGCCTTCTCGGTCTCGATGCGCTGGTCCTGGGCCTGGCGCTGCATCTTGAAGGTTTCTACCTGCTGGTGCGCGACCTCGCGCTCTGTGAGCACGGTGACCAGCGCGGCCGGGTAGATCACATCCTGGATGTAGACGCCACGGGTTTCGATTTCGTATTCGGCGAGCTTCCTTTGGATGTAGACGAATGCCTCCTCCTGCACGACCTGGCGCGTCTGGATAAACTTGATGGCTTCCATGCCGCCGATCTTGTCGCGGAACAGGTTGCCGACGGCCGCCTGCAGGACTTCGTTGACCAGATTTTCCATGGAGCCGACCATGGAGATTACGCGCGGGGCTTTGGTGTCGGGAACGTGGATGAGGACCTGGAGGTCGATGGAGAAGACAAAGCCCTCATTGCTCTTGGCGATGATGGGTTCGAGGCGCGCGTCGAGGCCGTGGGCTCCTGTGACGTCCTTGGCCCAGTCGAGCTTGAGGATTGCGGTCAGCACTACCTTGGCGTCGTAAATCCGGGGGTTGATGGGATACTTGCCGGTTCGCAAAGCCTCCTGCCAGATGCCTTGATGGCCGGGCCGCACCAGGCTGCCGAATTTGAATCCGACGCCTGAAGTGTCCTGGGTCGGCAGGCCGACGTAGGCCTTGATGACGGCAACTTGCCCTTGTTCGACGACCAGCATCGGGACCTGCTCCACGCGCAACAGGAACGGGTTCAGGTTGTAAGCGCCGTAGAGAAGCGGATCGTGTTGCAGGCCGATCTTGCCACCGGCATCGAGGAATTGCTGGAAATCCTGGTAGTTGTTGTGCAGCGTGTTTTTGCTGCCGAGGATGGCGGCGATGAGTTGAAAGTCGGTGGTGTCGGGCTTCTTTTCGAGTTCCGCAACATCGTCGAATAGTCCCAGACGGCTCGCGATGGCGCCTGCCTGCAGCGGCTGGCCTTCGAGCGAGGTGACGATGCCGATCATGTCCGCGACCTTGCCGCTCTCGGTGGGCCGGGGCGCAATGCGCGTCACTTCAAGCTGCCGCTCTTCCAGTCCGAACGCCGCGAAGGTGAGCCTGCCCGACTGGTCGGCCAATTGGCGGTAGGTATCGGTGATGGGAACGCCGAAAACCTGCGGCTTGGTGATGATGAGGAAGGCTACAGGATGGACGGGGGCCAGCATGCCGGGCGAAAGAACCGGCCGTTGCACGCCCTTTTGGCCGCCGTTGGCCACGAAGCCTGAAACGTCGGTGAAGTTGCCGAACTCGTTTTTGTACACGCCCGATTTTGCGCCGATCGGTGTGGCTGCGCCCACTTGCGCGATGACCACGCCGATTTGACCGGCAGGAACCTGGACCCACGGATGCTTGGCAACCGCGTAAATCACGCAGAACTTGAAGCGCAGACCGGGCATGAGCAGTTCTGCCTGGTAGCCGGCCTCGCCTTTGAATGCGACCGGGTTGTCGCCGGGCAGCTTTGCGCCAAAGCGCTTGCGGACCAGGCCGACTTGTGTGGGGCCTATGCTGTAGATCGACTTGGCGACGAGAACAATAAGAATGAAGAGGCTGAGAAGAACCACTCCTTCAAGAAGAGTGGCGGGCGACAACATACCGTCGAACATACTTCCTCCCGTGTCCGGGACAGGACCCCATTCGGCCCACATTTTCGGGGACGTCTAAGGATACTCCCAGCGCAAAGCCGCAGGTTGGCGCACGAGGTGCGGACGAAAAAATCATCTTTTGGCATGTAGGCGAATGGCGTAACCTGAGGATAAAGAACACGAGATACCCATGGCGGAAATCCGGCATTTCGGACCAGAGGGATTCGGGGCCGCTCGGCAAGACGCGGCGCCCAAGGTTACGCCGACGCGAGACTCCGCTCGAAGTCCACAGAAATACTGCGTTTACAACCAAACCCGAGAGCGTTTCGTGGCCACCGATGTAGAAGCTGCCCACGCTTCACCTGATGGCGCTGAAGCGCGCCTGCGAGCCCTGGAACCGGACGCCGGAACCGGGCTCTGGATTCTTCCTTACCAGGAAATCTCTCCAACCAACATTCGGTTTCCGGTGGATTTGGTCTTCCTGAACAACGATTATGTCGTTCTTGACCTCGTTGAATCGTTTCCCCTTGCCAGCCTGCCCGATTCGAGTGCAAAAGCCCTGAGCGTGCTCGCCCTTCCGGCAGACAGCCTGGCCAAGGGAGAGATGCGCGCCGGCGATCAGCTGATCATCTCCAAACCCGAAGAGATGAAGCAGTATTTGCAGAAAATGAAGGAAGCAAAGGCTGAAGCGCCCAGCTCTCTGGGGCCTTTTTTGGAGCAATTCGCCATCACCTCCGCCGAGGAACCACCCGGCCCAGCGATAGAGGAACCGGTCGAAAGCGTAGTGGATGCTGAGCCGGCCGCGCCCGTCGAGGTTGCGCCCATCGGGCCTGCGCCCGTAAAGGCAGAGATTGCTGGTGGAGAAGAGGCTGGCCCGGAAGAGCCTGCGGCCTCACGAGCTATCGAAACGAACTCCTGGAAGAAAAGGCTGGGAACCAGGAGTTGGTTCACGAACCTGCTGCTGGGAGATCCTGTCGACCCGCGCAAAGCACTGCGGGAGGAGCTGCCGGGATTGATTGCCTATTTCTTCACCGGCGGCACTCCGACGGCACAGGAGGTGCGCGATATCAGTGCGACGGGGATGTACATCGTTACCAATGAGCGCTGGTACCCCGGCACGGTGGTCCGCGTCACTTTGACAGACCGGGATCATCCAACGGATGACCGAACTATCACCGTCAATGCAAAAGCTGTTCGGCGGGGAAGTGATGGTGTGGGCCTCGAATTCGTCCTGGAAAAAGAGGACCAGCAGGGGTCCGAGATTACTCAGATTTCGGAACGAACCCTCGGAGCGAACCACGTCCGTGTCGAAGCATTCCTGGAAAAACTCAAAACGCCGCCGTCGCAAGAATGAGGTTCGGCCGCAGCGACGGCTGGTCTGCGATGTACGGGTCTGGAGACCGGCGCTACTGTCTGGCGGCCTGGGTTCCGGGCCAATCGAGAGCAGGCAGCTAATATTTTGCGGCCAGGGATCTTGCGGCCTCGGAGAATTCCGGCTTCTGCGCTTCTAGAGAACGCGCGGAGCGGGCCGTACGTTTTTTGCCTGCGGGGGCGCTCTGCGCGGCCGTGGATGGATGGACCTGCGAGGCGGCGTTTTCGCCCATCACGTGCAGGCGCAGGAAGTTTGTGGAACCGGACTTGGTGCGCGTGCCGGCCACAATGGCGATCACCTCGCGCGGGCGCACGTAGCCGCCTTTTTCCAGCATCTTCTCCGCAAGGTCGACCATGGCTTCAGTGGTGTTGGCTTTGGGGCAGCGGATGGGGGTGGTGCCCCAGAGAAGATTGAGGCGGTTGACGGTGACCTCAACGGGGCTGAGCGCGAAGATGGGCGCAGAGGGGTGGTATTTGGAGAGCAGGCGCGCCGTGACGCCGGACTCGGTGAAGAGCGCGATGCCGCGCAGGTCGAGATCGTTGGCGGCGTGGGCCGTGGCTTCGCAGATGGTTTCGGCGATGGAGAGATGGCTGGGGCGCTCGTGAAACTCGGATTCGAGGTTCTCTTTAATGTGGAGCTCGGTTTCGCTTACGATGCGCGCCATCATGGCCACGGATTCCACGGGATATTTGCCCACGGCCGACTCGCCGGAGAGCATGACGGCGTCGGTGCCGTCGTAGATGGCGTTGGCCACGTCGGAGACCTCGGCGCGCGTGGGCCGGGGATTCTCGATCATGGATTCGAGCATTTGCGTGGCCGTGATAACGGGCTTGGAATATTCGGCGGCGCGGCGGATGATGTACTTCTGAATGGCGGGGACCTTTTCCGGCGGCACTTCCACGCCCAGGTCGCCGCGGGCCACCATGATGCCGTCGGAGACCTGCAGGATGGCTTCGAGATGCTCGACCGCCTGCGGCTTTTCCAGCTTGGCGATGATCCAGGTGTGGCCGCCGAGCGCGGCCACGCGGTTGCGCACCAGGCTCACGTCTTCGGCCGTGCGCACAAAGGAGACGGCGATGGCGTCGACGCCGTGATTGAGCGCGAACTCGAGGTCTTCTGCGTCTTTCTCCGTCAACGAGGGCGTGCGCACCAGGACGCCGGGAAGATTGATGCCCTTGTGTTCGCCCAGCAGGCCGCCGTTGACAATATCGCAGGCCACGTCCTCGCCGTTCACTTCGTGGACGCGCAGCTCGATGAGTCCGTCGGAGAGCAGAATGCGCGAGCCCTGCTCCACGTTTTCGGCGAGGGTTTTGAAGGTGGTGCCCACAAGCGATGCCGTGCCCGGCACGTCGCGCGGTGTGACGATGAGCCGGTGGCCGGCCTTGAGCAGCACGGGCAGATGATCTTTGAGTAGCCCGGTGCGAATCTTTGGCCCCTGCAGGTCGCCCAGGATGCACAGCGGCCTGCGTTCTTCCTTGCTCACCTTGCGGATTTTCTGAATGACGGCGGCTTTGCGCTCGTGGGTGCTGTGGGAAAAGTTGAGCCGGACCACGTCAACGCCGGCGTGGATCAGGTCGCGAATCACGGACTCCGTGTTGGAAGCGGGCCCGAGCGTGGCGACAATCTTGGCGCGGCGCTGCGAAGGGGAGTCTGTCAGGTTCAGAACGTCAAAGGTCATCAGAGAAAGCTCCGGAGACAATTCAAGTTGAGCCAAAAAGTTTTTGAGTTGGTGAAAAGGGGCAAAGGAGCGCTGCAGACTCCATTGTAAATGGAAGGACGGGGGTAGGAATGGGCCGTAGCGCCGGCCTCCACGCCGGCAGTCGTGCGGGGTCTCCAGACCCGCACATGGCCGCTGGCGGCGTGGACGCCGCCAGTACAGCCGGTCTGGAGACCGGTGGAACCAGTTCCTGGGGCGCAAGAACCTCTTATTGGGAGGCGCGGGCCAGTTCGGGCGCGATTTTATCCCCCGCCAGTTGAATCTGTCGTTCCCAGTAGAGAACGCCGTTCAGCTCCGCGCCCAATAGGACGCTGAAGGAGGTGATGTAGAGCCAGACCAGGGTGGCGATGCCGGCGGCAAAGGAGCCGTAGATGCGCGTGTAATTGGCCACGCTGGTGACGTACCAGCCGTAAGCCAGTGTGGCGGGGAACCAGATGATGGTGCCGGCGATGGCGCCCGGTACTACCCAGGCCCAATGCTCGGTGCGGCGCGTGCCGAAGTGGTAGAGCGCGATGAGCACAGCGACGATGGCCACAAAGCTGACCGTCCAACGCACCATGCGCGAGATGAAGATGACGAAATAGCGCAGGTCGTGACCGGCGTTGTCGACCATCCACAATTCGATCTGGTGACCGAAG
>Ga0182014_10006536_pt1 | contig 12510 bp, 15 predicted proteins | sample 612S2DmetaG_FD_120489 | JGI IMG/M metagenome (GOLD analysis project Ga0182014, IMG submission 120489) | Permafrost microbial communities from Stordalen Mire, Sweden - 612S2D metaG | ecosystem: Environmental > Terrestrial > Soil > Wetlands > Permafrost | place: Sweden: Stordalen | collected... | reverse complement strand
GAATAATTCAGAACGGTCTTTGAGATGACTGATTTCGTTAGACCGTTTTGACCTGGACGACCTCTTCAAGCCCTTAGAGGGCCGTACAGCGCGTGGTCCTTTTGGTGCCTAGCAAGCGACTCCTCAGAAATCCCTATATTCAACAGTCTCCTAGGGCGTCGCGAGCCCGAGCTTCTTGAGGAACGGCTTGGCGACCGCGAGCTGGCCCTTGGACGGCTTGAGCGACAGGAACACCTCGAACTGGGCCTTCGCGAGCGCCTGGTTGCCCGGCGTGGCGTCGGCGACGATGGCGTAGTACAACCTCGGCGCGGCCTCGCGCGGCGCGAGCGTGATCGCTTCGCGCAGGTCGCGCACCCCGACCTGCATGATCGTCAGGTCCTGATCCGAACTGCCCGCGGAGAAGTCGAGCCATCCCACCTGGGTGAGCGCCGGCACGTTCTTGGGGTCGAGCTGCAGCACGTCCTGGTACGCGTCGAGCGCGGTGACGACGTTGCCGTTCGCCACGTCCGCCTCGGCCTCGGTGAGGTACTGCTGGATCTTCTGGGCCTTGCTGAGCGCGATCGAGCCGGTGATCGAGTTGCCGGCCTGGCGCGGGGCGAGCGCCGCCCACAGGACCACGCCGAGGGCCACCGCGAGGCACGCGAGGCCCGTGACCAGGTACCTGGTGCGCCGCACGCGCGCGCGCACGCTCGCCGTCGCCGGGGTCGAGGCGAGTTCGCCAAGCGACTCGCGCGCGCGAGCGATGGCCTCGTTCTCCCGGGCCTCGATCGCGACGAACTCCGGCTCGGAGAGCTCGCCCGCGCTCTTCTCGCGGGCGGCGTCGCTGAGCGACGCCTCGCGCAGGGCTATCTCGTCGAGGAGTTGGCGTTCGGCGCGGCTCACCGTCGCCGCCTCGCGAGACGCACCCCGATGACGAGAATCACGACGAGCACGCAGAGCGGGCCCGCCCACAGCAGCGACCCGATGCCCGACGTCGAGGGGCTCAGCAGGATCGACGGGCCGTAGGCGTCCTCGAGCGACGTGAGGATCTCGTTGTCGGACTTGCCCTCGTGGACCTTCTGGGTGATCTCGTGGCGCACCGCGACCGCCGAGGTTGCGTTGCTCACGGCGACCGAGATGTCCTCGCACGCGGGGCACTTCACGAGCGTCTCGAGGTGGGCGATGCGAGCGGCGGCCGTCGAGGTCGCGGGCGCGGTCGCGAGCGCGAGCGCCAGGACCGCCACGAGCGCGACGCACCACAGCCGGAACGAGCGGAGGACCTTCATCCTTGGACCCGCTTCACGGTGCCCACGAGCTGGGACAGGCTGGCGGCGCCGAGCAACGTCGCCTCGACCTTGCCCTTCGTGTCGATGACGAACGTCGTCGGTGGCGAGGTCACACCGTAGTTGTTGGCGATGGCCCCGCCGGGGTCGAGCACCGACGCGTACAGCGACCCGTAGTGCGTGGCGAACGCCTGGGCCGCCGAGACCGGATCGTCGAAGACGACGCCGATCACCACGACGTTGTCGTTGCGCTCCCGCCAGGCCAACGTCGAGAGGTTGGGGGCCTCCTGCACGCACGGCTCGCACCACGACGCCCAGAAGTTGACGACCACCACGTGGCCGAGCTCCCTCCTCAGCGAGAACGACCCGCCGCCCAACTCGTGGCCGAGGATCGCCGGCGCGGACTTGCCGAGCAGGGGGCTCGGGGCGTCGGTCGCGTCGGTGACGGGCTGGCGGGTGCCGAGGAAGATCGAGAACGCCACGATCACGACGAGCGCCGCGAGCGAGGCGACGAGGATCGTGCGCTTCATCACGCCGCCTCGTCGTTGTGGCGCCGGCGAAGGAACGACACCGCGCTGCCCAGACCGACGACGAGCCCGCCGATCCACAGCCACGCGAGCAGCGGCTCCACGGTCACCCCGAGCACCACCTGGCGCGCGGAGAGGTTGCTCTGGACCTGGGCGCCCGAGGCGGCACCGCTCGCGCCGTCGGCGTCGAAGGTGACGTAGACGTCGCGCAGGAGATTCGAGTCGATCGCCGGGGTGCCCACGGTGCTCGAACGCCCGTTGTAGGTCGTCACCGCCGGCACCAGCGCGTGGCCGTCGACCCTCACCTCGAGCTGCAGCGAGGACTCGAGGGCGTCCTTCACCTCGTTGAAGTGCGAGAACGACACGTACTGGCCGTCGACGACGGTGCTCTGGCCCTCGGCGAGGGTGACCTCCGAGCGCGTCGTGTAGGAGGTGGAGACCACGATCCCGACGGCGAGGATGACGATGCCCAGGTGCACGATCATGCCCCCGGTGCTCGGGGCGCGCACCGCGCTGAGCACCGAGCCGCGCCTCTTCGCCGCCACCAGCGCACCGCGCAGCGTCCGCAACGCCGCGCCCGCCGCGCAGGTCGCGAGGAAGGCCGCGCCGAGCACGCTCAAGTGACGCACCCCGAAGGCGACGAGCAGCGCCACGACGCCAACCGCCGACCAGGCCGTCACGCGCAGCCGGCTCCAGAGCACGCCGGCGTCGACGGTGCGCCAGCTCACGAGCGGCGCTATCGCCATCAGCGCCAGCAGCACGACGCTGAGCGGCGCCGCGATCGAGGCGAAGTAGGGCGTGCCGACGCTCACCTGGGTGCCGTTGACGGCCTCGTAGAGCAGCGGGAACACGGTGCCGAGCAGCACGACGATCGCGAAGCCCACGAACAGGATGTTGTTCGCGACGAAGAGGCCCTCCCGCGAGAGCGGGTGGTCGACGCCGACCGGTGAGCGAAGCGAGTCACCGCGCCACGCGAGCAGCACCACCCCGAGCGCCACGGTGAAGAAGAAGAGCCCGATCAGCAGCGGCCCGAGCGTGCTCGAGGAGAACGAGTGCACGCTCTGCAGCACCCCCGAGCGGGTGAAGAACGTGCCGAGGACCGTGAGGGCGAAGGTCGCGATCGCGAGCGAGAGGTTCCACACCCGAAAGAGCCCGCGGCGGTCCTGGACGATGACCGAGTGGATGTACGCGGTCGCCGTCAGCCACGGCAGCAGCGCCGCGTTCTCGACCGGGTCCCATCCCCAGAAACCGCCCCAGCCGAGCACCTGGTAGCTCCACCACGCGCCGAGGATGATCCCGAGCGACAAGGCGCCCCAGGCGAGCACGGTCCAGCGCCGCTGCTCGAGGGGCCAGCGGTCCTGGACCCTTCCGGTGATGAGCATCGCGATCGCGAACGCGAAGGGGACCGTGAAGCCGACGAAGCCCGCGTAGAGCAGCGGCGGATGCACCGCGACCAGCGGGTTGTCCTGCAGCAGCGCGTTCGGGCCGGCCCCCTGCAGGACGTGCGCCGGGTTGTGCAGGAACGGGTCCGCGGGACCCATCATCAGGAACGTGAAGAACGCGCCGATCGAGAACAGGACGGCCGTCGCCCAGCCGACGACCTCGTCGGACGAGGACCGGCGGTAGTAGGAGATCACCCCCACCGTCAGCGCCGCGAGCAGCAGCGCCCAGAGCAGCAGCGATCCTTCGAGCGCGGACCACATGCCGGTGATCGAATAGAGCAGCGGCGTGAAGGTGGCGTTGTTCTGCGCCACGTAGGCCAGCGAGAAGTTGTGCGTGATGAGCGCGTACTGCATCACGACGATCGCGGCGAAGATCCCGGCCAGCGCGAGGATCGCCCACCACAGCGCCCTCGCGGGCCTCTTGGCGCGCAGCGCCACGAGCTGACTCACGGCGCCCCCGGCGGCGCCGAGGAACGCCACGTAGAGCGCGATCCGCCCGAGCCACGTCAGGGTCATCGCGTGGTCCCGTTCGGAGCCTTCACCCTTTGAGGGTGCGCCGCGATGTACGACGACGAGTGCTTCACCATGATCTGGGTGCCGTCGAAGGTGAGCGACGTCGCGCTCGTGAAGTGGCCGACCACGACGACCGGGATGTTCGCCTGGAAGAGCTGGGGAGGCGAGCCGTGCGCGTCGACGAAGACCTGGCGGTCCCTCGAGCCCGTCAGCGTGAACGAGGCGCCGCCGCCCGTGCGCCTGATCGAGCCGGGCTCGACGACGCCCTCGAGGCGTATGACCTTCGTCCCGACGCTCTGGCGGCTGGCGAAGACCTGGTCCACGGTCTCGAAGTAGTTGAGCGAGTGCAGGACGCCCTGGCTCAGCAGCGCGAGGATCGCCAGCACCAGGACCGCCAGCACGCCGATCGAGCGGCGCCGGCTGCGGGTCTTCGACTTCGGGGGCTCGACGGGGGTGAGGTCGGGCGTCGCGTCAGTTGTGGCCACGACGTCCTCGCCACCAGATCGACAGCGCGTAGAGCGCCAGCCCCCCAAAGGCGAACGCGTACCCCGCAGTGACGTAGCCCATTACAGCGCCCCTTCACTGCGGCGCGCGGCGAGCACCTCGTCGAGCGTCGCCGCCGACGATTCCTCGCGCTCGACTTCAAGACGGTAGCGGGCGCGCAGCAGCCAGAAGAACAGCAGCGTGAAGCCGACGAAGCTGATCAGCAGCGTCCAGGCCATGACGCCGTGCACGAGCACCTGGCGCGACGACGTGAAGACCGTCGCCCCCTGGTGCAGGGTCTTCCACCACTGCACCGAGAAATGGATGATCGGCACGTTGATCGCCGAGAGGATCGCGAAGACGGCGCTTCGCCTCGCGCGAAGCGTCGGGTCGTCATTGGCCCTTCGAAGGGCGAGGTACCCGAGCGCCAGCACCCCGAGGATCGCGGTCGAGGTGAGCCTCGCGTCCCACGCCCACCACACGCCCCACGTGGGTCGCCCCCAGATGGAGCCAGTGACGAGGGTCAGCACGATGAACACGACGCTCACCTCCATCGCGCAGTGCGCGATGCGGTCCATCGTCAGCGACCTCGTGCGCTTCCAGAGGTAGAGCCCGCTCGCGATGGTGGCGGTGCCGAAGGAGACGTAGAGCGCCACCCAGGCGATGGCCGGGTGCACGTAGAGCAGGCGCACGAGGTTCCCCTGGACCTTGTCCGGAGGGGTCACCCACAGACCGAGCCAGAAGGTGAGCCCGAGCAGCACGAGCGTGACGGGTCCAAGGAGGCGTTGGGAGAGCTGTTTCATCATGATTCCTCCAGAACACCGTAAAGGAGAATCCCGACCGCCAAGTACGCGACCAGCGCGACCACGAGAATCACCCACCATTCCCAGAGGGTCCCGCCGTGCAGCGCCGCGCTGAACGACCGTTCCCCGGCGATCAGCAGGGGCGCGAAGGCCGGCAGGGTGAGCACCGGCAGCAGCGTCGCCGCGCCCTCGCCGCCGGTCGTCAAGGCGCCGTATAGGGTCCCCGCCGCGGCGATGGCGGCCAGCGTGACCCCGATGCTCGGCAAGGCCAGCACGGCCCCGTGAAGGGCCGTGTGCAGCACCAGGACGGCCCCCGCCAAGAGGACCACGCCCGTGATCCACAGTTCGACCGCGAGCGCCAGCGACTTGCCCAGGAAGACCCCGGCGGGATCGAGCCCGAGCGTGGCCACCGAGGCCTTGGTCCCTGGCGTACTCTCGATCCCCTGGGACCGGTTGATCATCAACAGCGCCACGAAGAGCGACACCAGGTAGAAGAGCCCGGGACCCGCCGATGAACTGCCCGCGTGGGCGGGCCCGAGCGCGAGCCCGCTCAACAGCAGCGCCATCACGCCGAAGGGCACGACCTGCCACAGCAGCACCCTCGATCGGGCCTCGATGCGCAGGTCCTTCGCGCAGACCAGCAGGGCGGTGCGGATCATCGGGCGCCGCCCACCACTCGCCCACCCGCGAGCAGTATGGTCCGCGGCGCCAGCTCGGCGCTTCGAAGGGGGTCGTGGGCGCTCACGACGACCGTCGCGCCGCCCGCGACCACGTCGGCCAGCAGATCGTCGAAGAACGTGCGCCCCGCGTCGTCGAGCGACGCGTAGGGCTCGTCGAGCAACCAGAGCTGAGGGCGACGAAGCAGCAGCCAGGCGAGACCCAGACGCCGACGCTGGCCCGCGCTCAGCTGCTTGGTCGTCGTGTCGATCCGATGCTCGAGTCCGACGCGCCCGACGACGTTCTCGATGTCGGACACCGGTCGCTCGAGCGCGCGCGCGGCGAAGACCAGGTTCTCTCGAACGCTGAGGTCGTCGTAGAAGGAGCCCTCGTGCCCGAGCCACCCGACGCGCCGGCGAAGTTGACGCAGGTCCCCCGCGCGAAGGTCGACCCCCGCGACGCTCGCCTCGCCCGACGTCAACGCGACCAGTCCGGCGAGCAGGCGCAGCAGGCTGGTCTTGCCGGCGCCGTTCGCGCCCGTGACGACGCTGAGCGAACCGCCCTCGATGTCGAGGTCGACGCCGCTCAGGAGGGGGAACCCGTTCTTCAGCACCACCGCGTCACGAAGACGGACAACGTGAGCAGTATCCGTCACCGAACTGGACTAGCTCTCGAGGGCTTTCATGTCGGCGGCCACCATCATCTCGATGAGGTGGTAGAAGTCGACGTCGCACGTCCAGCCCAGCACCCTGTTCGCCTTGGACGGGTCGCCCACGAGCAGGTCCACCTCGGCGGGACGGATGAACGCCTGGTCGATCACGATGTACTTCTCGTAGTTGAGCCCGGCGGCGCTGAAGGCCACCTCGCACAGCTCACGCACCGAATGGGTCTCGCCGGTGGCGATCACGAAGTCTTCGGGGGTGTCGCGCTGGAGCATCAGCCACATGGCGCGCACGTAGTCGGCCGCGTAGCCCCAGTCACGCTGGGCCTCGAGGTTCCCGAGGCGAAGTTCGGTGTCGATCCCCGCCCTGATGCGAGCCACGCCGTTGGTGACCTTTCGCGTCACGAACTCCAGCCCGCGACGCGGCGACTCGTGGTTGAAGAGGATCCCGCTCGAGGCGTGCAGGTTGTAGCTCTCGCGGTAGTTGACGGTGATCCAGTGGCCGTAGACCTTCGCGACGCCGTAGGGGCTGCGCGGATAGAAGTCGGTCTCCTCGTTCTGGGGGACGGCCCTCACGCGACCGAACATCTCGGACGAGCTCGCCTGGTAGAAGCGGATCTCGGGATCGACGATGCGGATCGCGTCGAGCACTCTCGTGACCCCGAGCGCCGTGGCCTCACCCGTGAGGACCGGCTGGGTCCACGAGGCCTGCACGAAGCTCTGGGCAGCGAGGTTGTAGACCTCGTGCGGGCCGAAGTCGCGCAGTACGTGGATGATCGAGACCTCGTCCATGAGGTCGCCCGACATCAGGGTGAGGCGCTCTTGGATGTGGCTGATCCGGTCGATGTTCTCGGTCGAGGTGCGCCGAACCAGGCCCGCGACCTCGTAGCCCTCCTCCAGCAGCAGCTCAGCGAGGTACGAACCGTCCTGACCGGTGATACCGGTAATCAGAGCACGCTTGGCCACCGAAGAATCTCCTTAACTAGGGCAATGGAGAGTGACCACCACCTCTGGAACTAGTACTAACGCACCGATGTTACCGGTTGCGTCCCCCTAGCCTTGGGCGGTGGCCAGGGTCTCTCTCGTGAGTTTCCGCCTCGGCGGCACGGACGGCGTCTCCATCGAGGCCGCCAAGTGGGCCGGGGCGCTTCGCTCGTTGGGCCACGAGGTCACGTCCGTCGCCGGCGAGGGCGACGCCGACATCCTCCTGCCCGGCCTCGCCATCGGCGCCACGTCGGCGCCGTCGCTCGAGGAACTGGCCCGGGCCCTCGTCGGGAGCGACCTGGTGATCGTCGAGAACCTGGCTTCGCTGCCGCTCAACGTCGATGCCCGCGACGCCCTCTACCGGGCCCTCGCGGGCCGCAAGGCGCTGTTCCATCACCACGACCTGCCCTGGCAGCGCGAGCACCTGGCCCACCTCGAGGGGCCGCGCGACGAACCGGACTGGCACCACGTCACGATCAACGAGCTCTCGCGGCGCCAGCTGCGTGAACGTTCCATCGAGGCGGTGACCCTGATGAACACCTTCGATTGCCATCCGCCGCTCGGTGAGCGCGCCGTGACGCGCGCGAGGCTCGCGGTCGCCGATCAGGTGGTCGTCGTCCTGCCGACGAGGGCCATCCCCCGCAAGCACGTCGAAGGCGCCCTCTCGCTCGCGCGAGCGCTCGGCGCCGTGCTCTGGGTCCTCGGACCCGCCGAGGACGGCTACGGTCCCGCGTTCGACGAGCTGGTGGCGACGAGCGGCGTCGACGTGCGCCGGGGCCTCGATGACGCAGTGAGCATCCATGACGCCTACGCCGCCTCCGATCTGGTGGTGATGCCCTCGACGTGGGAGGGATTCGGCAATCCCGTGCTCGAGTCGGTCACCCACCGCCGCCCGCTCGCGCTGCACCCGTATCCCGTCGCGCGCGAGATCATGGCCTACGGCTTCGACTTCTTCGAGCTCGGCGACGTGGGGGCGATCCAAGCATTCCTGCGAGAACCGGACGAGGCGATGTTCGAGAAGAACCTCTCCATCGCGCGGCGCCACTTCAACGTCGACACCTTGGCACCGCGACTGCGGACGGTGCTCGCAAGGCTGGGCGTCACCTGACGCCAACTAGTGTTTTGACGATGGTGATCAACGACGACCGACCGCAGCACGGCGAGCGCCGGGTGCTCCTTCTCAATGTTGCGAAGCGGATCTTCGCCGAGCGCGGATTCCAGGCGACCACCATGGACGACATCGCCAAGGAGGCGGGCTTCACCAAGCCGATCCTGTATCAGTACTTCGAGTCCAAGACCGACCTTTACAAGGAGATCGTCGCCGACATCGCCCAGAAGCTTATCTGGAAGCTCGCCCACGCCGTCTCGAAGGCGGAGTCGCCCCGCGCCAAGATCGAGGTCGCGTTCAACGTCTACTTCGAACTGGTCGTGAGCGATCCCGACTCGTTTCGCGTGCTGTACATCCACTCCCACGAGGGCGAGAACGCCGGCGAGCTTCGAAAGGTCGAGAACCTCATGGTGTCGTTCCTCGAGCCGTACATCGACATCTCGATCAGCGACGAGCACCGCAACCAGCTGGCGGGCGGAGTCGTCGGCATCGCCGAGGGCGCCGCGGTGACCTGGCTCGTCCAGCAAGAGGCGAAGGGCTGGCCGGCGGTGCCCGCAGACGAGGCCCACCGGCTCGCCGTGCGCATCTCCACCCTGGCCTGGGGCGGGCTTCGCTCAGTGCAGCGCGACTAGTCTTCGGCCACGACCGTGGCGAACACCTGGGCGAGTTCCCAGAGTTCGTTGGCGCACGCGACGTAGGCCGCGTTATCACCACCCGCCGGGTCGATGACGTCAAGGCCGGGCTCCGGTGCCATTGACGACACGACCTCGAGTTGGGCCTCGAAGGGCTCGTCGAGCGGCGCGTGGCGCACGAACTGGTGGAGTTGGACGGCCTTGCTGGCGTGCTGGGGGAAGTTGGCGCGCACGAAGTTGACGTGGTCGGCTTCACTCGCGAGCACGACGTCGGCCCAGGACAGGTCGTCACTCGTCAACTGATGGCTCCGATGCGCGTTGTAGTGATGCTCGCCCAGTTCATCAATGCCGAGCAGCGCTTCGCGGGTGCGCCCGCTCATCGCCGAACCCTCGCTCACGTGGGTCCCGGCGGTTCGAATCAGCCACTCGACGCTCGACGCCCGACGCCTCAGCGAGCGTGGTGAGCATGTAGCCGAGCATGACCGAGCGCGCGACGTTGCCGGTGCATAGCGTGACGATGTTCAACGAGCCCATGGTTCCTGCGAGACCTCTCGGTGTCGGCAATCGGGGCTGGCGAAGCGCCAATCGGGATAAATGGAACTCCCCGACGCCGGACTAAGTCTGCCAGTCCCGGTCGCGAAGCTCAGACTCGCCGAACGAACCAAACAATGACAACAATGACCAAGATCAGCACAACTGTTCCCATTCCGATGTACATGTGGACCCCTTCTCTCGCTAATTCGAAATGCTAGAGATCAATGAGTTTGTAATCACGGGCCAAAAGACCCTTAATCGTGCCACTGGGGTCGCAAATCGGAAGCCCGACTCAAGTGGAATGCCACCTTTCACTGGCTCTTGTCGACTGACAACGAAGGTTTGCACGATACGTGGCACGTGTCTTCATTTAGCGGAGCCGGTAGAACCGGGAACGAAGGGATGAACTTCCGGTTGGAAGCAGTACTGGTCCGGCCGGCTGGGGTGGAACGTGTAAGTCCCGCCGGTGACGTGGGGCAGCTGAAACGACGTACGAGATGAAACCTGGACACGTCAGGCGTAAGACACCTTCCAACATTGACGACGCAACTTCGCGGCGGGCTCGCAATGTTACGACAGGCAGTTTGGCCCTACTCGACGGGCTTATGAAGAGACCTCCGAGATAGCCAAATAGCGTGTCCTTGAATATCCTCTGAACGCCTGAAGCGAAGACCCCTGTGACCCTCGGATAACCCGTGAGCGAACACGCCTTGTCGCTCACGTTGCTGACGTGAATCAAACTGGCGGTGTGTCCGAGACCACCGAATTGGAATCCGACGAATGCCACGCGAAGTTGGGGCCGAAGACACGTCGGCGGTACCGAGGTAACCGTCTCGGTCGCGGGTCCGCGCGTGACAGCGATGAGAATTGCCGCGATGACCACGACGACCGCGAAGAGCATTACGCCGACAGTCAGACGACGATGACGCGCCTTCGGTCGGGCATCCTTGATGAGCAGTCCCACGGGGCCCGTGCGCTCGTGTGGAGCATCGTGTTCCGTGGGGGGGATGGTCATCGGAGCTCCTTACGCAACTGTAATGACATTGCAGGATTTGACAGTGCCATAAGTGCCGTTTACGATCACCCGGGAATGGGCGACGCTAGGTCGGGCAGGGCGCCCGTCACCGCCGATGCCGGCCATGGGCCGAGGGCGGGTGCGGACCCTGTTTCACAGCACTTGCAAACTGCATTGAGGGTATGTCGTGGTTGCTCTCATCCGGCCGTTTGTAGTCCAAGTCGATGACACGCCGTTACGCCTTCCGTCAGCGCGCGAATCATTGGCGCACTCTTTCCCGTGAGTGTCTCTTTGCCTGCCGCAGTTCTCAAATCTCGAGCGACGCGCTCGAGAGAGGCATTACCGGATGTAGTGAGAGCCGATATCAAGGAGTCCTTGACCGCTATCGCCAGGAACGCGCTAGATCCGGTCACCGGCTGTGGAGGCGGACTGAGGAGTTTGCAGGCAGCGACCTCGAGCTGCCTGCTGCCTTGCTGTTGCGGTGAGACGTTGGTCGAACAACTTGATAAGACGAAGCCGAACGCTGCTATGCAGACCAGACTCCCAAACCCGCATAGAACGTGACGTTTTCGTAGCGTTCTATGCATCCCCTTCGGTCTATTACCGTCCCCGGGGCCGACCAACACTCTCTCCGGCTGGAGACTGGAGACGTGGGGCTTCCGGCCAGCCCCAGCGGCCAGTTAGGGTCGGGCGGAAGCCCCACGTTAAGTGTCCTCATCTCTTTCTCTTGATGTCGCGAGGTCGTCGCGCTCGCGAAGTGACTCGTGGTGAGCCAACTGGTCTTGCTCGAGATCGTTGAGCTCGCTATCGTCGGCGACCTCAAGACGGACTAGAAGATCGTCGGCGTCCGGAGAGGACCGGATCAGTTCGTCGAGCTTGAGTTGCAGGACGAGATGATTGCGGCCCTGGGTGTGCTGCACGACGAACAACATCACCAACGTCACCGCGCCTGCGATGGTCGAAAACGCCGCCTCCCAACTCATCGGGAAGCCGTTGGCCGCGAGAAAGATGCCGAAGATCAAGAGCAACACGACGACGACGACTGTCGTCGTCGATTGCGATGTAAGGTCGCCTATCCAATGCAAGACGCGGCTCATTCGCTTTTGAATCACTGAATGCTTCATGGATCCTCCTTCGAAGATGTTCGATTCATCTACGTGACCGGTGATCACGCTGGAAGCGACTTCGCTCACCGAGACCGTGGGAGTCGAAAGGTTCTCGTGAAGAATGGAAGGCGACCGTTTCAGCGTAGCAGTGCAGATCGGAACGAGAGCCTTTGCCGACCTGGGTCCTTCGAAACACGATCATGCGCGTTGCTGGATGGACGCTAACGAATCTGCTGATGGATGTGAGCGCATCTCACCCGGACGGGCGCACGCCGCAGCCTGGTTCAGTGTGCTGCTTGCGGATCGCCACGATGACCCACCGACTTCGGGCGCGGTTTGCGGCGACTCACCTTCGAATCGGTCTCAAGGGGCCAACGCCGGCTTACCTCCTTAGCGATATGGCCGAACGTGGCAGTGCAGCCACGACTTGGATTGGCGCGTCCAGGCAGTCACGTCGCGCACCCACCACCCCTGGATCAGAGCCGCGGCGACTGCGTATTCGGAAGGATCCATGAACCTCTTCGAGGACGGAAGTGCCCCAGAGATACGGAGACTTGGTGTTAAAGAAACCCTGGAAATTCAGACTGCGTGGCCCGCCATTGTCCGGGATTCGTGTCTCGGACCCTTAGATTGCATTGATGGGCTCTCGACTTCTGGCAACTTGTCAGTCGATCAAGCGATAGGACCTTCGCCACCCAGGAACTTGTCCAATTGGGTAGCGAACTCGGCGACGTTCCGCCGCAACCATTCGACCAGCATCGCAGCATGCTCCATTTCGTCGTT
>Ga0182014_10006534_pt1 | contig 12510 bp, 10 predicted proteins | sample 612S2DmetaG_FD_120489 | JGI IMG/M metagenome (GOLD analysis project Ga0182014, IMG submission 120489) | Permafrost microbial communities from Stordalen Mire, Sweden - 612S2D metaG | ecosystem: Environmental > Terrestrial > Soil > Wetlands > Permafrost | place: Sweden: Stordalen | collected... | reverse complement strand
CGCCAGCGCAACGTGTTTTCCGGCGGCACAGGCCTGGATTGCTTCGGAGATCATGTCCCGCAGGCGCGCGCGGTTCGGCAGGCCGGTCAGCGTGTCGTAATAGGCGAGCCGCGTGATCTGGGCCTGCGCCTCCTTGCGCTCGATCGCCAGCGCGCCGAGATGCACGCAGGCGTCGACGATGCGCTGATGCCAGCGGCTGGGCGCGCGACATTCCCTGAAATAGAAGGCGAAGGTTCCGATCACGCGGCCGTCCTTGGCCTTGATCGGCGTCGACCAGCAGGCGCGCAGGCCAACCTCGAGCGGGCGGGTCTTGAACGGCTGCCAGCGCCGGTCGGTGTCGATATCCGTCGCCAGCACCGCCTTGCCGAAAAATGCCGCGGACCCGCAGGAGCCGATATCCGGGCCGATCGCGACGCCGTCCAGCGCCCGGCTGTAGTCGTCGGGAAGGCTGGGGCCGCCCAGCGGATGAATCAATCCGCCGGCGTCGATGTGGAGCAGCGAGGAAACCACATCGGGCGCGATCTCTTCGACACGCCTGCAAAGCTGGTCGGCGATATCCGCGATCGGGATTTCATCGGCCAGCGCGTTCATGATCAACTGCTGCAGCGACCATAACTGCTTGGTCTCGGTGATATCGGTCAACAGCGCGAACAGGTATTTGACGCGCCCGCGCCCGTTGCGGAACGCCCTGACGTTGGCCGAGATCCAGATCTCGTCGCCGTTCATGTCGTAGGCCAGGATTTCCTCCTCGCCGCCACTGTCATCGCCAATCCGGCGCCGCAACCTCGCCAGCGTCCTGCGGTCGGTGTGACGTCCGACCATCAGTTCGCCCGCTCCTCGCCCCGACGCTTCCTCGGACGAGTAGCCGAACATCCCGGTAAACGCGGCGTTGGTATAGACGACCCTCAGATCGGGATCGGTGACGACGACGGCGCGGTTGGTCTTGTCGGCGACCAGTGTGAGCAGCGCCGACCTTTCCCGCAATTCGACCTCGGCGGTGATGTCCCGAACGAAGGCGATGGTGCGACCCTGACCGCCGGCTTCGACATGCGAAAGCGTCAGCGCGGCACGAACCCGACGGCCGTCCTTGCGCTTGATCCTGATCTCGGCGCCGCGTCCCTGGGTGGCGTCGTCGCCGTTGATCGCAGCCGCGGCCGGCACCGCGACATCATGCGCTCGCAGATCCCCGAGCCCCAGGCAGCTGGCATCGCCACCGAGCACTTCGGCGCGATCCAGTCCCCAGATAAGTTCGGCCGCCGCGTTGAAATAACTGACGCGAAGATCGCCATCGACGATCACCACGGCATCGTTCGAAAGCTCGACCGCTTCCAGCCGGAAATCCGGGGCTTCTACCGTTGGGTATTGGTGTGCGCGCATCATCGGCCCTGATGCCCACTTGGTAACCATCGAGGGCTAACCCCGGTGGACCGGCATCGTCTTGCCGGACAGGCTAGGTACGAAGCGTGTTGAAATGGTTGTTCGAGCCGGCTCGGCCCGGCGGAAAGATATCATCCTTAAGAATGCGCTAACTGTAACTGCGAATCATTCGCCGAAATGGCTGAGCTTTGGCGCGAAAACGCTACTCCGCGGCTTAGCGCACATACCTGGCGCTCGGCGTGCGCATGGTCACGAGTTCTTCGGCGGCGGTCGGATGCAGGGCCATGGTGGCGTCGAAATCGGCCTTGGTCGCCTTCATCTTGACGGCGATGCCGAGCAGCTGCGCCATCTCGGCGGCGCCGTCGCCGACGATGTGGCAGCCGACCACGCGGTCGGTCGAGGCATCGACCACCAGCTTCATCAGCACCCTGGTGTCGCGGCCCGACATCGTCGCCTTCATCGGCCTGAACGTGGCCTTGTAGATGTCGACGTGACTGAACTGCGCGCGCGCCTGCGTCTCGGTGAGGCCGACGGTGCCGACTTCCGGCTGCGAGAACACGGCGGTCGGAATGTCGGCATGATCGACCTGGACGGTGCGCTTGCCGAACACCGTGTCGGCGAAGGCGTGGCCCTCGCGGATCGCCACCGGCGTCAGGTTGATGCGGTGGGTGACGTCGCCGATCGCGTAGATGTTCGGCACCGAGGTCCTCGAGAAACCGTCGACCGCGATGCCGCCATTGGCCGGATTGAGCGCGACGTCGGTCCTTTCCAGCCCGAGACCTCCGATATTGGGATGCCGCCCGATCGCGAACATCACCTGATCGGAAGCGACGCTCGAGCCGTTCGACAGATGCGTGGTGAATTCATTGCCGTGCCTGTCGACCTTGTCGACCGTGCAGCCGGTCAGAACGGTGATGCCGTCCTTTTCCATCTCGGCGCGCACATGGGCGCGGACATCCTCGTCGAAGCCGCGCAGGATGTTGTCGCCGCGATAGACCAGCGTCACGTCGGAGCCGAAGCCGGCGAAGATGCAGGCGAATTCCAGCGCGATGTAGCCGCCGCCCTGGATCACGATGCGCCTCGGCAACGCGTCCAGATGAAACACCTCGTTCGACGAGATCACGTGCTCGATGCCAGGGATGGCCGCCCCGTGGTTCGGCGCGCCGCCGGTGGCGATCAGGATAACTTTCGCCCGCACCGCCTCGCCGGTCGCCAGCCGCAGCGTGTGGGCGTCCTCGAACACCGCGCGCGTCTTGAGCACGCGGGCGCCGGATTTCTCCACATTGGAGGTATAGGCCGCCTCCAGTCGCGCGATTTCCTTGTCCTTGTTGGCGATCAGGGTCGGCCAGTCGAAGCTCGCCGGCGGAACGGTCCAGCCGAATCCGGCGGCGTCCTCGATGTCGTGACGGATATGCGAGGCATAGACCAGGAGCTTCTTCGGCACACAGCCACGGATCACGCAGGTACCGCCCATCCGGTATTCTTCGGCGATCGCCACGCGCGCGCCGTGACCGGCGGCGATCCGGGCGGCGCGAACCCCGCCTGAACCTCCTCCGATGACGAACAGATCGACGTCGAAATCCGTCATGTCAGCCCCGACCGAAAGCCGGTTCTGACTGAATCAGAACCGGGTTGTTGTTTGACGCGTTTTCCTGACGCGAACCGGATTCCGTCCCGCATCACGTGCGGGACAGGCTTCGCTCGAAAACGCCTTGGCGTCAGATCTCCTTGCCGCGTTTGCGCATCTCGGCGCGGAATTCGCCGTTGACGACTTCGGAAAACTGCTGCGCCCACTGGGTCACATAACCCATGCTGCGCTGAATCGCCATCGGCTCCGCCGTGAGCAGTTTCTGGCCGAGCGGCGACTTGTAGAACGTCACCAGATCCTTCAGTTCCTGCTCGGTAAACTCGGTGGCGTAGACGGCGGCCATGCCGCCGTCGATTTCCTTCTCGCGGCCGGCGAGCTTCTGGGCGACGATCACTTCAACCTCGTTGAGATCCTTCTGATAGTTGAGGTTGTCCTTCAGCAGCGCTTCCTTGGTCTGGTGGACGATGTTGGGAACGGCCTTGGCGTACATCGCGCCCGCGTTCTTCATCGTCAGGATTTCCTTGGCCGCCGCGATCGCTGCCGGCGTGGCCGGCTTCGGCGCCGGCGCCTGCTGCGCCCCGGCAGGGACGCCGCCCAGCGCCAGTCCGAGCGCAACGCCCGCGGCCGTCAGAATTCTTGCAAGGCTCTTCATTCCGATTCTCCTAGATTGCGGCCTCATGGCCGTTCAACAACGCGAATTCCCTGGGCCCCTGCCAGCATGGCCGTGCTGGCGAGACCGATGAACAGCCCGTGCTCGACGACGCCCGGGATGGAAGTCAGAAGACCGGCCAGGCGCGGCGCATCGGTTATTCGTCCCAGATGGGCATCGACGATCCAGTGGCCGCCATCGGTGACAAAAACGTGACCGTCCTTGCCCTTTCGGACCACCATTTGCCCGGAAACGCCGGCTTGCGCAAATGCCTTGCCGATCGCCCGCTGGGTTGCCGCGAGGCCGAACGGGATCACCTCCACCGGCAATGGAAAGCGGCCGAGCATATCGACCCATTTGGTGTCATCGGCGATCACGATCATGCGATCGGAGGCGCTGGCGACGATCTTTTCGCGCAGCAAGGCGCCGCCGCCGCCCTTGATGAGATTGAGCGCCGGGTCGATCTCGTCGGCGCCATCGACCGTCAGATCGAGCCGGTCGACCTCGTCCAGCGTGGTCAGCGGCACGCCGCACCGCACCGCGTCGGCGCGGGTGGCTTCCGATGTCGGCACGCCGACGACACTCAGACCGTCGCGAACCCGCATCCCCAGCAGTTCGACGAAATGCTTCGCGGTCGAACCGGTGCCGAGGCCGAGCTTCATGCCGTCGCGCACCTGTTCGAGCGCCCGCGCCGCCGCCTGCCGCTTCAGATCGTCCATATTCACTTGCAAATCATACCCCAGGAGTAGCCCGCCCAGATCCGGTCCACGACGTCCGGCGAGCCTGTCTAGCGTCGTTTTGCGGTCAGGAACAGCGCCAAGAACAACGCCAAGAGCAGCCCCATGCAGCGGCTTCCCGCCCCCCGCGCGGGCCCCCTTGCATGATTGTACGCAGACCGATAGCGCTTGCCCATGACCTCTGCCCGCATGGTGGTATTCGATCTCGACGGCACGCTCGTGGATACGGCGCCCGACCTGATCAACGCGCTCAATTTCGTTCTCGACCGCGAAGGCCTGCCCCCGGTTCCGCTGGCTTCGGCGCGCAACATGATCGGCGCCGGCGCCCGCAAGCTGATCGAGCGCGGCCTCGAATTGGAGGGCCGCTTCGCCAGTATCGAAGACATCAACCGGCTGACCGGCGACTTCATCGACTACTATGCGGCCCATATCGCCGACGTTTCGCGCCCGTTCGAGGGCCTGGAAGCAGCACTCGACGATCTGCAGGGGCTTGGCTACCGGTTTGCGGTCTGCACCAACAAACTGGAATGGTTGTCGAAGCTGTTGCTCGACCAGCTCGGTCTGAGTTCGCGGTTTTCGGCGATTTGCGGCGCCGACACATTCGGCGTTTCGAAGCCCGATCCGGCCATCCTGCAGCAGACGGTGGTCCGCGCCGGCGGCCAGCTGTCGCAGACGATCATGGTCGGCGATGCCGGCCCGGATATCGGCGTGGCCCGCCGCGCCGGCGTGCCCGTCATCGGGGTCGCGTTCGGCTATACCGAGGTTCCGATCGCCGATCTCAAACCAGACCTGTTGATCAATCACATGAAGCAGCTGCCGGCGGCCGTGCAGAGCCTCGCGCCGCGGCCGAAGAGAAGCATATAAGTCTCTGATATTGCTTCTATATAAACCATTTGATGCTGTTAACCATCAATTAACGATGAAGGCCCGCACGGTTGCGTGCCCGTTCTGACGCTCCTATGGTCGGAAACGGGGATTGCGGCAGTTTGGCCGCATAGATTGACGGATGAGTCATGCGTCGTGTCATCGTGATTGTCGCAGCAGGAGCTAGCCTGGCAGGCTGTTCCTCTTTCTCAATGGATTACTTCAAGTCGACTCCGCCGGCCGTGCAGCTTCAGCTCGACTCGGTCCCGCCGGGCGCCGATGCCCGGACGTCGATCGGGCCCGGCTGCAAGACGCCCTGCTCCGTCACGGTGCAAGCCCCCGAATCCGGCAGCTTCTCGGTCACCTACACCCTGAACAGGTTCCAGCCCGCGACCATCCCGGTGCAGGTTGTCCGCACCCCCGGCGATCTCATCACGTCCGCCACGATCACGCTCGATCCAAACCCGGCGGTCGCGCAGCTTCAGCCGCCTCCGCCGCCGCCCAAACCCGTCCGCCAGCCGATGCGGCCGAAAAGGCCGAAGGCGCCGAAGGGCACCGCGGCTGCCCCCGCAGCCGGATCGCCCTTCCCTGCACCCGCGCAGGCCCCGGCAACGCCGAGCCGCTGATCGCTTGCACTGCAACAGGCTGAAGTGCCGATTGTAGGCCGATTGCATCATGCATAGATTGTCATTACGGAGAGGCGCCATGCCCGCATGGCGGCTGCCGCAGTGACAAGGTGTATTGAATGAACGGTTCCTTGCTCAGTCCACCCGCATCGCTGTCGCGTCCGATGACCGATCCGTTCGGCCGGACCATCAGCTATTTGCGGGTGTCGGTCACCGACCGCTGCGACCTGCGCTGCTTTTATTGCATGTCGGAAGACATGACATTCCTGCCCAAGGCCGACCTCCTGACGCTGGAGGAACTCGACCGGCTGTGCTCGGCCTTCATCGCCAAGGGCGTGCGCAAGCTGAGGCTGACCGGCGGCGAGCCGCTGGTGCGGCGCAATGTGATGTCGCTGGTGCGCTCGCTGTCGCGCCATCTGAAAACCGGCGCGCTCAACGAGCTGACGCTGACCACCAACGGCTCGCAACTGGCGCGCTTCGCCGGCGAACTCGCCGACTGCGGGGTTCGCCGCATCAACGTGTCGATGGACACGCTGGATCCGGCGAAATTCCGCGCCATCACCCGCTGGGGCGATCTCGACAAGGTGCTGGGTGGAATCGAGGCCGCGCGCGCGGCGGGGCTCGCCGTCAAGATCAACGCGGTGGCGCTGAAGAACCTGAACGAAGACGAAATCCCCGCGCTGATGCAATGGGCGCACGCCGGGGGCATGGCGCTGACGCTGATCGAGGTGATGCCGATGGGCGACATCGGCGCAGGACGGATCGACCAGTACGTGCCGTTGTCGCTGGTGCGTGCGCGTCTTTCCAAGCAATTCACCCTGACCGACCTCGACGAGGATACCGGCGGCCCGGCGCGCTATGTGAGCGTCAGCGAAACCGGCGGCAAGCTCGGCTTCATCACGCCGATGACGCATAATTTCTGCGAATCCTGCAACCGTGTCCGGATCACCTGTACCGGCACGCTGCACACCTGCCTCGGCCACGAGGACGCCTCGGATCTGCGCAGGCCGCTGCGCGCCGCCGCCGACGACGAACTGCTCTCCGCGGCGATCGACCGCGCCATCGGCCTGAAGCCGAAGGGCCACGACTTCATCATCGATCGCCGGCACAATCGCCCGAGCGTCAGCCGCCATATGAGCGTCACCGGGGGCTGAGAATTCGCGCCGCCGGATCGGGCCCGATCGGGCAACCGTCTGATTCCGCGTCAATTTGTCGATTTTCCAATTGACGCCGCCACATCGCGCTGAAATGGTGCGCTGGCTTTTATGCCTGCATGGCTGGACAAGCCGCCGCGCCTGACGGGCGAGGTCAAGACGGCAAAGCGCAATTGGGGAGGATGATCGTTGCAATCGCTCTTGCAGATGAGCCATGGCTCCACGCGTTCCGCGCGTTGTAGCAAGGCGATGCTCGTTGAAATAATCGGCATGCTCTGACGGCGGCTGCGGGAGAGAACACGATGCGTCCATTTTTGGCGATCAGCGCCGCCATCGACAAGATCAACGAGAAGATCGGCTACGTCTGCAATCTCCTGGTGCTAGCCGCCTGCATCGTCAGCGCCGTCAACGCCATGGTCCGCTACGCCTTCGGCTACAGCTCGAACGGCTGGCTCGAGCTGCAATGGTACATGTTCGCCATTCTGGTGATGTTCGGCGCCTCCTACACTTTCAAGCGCAATGAACACGTCCGGGTCGAGATCTTCTATCTGTTCCTGACCGAACGCGGCCAGCTCTGGCTCGACCTGATCGGAACGCTGTTCTTCCTGATCCCGTCATGTCTGTTGCTCTGCTATTTGTCCTGGCCGTTTTTCTACCAGGCCTACGAAGTCAATGAATATTCGGGCAATGCCGGCGGCCTGATCCGCTGGCCGATCAAATTCGTCATCCCGGCCGGATTCGTCATGCTGGCGTTCCAGGGCGTATCCGAAGTCATCAAGCGCATCGCCGCACTTCAGGGCCAAGTCACGATCGATGCGAAATACGAGAGGCCCACGCAATGATTACGCTGGAAATGATGCCCCCGCTGATGTTCAGCGGGCTGGTATTTGCCATGCTGATCGGATTCCCGGTCGCCTTCACGCTCGCCGCGGTGGGACTGTCGTTCGGATTTCTCGCCATCCATCTCGGGTTCTTCGACCTCAACTTCCTGCAGGCGATCCCGGGCCGCATCTTCGGCAGCGTGCTCTCCAACGACCTGTTGCTGGCGATACCGTTCTTCACCTTCATGGGCGCGATCCTCGAGCGCTGCGGACTCGCGGAGGACATGCTGGACTCGATGGGCCAGCTGTTCGGGCCGATCCGCGGCGGCCTCGGCTACTCCGTCATCATCGTCGGCTTCATCCTCGGCGCCATCACCGGCACGGTGGCGGCGCAGGTCATCGCCATGGCGCTGATCTCGATGCCGGTGATGATGCGCTACGGCTACAACATTCGCTACATCACCGGCGTGCTGGCGGCCTCCGGCACCATCACCCAGCTGGTGCCGCCGTCGCTGGTGCTGATCGTGCTCGCGGACCAATTGGGCAAATCGGTCGGCGACATGTATCTCGGCGCCTGGGGACCGTCGGTGTTCCAGATCGCGCTGTTCGCCGGTTACACCTTCCTGCTCGGCATCTTCAAACCGGATCACGTCCCGCCGGTACCGATCGACGCGCGCACGCTGACCGGCTGGGCGCTGTGGAAGAAATGCCTGATGGGCATCATTCCCTCCGCAGTGCTGATCTTCGTCGTGCTCGGCACCATGATGCTCGGTCTGGCCACCCCGACCGAGGCCGGCGCGATGGGCGCGGTCGGCGCCATCGTGCTGGCCGCGATCCACAACAAGGACTTCAGCACCACCGGCCGCAAGCTCACGATCATCGGCGTCATTGCCTGCGGCATCGGCACCATGGTCGGAATCTTCGTGTCGGAAGGGCTGCTGTTCAAGCTCGCCTTTGCCGTCACCTACTTCGCCGTGGTCTGGATCTGCCTCGAGGCGGTGCGGATTCCGGAACTGCGTGGCCTGATCAAGCAGGGCTACGAGACCACGATGCGCATCACCACCATGGTGGTGTTCATCCTGATCGGCTCGACTTGCTTCTCGGTGGTGTTCCTCGGCGTCTCCGGCGGCGTATGGCTGGAGCACATGCTGACCTCATTGCCCGGCGGCGTCTGGGGCTTCCTGATCTTCATCAACCTGTTCATCTTCTTCCTGGCGTTCTTCCTGGATTTCTTCGAGATCGCCTTCATCATCCTGCCGATGATCGCGCCGATCGCGCAGAAGGTCCTGGCGCCGGTGGTCGGCCCCGACGCCGCGCTGATCTGGTTCGGCGTCATGCTGTGCGTGAACATGCAGACGTCGTTCATGCATCCGCCGTTCGGGTTCGCGCTGTTCTACCTGCGCGGCGTCGCGCCGAAGGAAGTCAAGAGCTCCGACATCTACTGGGGCGCCCTGCCCTGGGTCGGGTTGCAGGCGATCATGGTCGTGCTGGTGATCGCGTTCCCGATCACGGTCACCGGCCTGCTCGACAAGCCCTCGGACGTCGATCCGAACAAGGTCAGGATCGATATTCCGCAAATCGAGCTGCCGCCGCTCGATTTCAGCGAGCCGCCCAAATTCAAGTAACGGCGATCGTCATGAAAACGGCCCCGGAGCGGAAACTCCGGGGCCATTTCGCGCTCGGGGCGAGAGCGATCAACCGTGCGAATGGCGAACCATGAATGAATCGTAGCCGAGCTCGGCGACCTGGAACCACTGGTAGGTGTTGTTGCTGAAATCCGTCATGGATTCGTAGACCTTCCTGAAGCTGGCGTTCTTGCTCGCGATGTCGGCATGCAGCTCCTTTGCCGCCGTGTAGCAGGCCTCCATGATTTCCGGCGAGAACGCGTGCAGCTTGACGCCGTTGGCGAGCAGCCGCTTGAGCGCCGCCGGATTGACCAGGTCGTATTTGGCGATCATCCACTGGTTGGCGAACGCAGCCGCCTGCCCGAGGATGGCCTGGTAGTGTTTCGGCAGCGCATTCCATTTGTCGAGGTTGACGAAAGCCAGCAGGATCGAGCCGCCCTCCCACCAGCCGGGGTAGTAGTAGTGCGGCGCGATCTTGTAGAGGCCGAGCTTCTCGTCGTCGTAGGGACCAACCCACTCGGCGGCGTCGATGGTGCCCTTCTCCAGTGCGGGATAGATGTCGCCGGCGGCGATCTGCTGCGGGATGGTGCCGAATTTCTGCAACACGGCGCCGGGAAAGCCGCCGATGCGGAATTTCAGGCCATTGAGATCGGCCAGCGTGTTGATCTCCTTGCGGAACCAGCCGCCCATCTGGCAGCCAGTGTTGCCCGCGAGCATGGAGACGACATTGTATTTTTTGTAGAACTCGTTGAGCACTTCCTTGCCGCCGCCGAGGGTGTACCAGCCCTGGTTGATGCGCTGGCTCGGCCCGAAGGCGACCGAGGTGCCGAAGGCGAAGGTCGGGTCCTTGCCGAAATAATAATACGAGGCGGTGTGCCCCATCTCGACGGTGCCGTTCTGCACGGCGTCGATCACCTGCAGGCCCGGAACGATTTCGCCGGCGGCGAAGACCTGGATCTGGAATTTGTTGTCGGTCGCCTCGGCCACCGCCTTGGCCATGATCTCCGCACCGCCGTACAGCGTATCGAGCGATTTCGGCCAGCTGCAGGTCATGCGCCATTTGATTTCCGGCGCGGACTGCGCGATCGCGGGCGCTGCCATGGCGGCCCCCGCAACGCCCGCCCCGGTGACCTTGATGAAGTCACGACGTTTCATTGTATCCTCCCCTTGGTGATGTGATGTGTGAGCCTTCTTGTCGAGGCTTGCACCGAGGATGAAACATCCGGTTCGGGATTGCCATCGCGAACTGGACTGCCGCAACGCAAAAAGCCCGGCCTCCCCGAGGGCAGACCGGGCTCGTGTTCTGCGACTTGAGGAAATCAGCCGCGCGTGCGCGAGCGGATCATGAAGCTGTCGAAGGTGTATTCGGCAACCTGCCACCACAGATACTGGTCGGAGCGATAGGCCTGCATCGAGTCGATGGATTTCTTGAAGTCGGCGTTCTTGGCGGAAATTTCCGCCCACAACTCGTTGGTCGCCTTGAGGCAGGCTTCCAGCACTTCGTTGGTGAAGGGACGAAGCTGCGTGCCGCCGGCGACCAGACGCTTCAGCGCCGACGGGTTCTGCATGTCGTAACGCGCGGCCATCCAGGTGTTGGCCTGGGCGGCGGCGCTGGTGACGACGGCCTGGTAGTTCTTCGGCAGCGAATTCCACTTCTCGAGATTGCAGAACGCGTGCACGGTCGGGCCGCCTTCCCAGAAGCCGGGATAGTAGTAATATTTCGCGACCTTCTGGAAACCGAGCTTCTCGTCGTCATACGGCCCGACCCATTCGGCCGCGTCGATGGTCCCCTTCTCGAGCGCCGGGTAGATATCGCCGCCGGCGATCTGCTGCGGAATGACACCGACCTTCTGCAGCACCTGGCCCGCAATGCCGCCGATGCGGAACTTCAGCCCGGACAGATCGGCGACGGTCTTGATCTCCTTGCGGAACCAGCCGCCCATCTGGGTGCCGGTGTTGCCGCAGGGGAAAGCGATCACGCCGAATTTCTTGAAGAACTCGTTGCCGAGCTCCATGCCGCCGCCCTGGTACCACCAGGAATTCTGCATGCGCGCATTGAGGCCGAACGGCACCGACGCATAGATCGCGAAGGTCGGGTCCTTGCCGACGTAGTAATACGAGACGGTGTGGCTCATCTCGATGGTGCCGTTGGAGGTGGCGTCGAGCGCCTGCAGGCCCGGCACGATTTCACCGGCGGCGAAGACCTGGATCTGAAACTTGTTGTCGGTCATTTCGGCGACGTATTTGGCGAACTCCGTGGCGCCGCCGTAGATCGTGTCGAGCGACTTCGGGAAACTCGAGGTCATGCGCCACTTGATCTCGGGCGAGGACTGCGCGATCGCCGGCGAGGCCACCGCGGCAACCGCGGCACCGCTTGCCGAAACCTTCAAAAAATCACGACGCTTCATTTAAGGCATCTCCTTGTTGGGGGCGTTTCCCTGATTTCCTCGCGCAGTTCTTCCGGCGAGGCGTCAGCCGCGTCAACCGAGGTCGCTCCGGCGGGCGGTCTTTAACACGGAAGTTGGGCCCCGGAAAACGCGACGAAGGCATGACAGCGCGTTTTAAACGAAAGTCGCATACGGGACGGCGAAGGCCTGCTTTGCGCTAGGCGGCGGCGATGACGCCCTGGAGCTGATCGCGGACCTTGGCGCCGATCGCGCGGTAGATCGCCGCATGCGGCCCATCCGGCTCGCTTTCCACCACCGGCGTGCCCGAATCCGAGGTGACGCGAATCGACATGTGCAGCGGAATTTCGCCCAGAAACGGCACCCCCAGCCGCTCGGCCTCGTGCCGTGCGCCGCCGTGACCGAAGATGTCCGAGCGGGTGCCGCAATGCGGACACTGGAAATAGCTCATGTTCTCGACGATGCCGAGCACCGGCACGTTGACCTTCCTGAACATCGCCAGCCCCCGCCGCGCGTCGATCAGCGAGAGATCCTGCGGCGTCGAGATGATGACCGCGCCCTTGAGCGGCACGTTCTGCGCCAGCGTCAGCTGCGCGTCGCCGGTGCCGGGGGGCATGTCGACCACCAGAATATCGAGCGTGCCCCAGGCGACGTCGCGCAGCAT
>Ga0182014_10006533_pt1 | contig 12512 bp, 14 predicted proteins | sample 612S2DmetaG_FD_120489 | JGI IMG/M metagenome (GOLD analysis project Ga0182014, IMG submission 120489) | Permafrost microbial communities from Stordalen Mire, Sweden - 612S2D metaG | ecosystem: Environmental > Terrestrial > Soil > Wetlands > Permafrost | place: Sweden: Stordalen | collected... | reverse complement strand
CCGCCGTCGTCGCGCTTGTAGGCCTTGAGGCCTTCGAAAATCTCCTGCGCGTAATGCAGCACCGCGGTGGCCGGATCGAGCGGGAAATTGGCGCGGGATTCGACGCGCGCGCCATGCCAGCCCTTCCCCTGACTGTAGCGGACCATTGCCATGTGATCGGTGAAAATCCGGCCGAAGCCGGGGTCCACGAGCCTTGCGGCGCGCTCCTTCTCGGGAGTGGGATTGGCCGCGGGCAGGATCTCGAATGGCAAACTCACTGCCTTGCTTCCCGCTGCCGAAATCGGTGCGATTTCTGACGCCGGCCTGTCCTTCCGGGCCTGCTCTAACGAAACTGCCATGGGCTCTCTCCCGGATTGACGCGGATCGCGCGCCTCGCGCCGCGGCGCTGTTGGTTAGGTCTGGCCCCCGCCTGCGGCCGGCCCTGCGGCCGGTTTCCCCGCCCGCACGGTCCATAGGACATGCTTTTGCGGAAGGCGGAAGTCCAGTATGTTTGCCGAAATGTCGCTCGACAATCGCACGGTAGACAATTCGCGGCCGTTGCCGCCACCTCGGGCTTTAGCCGGCCGCTTGAAACATCACCGGGGACGAAACGATCTAATATTTCGTTCTGGCTGATTGTTTTGTAACATTGAACCCAAGATACGTCAATATGGCTGACATAAACATCCCAAATATTTCCCCCGACCCCGAATCGCGGGCGCCCGAAGGCAAGGCCCCTGCCCCCCGGGCCGGCGATCTGCGCTGGGACATCATCGAATTGTTATTTTTCGCCTACCGGGACTTCGTCGGCGACGCCGACCATGAGCTGGAGGTGTTCGGGTTCGGCCGGGCGCACCACCGGGTGCTGCATTTCGTCCACCGCTATCCCGGGCTGAAGGTCGCCGACCTCCTGAACGTGCTGCGCATCACCAAGCAGTCGCTGGGGCGGGTGCTCAAGCAATTGCTCGACGAAGGCTATATCGTGCAAAAGACCGGCAACAACGACCGAAGGCAGCGCCTGCTGTTCGTCACCGCCAAGGGCGAGGCGCTGGTGGCCAAGCTCGCCGGCCTGCAGACCGACCGCATCAACCGCGCGCTGGCCGACATCGGGTCCGACGGCGCCGACACGGTGCGCCAGTTCCTGCGCGCGATGATCGATCACGACGACCCTGACAAGGTGCTGCAGACCATCCTGAAGCCCGGCGCCGCAACCGCAAAGGACCACGCGTGATCCAGGCCGCCACCATCACGCGCCCGCCGCCGGAACCGGCCGACGACGCCCCGCATCTGCTGCTGGTCGATGACGACCGCCGCATCCGCGACCTGCTGTCGCGCTTTCTCTGCGGCGAGGGCTACCGCGTCACCACCGCGATGAGCGCCAAGGACGCCCGCGCCAAGCTCAACGGCCTGCATTTCGATATGTTGATCCTCGACGTGATGATGCCGGGCGAAACCGGCTTCGAGCTCGCCCGCTTCATCCGCACCACCTCGTCGGTGCCGATCATCATGCTGACGGCGCGCCACGAGGCCGAAGCCCGTATCGAGGGCCTGCAGATCGGCGCCGACGATTACGTGGCAAAGCCGTTCGAACCGCGCGAGCTGGTGCTGCGGATCGGCAACATCCTCAAGCGCAGCGCGCCGCCGCCGGTGGAAACGCTGGAGCAGGTCGCGTTCGGGCCCTACGTCTATCATCTGGAACGCGGCGAGCTGCGCCAGGGCGACGAGCCCGTCCATCTCACCGACCGCGAACGCGAGATGCTGCGCATCCTGGCGCTGGCGCCGGGCGAAACCGTGCCGCGCAGCGCGCTCACCGGCAACGGCACCGTCAACGAACGCGCGGTCGACGTGCAGATCAACCGTCTCAGGCGCAAGATCGAACGCGACCCCGCCAACCCGCTGTTCCTGCAGGCGGTGCGCGGCATCGGCTATCGCCTGGTCGCGTCGCCTTGAGCTATTTCAGATGAGCACGCTGGACACCGGCCTGACGCTGATCCGCACCGCCTCGCGGCGCGTCTCCGCGGCCAACAGCTGGATGGGCAACGCCTTCAAGGGCTGGATGCCGACCGGGCTCTATGCCCGCGCGCTGCTGATCATGATCGTGCCGATGGTGGTGCTGCAGTCGGTGGTGACCTTCGTGTTCATGGAGCGGCACTGGAACACGGTGACGCGGCATCTGTCGGCCGCCGTGGTGCAGGACGTCGCCAGCCTGATCGACGTCTACCAGAGTTATCCGCAGGACAAGGACCGCGCGCAAATACGGCGCATCGCGCAGCAGCGGCTGCAGCTGGTGGTCGATTTCCTGGCCGTCGGCGACATGCCGCCGCCCGGGCCCAAGCCGTTCTTCTCGCTGCTCGACCAGACCCTTTCCGTGGAGCTCGGCCGCAAGATCGGCAAGCCGTTCTGGATCGACACCGTCGGCCGCTCCAACCAGGTGGAGATCCGGATCCAGCTCGACGACGCCGTGATGCGCATCTTCGCGCTGCGCAGCGCCGCCTATGCCTCGAATTCGGAGATCTTCATCTTCTGGATGCTGGGCACCTCCTCGATCCTGCTGATCGTCTCGGTGTTGTTCCTGCGCAACCAGATCAAGCCGATCCTGCGGCTGGCGGACGCCGCCGAAAGCTTCGGCAAGGGCCGCGATGTGCCGAACTTCCGGCCCCGCGGCGCCCGCGAAGTGCGCCGCGCCGCCCACGCCTTCATGGAGATGAAATCGCGCATCGAGCGCTCGATCGAGCAGCGCACCGCGATGCTGGCCGGCGTCAGCCACGACCTGCGCACGATCCTGACCCGCTTCAAGCTGGAGCTGGCGCTGATCGGCGACAGCCCCGAGGTCGACGGCATGCGCAAGGACGTCGACGAGATGTCGGGCATGCTGGAGGATTATCTCGCCTTCGCCCGCGGCGACTCCGGCGAGCATGCGCAGCCGACCGACATGGCGCTGGCGCTGGAGGAATTGCGCAGCGACGCCGAGCGCAACGGCCACGCCGCCACCGTGGCGTTTCACGGACTGCCTGTCGTGACGGTGAAGCCGGCCTCCTTCAAGCGCTGTCTCGCCAACCTCGTCTCCAACGCGGCAAGGCACGCCAACGCGATCGCGATCACCGGCCATCGCGACCACCGCTATCTGACGGTGACGATCGACGACGACGGGCCGGGCATTCCGCAGAACATGCGCGAGGAAGTGTTCAAGCCGTTCCTGCGGCTGGATGACGCCCGCAACCAGGACGAGGGCGGCACCGGATTGGGGCTGGCCATCGCCCGCGACATCGCGCGCTCGCATGGCGGCGACATCACGCTCGGCGACAGCCCGATGGGCGGCCTCCGCGCCACGGTGCGGATCCCGGTGTGAGGGCTGTCGTCTCCCTCGCCTCGCCGACTGTTACCTCTCCCGCTTGCGGGGGAGGTCGCCGCGCGTAAGCGCGGCGGGTGGGGGAAATCTCTCCCCGGCTCCTCTGGCAGCGGTTGTGTGGCGGCACCCCCACCCCAGCCCTCCCCCGCAAGCGGGAGAGGGAGCGCAGCAACGCAAGCGGCTGGCCGCTACTTCGGCACCAGGCCCTTGAGCCTTTCGGCGTCCCTGATGTTGAGCTTGAATCCGCCGGGCATCACGATGTCGCCCGGCTTCTGGCCGGGCTTGCAGGCCCCCAGCCACTTCGCCTCGACCGTCATCGTGATGTCGTGGCTGGTGGTGCCTTTCCCGCCGTGCATGGCGGTCTTGACGGTGTAGGCGGAGTTGAAATCGCCCGATATCAGCGAATGCGAGGTCATCGACAGGCCGGCGACGCTGCAGACGGAATCGGTGACGTAGCCGGTTGCGGTCTGCCGGATGTCGTTGCTGGAGCAGGCTTCCTTCGACACCGGCGAAAGTGCTGCGCTCATCGCCTTGTCGGTGGTCTCGTCGGTGCAGTGCTGCATCGTCATGTCGGGCAGCGGCGAGCCGCTCCTGACCATCCTCATTTCCCACAACCCGGCCTTGCGCAGCGGAATTTCTACCGCGCGCGCCGCAGGCGCCGGCCACAGCACCAGCAGACCGGCAGCCAGGCACCAGAAGCGAAGCCCTCGCGTCATGCTCACCCGTTGGTCAGATCGGATGACGCGGTTCAGTAGCGGGTGACCAGCGGCCGGGCGTTGGCGCCGTACGGCACCCAGCGGCAGGCGAACGAGATGTAGCCGCCATATTGGCGATCCACGGCCAGGAATTTCACCACCTTGCCATACTGCGCGCAGTGGTCGACCGCGAGCTGGCGGACATCCATGTCGGCCGCCATCGGATAGGCGATGATGCCGCCGGTGTCGTTGCCCTTGAAGGCCGGCACATAGTCCGCCCGCGCCGGCGCACACACCAATATCCCGCAGACGGCAAACAGGCTCGCGGCCCCGATCATTCGCATCGCAGACTCCATTTCGCTCGAAGCTACCTTAGTGCGCATCCCCCGCCGTGGAAAGCGCAGCCGACGGCCGGCGGTGGAGTTATCGGCAGGTGTTGCCGCGTTGCACTTGACCTCGCGAGGGCTTCGCGGCACGGTCTGCGCCTCGGTTCTCCGGCGGAATCCCCATGCTCAACGTCCTCACATCCCTGAAAAAACCCTGCCTTGGCGCAGCGCTCGGCGTCCTCGGTCTGTTGACCCTCGGCCAGGCGGCGCAGGCGGCCAATCCGCTGGAGCTGAATTTCGGACTGTTCGGCCCGAAATATGACGGCCGGATCGCCGAGTGCGAAAAGGCGCTGGGGACCATCACCAACCAGTTCTGGGAGAAGGAAAGCACCTTCTGGAATTCCGCGCTGCGAATCACCGCCTATAGCCGGGTGCGCGAGACCGCTTTCCGGCCCTGGCAGTCGGACAATATTCCGCGGCGCTATTGCAGCGCCGAGGCCATGCTGAGCGATGGCAAACTGCGCACCGTGCATTACTCCATCATCGAGGATGGCGGATTCGCCGGCTACGGCCAGGGCGTCGAATGGTGCGTCACCGGGCTCGATCGCAACTGGGCCTATAATCCCCAATGCCGGGCCGCTCGGCCCTGATCTCCAGCCCTTTTCTCGTCGGCCCTTTTCTCGTCGCCTGCCCCCTCGCCTGATACCCAACCGGCGTGGGTGGCCTTTTTGTTCTTGAAATGTTCCGGTCGCCTGCTAGGCTCCCGCCGTTTTTTGGTATGGGGAGTGGTGCCATGTTGCAGGTTCGATCGGCCCGGATATCTGGTTTTCTGATCTCGCTGGGCCTCTTGGTTTTCGGCGCGCTGGTTTCGGGTGGGACGGCGTCGGCGCAGGACCGCCGGCAGAACGCCCCCGGCGAATTCGATTTCTACGTATTGTCGCTGTCGTGGTCGCCCTCCTTCTGCGAGGAGGCCTCCGAGCGCGGCAACGAGGGACGCTCCCAGGCCCAGTGCGGCGGACGGCCGTTTTCCTTCGTGGTCCACGGGCTGTGGCCGCAATACGAGCGCGGTTTTCCCGACTACTGCGTGCGGCCTTCGCCGCGGCTCGACCGCAACATCATGGTCTCGATGCTCGACCTGATGCCGGCGCCGGGGCTGATCTTCAACGAGTGGGACAAGCACGGCACCTGCTCGGGACTGGGCGCGCGGGCCTATTTCGAAACCATCCGCAAGGCGCGCGCCGCGGTGAAAATCCCCCCCGAATATCTCGAACTGTCCCAGCCGAAGACGGTGGCGCCCGCCGACATCGAGGAGGCCTTCATCAAGGTCAATCCGGGGCTGAGCGCCTCGGCGATCTCCGTGACCTGCAACCGGACCCGGCTCAGCGAGGTGCGAATCTGCCTGAGCAAGGACCTGCAGTTCCGCGCCTGCGAGGAGATCGACCGCCGCGCCTGCCGCCGCGACGAGGTGGTGATGCCGCCGATGCGGGGCGGGTGATTCAGGTCAACGTCATTCCGGGATGGTCCCAACGGGTCGGCGCTTTGCGCCGCCCGATGACAGGCTCCGGACCAGACCTCAGATGTGCAATTGCGCAATCTCGAGATTCCGGGTCCGATGCTGACGCATCGCCCCGGAATGACGATGGTTACTTTCGCCGCCTGATGTCGTAATCCCTCTGCCATGAACTACCGACACGCCTTCCATGCCGGCGGCTTTGCCGATGTCATCAAGCACATCGTGCTGGTGCGCATGCTGACCTATCTGCAGGAGAAGCCGGGGCCGTTTCGCGTCATCGACACCCATGCCGGCGCCGGGCTCTACGACCTGACCTCCGACGAGGCGCAGCGCGGCGGCGAGTGGCTGACCGGCATCGCGCGCATCATGCAGGCGCGCTTCTCGGAAACGACGGCACCGCTGTTGAAGCCCTATCTCGACATCGTCAGGGCCTTCAATCCCGAGCGCGACCTCAAGGCCTATCCCGGCTCGCCCCTGATCGCCCGCGCGCTGCTGCGGCCGCAGGACCGGCTGACCGCCTGCGAGGTCGAACCGAAAGCGCGCAAGCGCCTGATCGACGCGCTGCGCCGCGACACCCAGGCCCGCGTCGTCGACCTCGACGGCTGGTTGGCATTGCCGGCCTTCGTGCCGCCGAAGGAGCGCCGCGGCCTGGTCCTGATCGATCCGCCCTACGAGCGGAAGGACGAGTTCGAACGCCTGGCCGCCGGCTTCACCGAGGCCTTCGCCAAATGGCCGTCCGGCAGCTATCTGCTGTGGTATCCGGTGAAAAGCCGCCGCGCCACCGACGACCTCGCCCGCCACGTCGCGGCCAGCGTGGGCGCCGGCCCGTCGCCGGGCAAGGCGTTGCGCCTGGAGTTCAGCGCCGCGCCGCAGACCGCGGGCGCCCCCCTCACCTCGGCCGGCCTGTTGATGGTCAATCCGCCGTGGACGCTGATGGCGGAGCTGAAGGCGATCCTGCCCGAACTGGAAAAGCCGCTCGGCCAGGGCGGCGCCGGCCGGTTCAGGCTCGAGACGCCCAAACCGTGAGCGCCCGGCACGCAGGCGGCCAGTACCCGGCGGCGGCGTCGAAAAGTCCGATCTGGACCGTAGGCAATCTGCCGGGAACCGTATTATGCTCCGCCTCATTGGGATCGGCTTTACGTTCCGCTTCCGCGAATGGTAGCGGCGGAGTGACAGGGCCTCGAAATATATTTTGAAGACGGATCGGCCTTTGCACGCCTAATCCGCAACCGTGGCCAAGCTCTCCGACAGCGAATGTCCGGTCGTGCCGCTGCGCGGACGCGTGGCGGCGAGCAGGAGGGGGAGGAGTTTCCCGATGGCCATGACTGGTACGGTCAAGTTCTTCAATGGAGAACGTGGCTATGGCTTCATCAAGCCCGACGACGGCGGTCGCGATGTGTTCGTTCACATCACCGCGGTCGAGCGGGCGGGGTTGAAGGATCTGATCGAAGGACAGCGCATCACATTCGAGGTCGAGCCGGACAAGAAGGGCAAGGGCCCCAAGGCCGTCAATCTGGTGATTTCGTCCTAGCAAGCTGACTTCAGAAGCGGCCAAGCCCTGCGCCAAAAAAAATCCCGGCCGCAGAAAGCGGCCGGGAGGCTGCGACAGGATATTTTCTTGTCGTTATCAGAAGTGATAGTTCACGCCGGCCCGCACCGTTCCGAACGAATAGCCGTTCGGCGCCCCGGTGATGGTGAAGTTGCTGCTGGCGAGATCGACATAGAGATATTCGATCTTGGCGCTCCAGTTCTGGGTCAGGCCGACTTCGACGCCGACGCCCGCGGTCCAGCCGACATTGGTATGGGTCTCCGACAGACCGAAGGTCTCGCCGCGCAATTCGCCGAATGCCAGGCCCCCGGTGCCATAGAACAGGACATTGTTGAGGGCATAGCCGACGCGGCCGCGCACGGTGCCGAACCAGGGATTGGAGAACTTCCAGGGCGCGAAGGTGTCCTCGGCGCCGGTCGCCTGGACGTCGCCTTCGACGCCGAACACCCACGGGCCGTTCTGCCAGTTGTAGCCGGCCTGCACGCCGCCCTCGAAACCCGACGGCCTGGTCAGACTGTTGCCGACCGAGCCCCAGGCGTAACCGACGTTGCCGCCGAGATAGGGGCCGGCCCAGCTATAGGCATTGAGCGGCTGATTGACGGTGTATGGCGCGCGAGATCCGTAGGGAAGGTCGGCCGCCTGCGCCGACACCGTCCAAACCGCCGCGATCAAGGCCACCGCGCGCAAAACGATCCTGCTCATCGTACTCTCCCAACGCTATCGCCATGCCCGCCGGATCGCACCGAATGCACCTTCGCGAGGCGAGCCGGCATGGTTACGGAATTGCACTGTTTATCGATAAGATTTATCGAGAGTTTTAAGTTAAAGGGTTGTTAAGGCCTGTTACCGCCCGCTCAGCATTCTTAACAAAGCGTTACGAGCGAGGCGTCACAAACGAACCTTGGCGGGACGCGGCGATTCCCCCCGCCGCAGCGCTGGCGATGGGCGGTGCCGGCGCTTAAGTTTGGTCTCATGGATCACGATTCTACCGATAACCCGAAGCCTCCAGGCCCGCGGTCGCCGCAGCGCGGCTCCGAGCCGGTCGCCGCACCGCCGGAGGTGCCGCAGGCCGCGGCCGACGTCGATCCCGCGACGCTGGTTCCCGAGGAGGACGACGAGGCGCGGCTGCCGGAGGTTGCCGAGGAGACTGCCGAGAGCGTGGCGGAAGGCCCGCTCGCGGCCGGCCACGCCGCGATCGAAAACGCGGTGCGGCTCGCCCCGACGTCGCCCGGTGTCTATCGCATGCTGAATGCGGCCAGCGACGTGCTCTATGTCGGCAAGGCCAAGAACGTCCGCAAGCGACTGTCCTCCTATGCGCGCGTCAACGCGCCGCAGCCGGCCCGCATCCTGCGCATGATCGCGGCCACCGTCACGATCGAGATCATCTCCACCTCGACCGAAACCGAGGCGCTGCTGCTCGAGGCCAACCTGATCAAGCAGTTGCGGCCGCGCTTCAACGTGCAACTGCGCGACGACAAGTCGTTTCCCTATATCCTGATCACCGGCGATCACTGGGCGCCGCAGATCCTCAAGCATCGCGGCGCGCAGTCCCGCCCCGGGCAGTATTTCGGACCGTTCGCCTCGGCGGGCGCGGTCAACCGCACCATCACGGCGCTGCAACGCGCCTTTCTGGTGCGCTCCTGCACCGACGCGTTTTTCGAAAGCCGCACCCGGCCCTGCCTGCTCTATCAGATCCGCCGCTGTTCCGGCCCCTGCACCGGCGAGATCGACTTTCCCGGCTATACGGAACTGGTGCGCGAGGCCAAGGATTTCCTGTCCGGCCGCAGCCGGGTGGTGAAGCAGGAACTGGCGACCGAGATGGAAAAGGCCTCCGGCGAACTCGAATTCGAGACCGCCGCCCTCTATCGCGACCGCCTCGCCGCACTGTCGGCGATCCAGTCGCAGCAGGGCATCAATCCGCGCACCGTGGAGGAAGCCGACGTGTTCGCCATCCACCAGGAGGGCGGCTATTCCTGCGTCGAGGTGTTCTTTTTCCGCACCGGACAGAACTGGGGCAACCGCGCCTATTTTCCGCGCGCGGAAAAATCCTTCACCCCGGAGGAAGTGCTGGGGGCGTTCCTGGCCCAGTTCTACGACGACAAGCCGCCGCCGAAACTCATCCTGCTGTCGCACGCCATCGAGGAGAGCGAGCTGCTGGCGGATGCGCTCACCATCAAGGCCGGCTTCAAGGTCGAGGTCGCAACCCCCCGGCGCGGCGAGAAGAAGGAGCTGATCGCGCACGCGGCGACCAATGCGCGCGAGGCGCTGGGACGCAAGCTCGCCGATACCGCGACCCAGGGCAGGCTGCTGCAGGGGCTGGTCACCACGCTCGGGCTGCCGCACCCGCCGCAGCGGATCGAGGTCTACGACAACAGCCACATCCAGGGCAGCAATGCGGTCGGCGCCATGATCGTGGCGGGACCGGACGGTTTCATCAAGAACCAGTACCGCAAGTTCAATATCAAATCCGAGGGCCTGACGCCGGGCGACGACTACGCGATGATGCGCGAGGTGCTGCAGCGGCGCTTCAAGCGGCTGATGACGCAGGCGGCCGAAGGCGACGCCGCCAAGCCTGCGGACGACGAGTCGTTCCCGCAATGGCCCGACCTCGTCATCATCGACGGCGGCCGCGGCCAACTGAATGCGGCCCGGGACATCTTCGAGGGCCTGGGGCTGACGCAGGTCACGCTGCTGGCGGTGGCCAAGGGGCCGGACCGCGACGCCGGCCGCGAAACCCTGTTCATGCCGGGCAAGGACGCCATCAAGCTCGAACCGCGCGATCCCGTGCTGTATTTCATCCAGCGGCTACGCGACGAGGCGCACCGTTTCGTGATCGGCTCGCACCGCAAGCTGCGCAAGAAGGACATCCGCGAAGCCGGCCTGCAGGAGATCCCCGGCATCGGCCCGTCACGCAAACGTGCCTTGCTGCATCATTTCGGAACCCTGAAGGAGATCGAGCGGGCGTCGATCGCCGACCTCGGCAAGGTTCCGGGCGTCAGCGCCGAAAGCGCGCGCAAGATCTTCGAATTTTTCCACGCCCAGCCGGGCTAGCACGTTCTGCGCCCCGGGGGTGGAGACCGGCCGGAGGCCAGGAAAACGCGTCAAATCGGCGATCTGGAGCCCCGTTTCGATTCCATCGAAACGGAAAAGGTTCTAGACCGGTCCAAGTGGGGGGTGGAGCCATATGGGCGTCGTCTCCAACCGATCATCTACGCCCCACGGTTGACCTCGATGCTTTGGCGGTATTGGTAAGACGAATGAACATCGCAACGACAAAGGGTGCCGCGAGAAGCTCGCTATCCCTTCCGAATATCCTGACCTATGCGCGAATCGCCGCCATCCCGGTGGTAGTCGGCTGTATCTACGCGCAGGCCATCATGGACGGGCCGCTGTGGCTGCGCTGGGTGGCGCTGGCCGTGTTCATCGCCGCCGCAGTTACCGATTTTCTCGATGGCTACTATGCGCGAATATGGGACCAGCATTCGGCGTTCGGCCGGATGCTCGATCCGATCGCCGACAAGCTGCTGGTCGCCTCCTGCCTGCTGATGCTGGCCGCGGACGGCATCATCCACGGCTGGACGCTGTGGGCCGCCATCGTGATCCTGTGCCGCGAGATCCTGGTGTCGGGCTTGCGGGAATACCTCGCGGCCCTGCGCGTCAGCGTGCCCGTGACCAAGCTCGCCAAATGGAAGACGACTGTGCAGCTGGTGGCGATCGGATTTCTGCTCGCCGGCGAGGCCGGCGATCAGGTGATCCCGTTTACCACCCAGTTGGGCCTGCTGCTGTTGTGGATCTCGGCGATCGTCACGATCTACACCGGCTGGGACTATTTCCGTGCCGGCATTCATCACCTCATCGAAGAGGATGGGGCATGAAGGTCAAGTATTTCGCCTGGGTGCGCGAACGGATCGGCAAATCGGAGGAAACGATCGAACCGCCGGCGAATGTGCGCACCATCGACGACCTGATCGGCTGGCTGGCGCAACGCGGCGAAAGCTATGCCTACGCCTTCGAGACGCCGCGGGTGATCCGCGCCGCGATCGACCACGCCCATGTCAAGCCGGACACGATGATCGCCGGCGCCCGCGAGATCGCCTTCTTCCCGCCGATGACCGGCGGCTGAACCTGTTGGATGATTGCGTTGACCGCATGACCGCTATCGTGACCGTCCGCATCCAGGAAGCCGATTTCGATACCGCGCGGGAGATCGCCGCGCTGTCGAAAGGGCGCAGCGATATCGGCGCCGTCGTCAGCTTCAGCGGCATCTGCCGGGGCAGCGAAGGCAGCGGCAGCATCGCGGCGCTGACGCTCGAACATTATCCCGAAATGGCGGAAGCCGAGATCATGCGGCACGCCGAAACCGCGATGTCGCGCTGGCCGCTGCTGGGGCTGACCGTGATTCACCGCGTCGGCCGCATCCATCCCGGCGAGAACATCGTGCTGGTGGTGACCGCCTCGCAGCACCGCCAGGCGGCGTTTCAGGCGGCGGAGTTCCTGATGGACTATCTGAAGACCAGCGCACCGTTCTGGAAGCGCGAGGAAGGCACGGCCGGAGCGGCCTGGGTCGAAGCCCGCAGCCATGATGACGCGGCCGCCGCGCGCTGGACCAAATCCTGATGGCCAAGCGCGCCACACCGCCAGCCAGGCGCCGCAGCGCCCCGAATTTTCCGAAAGTCGCAGCCGGCGAACTGCTGACGCTGCTCGATTTCGTCCGCTACGCGGTGAGCCGCTTCGTCGAGGCCGAGCTGGTATTCGCCCATGGCACGCCCGATCCCGTGGCCGAAGCGGCCTTCCTGGTCTGCGAAACCCTGCATCTGCATCCCGACCAGTTCGAGACCTTTGCCACCGCGCGGGTCACCGCGCGCGAGGCCAAGGCGCTTGTCGACGTGATCGGGCGCCGCGTCACCACGCGAAAGCCCGCCGCCTATCTGGTCAACAAGATCTACATGCGCGGCCTGTCCTTCTATGTCGACGAGCGCGTGATCGTGCCGCGCTCCTACATCGGCGAGTTGCTGGAGCAGCATTTCGGCGGCGAGCGCGATGACGAGGGCGGTTCGCTGATCGAGGATCCCTTCGCGGTGGAAAGCGTGCTCGACCTCTG
>Ga0182014_10006532_pt1 | contig 12513 bp, 11 predicted proteins | sample 612S2DmetaG_FD_120489 | JGI IMG/M metagenome (GOLD analysis project Ga0182014, IMG submission 120489) | Permafrost microbial communities from Stordalen Mire, Sweden - 612S2D metaG | ecosystem: Environmental > Terrestrial > Soil > Wetlands > Permafrost | place: Sweden: Stordalen | collected... | reverse complement strand
GGATTCTTTCAGGCACTCACGAGATCGGAAGCCCTGAGCGCAGAGCCGGTGAAGGAAGCGGCGGCGAAATTGTAATCGGCCAGGGAACTTGGATCGGGGCAAGCACCACGATCCTTGCCGGCGCGCGCATCGGCTCGGGATCGATTATCGCCGCTGGATCGGTCGTCATCGCCGGAGAGTATCCGCCGAATACCTTGTTGGCCGGAATTCCGGCTGCCGTAAAGCGCACGTTGCCCAATAACTAAAGAGGGGCGAGCGCGCCTTCGTAAGTTGTTCGCAGAGATTCTTCAAGCGTCGGTCACCGCCATCCAGCAGAGTCCAACCAGCATGAACCTTACCTTCTGGACGTCCATTTTGAGCCCACACTTGGCTCCAGTTATTCGCGAGCTTTCCCGGTCGAATGCCGTCACCGTGGTGACGACAGAAGGCCTGCAAAGCGACCTCGTGACGCTCGGCTGGAAAGAGAGCCCGATTGAAGGGATCGAATGGATTCGAGCATCGAACGCTTCTGACATCCGCGCCGTGCTTTCGCGTCATGATTCTTCAACAGGTGTTCACCTCATCGGGGGCCTTCGCGGATATAACCTCGCGACGACGATACAGCGCGAGGTTGCGAGGCGGGGATCGCGGATTGGCATTGTTTCAGAGCGGCCCGACACACGCGGCGCACAGGACTATGTGCGCAGGGCGATCTATTTCCTTCAGTTTTTGAGATTGCGGAACCACGTGGACTTTTTCCTTGCGATGGGTATGTTGGGCCAGGAGTACTTCATTGCTCGCGGCTGGCCAGCTTCGAAGGTGTTTCCGTATGCGTATGTGACAGAGGACCTAATGGAATGCTTGCCAGAAAATGGAGTGACAGAACCTGATTTCCATGTCATCTTCGTGGGCCGGTTCACACGTCGCAAGGGCGGCGATATCCTATTGCGTGCTTTGGCCAAACTAAAGAGCCATAGCTGGCGATGTTCCTTTATCGGCGCCGGAGACCGGCTCGAATCCTGGCAGGAGCTTGCGAGGGATACGGGTATTGCCCGGCAAGTGGAGTTTGTGCCTCCAGTGAATATGGGCGAGATTCCGAAGCTTATGTCGAATGCAGACTTACTTGTATTGCCCAGTCGATTCGACGGTTGGGGAGCTGTTGTTAACGAAGCAATCATTGCCGGGGTTCCGGCCATCTGCAGTAGTGCATGCGGTGCTCGCGACTTGATTAGCGAATCAAGAGGAGAGGTTTTTGAGACGGAGAACGTCGAGGGCCTCGCTGCGGCGCTGCGGCGGAGATTCGAACAAGGTCCTGTTTCTGCCGACGAGCGGATGAAACTGAGACGCTGGAGCGAATGCATCTCAGGGCAAGCCATGGCGCAGTACCTGACAGACATCTTGGCCCACATTTATCACGGCGGACCACGGCCTGATGCGCCGTGGCTAACCCAGGCAGTAACGGGGGGAGACACTGTCGCGGCCGGTCAGGCCAGACTCCGGAGTTCCTGAAGAATCACGCACGATCCTGATGTCCGTTGAGCTTAAAACCGTGGCAGACGCAATTACTGCAAGTCAATTCGAGGCGGCCTCGCGGGCAAGTGCCGCCGGAGGCGAGCATCAAGTGAATGAGCCGCGGAAGACAATTTTGGTCATGCAGGTGGGCGTGAACCTATGGCCGGAGTGCGGCGGCGTTTATAAGTGCGTGTGCGATTTTAAGGATGCATGCGATGCTCTCGGCCACCGAAGCGAGATTCACAGCTTTGACCAAGTGAGCGGAACGAAGAACGATTCCATTACCCACCACTCGGTTATTGGCTGGCCCGTGAGTAGCTATATCGATGTTTCTCCAGCGGCGCTAGGGAGGGAGTTAAAGGAGCGCGTTCTACGCGCCGATTGCGTAATCATTCACGGAGTTCAGTCCCTTTCTGCCACGCTTGTTGCACGGTTCGCCCTGAAGCGCCATGTCCCACTGGTCGTAGTGGCGCATGGCGGCTTGGATCCGTGGCTTTTCACATACAGGTCTTGGAGAAAACGGATCTGGCTTTGGTTTTTCCGAAAAGAGTTAGTGACTGCACCAGATGTCCTGATCTTTTCGACTGAACAGGAGCGTGAAAAAGCAAAGCAGTTCGTCAGCAGGTCTAGTCCGGTCGTCATCCACTGGCCTGTCGTGACACCTGAAGTGGATAGAAAGTTGGATGCGACATCCAGGGTTCGACAAAGGCTTAAATTGCCAACAGATGCAAAGATACTTCTTTTCTGCGGGCGAATTCACCCGTTAAAGCGGGTCTTGGAGACAGTAAAGGCCTTTGGGGCTGCACAAGCATGTAGCTGGTTCCTTCTACTGGTAGGTCCTTTCTGCAAGGAGATAAACCAGGAAAGGCTGACCGCCGCATGCGCGGCTTCAGGCGGACATGCGGTAATCGCAGGCCCATTGTTTGGCGAGGATCTGGCTGATTGTTATCGTGGGGCCTCAGCATTTGTAAGCTTTTCCCTTCGGGAGAATTTTGGCTACACGGTAGCCGAAGCCTCATCCTTCGGAATTCCCGTGCTTATTAGCCGAGGCATCGCTTTGCATTCGGACGTGGTTCGGCGGGGCGCAGGCCGAGTGTGCGCAGACGAATCGGAGGAAGGAATGAGACGCGCGATCGCAGAGTTTTGCGGATTACCCGATGCCGAGCTTGAGGCGATGGGAAAATGCGGACGGAGGTGGGTTGAAGAAGAACTTAGCCCAGTGCAATTCGCCAAGTCGATTGATTCAGTTTTTCAACGCATCGTGCATCGCAAAGAACTGGCTAGACGCGATAGCTACCAGGGGCAATCAACGGTGAACGCTGTTTGAATCGATGGCAGGAACGATGCGCATAGCCTTTCTATGTCCGGTGTTCCCGCCCGAGCCAGCGCCTGCGGGCGTAATGGCGAGACAGCTTGCAGCAAAATTGGCTGAATGTGGGCATGAGGTTGTGGTCCTCACGCAGTTCCCCAACCGGCCCTACGGCCGGCTGTTTCCCGGTTACAAGCGCCGTTTGCGGTCCGTTGAGAAGGTCGAAGGATTCCGAGTGGTGCGTTGTCCAAACTGGCTTCTGGGTCCCAAACGCCGCGCTCTGAGCCGGTTGCTCGAGAATCTGACCTTCGGCATCACATCGTGCCTAAACCTGGCGAGGGAGGCTAAGCCGGATGTAGTGCTAATGGAGACATGGCCACTGATTGCCATGGAGATGATGCTTCGGTTCTGCAGCCTGCGCAAAGTGCCCGTGATTGCATACGTCCAAGATTGCTACCCAGAGGCGCTCGAATACACCGGCTTGATTCCCGTCAATGGATGGCTAGCGAGAACAATTCGGCGTTGGGATGGCAGTATATGCAGACGGAGCGCAAGAGTGATTGCTATCTCTGAGGGAATGAAATCACTGTTGTGTGCCAGCCGACAGCTGGACAGGACGCGGGTGGCAGTGATTCCGGACTGGAATGATTGCGAGGGCTTTGGTGCTCGCGATCGGAATCTAGCGTGGCGAGCCGAAAATGGAATCCCACCGGATGCATTTCTGGCCTTATTTGCTGGCACGCTCGGGCACGTCAGCGGAGCTGGTGTGCTGGTGGAAGCTGCGCATAGGCTGTCCGCACGGAGCGATATGCTCCTAGCCTGTGCTGGCGAAGGAGTCCTCAAAGCTGAGATGGAACAGGCGGCAAAAAGTGTGGGTTTAAGAAATCTCCTCTTTCTTCCCGTGCAGCCATTTGAGAAAGTTCCGGCCATGCATGCAGCTGCCGATGCCTTTTTATTGACAACGCAGGCTGGTTATCCGGACTCGAGTGTGCCCTCCAAGCTGATATCGTATTTTGCAGCGGGCCGACCGGTGGTGTGCGCTGCCAAAGAGAACTCTACTGTTGCGCAACTCGTGCGTTCGTCAGAAGCCGGCCTTGTCACGGCCGCAGGCTGTGCACATCAGTTGGCTGAAGCTATAACGTATCTGGCAGAGAACCCGCAAGACGCCAGGCGAATGGGCGCCAACGCACGTCGACGCTTTGAAGAGAGCTTTACGCTTGCCATCGCATTCCAGAAGTTCGCAGAAGTTCTCCGGGCGCTTCGCAGATGAATCTCAGTTGAGACAATTGGTGTGCATACGGTCTTGGGATGATTGCCGACAACCTCATCAACATTGGCAATGCCATGGTTGGTCGTGCATGCCTGAAGCCCGGCGGCGGGTCGGTTCCGCTCCGCCGGGAGCAGAAATCCATCAAGCAAATGAGGGCGCGGATCCTTCCAGAAGGATTCAGGCACGTCAGAAAGCGTGATTTTGAGACGGAAAGTAGCTAAGCCAAGCCAGAAGCAGCCCGAGCGTGGTGTCACAACGGCAGCACCACTTTGCCAACCTAATGGCTCACGTTTTGAAGCAAGCGGCGACTTGATTCGCGCGGCGGCGGCAACTTGATTCACTGAAGACAGCCACTATTCAGAAATAGGGAGCAACGAATGATCTCAGAAGAAGATGCCTTGCAATTGATAGTTGATTCAATCGCCAGTCTACAACGGGCGGGCCTGATCGAAGCAAACCTGATGATCACCTGTGATACCGTGCTATTGGGATCTGGATCGAGACTCGATTCGATAGCCTTCGTGACCTTCGTTACGGACCTCGAAGAGCGGCTGAATCGAATGACAGGCCAGGAACTCTACCTCGTATTAACCGACATCCACGAGTTTAACGCTGAAACCGCTTACTTATCCGCGACAATGTTAGCGCGCTTCATTGCACATCTGACGCAGTCGCGGACCGCATCCTCATGACCGAACCACCAGTCATCGCCATCACCGGCACCAGTCGAGGGATTGGATTGGGCATGGCGCGACACTTTGTTGGTCTGGAGTATCGGGTCGCTGGTTGCAGTCGGGGGCCAACCATTTTTACTGCCGCACACTATCTGCATTCAGAAGTTGATGTTACGGATGAAAAGCAAGTCAGGGGCTGGATCCGGACTATTAAGAATCACTATGACCATATCGATATTTTTGTGTGCAATTCTGCCATCGTTCCAGCAGCGTCACTATTAACCGCTACCTCCTTTGACATTGCTGACAGCACGTTCAGAACAAATGTCATGGGCGCGTATTTAACATGTCGAGAAGCGGCCAAAGTCATGATGCTGCAGCGCTCTGGACGAATCATTACTCTGTCGAGCATGGCGGTCGGTCTGCATGAACTGGGCACATCGGTTTATGCTGCCTCGAAGAGTGCCGTGGTTGAAATGACCAAGATACTAGCGAAAGAGTTGGCGCCACTGGGTATTACGTGCAATGTGATCGCGCCCTCCGTTTTCAAGACCTCTGCGGTAGAGAATCTTGGCGAAGCTGTGGTTAAACACGCGCTAGAAAGCTTAACCATCAAGCGGGAGGTAACCATCGAAGAAATCTGTAATGTGGTTAACTTCTTTGCGGCTCCCGAGAGTAGTAGCATCACGGGGCAGGTCTTATACATGGGGCTGGTCAATTGATGCGTGAGATGACGTCCTTCTTGATCGACACTACGATAGGCGACTACCAAGTGACGACGCTCATTACGGGTGGAAAGTGGAAAGAGAACTGCTACTTGCTGCACCACGTTACTACAGGGGAGTCGGTCCTCATCGACCCGGGCGAGGATGATCAACAGATCAGCGCAGTCGTGCAGAAGTGGGGTGGTGCGCTTCGATACATCTTGCTGACACACGGCCATCACGATCATGTTGGAGCGGTTGCCCCACTAGCGCGGAAGTTTGGTGTGGCAGCCCGAGTGCATCGGGATGATGTCCGACTATTGCACCATGCGCCAATGTATGCCAAGGTGTTTGCGAACCGGAAGATCGAGATGCCGATACCTTACCTGGTACTGGATGACCAGCCTGATATGCAACTGGGCGGACGGAAGGTCGAAGTGATCCCAACGCCTGGACATACTTCAGGTAGTGTCTGTTACGTTACGTGCGGAATGGTCTTTACGGGAGACACGATATTGTTTCAACATGTTGGGCGGAATGATTTGCCGGGTGCGGACCCCCAGCAGCTCAAGACGTCAATAGATCACCTCATGCAGCGGCTGCCTGCGGAGACCATCATCTTGCCAGGACACGGGCGGCCATGGAGCATGGGTGAGGCACAGAAGTGGTGGAGAACAGCTTCTTTGTCATTACCTCAGTACTTTGAACCCAAGGCTCAACGAACGATTCTGGACGTAGAAGCAACATGAACGATGCGGGGTCACACATTCGCCTTGCACGCATCGTAGCTATCGACTATGCATTGCCACAGCGCCGTGTCACTAATGAGATGTTAACCGAATGGCATCCGACTTGGCAGATGGATCAGGTGGAGCTGCGAACCGGGGTCAAGGAGCGCGCTTGGTGTAATGACGGTGAAACAGCGCTGGACCTGGCCGAAATCGCTTGCCGCAAGGTACTAGCGCGCGCAAACTGGGATCTCAACACGGTTGACGCGGTGCTGTTTTGTACCCAATCGCCCGATCACGTCATGCCGCCGAATGCATGTCTTCTTCAGGATCAGCTCGGTTTAGCGAAGTCCGTCGCCGCTTTCGACTTTTCCCTTGCATGTTCGGGCTTCATCTATGGGTTGTACCTAGCAAAGGCCTTAGTTGAGTCAGGTGCAGCACATCGAGTACTGCTAGTCACGGCTGAGACCTATTCCAAATGGATGCACCCCGATGATCGAGGGCCAGTGACTTTGTTTGGAGATGGTGCGGCGGCAACCCTGATTAGCGCTGGGCCAGTCGGTATTGAAGCGGTGGCAGTTGGTTCCGATGGTCATGGTGCATCCACTTTCATAATACCGGCTGGCGGTGCACGTTGGCCTGCGTCAAATAGGACCAAGCAGCAGTTCACTGACCAGAGTGGTAATGTGCGGACGCCGGAGCACATCTACATGAATGGCGGATCCGTACTTGACTTTGTTAAGAAGGAAATACCCAACTTCGTGCACCGGCTGCTCGAACAGGTCAAATTGACGCTGGATGACGTCGATCTAGTCATTTTCCATCAGGCGAGCCAAGTTACGCTGGACCATCTGAATCGCGCCTTACATATCCCACGAGAAAAGCAGTTCAGCAACATCACCAAAATAGGGAATACGGTATCTGCCTCGATTCCCATAGCGATTCGTGACGCTGAATTGCAAGGGGTGCTTAAGTCCAACATGCGATTAGTGCTTGTCGGCTTTGGTGTTGGATTGTCGTGGGGAGGTTGCGTGCTCATATGGTGAATCTCAAAGGAGAGCCCATGGAAGCAATCGACACTGTACTGGGTCGTATTGGCAAGAACCAGTCTGCCGCGGCCTTGTTTTGGCACGACATCGAATACAGCTATGCCGACTTTTGCGCAATGATTGATGCTTGGACTGATCGGCTGCCATCACTCGATATTGGCATTGGCACGGTCTGTGGCGTGCTGGGAGAATATTCACCGCAGGTCTGCTCCCTATTCTTCGCCTTGCTGCGTGCCCGATCGATTCTAGTGCCGTTTAGTTACGCTGCTGAACAAGAAATGCCGGCCTTGTTGTCTTTGGCTGGTGTCCAAAAGCTGTTTCGCTTCCGCCCCGATGACAGCTGGACGCTGGAAACATCCGTTGCCGTCATGCAGAATGACTTGATTACCTCTTTCCTGCAAAGGCGCTCGCCGGGGCTTGTCGTTTTCACCTCCGGTTCCACCGGCAAACCCAAAGGCATACTTCACGACTGTGAGATGGTCATGCGTAAGTTTGTAGTTGCGCGCGAGCCGTGGCGCACAGTCCTCTTCTTGATGATCGATCATTTTGGCGGTTTTAACACCCTGCTCTCGATCTTTGCTAACCACGGAGTTGCGATTTGTCTGCCGCAGCGCACAACTGACGTTGTTTGCAATGTGATCGAGCGGACGCAAGCGACACTCCTGCCCACCACGCCAACATTTCTTAACCTGCTGATCGCTTCAGGCGCCTACAGGAGCTGTGATCTATCTTCCATTCGGCTTATTACCTACGGCACTGAGCCTATGGCGGAAGCCACTCTGGCTAGAGTACGATCGATCTTTCCGAATGCGCGAATCAAGCAGACCTACGGGTTGTCAGAGCTTGGCGTTCTACGATCAAAGTCAGAAGACGATGAATCTGTCTGGGTAAAGGTCGGCGGAGCCGGCTTCGAAATCAAAGTGGTTGATGATCTACTGTGGGTACGTTCAGAATCCAATATGATCGGCTACTTGAATGCACCGAGCCCTTTTGATGCTGAAGGCTGGATGTGCACAGGTGATCAAGTGGAAGTGAAAGGGGAATATATTCGGTTCCGGGGCCGCAAGTCGGAAAATATTAATGTTGGTGGCCAGAAGGTATTCCCCATTGAAGTGGAAACTGTACTGTTGCAAGATTCGAATGTTCGTGAAGCGACCGTTTACGGAGTTAGGCATCCCCTTATGGGGCAGGTAGTGCATACCCGTGTCTCCTTGTACCATTCTGAAGAATCGGAGGCATTGACTGAGCGCTTGCGCAAGTTGTGCCTAGCACAACTTGCCAGGTACAAGACGCCTATGCGCTTCGTGATTGTTGAAGAGGATGCCCTGCACAGCGCCCGTTTCAAAAAGGTTCGTCGAGGGTTTGACGAGGCCATTAATTAGGCTATGGACATTAGGCTAGCAAAGCCAAACGACGCAGTTGGGTTAGCACTGATCCATGAAGTGCGGTCGGCTAAACAACCGGGCGGGTTCATGTATCAGTTGGGCCGGTCATTTTTGGCGGAGTACTATCGAACGTTACTGCACGATGGTAGCAGCGTCGTGGTTTGCGCGGTTGATGATCGGGATAACATCATTGGATTTGTTGCTGGCGCGTTGGACGCTGGAGCGCGGATGCGAGCACTCAAACGCAATCGCCTTCGGCTATTCGCGGCTTTACTTCCCGAGTTGTTGCACCATCCTCGACTTGTCCAAGCTGTCTATTCTCGGCAACAATCCGCTTCACCGGATGAGGCTGAGAGCGGCTACGTCGTTCAGTCGGGAGCACACGAAGAGTTTTGGGGGTGGCTTCCCGGCAATACGAGCGGTGCCATCGAGCTCCACCTGAAGTGGTTGTCTGTTATGCGAATTCTAGGTGCACAGACGGTGCGTGGTGAAGTTGATCGCGTGAATGATGTTGTATTGCGAGCGCATCGGATGTTGGGTGCACGTGTGGTAAAGGAATTTGTGACCCCTGATGGGCGGCAGCGGCTGATCATCGAGTACAAACTCGCGTAGTAGACCAATGTGCATGCTCCGGGTGCTCATCAAACATTCTGAGATGAGACGTAAATTCTACCTGACATTTCAAAGTCACCGGTTCGCGGCGATTGTCGACTCAGATTCAACATTTGTCGACTGATCTTTGGGCGCGGTCCTAGCGGAAACGGATGGTTTGAATCATGAATGAAGAACACCTGCATTTCCTCCCATTTGCCCTGCCTGAGATCGGTGAAGAAGAGGTATCCGAGGTATCGGATACGCTTCGGTCCGGCTGGTTGACCACGGGCCCGAAGACGAAGCGGTTCGAAGAGGAGTTTGCAGAATACATCGGTGGCGACGTCGAGGCATTGGCTGTCAATCCCGCTACAGCCGGATTGCACCTGGCAGCCGAGGCTTGCGGCATTGGACCTGGCCATGAAGTCATTACGACGCCCTATACGTTTACTGCCACAGCGGAGATCGTCCGTTATTTGGGCGCAAACCCCGTTTTTGTTGATGTTCAGGAGGATTCACTGAACATCGATCCCACACTGGTCGAACAGGCAGTCACAGAACGTACGCGCGCAGTGATTCCTGTTCACTTTGCAGGGCTGGCGTGCAAGATGGAGGACATTCACAAGATCGCCAGACATTACGGAGTTGCGGTAATTGAAGATGCAGCACATGCTCTGCCCGCTACCGCAGGCAGGCGGCTGATTGGGAGCTTGGAAAGCGCTGCGACGGTCTTCAGCTTCTATGCAACCAAGCCTCTTGCTACCGGCGAAGGCGGCATGATTGTGACCCGCGACGGGGAGCTTGCGAAGCGGTGCCGGATGATGCGTTTGCATGGTATCGACCGAGACGCCTTTAACCGTTACAACGCAACGACCCCTTCGTGGTTCTACAGCGTGCTGGCACCGGGATTCAAGTACAACATGACAGATGTGACCGCCGCGATCGGGATCCACCAACTCAGAAAGCTGGACCGGTTCCGGCAGCGCCGAGAGCAAATGGCACTCCGCTACGACGAAGGCCTGAAGGGGCTGTGTGTGCGGCTGCCGGCCCATGCGCCAGAGCAGGAACTCCATGCTTGGCACCTTTACACGATCCGCCTTCAAGAAGAAGCTCCGGTAACACGCGATGGGTTCATCGAAGAGATGGCGCAGGCAGGCATCGGAACCAGTGTGCACTTTATTCCACTGCATCTGCATCCCTATTGGCGCGATACCTATGGGCTAAGTGCCAGCCAGTTTCCGGTCGCAACGCGGGCCTATCAATCGATTGTGAGTTTGCCAATCTACACGCGGATGAGCGAGGCCGATCAGGAGCGTGTGATCGGCACTATTCGCTCTATTTTGAGCCGCTCACCTAGGAATAAGGCTGTGTTTTCATCGGCTGTGGCTGCGGTCTAATGCCATGCGTTTAAAGCGCTGCATGGATGTGATGATCAGCCTCGCTGTTCTTGTCGTGACGAGTCCGTTGTGGGTGGTAATCGCGTTAGCGGTCTGGCTTGAATCAGGTCGGCCCATTCTGTTTCGGCAGCAAAGGGTGGGAAAAGACTTTTCCTCATTCGAAATTCTAAAGTTTCGGACCATGCGGGTAGCTGCGACGGGTCCCTCGTTGACGGTTGCCGGCGACAACCGGATCAGCAGAGTAGGCAGATTTCTTCGTCTAACCAAAGCTGATGAGTTTCCGCAATTCTGGAACGTTCTGCGGGGCGACATGAGCGTCGTTGGGCCGCGACCGGAGGTTCCGAAGTACGTCGAGCTCTTCAAAGCGCGGTACCGAAATATTCTTGCCGTTCGTCCAGGTATCACGGACCTCGCATCGATCCGGTACCGGAATGAAGAGGCAATCCTGGCGCAAAGCCAAGACCCGCTGCGCGAGTATGAGGAACACATTCTCCCCATCAAGTTGGACCTGGCCGAACAGTACCTTCGGAAACAGAGTTTTCTAAGCGATCTTTCGATTATCGTGCAAACGGCAGTTGCAACGCTTTGCCCCTCCGCGTTCGACCAAGACGAATAACCAGCGAGCGCCGGAAGCCGGCACTCGACTCTCTCGTTAGAGGATGCGGCCATCCGGCGGCCCTTGCCTCACACACCTGATTATCCTCATCCAGAATCACGAAAATGAAGAGGAGCAAATAATGCGCAGCAGACTAAGAAGAATGTTGAGGAGCAGCGCGATGCGTTGGCTCTTCGTATGGGCCGCACAAGGCTGCATCTTTGCACTCTCCGGATTCATAGCGTTCCTGTTACGGTTCGACTTAGGGCTTCCGCAGGCGTGCTTGCGCTATTTCGTCTTTGCGCTTCCGGTCTGGATTGTCGTCAAGAGCGTGATATTCCAGGTCTCGAATTTGAATCGCCGGGGATTGCGGTATGTAGCGATTGCCGATGTCTACAGGATTGTTATTGCGAACTGTGCCGGATCGCTTCTGAGCTGGGCGATCATTGTTTACATCGCTCCCGCGGGTTTCCCGCGTTCTATTTATTTAAGCGACCTCATCCTTTCTCTCCTGGGCACGGCTGGACTACGTGTCGTGGTTCGCATGGTAGCCGAAGCCATACATGGCGGACAGGGAAATGGCCAGGAGAAGAGAACGCTAATCTACGGAGCCGGTGACGCAGGCATTACTCTGCTCAGAGAGATTCGGCACAATCCGAAATTGGCGTATCACGTTTGTGGATTTCTAGACGACGGCCGGGATAAAGAGGGCGTACTCATTAGTGGTATAGAAGTACTTGGCGGTGGGGACGAAGTAAAGTCACTCGTAACAAAACACAATATAGCGATCATTCTGATTGCCATTCCCTCGGCGACGGGCGTCGAGATGACCAGGATACTGGAGCTGTGTCATGCCGCGGAAGTGGAGTCGAAGACCGTGCCCGGACTCGGAGAGGTGGTCGAAGAGTGCGGCCTGGTTGGCCAGATTCGCGAAGTTGCAGTCGAAGATCTCCTTGGTCGAAACTCGGTCCGGCTTGAAGTAAGTCGAATTCGCAATGAGCTCAAGGGTAAGGTCGTTCTCGTGACTGGGGCTGCTGGATCCATTGGATCCGAACTTTGCCGGCAGATAGCGCGCTTTCAACCCGCCGGAATCGTGGGATTTGAAATTGCCGAGTCTCCACTATTCGAGATCGATCGCGAAATGAAACAGAGATTCCCGCAGATCCCCTTTTACCCCGAGATTGGGAACGTTCAAAACCGTGCACGCCTGGACGACGTACTCTGCCAATACAGGCCAACCATCGTTTATCATGCCGCGGCGTATAAGCACGTTCCCCTCATGGAGACACACGTCTTCGAGGCCGTGGAGAACAATGTCCT
>Ga0182014_10006531_pt1 | contig 12513 bp, 11 predicted proteins | sample 612S2DmetaG_FD_120489 | JGI IMG/M metagenome (GOLD analysis project Ga0182014, IMG submission 120489) | Permafrost microbial communities from Stordalen Mire, Sweden - 612S2D metaG | ecosystem: Environmental > Terrestrial > Soil > Wetlands > Permafrost | place: Sweden: Stordalen | collected... | reverse complement strand
CGATGACAAGAAGCACTTTCACATCCACATCATGGTCAACAAGGTTCATCCTGAGACCTTCAAGGCGCATACACCTTATCGGAACTGGTTGACGCTTGATGCCGCAATGCGCGTCCTCGAAGCGAAATATGGCTGGACACATACGGCGGGACCGACTCGATGGGATGAGGAATCGAAACAGGCAGTACGCGCATCACGTTCCGAACGTAACGCGCTTCGTACTACTCGACAGCAACCGACAGGGGCAGCCGCAAAGTATGAACATTATCACGATGAAGAATCCCTGCAAGCTTACATACGTCGTGAAGTTGCTCCGCGTGTACAAACGCTGTTAACTCGCCAGAATGTTTCATGGGAAGCCCTTCATACATTTCTTGCAAAGTATCATCTTCGCATTGAGAAGGGGGAATCGAGCGGATATACGGTCCTTGCAACTGACCACAACATCCGCGTGAAAGCATCCGACGTATTCCGCAGCAATTTTGCTGGGAAGATCAATCGTCAGACCACAGAATCCGTCATTGGCCCTTGGACACCAGCCTCAACATCCATTCAACATTCTGCACCACATCTGGCACAACATAGCGAACGTAATATCGCACAGAGGGAGGAACACAAAGCGCAGCGACGGGCTGACCGTTCCGCTCTGATGGATGAATATAACCAGTATCGCAATCGGCAACGTGAGGTATGCAAGGCCTTTACAACAGACGGCAGGGAGTGTACGCAGTACCTTCGTGACATTTTGCGGCAACAAAAGAAAGAGATTCGTGCATCCGCTCTGTCATGGCCGGACAAGAAGGTTCTGCTCTCCCAGGCGGCGGCGCAATCGGTTCTCGAAGTTCGCGGTTTGAAGCTGAACATTCAACAGCGACGGCAAGAAGCATTTCCGAAGAATCTCCGCACCTGGGTAGCGGACAGGGCCAGCGAAGGAGATGCGCGGGCGGCCGCACAGCTTCGAGGATGGCGATATGCGGATCAACGCAATCAGCGGCGGCTCGATGCAAGGCTGGAAGCAAACGGGCTGCACATTGCCCCACCGCCCGATCCTGATGGCAGCACCGACTGGGCCGACCTCGCGCAGCAGCGGCTTGCAAGCCAACAGAAGGAGCAAGCGCTTGCCAATCAGATCGCCGCGACCCGCATCTGGAAAATTGACCGCAAGACTGGCGATGTTTCGTACACGTTGAACGGGCAGGTTTCCGTCATTGACCGTGGGCGCGTCGTCACCGTTCTCAACCAGGATAAAGCCGCCGTCCTCTTTGGATTGGAGATGGCCGTCCAAAAATACGGATCATGCATCGCGTGTGACGGCAGCCTGGAGTGGAAGCGGATGGTCACAAAAACTGCGGCGCAACATGGTATCTCAGTCCAATTCACGGACGTGGAGATGCAACACGCCCTCCGCCTGCTACAACGTTTGGCAAATCCACGCCAACGCCAGCAGGAAAGAGGGGGCAGGTAGTCCGTTGCTGAAAAGCCGCACGTCAGCGCCCACGAAGAGCATGAGCGAAGGGCTATTGCTGTCGGCGGCAGGCCTTCCGCAATCATCGCGTCGATGTGGTCCCTGCCATCAATATGTACAGACCGCGACTACACGGATGTGGGGCGGGTTGGCGCCTTGAGTTTGTGGATAGCTGCAAAGTAGGCCACCATCACGCGAAACGTCTTGGATTTGTTCACGCCTCCAAGAATTTCCCCGCCCACTCTCTCCAGTTCATCGGCAATCTCGTGGGTCAATGGGAATACGAACGATGTGTCTATGCTCTGAAACGGAATGTCCAGCCACAGACCGTTATAAAACGCCTGAATCTGCGCCTGAGCAGCCTTGGTTTTGAAATTCATGATGATGTGTTCCGCCAGGGCATTCTTTCTGCGGATTTTCAGCACGGCAAAAAGCTGGCCGAAATAGGTTTTGGTGAACTTGGAATCCACGGTGAGCCGGATTTGAGTCCGTTTCTCTGCGGGTGCAACGATTCTGCGCTTTGGTCTAGCAGTCGTCTTTTTGGGTGAGACCATGTTCCTTCCCTTTCGTGATGTAGTTTACATCATAAGTGTACTTCACCTGATAAAGATGCTACAACCAAATGCAATCAAAGGAGTTCTTGTGAAGGGATCATCGTGGACATAGTGGGTTCATTGCATGGATAGGCCAGGGCAAACCGCATCAACCAAAGCAAATCGAACCGTGGGGTGCAGGGAGAAAAGGGAAACTGGCCAAAGGCCGCGAGCGGGTCAGAGTTGACATCGTGCGAAAGTATATTCAATTCCAAGACAAGAAATAATCTGAAAGCCGTTTCATCGAGTAGATGAATGCGAAGGTCGGGTGTCCATCACAATTTGCGCTGCAGAGTTTCAATCCGCGCCCCGCACTTTCATGCGGGGCGACGGAAGGCTCCGGCGTTGGCCGAGTACAAGCGCGTGTTTCAATCCGCGCCCCGCACTTTCATGCGGGGCGACTAACCAAACATCAGCGCCAGCCCACGGGCTTGAGTTTCAATCCGCGCCCCGCACTTTCATGCGGGGCGACGATGGAATTGGCATTGTCGTCCACCGCGTTATAGTTTCAATCCGCGCCCCGCACTTTCATGCGGGGCGACCAGAGGACTGCCGCGCTTAGCAGCAGCCCCGCCATGTTTCAATCCGCGCCCCGCACTTTCATGCGGGGCGACCAGGCATCCCATAGAGCGCATCGGTCATGGTCCGGTTTCAATCCGCGCCCCGCACTTTCATGCGGGGCGACCTCGCCGCTGTTGTTGGCCGTGGGCACCTCGGCGTTTCAATCCGCGCCCCGCACTTTCATGCGGGGCGACAGAGGTTCATGTCGTCTCGCGTGGTGCGGGTTAGTTTCAATCCGCGCCCCGCACTTTCATGCGGGGCGACGCTCGTCAAATTCCAGGATGCGGCGCGTTACCGGTTTCAATCCGCGCCCCGCACTTTCATGCGGGGCGACCGAGACGGTGCGCAACATCCCGCTCGACCTGCTCGTTTCAATCCGCGCCCCGCACTTTCATGCGGGGCGACGAAGATTTTGCGCGGCTGCGTCATCCTCTCGGGTGTTTCAATCCGCGCCCCGCACTTTCATGCGGGGCGACATGCTTACTGTTGGGCCGATGTGATTGCCGCGCAGTTTCAATCCGCGCCCCGCACTTTCATGCGGGGCGACCTTCAGGGCGGCCAGACTACATCGGGGGATATTTTGTTTCAATCCGCGCCCCGCACTTTCATGCGGGGCGACCATGGCAGTATGGGCAGTCCGTTTGTGGCACAAGGGTTTCAATCCGCGCCCCGCACTTTCATGCGGGGCGACTTCAGAACACGTCCTGCTCTGTCCTACATCCTTCCAGTTTCAATCCGCGCCCCGCACTTTCATGCGGGGCGACCGCGGCTCTGCAAGAAGTGCAACCAGGAATTCACGTTTCAATCCGCGCCCCGCACTTTCATGCGGGGCGACCTTCAATGGCTCATGTCAACGTTATGCCCGAATTGTTTCAATCCGCGCCCCGCACTTTCATGCGGGGCGACAGCGGCCGCTGTAAACGACACAGCCGCAAGAAGTTAGTATACTATTTCCGCCAATCTGGTAATTTCTATCCAGTCTCATAAGGAGAATTTCCGAGATAGCGTGGGATGTTGCTGAAACCACAGACGCAACGCGAAGGCGCGAACCTATGGGGTTTAGGACGGCGCTTGGGGTTCGCGGAAGAGAGGTCATATGATCAGCGGTTCGGTCAAATCGAGCGGTTTAGGGACGCCGTGGTGCTCCGTCTTATCGGCTGCCGTTGCGTCCAGAAAATAAAAGCGCAGAGAATCTTCGCCCGGTTCATATTCGGTCAACAGCCGGTCTCGTAATAAGGCCCATTCGGCCTGTCCGACGCGACATTCAAAGACCGATTTCTGGGCGCGCACACCATAGTCGGAGCAGGCGCGCGCCACGCGGCGGAGGCGGCGCCGTCCAGCGGCCTCCGCCGTAGATACATCATAAGTTACAAGGACAAACATCGCAAAGCCTTTCTAACTACCCTTACTTGGGCACAAGCGGCAGATAGTCCGGCAAGTCACCGCGTAAATGACGCGCCAGGATGCGCGCTTGAATAAATGGCATTTGGGCAAGACGAAGGTTCTGTTCCAAGAGCGGATGGGCAAGATTATCCTGCTTGCGTTCCTGATAGGCCCGAATGACCAACTTGCGACCGGCTTCGGTAAACTCCACCACTCCACCCTCGCGTTCGACAAAGTCTGACGCAGAGATTTGCCGGCGATTGACGAGGGTGATCGCCAATCTGTCCGCAAGCCAGGGGCGAAACTCTTCCATCAAGTCCAGCGCCAGCGAGGGCCGATTCGGCCTGTCCGTGTGCAAGAATCCGACGAACGGATCGAGTCCCACCGCGGTCAGCGCCGCTACACAATCGTGCCGCACCAGCGCATACAGAAACGACAGTAGGCAATTAATGCAATCACGGGGTGGACGGCGACTGCGCTTGGTGAACTGAAAGTCCTCGCGCTGCTGTTTGAGCGCAAAGGTGAAAACCGAAAAATATTGTTGCGCGGCCAGCCCCTCGGCCCCGCGCAACGCATCCAGATCGGCACTCGCCGGAGTAAGCTCGGCCAATAAGTGGATCTGGTTCGCCAGCGCATCGGTCACGGTTTGCAATTGGCGCAATTCGCCGGCGTCGTCGCTTTCACGTGAGGCGCGCAAGAGACTGTTACGCGCATTCTGGATCTTGCCCGCAATAATCTGACGCGCGATGGCGGCGCAGCGGACAGGATCGTCTGCGGCGCGGAACTGCGTTCGGCGCAGAGTTACACTGGTATCGGCTACGCCTGTCATTCGGGCCTGGAAGTGTCCGTGTTCGCTCAGGAAGTTAACCGCAACCCCGTTTTCCCAACACAGATCGAGCGCCCCAGGGCTTACCGTGCTTGGCCCGAAGAGACAAATGGATTCCAGGTGATGGATGGGCACCGACAGTTTTCGAGTGTCAATCGCGGTCTCCCGCGTCCGTTGGTTCGGGGGCAGGTTGTCAGGATATACCGGCACTTCCACGCGCAAAGTAAGATGATCGCGCGCCACATAGCTCCCGGGTGTAAGCAGGTAAAGCGTGTTTTGCTGAATCTCGCTCATGGTCAATGCTTCGCTCGTTTATGTCTGAAACAGGCGTCGCGCGGCCTGCTCCAGACCGCTGGGCCGCGAAGTGAGTTTTGGAAGACAGATTTCATACAACGAGCACTCCTCGCAGGCTGGCTTGAAAACAGCACGCGGGATGTTTCCCGTTTCCACCAGGAGATGCATTGCGGCGATAGCCTCCTCGGTAGCACTTCGTAGTTGAGGAGTAAACTCCACATCGCGCCGCCGCTTGCTTGCTGCATGAAAGACAGCGCCACGCAGCACGGCTTTGCCAAACATTTCCTCCAGGCATAGCGCCTGCGCGCAAAGTTGTGCATCGTCGTTGATAAATTTTCGCCGGGGGCCTTTCTTATATTCGACGGGAGAAAGTGCGCCCTCCGCGTTTTGCTCGACGATGTCGCACTTGCCCGAAAGCCCCAGACGGTCAGAGAAAACCGGCAATGCGCGTAGCAGCTTTACCCCCTTGGCAACCTCGTAACCGGGCAAGTCAGCGTGCTCGTGAGCCAGGTTTCCGAGCACCGTGTGGATATTATTCTCAAATATCCCCTCAACGTGGATCAGTGCAGCACGTCGTGGGCAATAGAGAAACTGATTGATGGCCGAGAGCGGAATATACCAGTCTTCGCTGCGGGTTGGCGTTGGAAACGGTTCCATTGCTGCCACCTAGGCTTGGCGCTGGCTGAGAGATGTGCCTTCGTGGCGCAAGTTCAGTTTGATTCCGGGCGGGAGATTTTGTTCCGTCCAATTGCAAATGGTGTTGTAATCGTCGAAGGATTCAGGGAACGACTTTCCTTCCTTCAAGCCAACTTTTACGCCCTCGAAGAGTTTGTGGGCATGATAGCAACCCAGGCGTGCTTCGCGGGCATTCTGCTCAGCGTTATTGGCATGTTGTGTGCCCACATGCTCGAAATCGTAGAGACCACGCACGATCATTTCGCCGCGAGCGGCGGAGCGGTCATGCTCGAACATTTGCAACAGGGCCTGAAAGAGAAGTTCGAGGTCGGCGTTGGTAAAGCCGGTGCGTTCGGCGAATGCGGGCGAGACGTACCCTTTGGCGACATAGAGGGCGTAGGGGACGATGTGTTTTCGCCCTTGAATTCCGGTTTGTGCGGAAATGGATTCCGCAATCTCCTTCTCCGATGGAGGCTTGCCGCCTTTGCCTTCCGCCTCAGTCCGTGCGGCACAGACGCTGATAGTGACTTCAAGCGGTGTAATGGAATGGAAAGATTGCCCAAAGGTCATTTGCACCGGCCCGCGAACTTGACCAAAGGCTGATCCCTTCATTACTTCGGAGCCGGTCGAGAGAACGCCACCGAAGGTGCGAACGTCGTAGAATTCGCGGCAAAGCCAATTCTTGATTCGTTCTGCGAGGGTTCCACCTGTGATCGAACCGGCTTCCTTTACAGTTTCTTCAGCCCGCTTCTGCTCGGTTTCAATAACGTTTCCCTGCTTAATGAGAATGTTGAAGCCGTTAGCCGTGTTGTTATCGCGGGCAGGCGGGAACATTTCCACGAAGTTGCGGACTTTCCGTTTGAGGCAAACATCCGAGACGATACCTCGGCTGGTGTTGGGATCGAGACGCGGCATATTCCCTGCGTCAGGATCGCCGTTAGGGTTACCGTTTGTGACTTCAAACAAGAGCAGGAAATCGTGGCGATTAGTCAGGACACTATTGCTCATGGATTCTCTCTTTCTCGGTTTTTCAGATTATTCAATTTCAGATTCGAGATTCGGCTTGTCGTTCTTGCTCTTGGTTTGGCGGGCGGCGTGGTCGGCGGCCGTTTGCTGATAGAAGCCGATGGCAAACCGGCCCTGGGACTGGAGATCGAGCGTGCGTGGGAATGTGGGCGGCGCACAGGGCTTTCCCGGCTTGAACAGAACCAACACGTCCTCCATCTGCCGCTGGATGAATTGTTCGTGGCCACCATACCGCTCGGATTTGCCGATTTTGTTGAGGTGATGCCGATTGAGCCGCAGTAGCAGAGGAAAGACGCTGGCAGGCGATACGCTGGCCGTGCCGAAGTAGCGTTCCGCCACGCCTGGACCTTCGAGTTTGAATTCATGGGCCTTGTCCTGCGTGGCGGCGAGGATAGCGAGGAGTCGTCCGCAATTGTAAGCGGAATCGTTTGTATCGGCGGTGAGTTCGGGTTTGATTTCCATGTCATTGCCTTTTCGATTGCGGTTGAGGATGAGTTTCAGGAGCGCGAAGCGGCTTTCGTCATAGAGCAGGTTGTAGTTTTCATCGCGAACAAGTTTGGAGTGGAGTTGGTTGAGGATGGGTTTGATCAGGGAAATTGAAGGCGCGGTGTGCTCCAATGCGGCGCGGTAAAGTTGAACAGGAACATCCGTTGGCAGGTCTTTGGATTCACGCACTGTTGTGCAAGCAAGCCAATAAACGGAAAGCGGATGAAACTTGGTCATCTTGCCCGGAAGCTTTAGTTTCTTGCCTGCTTTGGGTTCGGGTTTCGGCGGTACGCGCAATTCCAAATCGGCAAACCAGTCGCGGAAATTCTCGATGGCTTGATCGAGAGGTTGCTGAAGCCAGTGGCGAATTGCGATGCGGCTGTTATTACCAGCCACCGTGACGGTGAAAAACTGATCCCGGTTTGCGATCTCGCGAGGGACACCGACCCACGGCTCAGTCATGAATTTGCGCACTGTGAGCGTGTCTGGCTGATTAAGCAACTGCGCGAAAAAGCTAACGGATTGAACCTGGTCTTTCGCCCAAAAACACAGCTTCGTCTTGCCAATCAGAACGTGATGATCTACCTGCTCGACCAGAAACTGTAGTGCCTTGCTGTAAGCGCGAGTGGCTGCCACGGAACACGGTGCGTTGTTGCTCTGGAGCTTACCGTAAGAAGAAAAAGCCGGAGCTGATTTTTCAAAGGAGACGATAGTGCCGTCTATGCCGACGCCGGGAATCTTGCTGATCCTCGGCGTGTGTGTCCTGGCAATCGGTACGCCGTTTTCCCCTGTGATCAAGCACAAGCCGATGTCCGACGCTTGTTCCTGTTCGGCGACTGTTCGCGCAAACGCTTCGCGCCAGTAGGGTTTGATCTTTGCTTCGTCTTCGAAAAGCAGATCATTGTCAATTTTGAAGGTGAAGCTGTCACCGGCAAGACGGACTTCGGCACCGCTGGCTGTTTTGACCAACCACTTCTTTCCGTCTTGGCGGATGAACTCAGGTGCGAGGCCGAACGATGGTTTGAACCTCAAAACAGCGGCCAGCGCGGGATGGTTTGTGTTTAGCGATGCCTGTTCAATCTGGCCCCAGAAATCATCGAACTTCGCGCGCAGCATGTCGGCGTCTTTTGGCTTTGAAGGATCGGGGCTCAGACCGAATACAGAGTCAAGGCCATCCACCAAAAACTCCGCCACCTTGCCCTTCTTAATGCGAGCGGTTTGCGGAACGGATGAATACTCTTTGCCGCGCTTGCCGTCGGGCGAGATGTCCTGAACGCCGATGAGGCGACCGTCTGAACCGAGTGCGATGATATAGCGAATCGCACGGGACTCAAAGGCATCATCGGCAAGAATGTTTCGTTTTGGAGAATGGGCTAGGTCATAAAAATGTTTCAGGAGCATGGTCAGCTTACCCCCTTGGCCGAGGTGAGAATGGTAACGCGGTCGGGATGGCAGTCCATGCGGGACTTTTCGATCTTGGCGTGGAAAAAGACGGGCGTGGGCTTGATGGGGGCGCGGTTCCAACGTGGGGCTTCGACGAGTTGGTTTTTGGGGCCGCGACCGGAAGACGCGGGAGATTGCGTTTCTAAATTTGCAATCTCCTCATCGGAAAGCCAGCGGAAGCCTTCAGCTCGTTCACCGCGGTCGAACACGTCATAAAGTACAAGGCCCAAATCCTCGTTGAATTGCTCCGAGGCCTGGCCCAGTTCGGTGGCACGCCGGGTTAGCGCGGCATCGGCAGGTTCGGCTTCCCATTCGAAATCGGCGGCGAATTCCCTCATGCCGAGACCGGGACGATGAAAACACTTTCCGGCGCGGGCACGTCGCTCGATTTCGCTGAGGTATTTTTCCAGTTTGTCCTCGGGGCGGTTGGCCAGCGGTGTAGTGTGGACTTCGGCACTGATGAGGTATTCCACGTCTTGCAGTGCGAGCATATTGCGCTGGGTGCCGTCGGCCGCGCCGCCGCCCGCTTGAATGGGCGAAGTCTTTTCAGGCGAGCGCATCCAAGTCTTGGCATCGCTGAGGCTAATGACCTTGGTGACTTCGTTGCGGCGGAACGAGACCCAGCGGCCCTTTCTTACGACACGAATGGAGTCCACGATGTAATACATTTGCGGCTCCCAAAAAACGGCTTCGAGAACGCCACGCGCCGCCGATGGAGTCATCACGGGATAGCTGACACGCTCGACTTTCATCTCGGGGCGCGTGAAGCAAGCGAAATCTCCCCAAACGCGGAGAGTGACAAGGTTTGCGTTCATTGCAAAAAATCCTCAAGGGGGCGATTCTCAATCACTACACCTAGATCAGGGTGATAGAAACCATCATCGAGAACGTACAGTTCCAGGTTGGGCAACAGTGGTTTGATTTGCTTGAGACCGCGTAGCATTTCAAATTTGCGAGTGTGTATATTCACCATAAATCGTTGCAGTCGCCGCAGATCGTCGTGGTCAAAGCGAGGTTGGCCAGGACCCCGAATACGACTGCGGATATCTTTGACAATCGACTCCCCATCCTTGAAACCCACGATGACTGGCTGACCGGCGTCGTCGATAACCTTGGCTTTACGGGCCACTTCGCGGAAACGCAATTGGCTGCGATCTTCCTGAATTGAGCTTTCACCGCGACGGGCATAATCCGTGTCGATTACCTGGTAGAGCGATTGGAAATAATCGGCAAACAATTGTGGGTCGGTGGCTAGACGATCCGTCGCTTGTTCGTGTTCCCCGAGCGAGGCTAGTGTAAGGGCCGCCTGATCGGAAGCCGCCCGGTAAACGCCAGGCGGGAGCTTGTGGTCAACGGGTCGAAAAACATGCATCTGCCCAGTCGTGAGTCGGCCTTCGCGGTTGCAACGGCCCGCGACCTGCACAATCGAATCCAGTGGCCCCAGTGCGCGCCACACTACGGGAAAATCCACGTCAACACCGGCTTCGATAAGCTGCGTGGAAACGACGCGGCAAGGCTGGCTAGCGCTCAGAAGCCTACTGATTTCATGGATGAGGTCGAGCCTGTGCTGCGGGCACATGGCAGAGGAAAGATGGATCGGCTTCTCGTCGTCGGGCAGTCGGCGCTTTAGTTCCTTCCATAGCTCGGTTGCATGGCGTGTTAGATTGACAACGCACAGCACCCGCTCGTTCGCCGCCAAGTTTTCGGCCAGTTCTGGCCAGCCAATCGTCTCCTCAGGCTTGGGCAGATAGTAATCCACCCGGCGCAATTGACGAAATAACGACGGCGGATCAGGCGCCAGCTCCCGGAGTTCGCTGGCATCGAAAAAGTCCGCTGGCAAGGAACCTGCCCGCCGGAAGGCCGGTTGCGTGGCGGAACAGAAGACGAAGCTCACACCGTAGTTCCGTTGTAATTCACGAAAGACACTGAACGCGGGTGCAAGCATATGGGACGGTAGCGTTTGCACTTCGTCGAAAATGACCACCGAGCGCGGGACACGATGGAGTTTGCGGCACCGGGAAGGCGCGGCGGCAAAGAGCGATTCAAGGAATTGTACGGAGGTCGTTACGACGATTGGGGCGTCCCAGTTTTCCGTTGCAAGCTCAAGGCGCGATTTCTCTTCTTCACTCTCGTCGGTTGGTGGTTGAACGGCGGAATGGTTCTCGAGTACCACATCGTCGCCAAAAATGCGGCGGTACTCGGCGGCGTTTTGTTCGATGATGGAAAGATAGGGAATCACCACGATGACGCGACGTAGACCGTGGTGCTGGGCATGGGCCAAGGCAAACGCCATCGAAGAAAGCGTCTTGCCACCGCCTGTCGGTACGGTCAGAGAAAAGAAGCCTTGCGGCAGTTTTGCCTGACCGAGGCCAGCATCGAAAACTTGGTTCCTCAGCGTTTTAAGTGGACTGTCAGGATTGGCTGAGTTTTTCCGTTCCCGTTCAGCAAGCACCATTTCAAGTAGCTGGTGAGTGAGCAGTGGCCTGTCTTGCATTGGTGTCGCTGGCCAGCAAGCAGTATCCAGTCGGTCTGCATCAATCAGGCATGAAAAGAGAAGGCGGAAATAGACGTCTGCGGAGAGTTGGTCCCTGATCCACGCTGCCGCTTCCGGGATTGGGGGAAGTGGCTCTGTTTCAGACAGGAACAACTGCAACAATTCACGAGAAGTTTTCAACGGATACAACAGCGTGTTACCGACAAACCCCGGCAAATCGCCTTTATCATGTAACCCTGAATGATGTCCGGCAACAGCAAAAGCGGCGGCTGCCACCGCCAATTTCTCGTCTCTATTGGAAAGATCGAAAGCCCATGCTGCCCCAAAAACAGCATGTTGAGTTTTGACACTACTCTGGCACTGCCCTTTTAGATATTGCTGGAATTCGGGACGATACTTTCCTAAGTCGTGGAGTAGTCCAGCAAGTTTGGCTTCCGCGCCGATTCCAAATGGGTTGCCAAACCCCTCCGCCAGTTTTGCCACATTTCGCAAGTGGGTTTCTAGCGGCTGCCAGTCGCACTCCGGCAAGCACTTACCGTTTTCGTCCTCCGCAGTATGCGCGTAATACTTCATTCGGCACACCTCACGGGCCGAACATCCACCGACTTCCACCGCAGAACGGCCTCGAAAATACCTTTTACCGCGCTGTAGGTTGGGGCGATGTAGGATACCGGGGAGGAACCGGTATCGGGGCGGGTCCACATGGCGGACGGCCCGGAAATCTCAAGTTGGATTGGCCAGGATTTCATTACGGCCTTTTCGTGGACCGCCGTCATGCCCTCTCAGTGCATTCGCCTGCGCGGCAGGGGCGTTCTTCCCGTCCACTGTTCCAGTGAATTGAAAAACTCGAAGGATTACCGATAGCAGGGAGTATATACCCGCGAGGGGACGATGGAATTTCTTGCCTTGTATTGCGCTGCCGGTCATCCACCTTAACAAATGCATCTCGTGGAATCCATCGGCGGGCGGCAGGAGATAATAACGAAAGGGGCAAGGTGTAGAGCTGTAGACCATTTTATCCTTAGAGCAGATTCGGCGGGTGTACATTTGGGTGTATTTAAGGAATGTTAGATTGTAACCAATTGTAAATAAATGACATGGCGCGCGATATGAATCCCTCTCCCGCCGACTTCTTCCAGGAACATCCCTAGAGCCTGTTATTAACTTTGCGTCTGTAAGTGCAATGGAATCAGCACATATTTTGCATAGTTACCGCGATTCAGAGGGGAGTCGCGATTGCATTCCCTGCCACATTTCGCAGAAAGTG
>Ga0182014_10006530_pt1 | contig 12514 bp, 16 predicted proteins | sample 612S2DmetaG_FD_120489 | JGI IMG/M metagenome (GOLD analysis project Ga0182014, IMG submission 120489) | Permafrost microbial communities from Stordalen Mire, Sweden - 612S2D metaG | ecosystem: Environmental > Terrestrial > Soil > Wetlands > Permafrost | place: Sweden: Stordalen | collected... | reverse complement strand
TGCATGCGTGCCGGATAAATAAGGCCGTTTTGCCCTTTAGAGGGAACTCGACGAGCGAGCAAGCTGATAGTGCTCGGTCGGTTTGCCGGCAACCCGAGGGCCGCACGACCTGGGGATGATAACACACGCCGTCAAGGGTCGTCGATTTGACAAGTGCTCCAGATCATGCTTCGTGCGACCTTTGTGATATATGAAGTGTTGATGCCCGCACCGTTACATCCGACCGAAGTCGCATTCTTCACCGAATGTTACCGGCCCATCATCAACGGAGTGGTTGCCAGCATCGACGGGCTGCGCGATGCGCTAGCAAGCGTGAACGTCGGCGTTACGATCGTTGCACCGCATTTTCCGCACGAACGCGATGCGAACGAGGCGATCGTACGTTTGCAATCGCTGCCGCTGCCGACGTCGACCGGCTATCGTTTGTGCGTTCCATATATGTCGCGTGCGGTGCGCGAGCGCATACGCAACGTATCGCTCGTGCACGTGCACTCGCCGTTCGTCACCGGATGGATCGGTTCGAATTTTGCGCGCCGCTCTTGCGTTCCGCTCGTCTTCACGTATCACACGCGCATCGATGAGTACGCGCACTATGCGCCGTTCGAGCCGCACGTCGCGCGCGCTGCGTTGACGACGTTGACGCGCACGTTCGCCAACCGTGCCGACGCGGTGATCGTGCCCACCGCCGCGATGCAGCAGCGTTTGCGCGATTTCGGCGTGCACGTTCCGATCGCCGTCGTGCCGAGTTCGATCGACGTCGAGCAGTTCGCTGCCGGTCGCCGCACGCGCGCCGTGCGCGCAATGCTGGGTGGAAACGATGACGCACGTATCGTGTTGACGGTGTCGCGCATCGCACGCGAAAAACATCTCGAGCTCGCGCTCGATGCGCTCGCACGAACGCGCGACGTGCGCCTTGCGATCGTCGGCGACGGTCCCGATCGTGCGCGTTTGGAGAAGCGCGTGGCGGACCTCGGCGTGCGCGATCGCGTGCAGTTTACGGGAGCGCTTGCGCCGGCAGCGATGCCGGACGTGTATGCATCGAGCGATGCGTTCGTGTTTCCGAGTCCGACCGAAACGCAGGGGCTCGTCCTGGCCGAGGCGCTCGCCGCCGGCCTGCCGGTCGTGGCTGCGGATGGGGCGGTCAACCGCGAAGTCCTCGGCGGGTTCGGCCGGCTCGTTCCGCCCGATCCGCAGGCCTACGCGGATGCCCTGACGGCGGCCGTCGCCGCCCCGCGCGATCCGGCCGGCCTGGAATCAGCCCGCCTGCGCTTCGGACGGGCCCGTCAGGCCGAAGCCGTCATGAATGTGTACCGGTCGGTTTCACTGTGCCGTACATTTGGCACTCCGGTGCGAGAATATGCTCCTGGAAGCGAGAGCTACCGTTGACTCGAACGTATGTTCGATCTACAATGCGAACTAGGAGTACTGAACGTGAATCGCAATTCAGCTGCCGACGTCCTCATCGGCTTCGCTCACGACGGCTCGGGCCGGGGGATCGCGTATGCCGCGATCGCCAACGGCAGCGGCCGGGGCGTGATGCGGGTCCCGTTCAGTGCCACGCCGCTCGCCCTCTACGGCGGTCTCGAGTACGGCTATGCCGCAGTCGCGGCGCTGGCCGGCGAGCTGCGCAAACGGGGCTTTGCCCGCATCCGGGTGCGGGTAGGCGACGAGCGGGTCGTGCGGGACCTCTCTTCGCCGGCCCACGTTCCACCGGCCCTGGGAATGCCGTACGTGCGAGCGCGCTGCGCGCTCAACGGCTTCGCGGCCGCCCGCGTCGAACGCGCCGACCCGCGTGAAATCGCCGATCTCGAAGGGCGCGCCCGCGCCGAACTCCAGCTCCGCACCGCCGCATAGGCGGCTGCGCCGCGCCGACCTTCCGCCGGACACACTGGACCTCGCACGCTTCCTCATCGGGAAGTTGCTGGTTCGCCGGCTCGATGACGGGACGGTGCTTTCGGGCCGGATCGTGGAGACCGAGGCGTATGGGATCGACGATCCGGCATCGCACGCCTATCGCGGCGAGACCAAGCGCAACCGCGCGATGTTCGAGGCGCTCGCGCATCTCTACGTTTACCTCATCTATGGTACGTCGTATTGCGTGAACGTCAGCACCGAAGCGCGGGGGATCGGCGCCGCGGTGTTGATCCGCGCGGTCGAGCCGCTCAGCGGTCTCGCTCGGCTGCGCGCTCAGCGCGGGCGCGACGGGCTGCGCGACGACGAGCTCGCACGCGGGCCGGGCAACGTGTGCCGGGCGTTTGGGATCGGGCCGGCGCTCGACGGGCTCGATCTCGATGCCGATGACCGCGTCGTGCTCGGCGATGACGGCGCCGCACCGGCCATCGGGACCAGCGTGCGGATCGGTATAATGAAGGCGGCCGAGCGCCCGCACCGGTTCTACGCGCGCGGCAGCCGTGCGGTCAGCGGGCGGCGGTCCTTGTCGCCGTGAATTGCGGTGTGCTATAGTCCTTGCGTTGCCGGGCATAAGACCCCGTCGACGTTGGCATGTTCCTATAACGGCGTTTCGCGTCGTGATGGATCCCGGTAGCCTCACCGGTCGATCCCCACGAATGCGGGCCCACCCTTCCGCGAGAGAGCGACTCCGCTGCAATACGATAATCGACCCCCGCAAAATGGCCGCCCCGAAGGCGGTGGCCAGCGCCGCCGACGTTCGCGTCGCCACCGCAACCGCAACGAAAACGGCGCGCCGTCGCAAGCCGACGTCTTCGCGCAACCGGAGTTCCCCCAGCCGGTCGGGCCGCCGCAGCTCTCCGCCGAGCAGCTCGGCGAAATGAGCAAAGCGGAACTCAACGAGCTGGCCAAGACCTTCGATATCGCGACCCCGGTCAAGATCAAGAAGGACGAACTGGTCGCCGAGATCCTTGAGAGCCAAGCACAGCGCTCGGGCGTTGAAAACGCCAACGGCGTGCTCGACATCTTGCCCGAGGGCTACGGCTTTCTGCGGCGCGAGGGTTACCTGCTCGGCGCCGACGACATCTACATCAGCCAGTCGCAGATCCGGCGCTTCGAATTGCGTCGCGGAGATCTGGTCGCCGGCCAAGTCCGCCGTCCAAAAGACAACGAGAAGTACTACGGTATCGTCAAGGTCGAGACAGTCAACGGCTACGATCCCGAGTCGATCCGCACGCGCCGCTCGTTCGAAGACCTCAACGCGACCGTCCCGCAGTCGCGCTGGAAGCTCGCCGTCAAGGGCGACCCGGCCACGCGCGCACTCGATCTCTTCGCACCGCTCGGCAAGGGCCAGCGCGCGCTCGTCACGGTGCCGCCGCGGGTCGACGCGACCTCGACGCTGGTCACGATCGCGCGCGGAATTCTCGCCCACGCGCCGGACGCGCACTTGATCGTGCTCTCGATCGATGGACGCCCCGAGGACGCGGCGACGCTGCAGCGGCGCATCGATTGCGAGATCGTCGCCACCACGTTCGACGAACATCCCGACCATCACGTCGGTACCGCCGAACTCGTCATGGAACGCGCCAAACGTCTGGTCGAGCTCGGTTCCGACGTCGTGATCCTACTCGATTCGCTCACGCGCTTGGCACGCGCTTTCGGGACGGGACCCGCCCAAGGCCGGCCGATCAACGACTTCACCGTCGCGGCGAAACCGAAACGGTTCTTCGGCTCGGCTCGCGCCTGCGAAGAAGGCGGTTCGCTCACGATCGTCGCGACGGTCGCAGTCGACGGTCCGTCGACGTTCGATGCCGTCATCGCCGAAGAAGCAACGGCGATCGCGAACTGCGAGATCGCGCTCTCGCGCGAACTGGCCGGCGCGCGCGTCGAACCCCCGATCGATCTGCGTCTCTCGGGAACGCGTGACGACGAACTGCTGCTCACGGAATCGGAACTCAACGGGGTGCGCGAGAAGCGGACGTCGTTCGCGACGCGCTCGTCGCTGGACGTCGCCGGGATCATCGCCGGCTAGCCGTGAGACTTCAGCGTTACCTCGCGGCGAGCGGGGTCGCGTCGCGGCGGCGCTCGGAAGAGCTGATCGTCGCGGGTCTGGTGCGCGTGAACGGGCGGGTGGTGCGCGAGCTGGGCACGTCGGTCGAAGACAAAGACGTCGTCGAATTCGGCGGGCGGATCGTCGCGCCCGCGCTCGAACCGGCCTACATCATCATGAACAAACCACTCGGCGTCGTCACCACGATGCGCGATCCCGAAGGCCGGCGCACGATCGCCGACGTGTTGCACCGCAACGGCTGGGAGCGACGCGTCGTTCCCGTCGGCCGCCTCGATTACGACACGGCCGGGGTGCTGCTGCTCACCGACGACGGTGCGCTCGCGCACGTCCTCACGCATCCGCGGTTCGGCGTCGAGAAAACCTATCGCGCAATCCTGCGCGGGCGCCTGAGCACCGAACAAGTTGCGGAGATGCAGCGCGGCATGAAGCTCGATGACGGACGGGCGCAGCCGGCGCGATTGCGCGTCGTTGCCGCGCGCCGTGACGCGTCGAGCGTCGACGTCACGATCCATGAAGGGCGCAACCGGCAAGTACGGCGCATGTTCGAGGAACTCGGTCATCCGGTGATCGGTTTGACGCGGCTGCATTTCGGGCCGATAGGCCTCGGCACGCTCGCGCCGGGCGAAATTCGCGAAGCGACCAAACGCGAGGTCTCCGCCTTGCGTGTCATCGCCGACGTGGCGAAGGCCGAGGAGGGCGAAGAGTCATGAGCGCGGTGCGCGGGGTGCGCGGTGCGATTACCGTGGAGCGCGATGACGCGGAGCTGCTGTTGAGCGCGACCGAACGGCTGTTGCGGGAAATCGTTGCCGAGAACGCCATCGATTCGGACGACGTCGCTTCGGCTCTCTTCACGCTCACGCCCGATCTCGTCTCGCAATTTCCGGCAGCGGCCGCGCGGCGCATGGGCTGGACGCGCGTTCCGCTCTTGAATTTTACCGAGATCGCGGTGCCGGGCGGTTTGCCGCGCGTGATTCGCGTGCTCTTGCACGTCAACACCGAAAAACGGCAAGACGAGATCGTGCACGTCTATCTCGACGGCGCGCGCGTGCTGCGACCGGATCTCGAGCGCTCGTGAAGGGAACCGTCCTCGGAATCGCCGGTATCGGATTGATCGGCGGTTCGCTCGCGTTGCGCGCGCACGCGGCGGGTGCAACCGTGATCGGCTACGATCTCGATCCGCAAGCGCTGCACGCCGCAACCGCCGCCGGCGCGCTCGATGAAACTGCCCGCGACATCGCAGAACTTGTGGAGCGTTGCGCGATCGTGGCGATCGCGCTGCCGGTCGAAGCGACGATCGACGTTCTGGCCAACACGCCGGCGCTTGCGCGGGCGGAGATGGTGTTCGACGTCGCATCCGTCAAACTGCCGGTGGTCGCGGCCGCGGCCGGCTTACCGCATTTTGTGGCCTCGCATCCGCTGGCCGGGCGCGAGCTGGGCGGCTTCGGCGCGGCCGACGGCGCGCTGTTCGAGGGCCGCACCTGGGCGATCGTTCCGGCGCTCGACCCGGCGGTCCAGACCCGGCTCGAGGCGCTGGTCACCGCACTCGGCGCCCGGCCGCTTATCGTAACCGCGGCCGATCACGATCGGCTCGTCGCGATCAGCTCGCACCTGCCGCAATTGCTCTCGGTCGCGCTCGGCGCCGAGTTGGCCGCCACCGGCGATGCCGACGGACGGGTGTACGATCTGTGCGGCCCGGGTATGCAATCGATGTTGCGGCTTGCGCATTCCGACGCGGCGTTGTGGGGCGGGATCGCGCAGGCCAATGCGACCGCCCTGGCCGGTGCGTTGGAGGCATTGGCCTCGGCGCTGCAAGCGACGGCGGCCGGGCTGCAAGCCGGAAATATCGACTCGTTGCTCGCAGCATTCGAGGGAGCGCACCGGGCGGTCGATGCACTGGAACGTTCTTCCGGCGTCGCCCGTTCTTTACCGTATGCCGTCCCTAAGAGGTGAGAAGTTGAACCTGCCGTTCCGCCTAATCGCTTGCATGTGCATCGCCGCGTTCGGCGCGCCGCTGATCGCCGGCGCGCAGACCGAACCGGCGCACATCGCGCCAAAGCTGCTGAAGCGCGGAACGAACACCACCGCGCCGGCCGGCGCCGGGGATGTGATGGTCCAGGTCTTCGTCCGCAAAGACGGCACGTTCAAGATCAGCAAAGTCATCAAGTCGTCCAACGACGGCGACAACGCTGCCGCGCTCGAAATCGCGAAGACCTCGAAGTACCGGCCTGCGACGAACGGCGGCGAGCCGGTCGATGAATACTACGACTTCAAGATCTCGTTCGCCGGCGATACCGCGGCGATCGGCAGCGGGCCGATGGCGACGATCCTGGCGGAGGTCCGCGCCGGCAAATACGACCAAGCGAAAGCCGATTTGGCGACGTACTTGCAGGCGAATCCGAACGACCCGCAGGCCTACACGCTGCTGGGCGTAGCAAACGCGTTCGGCGGCGATCCGGCCGCGGCGTCGGCCGCGTTCGCAAAGGCCGGCACGATTCCCGATCAGTACCAAACGCTCGCCCTGCAGTCGTACGAAAAATATGCCAACGCGGCGCTCGGCGACAAGAAATATTCAGACGCGATCGACGCGGCGAATCACGCGATCGGCTTGAATCCGCAAAGCCTCCAAGCGTACTACGTTCGCGGTCAAGCCAACATGGGCACGCAGAATTATACCGCCGCCATCGCGGACTTACAAAAAGCGCATGCGATCGCCGTCACCGCCAAGAGCGACGAGCAGACGATGGCGACACTGGCGTTCACGTTGGCGGTCGCGCAAGTCGATGCCGGACAGTTCGGCGAAGCCGCGCAGACCTCGAAGGATCTCTACCGCAACGATACGGCCCGCTCGGCCCAAATCGACAAGTATGCGTACGCTGCCGTGATGAACGCGGCGATTACCCTTGCAAATGCTGGGCAAATCTCCAGTTCGGTCAGCCGCCTTGAATCAGGTGCCGCGGCGTTTCCCAACGACGCGCCGGACCTGACGGCCGAAGCCGCGTACATCCTGGCGAGCGACAAGAAGCCCGACTGGGATAAGGTCAAAGCCGAGGCCCAAAAGGCGCTCGACCTCGACCCGAACTCGGGCAAGGCCGATTTCGTTTTGGGGGTGGTGGCCTCGGAGAAAAACGATCCGAAGACCGCTCTGGACTATATGAACAAGGCTAAGGCGAGCCCGGCGTACCAATCGGACGCGTCGCTGGCCAAACAAATCAACGATGCGTTAACCAAGCTTAATGGCGCGAACAAACCTCAACTTTAGGACAACGGAGACCCACCGGGGTGACGAGGAATCGGCACCTCATGGGATAACTCACACGTCCTCGCCGGCCGGGACCTTGCCCGAAGAGTTTTCCTGTTGCCGCATTCGCAGACGCCATACGTAGGAGGCCCTGGGAGCAACCGTGGACATCGGTGGATTTTTACAAACAATCATCAGCGGCGGCCCGGCCATGTGGATCTTGCTGATTCTCTCGGTCGTGGCTATCGCGATCGTGATCGAGCGGTTGCTGTTCTTCTCGAGTCAGCACTCCGATTCCAAAGGCCTGCTGCGTGCGCTAGGTCAGAAGATCGCCGCGAACGATCTCGCCGGCGCGATCAAGGTATGCCAGCAAAACAAAGGCATGCTTCCGAAGATCCTCGAGTTCGGCCTCAAGCGCGGTGAGAAGAACCGCGCCGACATCACCGACGCGTTGTCGATTGCACTCATGGAGCACCTCAACGCGCTCGAGCGAAATCTCGGCATCATCGGTACGATCGCCGTCATCTCGCCGTTCGTCGGTTTGTTCGGTACGGTGCTCGGTATCATCCGCGCTTTCCAAGACATCGCACTGAAGGGCAACTCGACGCCTGCCGTCGTCGCCGCCGGTGTGTCGGAAGCGTTGATCACGACCGCCGCCGGTTTGTTCGTGGCCGTCGTCTCGGTTATTTTCTTCAACTACTTCAAGTCGCGCATCAAGTCGTATAACCAAGAGATGATCGTTGCGGCCAACCAGCTCGCCGAGATGCTGCACTTCCACAACACGGGTGCGCCGATCCCGACCGAGCTCTATCAGCCCACCCCGACACCCGCGCGCTGATCGCCCGCAACCGATCCAAGGGATAACCCCCGATGTCGATGCTCTCTTCGGCCGGCGACGACGAAGTGATGGCGGAGATCAACATTACGCCGTTTACCGACGTTCTGCTGGTCTTGCTCATCATCTTCATGATCCTCGCCGCTCTCGTGACGCCGCCCGGTTTCCAAAAGAATCTGCCGGACAAATCCGATAATTCGCCGATCCAGCAACTGAAGAAGAACGATAACATCCAGGTGCTCATCAGCGAAAAAGGCGTCATCTATATCGACAACAAGAAGACGGACCGGGCGCACATCTACGCCGACATGGCCGACGTCAAGCGCCGGCGCGGGAACAAACACGTCTCACTGACCGCCGACGTCAAGGCACCGTATCAGGCCGTCATCACCGTACTCGACGCCGCGCGCCTCACCGGGCTCGACGACGTCGGATTTGTGACATCCTAGCATGGTGGTCATGGAGCGAGCGCAGTCGCATCGAACTGCCGCGGAAATGTTTATTGCGAGCTCGGACCGGGGGCATGGGTTCGCTTTGCGAACCCGTCGGTCGCCTTCGGCGACCGGCCACGAAAGTGGCCGGGGGGCGCGCAGCTTAGAGCGGAGCGCCTTTTAGATGTCAGTGTCTAGCGGGCCCGCCGAAGATGAGGTGATGTCGACCATCAACATCACGCCGTTCACCGACGTGTTGCTGGTGCTGCTGATCATCTTCATCATTCTGGCCTCGGTCACCAAAGAACCGAAGCTGCCCGACGCCAAGAACGTTCTCAAAGTGCAACCGTCGGAAATCGTCGTGCTCGTCGACAAGAACAACAAGGTTCAGGTCGGCTCGCAGATCGTCGATCAGACCGATGCCGGCCGGGTGTTTCACGACCTCGTACAACAGACCGGCGGGCGGCTCAAGACCGTGATCATCAAAGCGGATCCGACCGCTGACTTCGGCACGATCCTGCGCGTGATGGATTCGGCCAAGAACGAGGGCCTCACGGGCTTCGGTCTCGCCAATCATATCGAGGGCCAACCGGAAGGCCAGTCTCAATAGCATGAGTGCTACGCCCCCGACGAAGACGCCGCCGACGGTGCGAGAGCGAACGCAGAATTTTCTGCTCTACGGCTTCGCACTGTCGATTCTGCTGCATTTGCTCATCGGGCCGCTGATCAAGTTCCAGCGCACGCCGGAAGCTCCCGAAAAAGTCGAGACGGTCAAGATCGACAAGATGCCGACGCCGCCGCCGACGCCGAAACCGACGCCGACGCCGCCGCCCACACCGCCGCCGACGCCGCCGCCCACGCCTCCGCCGCACCAAACGCCGGAGCCGCCGAAGCCCAAAGAAATCAAGATCAACACGCTCAAGACGAACGCTCATGCGGGCGGTCCGTCCGAAGAAGCAAACACGCATACCGAAGGCTCGACCAACGGCGTTCCGAACGGCTCGCCGACCGGTGCCGCAACGTCGGCTGCGACGGCACCGCCCACCGCTCCACCGGCAACGCCCGTGCCGCCGACGCCTCCGCCGACGCCGAGTTGCGCGGTCCCGAATGCCGATGCGAAGACGACCAACGCCGTGCAAGCCGAAACGCCGCCGATCGCGCAGCAACAGGGCATCAGCGGTGAGGTGACCGTCGTCGTGTCGCTCGATGAAACCAGCAAGCTCGTCTCCGCGACGGTGCAGAAGTCGCCGAGCGCGCTGCTCAACAACGCCGCGGTCAACGCCGCCAAGGCCAGCAAATTTCAAACCCGGATCGTGAATTGCAAACCGGTCGCGGATTCATACCGCTTCATCGTAGAATTCCAGTCGCAATAAGAGTAGCGCCATGACCTTCGCGGAGGCGATGGTCCTGGCGGTCTTGCAGGGCGTCAGCGAGCTCTTTCCGATTTCGAGCCTCGGGCACACGGTGCTGATCCCGCCGCTGCTGCATTGGAACGTCGATGAGAGCGACGAGTCGTTCCTGGCCTTCGTCGTGGTGCTGCATCTCGGTACGGCTCTCGCGCTCTTGACGTTCTATCGCAACGAGTGGGTGCGAATCGTGCGGGCGCTGGTCGCGAGCGTTATCCGCGGGCGCCTCGACGGCTCGCGCGACGAGCGTCTCGGCTGGCTCCTAGTCGCCGGCACGATTCCGGTCGGCATCCTCGGCGTGCTCTTCCAGAACAGCGTGCGCGTCCTGTTCGCCTCGCCGATCCCGGTTGCGATCTTTCTCATGATCAACGCGCTGGTGATGTTCGGCGGCGAAGCGTTGCGGCGCCGTCAAAGCGCCCAGAGCGGTCGCCGGGCCAAACCGATCGAGCGCGTGACGTGGCTCGAGGGCGTGGGCGTCGGCTTCGCGCAGAGCCTGGCGTTGCTGCCGGGCATCTCGCGTTCGGGGGCATCGATCGTGGCCGGACTCTTGATCGATCTCGATCACGAGGAAGCGGCAAACTACTCGTTCTTGCTCGCGACCCCGGTGATTTTGCTCGCTTCGCTCCTCGAGATCCCGGCGCTGTTCAAACCGGGCGTCACGATTGGCCCCGTCGAAGCGATAGCGGGCTGTGTGGTGGCGGGGATCACCGCCTACGCATCGGTGGTCTTTCTCACCCGATATTTTCAACACAACGACTTGCGCCCGTTCGGCTGGTATTGCTTGCTCGCCGGCGCCGCGGCGCTGATCCTCTTTAGTACGAAAGTAGTTTGATGAAGTCTCTCGCCATCGCACTCGCCGTCATCTTCGCACTGTGCGCCGTTCTCTCGATCATGCACCCGCTCGAGCCCAACGAGATGACCCGCGCACTCGGCTTCTCGAGCGACAAAGCGCACGCAAAGCATCCGTTCCTCTATCTCGTGCTGGCCGTTCTCGCGCTGATCTGGTTGCGCTTTCAATCGGCGGCGCCCGCGCGGTGAACCCCGGCGAACGGCCCTCGCACATCGCGGCCGACGGCTCCGTCACAATGGTAGACGTGGGCGCGAAGGGCGTTACGCGGCGAACCGCTCGTGCTTGTGCGCTCGTCCGATTGCCGCTCCGGGCGGCCGAAGCACTGCGCTCCGCGACGCTCCCGAAGGGCGACGCGTTCGTGGCCGCGCAAATCGCCGGCATCTTCGCGGCCAAACGAACCGGCGAACTGATCCCGCTCTGCCACCCGTTGCCGCTGGACGCGGTCGACGTGCGATTCTCGTGGGATTCCGATACGGTACTGCGCATCGAGACGCAAGCGACGACCAGTGCGAAGACCGGTGTCGAGATGGAAGCGATGGTTGCGGCGAGCGTCGCTGCCTTGACGATCTACGATATGTGCAAGTCGGTCGACAAGGGGATCGTGATCGAGCAGGCGCGGTTGCTCGAGAAGACCGGCGGCAAGAGCGGTGACTGGCATGCCGGGTAAGCCGTACACCGTTGCGGTGATCGTGCTCTCGGACCGCGCGGCGAGCGGCGAACGGCCCGACGCGTGTATCCCGGTCATTCGCGAAGGCCTCGGCGACGCGTTCGCGATTACCGACGAGCGGGTGATCGCCGACGACGCGGCCGCGCTGCAAGCGGCGCTGATCGAGCTGTGCGATCGCGGCGTTGGTGCGATCCTCACCAGCGGCGGCACTGGGCTCGGCCCGCGCGACCGCACGCCGCAAGCGACGAGCGCCGTGCTCGACTATGAGGTTCCCGGAATCGCCGAGGCGATGCGCGCGGCCTCGCTCGCGATCATCAAGACGGCGATGCTCTCGCGTGCGGTGGCCGGCGTGCGCGACCGCACGCTGATCGTGAACCTGCCGGGCAGCCCCAAGGCCGTCCGCGAGACCCTGGCGGTTATCTTGCCGGCCCTCCCCCATGCGCTCGAGCTCCTCGGCGGCAACGTCCAAGACGGGTGAATTCGCTTCAAGCGAATTCATCGCGTTCGGGTCCTCGCGGTTGTCCTACGCGGAGTGTTTCCCGGGACCCGAGCCGCAGACGGGAGCGAAGGCCTCGATCACAGTAGAAGCGATCTACAAGTGAACTTCGCCAGCGCGCAGTCCTATCTGCTCGGTCTCATCAACGAGCACGCCTCCCGCCGTTCGCCGAATCGGCTCGACCGTATTCGCGCGTTCGTTGCGGCGCTGGGCGAGCCGCAACTGCAGTACCCCACGCTGCACGTCGCGGGGACCAGCGGCAAGGGTTCGACCGCCACGATGCTGGCGGCGGCGCTCGAGGCGAGCGGCAAGCAGGTCGGCTTGCACACAAAGCCCCACCTGATCTCGCCGACCGAACGCATCCGTATCAACGGCACGCCGATCTCAGAGGACGCCTTCGGCGAGTTGCTGACCGACATGATGCCGGCGATCGAATCGGTGGCCCGCGAACACGGCAGCCCGTCGTATTACGAAGTGCTGCTCGCGCTCTCGTTCGTTGCATTTGCACGCGCCGGCGTCGACGCGGCGGTGATCGAAGCCGGTATCGGCGGACGCCTCGACGGCACGAACGTGCTGCAGCCGCAGGTGGCGATCATCACCAACGTGTCGCTC
>Ga0182014_10006528_pt1 | contig 12516 bp, 8 predicted proteins | sample 612S2DmetaG_FD_120489 | JGI IMG/M metagenome (GOLD analysis project Ga0182014, IMG submission 120489) | Permafrost microbial communities from Stordalen Mire, Sweden - 612S2D metaG | ecosystem: Environmental > Terrestrial > Soil > Wetlands > Permafrost | place: Sweden: Stordalen | collected... | reverse complement strand
GCCCTGATACAAAGCCGACTCCGTTTCAAGTTTTTCCGCATCCTGTTCAACAGTAATTTTGGCCTCGCCGTCAGTCTCATCTCCGATGGGGTCTGCAATTTTAGGGACTTCGACTTCGGGCGCGGCTGCTAACTCCGGCTCGGTCGATTCAGGCTTGGGGGGCGCGGTCTTTTTGCTCTTCACGGACTTCTTCGTTACGGGCTTCTTCGCAACGGTCTTCTTCTTGGGACTCGCCATGGGGGAACGTCTCGGTTTCTGCCTGCTCGGTAAGGGGAGGCGCAGCAGGAGCGGCCTCTGCGGGGTGGTGGGTTAGTTGCCGGCCGCCGTCTCGGCGGTCGAGGAGGTTTCGGTGTCTTCCAGCTCTTCGCTGGCGGCTTCGTCGAATTCGAGGCCCAGGGCGGTGCTTGCTCTCTGCTCGAACTCGTCGCCGGTGGCAGTCTCAGGCTCGTCGAGTTCAGTGGCGGCCAGCTTCTCGAACTCCTCCATGGAGGGCAGCTCGGAGACGTCCCTGAGGCCGAAGCGGAGCAGGAACTCGCGGGTGGTTTTGTAGAGGATGGGCCGGCCGAGGACTGCCTTTCGTCCGGCGGTGGTGATCAGCTTGCGGGAAAGCAGCGTGCCGAAGACGGCGGATGTATCCACGCCGCGAATTTCATTGACTTCGGGCGCGGTAACCGGCTGCTTGTAGGCGATGACGGCCAGGGTTTCCAGAGCCGGCAAGGAGAGCTTGAGCGGCTGCTTGATGCTTTTGATAAAGAGCCGGACGGCGTCGTGACATTCGGGCTTGGTGGCCATACGGAAGCCGCCGGCAATCTCGCGAATTTCGACGCCGCGGCTGTCAGAGGCGCAGGAAGCGATCAGCTCATCGAGCAACGGGCGAAGGATTGCGCGAACCTCGCGGTCGCGCAGGCGGGCCAGGCGGCGGACTTCGAGCGCAGCCTCGGCGTCTAATGCCCCGGCGGGATCGGCAGAGCCGGTTTCCGCGGCGGCTTCCGTGTCCGGTTCAGGGCCGGTTTCCGGGCTGGTTTCAGGGCTGAATCCAGATTGCGCCTCGGCGACTTGTTCAGTTTGTTCGGCTTGTTCGGCGAAAACGCTGGCCGAATCGGGTGGGGCAGTCTCCGGCTCCAGGTAGGCGAATTCGTCATTCAGCAGGGGCAGGGGTTGGGCGGTTTCGGCTGCCTGCTCGGCAGATGCGGCCTCCTGCTGCGCCTTCCACTCGAAGGCGTCGTCGGCAAAGAGGGCGGCGAGCTGGGCCAGTGTGACCGGCTCCTCCGCGGCGTAGATGACTGCTTCCAGCTTGGCTTTCAGGCTCATTCTGTAATAGGTACCTTCATTATGGTACCGGAAGCGGAGAAAAAATGCGCGGGGCTTGCTACGGGCTGCCGGAGCGAGGGTCGCAAGAAGGGCGTCCGTAAGATGCCGGACGCCCCAGGGATGCATTACGAAGCTGCTTCAGGGAGCCTTGGTAAGCTTGGTGTGTGAAATAAGAATCCGCGTCTTGCCTTTGTTCAGATTTGAGGATGTGCTAATCCTCACCTCAACGAACTCCTGCGGATTGATTTTAAGGTGCAGGGTGGAGCTGCCGAATAAACTTTTGACAGGAGCGGCGCTGCCCAACTTGTCCTTATAAAAAGCGAGCACCTGAGCGGGCGAGTCCGAGGTGAGGAATGCGCCCGTCACCCCCGAGCCGTTGGGCATCTCCATCCTCATGCTCCCATGCGTGCTCTCAGCGCCGGGATAGATTTCCACGCCCAGCTCAGCCGCGCTGAGGTTTTCGATGGGAGTGGTGGTAATGGTGCCCATAGGAGTACTCATCGTCATCCGGCCATTGGGGTCAACATGAACGTTCTTGGCGATGCGATAGCCGATGAAGCCGATGATGCCCAGGCCAAGGATGCCCAGTGCGACGATGATGCCAACAACAATCAGAACGATTTTGAGCGCGCCGCCTCCGGATTTAGCCGGAGGAGCGATGATAGGTTGAGCGACGACCGCTGCTCCACAGGAAGAGCAGGATTGCATATCGGGGGTTAAAGCAGCACCACATCCAGCACAGACATTCGCCATGACGATCTCCTTACTGTTGGATAATTAGCCTGAATTTTCTAGGTGCTTTCCAGACTGTATGACAATATACCTCAACATACTCATGCCTGGTTTGAATTTTGCAGAGGTATTCTTAACGGAAGCGTGCGTTTTCAGATTGCGCGGGTGTATGAATGTAGGTGAATGAAATTGCGTAAACTCCACATTGGTTTAGCTGCCGGGATGGCGTGTGCGGGCCTTTGCCTCGCGCTTTGGGCGCTGCCGGCCCAGCAGACTAAATCGCCGCAGAAGGCCGATGCGATTCTGATTCTGAAAAAGGATCACCTGATGGAACTGCTTGCCGGGGGTAAGGTGATTCACACATATAAGGTTGCGCTGGGGCAGGGCGGGCTAGCACCCAAGGTGCGCCAAGGCGACGGGCGCACACCGGAGGGGCATTACACAATCGATGCCAAATACGCAAACAGCCAATACCACAAGGCTCTTCACATCTCCTATCCCAACGCCGAGGATCGCAAGCGGGCGGCGAAGCTGGGCGTCTCTCCGGGCGGGTCCATCCTGATTCACGGCCTGCCCAACGGCAAGGGGTATGTGGGCGTGGCGCACAGGCTTTACGACTGGACATTGGGTTGCATCGCCGTCACCGATGAGGAGATCGACGAGGTTTGGAATCTTGTTCCGGTGGGTACGCCGGTGGAGATTCGACCGTAAGGCCTGCCATAAGGGTGGTTTCGACATCTCTTCTAAACTCCCATGCCGAAGGCCGCTGGCCCCATCGCAGGTGGTGCGAAAATAGAATGAATGCTCTCCCTGCAAAATGCCGGCAAGCGATATGGCCCGCGAGTCTTGTTTCTGGAGGCCAACTGGCTGATCCGGGCGCGGGAGAAAACCGCGCTGGTTGGCGCGAATGGCACGGGAAAATCCACCATCATGAAGGTGCTGGCCGGCCTGGAGACGCTGGACTACGGCCAGATGCAGCAGACGCGCGGCATGAGCATCGGCTACCTGCCGCAGGAGGGGCTGGCGCTGACCGGCAAGACGGTCTTCGAAGAGTGCCTGAGCGTCTTCGACGAGCTGCACGAGATGGCCCGCGAGGTGGAGCGGCTGGGCGGGCAACTAGCCGTGCTGGAGCATGCCAGCACGGAGTACGAGGCCGCGGCGGAACGCTACTCCATGCTTCAGGAACGTTTTCACGCCCTGGACGGCTACGCGCTGGACTCTCAAGTTGGCGGCGTGCTGACCGGGCTGGGCTTCGGCAAGGAAGACTGGTCGCGGCAGACCGACGAGTTCAGCGGCGGCTGGCAGATGAGGATCGCGCTGGCCAAGCTGCTGCTGGCCAAGCCTAATCTATTGTTATTGGATGAGCCCACTAACCACTTGGATTTGGAAACGCGCAACTGGCTCGAAGACTATCTGAAGAGTTATCCATTCGGTTACATACTTATCTCGCATGACCGATATTTTCTGGATGTAACTATCGACAGAACCGTGGAGATTTGGAATAAACGAGTGAATATTTATCAGGGTAATTACACAAAATACCTGAGTCAGAAAGACGAGCGGAGGACGCAGCTTCAGGCAGCTTATAGCAACCAGCGGCAACAGATTGAGCACCTGGAAGCCTTCATCAACCGCTTCCGCGCCCAGGCCACCAAGGCAAAGCAGGTGCAGAGCCGTATTAAAGAGCTGGAGAAAATCGAGCGCATCGAGATTCCCGAAGAGGAATCGACGATTCACTTCCGGTTTCCCCAGCCGCCGCCTTCGGGGCGCATGGTGGCGGAGGCTGAGGGACTCGCGAAGAGTTACGGCGCGAAGCAGGTGTTCAAGGACGTGCGCTTCAGAATCGATCGCGGCGACCGCGTGGCATTGGTGGGCGTAAACGGCGCGGGCAAGTCAACATTGATTCGATTGCTGACCGGAGCCGAGGCGCCTACCGCGGGACACATCAAGCTGGGGCACAATGTGGTGAGCGAGTATTTTGCGCAGGACCAGTACAAGGTGCTGGACGGCGACGCGCGCATGCTGGACGACATCAGCCGCGCGGCGGTGAAGGTTCCGGAGGGCGAGTTGCGCTCGCTGCTGGGCTGCTTCCTGTTCAGCGGCGACAATGTCTTCAAGCAGTTGGGAGTGCTCTCGGGCGGCGAGCGTAACCGCTACGCGCTGGCGCGAATTTTGATTTCGCCGTCTAACTTTCTGCTGCTCGACGAGCCGACTAACCATTTAGACATGCGCGCCAAGGATGTGCTGCTGGATGCGCTGGCGGCGTTCTCGGGCACGGTGGTTTTTGTTTCGCATGACCGCTACTTCATCGACCGGCTGGCTACGCGGGTGCTGGAGGTGGAAGGCGGAAAGGTGACCAGCCACGAGGGCAATTACGAAGATTATCTGCACTGGAAAACCTCCCAGGCCATGAACACAATCGATTCGGAGGGAGGCGGGGGTTTTAACCCCCGCATGAAGCCGGTAGAGTCAGCTAGGGCTTTAGCCCCGGAAAAAATCGGCCAAATTGCAGCCGATGATGAGTCCTCCGTTCAAGCCGCCAACAACCGCCCGCGCCGATTGAATCCCATCAAGCAGAAACAGATGGAGGATCGCTGCGCGTTTTTAGAAGAAGAAACTCCGCGCATTGATGCCTCGATTGCGCACACCGAGGAGCAGTTGGGGGTTTATGTCAGCGCCGCCGAGACGCAACGGCTGACCGCGCTGGCTGAGGAGTTGCGCGAGCAGTTAGCAGCCTTCACCGCCGAGTGGGAAGAGTTGATGGGGCTGTTGGAAGGTGCTTGATTGGATGGGGGGGGACTTATCCTGCAAAATTAGACGCCTCCCAGGTCCGAAAATCCGGACCTGGGGCACCGGGCCCACTCATCGCGATAAAGCCGCGATGAATGGGGCACAGATTTACCTTTTTGGGAGAGACAGATGGATGAAAGGGTCAGTGTGTGGGCCACCTGCCACACAATTACCAACCCATTTGATCCATCCGCTCAAGGATGACCCCGCTGTAGTGATTCATGCGCTCGGGCCGCCGCTTCAGGGGAGCCGGCAGAATCGCGGCGAGCCGTGCCGCCTGTTGCCGGCCGATATTCCGGGCTGCTGTTCCGTCGTGGTAACGACAGGCCGACTCCGCGCCATAAATACCAGGTCCCCATTCGACCACATTGAGGTAAATCTCGAGAATGCGCTGTTTGCCGAGGACGAATTCCGCCACCGGCACCAATGTGGCCTCCGCACCCTTGCGGAGGAAAGAGCGGCCTGTTCCGAAGAACAGGTTTTTTACGAGTTGCTGCGTAATGGTGGAAGCTCCGCGCGTGCGCTCGCCTTCCATATCTTCCTGGGCAGCGATTTGGACCTCGTGCCAATCGAAGCCGTGGTGCTGGTAGAAGCGCGCATCCTCCGCGGCGACCACAGCGTGCTGAAGATTGGGCGAGATTTGGCTGAGCGGAATGAATGTGGACCGTTCGCGATACGGCGTGTGGTGTATCCAGGCCTGCGCGCGACGCTCGATGTGCAAAGCGGTGGTCGGCGGATCGATCCACCGCGCGGCCACAAGCGTGAGCGCGGCCAGCGACCAAAGAAGCACTACGGCGAGGCCAAGCCACAGCGCTAAGAATCGAAGGCGGAATCGGAGGAAACTCTTCTGAGGCGGGGTCTCGAGGGGTGTGGTTGGCGTTGTCGTCACATCTCAGAATAATAGCCTTGGCCGGGTTGTTGCTTATGGCTTGACGCTTGCGCGCGCAGTTAGCTGTGTACACTGCCGAGTGGAAGGAGCTGATGATGCAATTGGAAGAGCAGGCGGCGCTCAGTCAGGCTTCTAAAAACGGTAGCGCACACCAGCGCTGGGAAACCTGGGCATCTGCGCGACTCTCGTCTCCGGAAGCCCCGGCATGACAGTCGTATTTGGACCGCACACCGTCTGGTTGGCCGATGGCTTGCAATTGTCCATCCACACAAAGCCCATGAAATTCTGACGATCAAATGCATTTTCCACGCCCGCGTGAATATTCAGGATTCCTCTGCGCATATAAAAATTGCGATTCGCATCGGCATCGACTCGATTGTAAGCGGAGCCGCGCATCGCATTGATCCGGCTCAGATCGTAGATTCCTCTGGATTGCTGCTTGGAAAGCGTGATATTGAATGGCGTGTAAGGCCTCCCGGTCGCATAGGTATCCCGAATTGCAATCTCGATCTTCCGCGGCATTCTAATGGTCGCCAGACCATTCAACACCAGCGGAAAATCGAAGTTGCCGGAGCGCATGACTCCATCCGCTGCCGCATAGCGCGTTCGCGAGTAGCTGGCCGATCCCAGGAACCGCAACCGCCGGGCGGTATGCGCGCGCAGCAGCAGCTCAACTCCTTCCGCCACTCCTCGGCCGCCGTTTTTCAGCGGCAGCCAGACAAACTGCTCTCCGAGCGTATCGATCATATTCGCCAGCATCAAGCTGGGATATTCGGTAGAGACCGGCTCGTTTGTATAACGCTTGTGAAATGTCTCGACGCTGACGCTGGCCTTGTCCGCGCGCCATAAATCCGCGCCCAGAGAAAATTGCTCCGCCTGCATCGGCCGCAGCAGAGCATTGCCGGCGTAGCTGAGGAGATTGATTGCAGGAGCCAGTTGCGATGATCGGCCATAGCTTCCGTTCAAGGCCTGATGCGCATTGATGCGATATGCCAGGGATGCGCGCGGTTCAAAGACCTTCGCGGCGGTCAGCGCAAAGATCTCTTCCCTCGCGCCGCCAATCACCGACCAGCGGTTGCCGAAACTTCCGGAGGCCTCTGCATAAAGGCTTGTCTTCCCGGTCATGAAGTCGCGCGAGAAGTTATCCGAGTCCGTCCATGTCGGGCTCACGTTATAAGGTGACTGCTGGCCCTGCGGTTGAGCGACCGCATAATTCATCGCCGTCAGCCTTCCGGTTGCGCCCACGGAATAAAGCCAATTCCGCTTGCCCATTTGAATGCCGTAACCCAGCGTCGAAATGCCATCGTGGGTTTGTTCCTGGTAGGCAGGCGTGAGTTGAATCGATTTGGTCATGCATGATTGCAGTTGCTGGGCAATATTCTGATTCTGCGCGGAGTAACTTGCGGTAACCGTTGAGACCGTTCCGGGAGTGTGAATGTGTTGCCAGACCAAGCCATCGGTCGATCGGGCGCCTCCATATTGAGTCTGAACATTCAACGTCACTCCGGGATCGCAGGGTTGCGGCGTGATGTTGATCGAGTCTGCCCCGTTCAAACTCAGCGCCGACACGTGGTCCTTGGCGCTCGGCGACCAATCCAGTTGCGCCATGCCGTCGGTATAAATAGGCACGCCATTGATTCCGATGTCATTGGTTACAAGATTCAGAACGCTGCGATGAGCGGTCAGCAGCAAGCTGGCCTTGCTGCCGATGGGACGCTGCAGAAAGCCTCCCGCGCCGGAGATTCCCAGATCCAGTTCTCCGATAGGTTTTGACCCATGGCTCTCAAGCGTATGGACCTCGATCAACGAAGAGAGCCGGCTCGAATACCGCGCATCATAGACTCCGGCCTTCATATCCACGCTGCCGATGGTGGAGGTATCGATCATGGAAGTGAATCCGCCGGTGGTTCCCTCCATGGCGAGGTGATTGATATTTGGAACCTCAATCCCGTTCACGACATAAAGATTCTCGGTGGGATTTCCTCCCCGAACCAGCACATCGTTGCTCATATCCGAGTTCCAAACCACGCCCGGCAGCAACTGGAGAAAGCGGGAAAAATCTCCCCAGGTTCCAGCCGATGAAAACACTTCATCCTGGGTGACGCGATACGGCGCCTCCAGGCCCTTTTTCATCGTATCCGACGCAGCATTCACTTCAACCGTGGATTTCTGGCGAGGTATCACCTGACTGCCGCGCACTATATCCGCATCAGAGGAAAGCCGTGGCGGCATCTTGACAGTTGTGTTGATTGCAACTGAAGAGGAGTCATTCAGAGCGGCGCTTGAGACGGGAGATTTGCTCACGAAGGGACCAGCCGGTTCTGTAGGAGTGCTCGCTTGCTGAGCAGTGACCGTAGAAATGGCGTACAAAACGAAGAGGACGTTCATTAGTGTGCGCGAGGCACGGCGAAGCGAATACATAAGATCCTTTGCATCGGAACTCTTGCACACATTAGAGAGCACTCACTGAGCGCCTTCGTGGTGATATGAAGTTTCTATCGGCGGCGATGACCATCCCGTCAGATTGAAGCGACAGGAGATGCCGCCAGTCGGACCACTCTGACACGCGCGTCCCGAATCGCGACGGCTGATCGCGCTGACCGGGAAGTTGCGCTCAGCAAGAAATGCTTTCCGCCGAGTGGAAATGTTGATGATGCAGGTGTATGAGCAAGTGACGCTCTCGTGATTTGGCAAATTTATAAAGTTTCTCTTGCCACAAGCGGCATCCTGGTACTATGCTTATTTCATGCGTCGATGTCGCTAACACCGCCCTGGTGTCTGTTGCGACGCAGAAGTGCGCTCGGTTCAAGAGCACTCTTTCCCGTCAATTAGTTCAATCCTTACCCCAAAACACAGAACCGTCTGGAATTCGATTCCAGCAAGAGGAGATTATCATGGCGCACATAGCTGCGAATGTTACGGAACTCATTGGCCGAACCCCTTTGGTGCGGCTGAATAAAGTGGCGGCGGGGCTGCCGGCAACCGTCGTGGCCAAGCTGGAGAGCCAGAACCCGGTTTCCAGCGTGAAGGACCGCATTGGGCTGGCGCTGATTGAGGCCGCCGAGAAGGCCGGCAAGATTACTCCCGGCAAGACGGTGCTGATTGAACCGACCAGCGGCAATACCGGCATCGCGCTGGCCTTTGTGGCAGCGGTCAAAGGCTACCGGCTGATTCTCACCATGCCGGAGACGATGAGCCTGGAGCGGCGCGTGCTGCTGCTGGCCTTTGGCGCGGAGATCGTGCTGACCCCAGGGCCGAACGGCATGAAGGGCGCCATTGCCAAGGCCGATGAGATTCTTGCCAAGACGCCGAACGGGTATATTTTGCAGCAGTTCAACAACCCCGCCAACCCGGCGATTCACTACGCTACGACGGGTCCGGAGATTTGGAACGACACGGACGGCAAGGTGGACATTTTGATTTCCGGCGTGGGTACCGGCGGGACAATTACCGGCGCGGCCAAGTACATCAAGGAGCGCAAGCCGGGGTTCAAGGCCATCGCCGTGGAGCCGGTGGACAGCCCGGTGCTGAGCGGCGGCAAGCCGGGGCCGCACAAGATTCAAGGCATCGGCGCGGGATTCGTGCCGGGCGTGCTGGACACCAGCATTGTGGACGAGATCATCCAGGTGACGAACGACGAAGCCATCAACACGGCGCGCGAGCTGCCGCTGAAGGAAGGCTTGTTCGTGGGCATCAGCTCTGGCGCTGCGGTGGCCGCGGCGCTGAAGGTGGCCGCGCGGCAGGAGAATAAGGGCAAGCTGATCGTGGTGGTGCTGCCAGACTTTGGCGAGCGCTATCTGTCCAGCATTCTCTTCGAGTCGCTGCGGCAGCAGGCGCTGGCGTTGCCGACCGAAGCGATTGCGGTATAAGGACTGGCCAGAAGGCATTATGCTTTGAAGGGGACGGGCTTCAGCCCGTCCGTTTCCAGCAGAATGAATCTTCGGCTTTAGCCTCCGAGGGAAATTTCATGACTGGCGATGAATTCCCTCAGGGGCTAAAGCTCGCGCTATTTTAGTGCAATGGATGTACGGGCTGAAGCCCGTACCCTTTAACCAATGCGGTTTTTTGGATAGACCTCCCATGGCTGTGTTTGCCCGTATCCGCGATGACATCAACTCCGTGCTGGAGCGCGACCCGGCGGCGCGTTCCCGGCTGGAGGTCTTCCTCTGCTATCCGGGGCTGTGGGCGGTGTGGATTCATCGCATCTCCCACTGGCTGTGGGGCGCGAAGCTGCGGCTGCCGGCAAGGATACTCTCGCAGGTTGGACGCTTCTTCACCGGCGTCGATATTCACCCCGGCGCGCTGATTGGCCGGCGGCTGTTCATCGACCACGCAACCGGCGTGGTGATCGGCGAAACCTCGATTGTGGGCAGCGACGTGACCATGTACCAGGGCGTGACGCTGGGCGGCACGGGCAAGGGCCACGGCAAGCGCCATCCCACGGTCTGCGACGGGGTTTTTATCGGCAACAACGCCAACCTGCTGGGCAACATCACCATCGGCGAGAACTCGCGCGTGGGCGCCGGGTCGGTGGTGCTGGCCGACGTGCCGCCCAACTCGACGGTGGTGGGCGTTCCGGCGCACATCGTCTATCGCAACGGAGAGCGGGTGCTGATTACCGATCCGCATGACGTGAAGGACCCGTTATCCGATGCGCTGATTGCTCTCTCGGGTCGCGTGGAGGAACTGGAGAAGCAGCTTGGCGGCGAAGTGAGGCCGGCAGAGCAGTTCATCTTCGAAGAGGCCGAACGCGCCGCCTACCATGAGGAGTTAGAGCGGCTGCGGCAGTACGTCTCGATGGGCGAAGGAATCTGAGACTACGGCCTGTCTCCTGGTGTTACAGTGGTTTCGTTCCCATCTTGCTGCCGGAGACTCTTTTTGCTGGCTTTTCGTCCGCTGCTTATAGCTCTTTTCGCGCTTCCTGTTGCTGCCCACGCGGTGGACCGCGTGCAGGCTGCGCCTGTTCCGCCGGAGATGCGTTCGACGGCCTTTACCGTCCGAGTGAACGGACAGCCGGTGGACGTGGCCCACGCCGCGGCGAACTATGAGTACGTCAGCTTCGATGTGACCGGCCCGGTGATGGTGGAGATTACCGCTGCCGAGAAGGGCTTCTGGGACAAAGGCGTGGACATTCAGCCATGGCGGCTGGGATTGCGGCCTACGCGAACTGGCCAGACGATTCGCTTCCGGCTGAGCGGGCCGGCCAAGCTCTCCATCTCGCGCCCCGGCGATTTTCTGAACTATGCCAAGATGCTGTTTCTCTTTGCCGGCGCGCCTCCGCCGCCCTTGCCGCGCGATCCAAAGATTCACGCCTATCAGCCGGGGGTCTACCACGGAAGTCTCAATCCCAAGAGCGGCGAAACACTTTACCTGGCTCCCGGCTCGTACTTTTTCGGCAGCTTGAATCTGTGGAAGGTTGAGAATGTAAAAGTTCTGGGACGCGGAACCATTGTGTATGACGGGCCGCAGGACCCCAACGGCGATGAAGGCTGGATGCAGAAGCCGGACTGGCATTGCATCGGCGCGATGGAGGCACACAACGTGGAGATCGATGGGCTGACCTGTATTGTGCGGTCGCGGACGTGGTCGATCCAGATGAAAGATTCGACGGGATTTGTGTATGACGATCTGCGGGTGATCGGCGGCAATCCGGGGAACGCCAACCAGGATGGCATGGACTGGCTGGGCGGCGGCGACGCCGTGGTGCGCAATGCCTTTATCCGCTCCTCGGATGATGTTCTTGTGGTGCAGGGCAACTGGGACGGCTATACGGACGAGGCGATGCTGCGTCCCGGCCACGATGTGCGGAACATTCTCATTGAACACAGCGTGCTTTCCACCAGCATCTCGAACATTGTGCGCGCCGGCTGGCCGCGCAAGACCTTCAACTCGAGCAATTTCACCCTGCGCGACTCCGACATTCTGCACGGCGGCATCGGGGCATGCGGGCAAACCTTCGCCCTGTTCGGCCTGTGGGGCGCAAATGGGGCCAAGGGAATTCACTCCGACTACAAGTTTGAAAATCTTTTTCTGGACAATTGGTACTCGCTGGCGCAGATGGAGCAGGAATACCCTGGATTGAACGGGTTCACCTTCCGCAACATCTGGGCGCTGGATCAGCCGCCGCTGGCCGATTCCACGATGACCGGCGACGTGGCGGGCGTGATCTTCGACAATGTGAAGTATGGGCAAAGCCGCGCGGCCGCGGATGCTGATTTGCCGCTGGTGACGGGCGACGGCGCGCAAAAGGCGCATTTTACGGAGCGGCACGGCGCGGTGGCGGCGTTCACCGTGGCCCCGCCGGTCTTTGCTCCGGGAGAGATGGTCACATTTACCGCGCAGCCCTCGCCCGGCGCGCATTACACATGGCTTTTCGGCGACGGCACGCAAACCAGCGGTCGTAGCGTGCGCCATCGCTTTGCGGATGCCGAGGGAACTCAGCTGGATGGGGCGGCTACCGGCGCGGGCCGCTTTCGGGTTCTGCTCCAAGTTGAGGATCGCGACGGGACCCAGGACTGGGCGGCGCACGGGTTGGTGGCCGTGGCTCACTGGCACGATGCCGTAAGCGCCGCCGGCCCCATGGTCGCCGGCCTTGCATGGAAGATTTATCCCGGAGAATGGACCGAGCTGCCGAACCTTGCCACAGAGCGCGCGGTCTTTGCCGGCGAAGGGCCTGGCTTGAGAGCGAATTCGCAGGGCTATACGCATTACGCCACCGCGTGGGACGGCCTCATCGATATTCCCACTGACGGCGGCTATACATTTTACTTGCTGGCTCGCGATGGCGCTCGGCT
>Ga0182014_10006526_pt1 | contig 12519 bp, 15 predicted proteins | sample 612S2DmetaG_FD_120489 | JGI IMG/M metagenome (GOLD analysis project Ga0182014, IMG submission 120489) | Permafrost microbial communities from Stordalen Mire, Sweden - 612S2D metaG | ecosystem: Environmental > Terrestrial > Soil > Wetlands > Permafrost | place: Sweden: Stordalen | collected... | reverse complement strand
TGACGGATGAGGAGCGCACGATGGTGACGGAGAAGGGCGCACGCCGTTTTGATCGATTCGAACAATGGTTGATGCGGCATCTGGTGGATCCGGAGAATCTCTATGCGCAGCTGCGCGAGCGGCTGATGCCCATCGCGGGGGAGAGCCGCCCGAGTGACCCGCCGAGCCGCTCTGGGGCTTTGCCCTCTCGCCTGCGAATTCCTTGGGGGCGCTCGGGCGTCGTCCACGAATCCTGATATAAGGGGCGCACAGAACGCGGGGCCTACGCAGGCCTCGAGAACAATCAGCATGAGGCGACGAACGTGAGGCGAACGGCAATCACCACGACGGACACCCTGGCATCGAAATTCCAGAGTCACGCGGACGTCGAACACGCCCGCGAGCGGATTCACCAACGCTCGCCCGACTCCCTGGCCGATTTCATTCTGTCCTTGGCGCACGCTCCGGGACCCGTGGGGGATCAGGTCCGCACGTTCATCGTGGGGGATGACGTCCCGGAGACGGTGGCGGCGATTCGTGAACGGATCGCGAGCCTGGCATTGCCGACCGACTACGCGCAGCGGCACGCTCAAGGCCGGCAAATCGGCGTGAGTCTTGAATTGATCCTCGATTCCAGCGAAAACCTGTTATTGCCCGCGGATCCAGCCGCGGCATTCTCGCCGCTCGGCGCGGTATTCGAGGCCGATTCGATGGCCATGGAGCATTGTGGTGAGCATGACTGGGAAGTCTCGTCCGCCTACCGACGGGCAGCGCAGCTGATGCAGACCGCGGCGGCGCATCTTCCCACCGCGACGGTTGCCGAGACCCTGCGGGAGTTGATTTCCCATGACGGGTATGGGGTGCGAGCGCCCTTGAACTCTGTGCTCGCCGCGCTGGAGAGCCCGTGAAGCGCTCGCGGTCACCGGTGAATGACGTGCGCAAGCGGCTCTTTCGCGAAACCGCACGCGATATCCTGTCGACCGCCAAGGTGAAGCGCCAATTCGGGGAAGCGGTGGACACCGCCGGAGCGATCGCTCGGGCCATGCAACAGGCCTACCGATTGGGCTTCGACGATGCAGTGAACCAAGCCGCCGGTTCGTCGCCTCCGCCCACGGAATCGCCTGAGGGCGCACCGCTCGACCCGGCTGAGGACGCGATGGAATGGGCACGGATTCCGCCGCGGACGCGCAGTACCTTCTGGAGAATTTGTCTCGCGGCGCTGGGGCGGGATCGACGAACGTCGACGCCCAGTTATCTCGAGATGACCCTAAAGCCGAACGGCAGCATGGCCTGGCAATTGGTGGCGCCGGATCGCCATGCCTATGAGAGAGTCGTCGGCGACGGCACGATCGTGACACTGGTGCGTCTCGGCCTGCTGCAGCATGCGCTGACCGAGGATCCCCAGGTGACGCTCACGGATTACGGCATCCGCACCTGGAATCGATTCCTCGAGCGCGGGGGCCAGTGGTCAGAGGATCTGGTGGAGAAGCTGTAGCCGGCCTGGTACCGGAGGCCAGCTGTTCCCCGGTATACTGAGCCGATGGAGAACTCTATCAATGCCGGCCTGTCCGAGAACGAACTCGAGCGACTGGCGGACCGGCTCGAGGCCATTGCCGAGCCGGCGGCGTTGACCTTGGAGGGAGTCGATGGACTTTTTTGCGCATTGATTGCTAGTCCTCGAACCGTGATGCCGAACGAGTACCTCCCGATCATCTTCGGTCCTGAAGAAAGCGCATTCGCGAATATCGACGACGCCCAGGCGACGATGTCGCTGCTGATGCGGTATTGGAACTCGATCATCGCGGATCTCGAGCGGGAGTCGATTCATCTCCCCTTTGTGTTCGACACCGCCGCCGGCGAACTGCCCGGCCGTGAATGGGCGGAAGGCTTTATGGCGGGAACCCGCCTGGCACATGATGGATGGAAGGAACTCTTTGACAGCGAGCGCGAAGGTCAGCTCTTCATGATTCCGTTGATGGCGGGAGAGGTGGATCCGCAGTGGCCGAAGGAGCCCGTGACTCCCCAACTCGAAGAGGATGTGCTTCATTCGATGTCCGTGGGGTTCCTGCGCAGTTACCAGCATTTTACCGAGGCACGCCGCCGCGGGGCTTTGGCGGCCTACGATCGCGCGGAGCCTTCTCGGAAGCCATTTTCCGCAGATCCCTATGTGCGGCCGGAGCCGAAGGTCGGACGCAACGATCCCTGTCCGTGCGGGAGTGGGAAGAAATTTAAGAAGTGCTGTGCAGCGGCCAGCGACGCCCTCCTGCACTGAATGCAGCAGGATCTTGGGGCCACCAGCCATACGAGTACTGTAAAATCGGGACCGCCGCTAAGGAGCGGTTTGTCGGGCGGCAGCCGGCCAATACCCGTCGTACGCAATCCATGAAAGCTCGCCCTGAAGCTGACGTTGAAGAGTGCACGAAATCGGTGTTTGACGAGTTATCTCGTCTAGATACTACCGGGTACCGCCAAGCTGAACGAACTCGAGAAGAGCGCTATTGTCGCCGCGTGTTGCCGCGTCTTCGAACTGCTGGGCGCGTGCGTAGGCTTTGGCATAGGCCGCGGCCCCGATTCCTTGCGTGATAATGTCCGCCCATGTGACGCCGGCTGTGCACGTATCGGAAGCGGCACACTGGCCAAATATTGCTTCGTTATTGGCAGAGCAGTCGTATCCCATATCACACGCGGCGATTGTTACCGCGACCCCGTCTAGGGGACCGTTGGTATGTGCATCAAGCAGAACGCGACCCACCGTAAATATCGCCCCCGGATCTTGGGAGATTACCGCACTGTTCAGGTCTAGTTGCGCCGCTGACCGGGCCTCCGCATAGGAGTCTCCCGCCCCTGGCGCAATCCGCGCCATTCCCAATCCAGCATGGATCGCTTCGGCAATCGGGTCGCCGTCCCTGTAAGCGAGATCTCTCCAATAGGCAATGGATTCATAATCACCTGATTGCTGAGGCAGGCTCGCAAAGACGTGGCCGTTGAAGAACCCGTTGCACGCCTTGAATTCGTTTCGGGCCCTGTCTAGAACCCACCTGGGTGCAGATGGCTTTGTTGCCAAATCGGCCTCGAATGCCACTTCCGGGTTCGTTGCGTTTCCATACAATGTCGTTTCCAACTTGCACGTCGTTAGCGCTCGCGAGACATACAAAGCCGCTCTGCCGTCGCCAGCGAGTGCCTTCGCGGCTGCCGTGAGAACGAAATTGAAATAGTCATGTGACTCCCGAAAGCTTCTGTCCCAATCCACGCTGACCAATGTCGCCCGCTGCGGCGGTTCCTGGGCTTTTCGCTTCTCCGTCCGACCCGCTATCGGTTTGGTGACGGTAGGGCGCTCTGAACGTGTCGCAGTTGGAGCCCGTGACCTGGTGGAGAGCAAATGCGAAATCGCCAATATGACGATTGCCACGACGACGCTCGCAAGGGTGACCAGCTTCATTGATCGCGACATGCTCGGCATTGTACTTATGGAGCGTACGGCGTTTGTAAAATAAAATCTGTGAAGCCGGTAAGCCGACAATGGCGACGGGCCGCAACGGGTCAACTACCGACCATTTGCCGGTCTGCCCAGTTCCGGTAGATCGATCGGTATGCGGGGAGACGCTGACAGTGTGTCCAAGGGCGAGCGCCGCGCGATTTCTACTTGGCCATATGCTTATCGAAGAAGTCGCTGATCTCGGCGAATGCCTCTTTCGTTTCTGGAGCACTGTCGTCGCGTAGATAGTGAGCGTGCGACTGTCCTTCAAAAATCTGAAGCGCGGCCTCTACGCCAGCCAGCCGCAATTTTCTGTGTACCCGCACCGTATTGCTGAGCAACAAGTCACGCGTGCCGCTGGTAAGTATCGTGGGCGGAAATCCCGCCATGTCGCCGTATACCGGCGAGATGAGCGGGTCCTTCATATCGTGCCCGGCGGCGTAATATTGCGCGGCCGCCTGGCAGAGCCCGTCCCGCGAGACGAGGACGTTGTCGACCAATTCGTTGGTATAGAAGGAATCGCCCACTCCGGTGACGTCGGACATCGGAGTCCCGGGTGCGATCGCGGCTGGAACCGGAATTCCTTCTTGCTTCGCGCGTAGCACAATTTCCAGTGTCAAGGCTCCACCAGCAGATGCACCAAATATCGCGACGCGCCTCGGATCGGTCGTCCGCAATACATGCTTGTAGACGGTGACGCCGTCGTCGAGCGCCGCCGGAAAATATGCCTCGGGTGGCATGCGATAATCAACCGAGATCACCCTGAAGCCACCGAAGCCGGCCATCATCACTGCCTCCGCAAGCCCGGATTCGCCTGGACTAAACACATAGCAGCCGCCGTGCATGTGGATGAGCACACGATGACGATTGTTGGGCAGGATCGAGTCTGGCGTGACGATGAACGCCCGGACGCCATCGATTGTCATCTTTTCGACTTTGACCTTCATTCGATCGATCAGACCAGGAAGAGTTTTCAGCGTCGCCGCAGCGCCTGTAGCGACGACTTGCCGCCATTCTTGGTCCGACTTCGGCAACGCGTTCCAACCGGGCCGTAACGGTGCGTTGATTAGTTTTTGAATCTGCGGGCTCGGTGTTCCCGGAACCGGCAGGGTTTTTGCCGGCACATCGAGGCCCTGCGACATGGCGGGCGGATCGAACATGACCATAGCAACTCCAACAATCCAGATGTGATAAAACGGCGTCCGAGCGGTCAAGGAGTTCTCCCTGCGTCACGCTGAATGCGCCGCACCCGAAGTTCTCAGGGGCGTAACGAGCCTGCGGAGATATTACGGTATTTCCGGACTATCCGGAGGGTTGGCGGCTCAACCGGGACCGCAACGCGATAGTCGCTGTGGGTCACGAGTTCTACCCTATTGCCACAGACCGCAATACGGAATGGTCGCCTGAAGGATCGGCAGCGGTGTCTACGGAGCTTCTACCAGTCGACCACTACCGCCGCCCCGACCCCGTGGTTTCGGCGGAACCTCCAGCTACCGCGACGACTATCACCAGTAGTCTTCGGGTAGGTCGTCTGAAAGCAGTCGGGCGCGGCTGGCCGGATTGGGTCGAGACCCGTCTCCGGTGGCCCGGTCGTGAATATCGGGCGGCAGCCGGTCAAAGCCCGCCGCTCGTCAATTCAGTTGATATGCCCGGAAGCGGACGATCGTTGATAGCGATTTGGTATCCTTTGGTGAACGCATGTTGCGCGAAGATATGAACCCTTAGATGGGTAAATTGCGCAAGCGACGCGCGATGATCGATGAGGGCATACCGGCGGGGCGTAAGCCATCGAGCCAGCTTCAAAAATATGACGGGGCTGGCGATTTCGCTCCGCTGAGAGAGTTTTCTGGGGATGAATCGGTTCTGGACAACATGGGCGAGCCTCGCGCTTCTGCTGCTTGCTTGGCAGATTGAAGCCGCGGCGGGTCCCGAAACCTCGGCGACGTGTCCTGGGGCCGCCGCATGGCGAGAGGCGCATCGCAATCAGCTACCTGCCGCACTCGCGCAACGCGACCAGACGCGCACCTTCAGCGCACCGGAATTGCGGGCTGAACTGGAACGGCGATTCGAGACGGACCAACGCGAACGTCAGAAGCTCATCGCCGATCCCCGTGATCGTGACGTCGGGAACCGAGTGCAGCACATGGATATGGAAAATTTGGTGTGGCTCAAGAATCTGGAGAAAGACAACGGCATCCCGACCGTTGCCGAAGTGGGCGAAAGTGGCGTTCATTGGACCTGGCTGCTCGTACAACACGCGGACGATGACCCCGAGTTTCAGCTGAGCGTTCAACCGATATTCGCTCAGCGTCAAGAGGCGGGTGAGCTACCCGCGGATGACTTGGCGAGACTCACCGACCGGGTCTTGTTGGCTGCGGGTAAGCCGCAGCGATTCGGTACTCAATTCGATTGGTACTTGGGACAATTCAAACCGAAGGGCGCCGGTAATATTGCCGACATCGAGGCCAGCCGTCAGGCGTTAGGCTTGATGCCGTTGGCCGATTACGCGTGCATGATGAATGGAAGGTTGAAACACGACTAGCGAATACTGATGCCGACTACACGCTTTTTCTCCATTATTTGAATTCGGGCGACGAAGCTATATAGTCGTGCATTTGCGGGAAGGAAATCTGCCAATGGCCGGTCTGGAGCGGGGCGTGGGGCAGCAGGCGGCCAGAAGCGGGCATCGAGGGGTCAAGAACGAGTTCCAGTTAGCCGACATTCACCGCCTGCACTACTATTGAGCCATGGAACGAATACTGATCGCTGAGCGGAAACTCGAATTTAGCGAGAAAGGCAACGTCGAGCGTAAACCGTTGCTGATTAGGGTCTTTGCCCCGCAACCAGTCGACCCCGACTCCGTTCGTTTTCGAGTGGATGCCGCAACCTCAAGTTGCGTTGTCGAATTCGACGGACTTGCGGATGCGAACCTTGGCGAAATTTACGGCGCTGATTCAATACAGGCGCTGCAACTCGCCGTCGATATTGAGCCGACTCTAAAGCGCCTCAGCAAGCGTTACGATTTCTACTTTCCAACTGGCGAAGGCTATTTTGACGAATAGGGCCATTGCTCCACTACAACATATCAAGGGTTAGATGATCTGCGTTGGCAGACGGCCAACTCCGGGCATCGACCAGCCCGAACAGCGCGACACAAAACGGACGTTCGTGGAATGCGGTAGTCTAATAACGTCAGGGGTGCAATACGGAGGATCGTGGATGACTGATAGCAGAGCGATGGCACTCGAATGACAAAGATCACAGCAAGGTCGATTGCCGCCGATCTCTTGCTTCCCAAGGACTTAGAAATAGTGCGTATCGAATATGCGCCGAAGCGCTTGATGGTAAATACGCAGAGCCTTCACGACAGCACTCCAATGCTGGTCGAGTTCTCTGACATCATCGGCTTTCGCGTATTGGATGAACGCGACCTCATGGAATTTTGGCCTGAATGCTCTTCGGCAAATGGTCGCCTATTCGAGATTTCCGCAGGGGGCTGGTTGGCGGAGGAGTTGTTAAGACCCGGCAGCCTGGTCGGTCCGATGAACATACAAGCGAAGGAGTATTTTCTCGCTGGAACGGACGATTGTGTTTCGGTACTTTGCTATGCAGAACCCTCTGTCCGTGAAGGCACCGTCTAAGATGCGACTCGAGAGACTGAAGGTTTCCCTTCCGCATAGCTGACGCTGGCGGGAGGCGGCTTCGGGTCGACACCACTCATTCGCCGGTCGCCCCTGGTATCGTCCCTCCAGTGTCCGGTCCAGAGCGGACCGTCGGGCGGCAGGCGGCCAAGAACTGCCGTTGCCGGACCGGTGCGGCCCGCCATTTAGCTGCCGTTCGTGCATCGCGGTAGACTGATCGCCAGTGTGCATGATGGGTTCGGAAGAAAGTCAGGGTGTGATTCCAAGGGGATTGCGGGAGATCGGTGGTATGGCAAGTTTTGTTCTGGTTCATGGGGCATGGCACGGCAGCTGGTGTTGGCAAAGGGTCAGATCGGCGTTGCAGGCGCAAGGGCATCAGGTCTTCACGCCCACACTGACCGGCGTGGGCGAGCGCTCGCATCTCTTGTCGGCCCAAGTTGATTTGCACACGCAGACCCTGGATGTGATCAACCTGATTCGTTGGGAAGGACTTACCGATATCGTTCTATGTGGCCATTCGTACGGAGGCTTCGTGGTCTCCGGCGTTGCCGATGAGTTGCCCGAGCGCGTTCGATCGCTAGTCTTCCTTGATGCCTTCGTGCCGGAGGATGGTGAGAGTCTTGCGCACTACGCGCCTATCACGGCCGCGCAGCTGAACGATGGCTGGAAGGTCAAGCCTATTTCTGCCGAGGCCTTCGGTGTGAACCCAGCTGATCGTGAATGGGTTGATAGCCAGTGTACGTCACAGTCAGTGGCCTGTTTTGAACAGCCTATCCAGTTGACTGGCCGGCTGGCGCAGATCAAACGAATTGACTATATATTCGCCAATGCTTGGGGCGGTGGTCATTCGCCATTCATACAGTTCTATGAAAAGGCCAAGGCACGCGGGTGGCGCACTCATGAGGTGGCCTGTGGACATGACGTGATGATCGATGAACCGGCGGCGTTGACCGAACTCTTGGTAAGAGCGATTCACCCCTGAGGAAGCAATGATCGGCCCGCACCGGTTCGTCTTTTGTCTGACCATGAAAGGCATATCGCTGCATTTCGTAGTGCAACTATACTGGACGTACGCACCTAAGCAGACGTTCCGATGCGTCTGCTTTGGGTCGGGTTAACACATTCGCCGACAGTAGCAAAGTTGGCATGTTAAATTTCATGGATCAAGCCGAACGGCGGCTCAGGAGCGCACAATCGGATTGCCCGTCACCATGAGGAACTATTGGAGGCCAGCTCGCCCTGAATTGTGGGGGATGGCGGTCTCCGGATCAGCTTGCGCCGCCAAGACCGCCACCCATTCCAGAGCAGCCGCTAAACCTCGGTCTGCTCCGCCATTTCCAGGGCATCGTCGACCTCGATCCCCAGGTACCGGACTGTGCTTTCAAGCTTGGAATGGCCTAAGAGCAACTGCACGGCACGCAGGTTCTTCGTCCGTCGATAGATCAGCGACGCCTTCGTGCGGCGCATAGTGTGGGTCCCATACGCGCCGGCGTCCAAGCCGATTTCACTGACCCACGCCTCGACGATTCGGGCATATTGTCGAGTAGACAAATGTGGAGAGAGTCGCAGCCGACTGGGGAACAGATAGTCCTCGGTCTTGAGGGCCGCATGACGAATCCAGGCGACGACCGATTTACGCGTCGGCTCCGTTATTTCGAATTGCACTGGTCGCCAGGTTTTCTGCTGCATGACAATGGCACGCGCCGCAATTCGATCGCCGTGGGCGACATCGCGGACGCGCAGTTGAACGAGGTCGCAGCCGCGGAGCTTGCTGTCAAGCGCCAAATTGAATAACGCGAGTTCGCGCTTACGGTCGCCAATTTCGAGACGAACCCGAATCGCCCAAATGTCCCTGAGTTTAAGGGGTGCTTTTTGCCCGACGAGCTTGCCCTTGTTCCATGGATCGCGGCGGCCAGATACAACGGGTGATGCCAACATGTTGAACTCCAATGGTGTGAATGGGAGTCCAAAGCGTGAAAGTCACCGGCGACAGGGAATATCTACCGGTCCGCAGATCTTAATGTTTCGATTTAACAGCAGCAGCTTATCGGGTCGCCGCCAACGGTTCAAGTCGACCCTAACCTGCCAATCGCGAGCGTCAGCTATGAGGCAATGGAATTCGAAGCAAGCTGGTGATTCCAAAATCAGACTGAACAGGACTCATGGGCTCGTCTTTCGCACCTCGAATTTCACCTTGTCGTTGCGAACGGCGTCGAGAATTTGCGCGGCTTTCTGGTCACCAGGGACGCGTTTGTTATAGGCCTCCAGATTCTCAATAGCCTTAGCCTTGTCGGCGATCGTTACGTAGCCCCACCCCAGCCAATAGTCAGCGTTGAGCTCACCAAGACCTTTGGCCTTTTCTAAGAATGGAATTCCTTCGCCTTTTTTCGTCGTCGCGGCTAAGAATGCGCCGTATTGAAAGTTGGCTTGTGGATCGTTTGGCGTCAATTCCAACAGAGTCGAGAAGGCTGTGACTGCTTTTTCATAGGAGCCAGGAATATCAAGATTGAATCCGATTGCATGCAGCAAGCCTAAACGCAACTGCAGTGGCGGGTTGTGAGAAAAATTCGCGGATAGTGGATCTAGCACACCGGAGATTGCCGTGACATCGTGCTCGGCGCGCGGTCGATCGTCGGAAAATTGGAAATGCACGGGGTAGAACCCCGCGTGTCTCGAGAGGTCATCGATGATTTGGCTCAAATACGAGATGTTAATGGTTACCGAGGGCTTGCCTGGCGCTGTTTCCGAGACGGCACTCACTTTCCGAATGTCGTAGTGGCCGTATTGCTGCGTCAGGGCCACCAACGCCTTTGACGCCGGTTCTTCAGGGTGCTGGCCGATATACTTGCCCACTGCGCTCCGGATGAATTCGTGTTGCAAGGAATTCGAGTAGAGGGCCCAGAGCGCCGTCGACTGCGCAAGCAGTTCCACCGCTTTGTTGGCACCTCGTTTCTGCACGAGCCAACGGGTATCGGCTCCGGTGCCGAAATTCCTGGCGATATCGACCATGTCCTCAGCGTTACCGTCGACGTTCGCGACGGTAGCGAAGTGATCAAGGATCTTCAGGGCGTAGCGCGGATCTCCGCTAGCGAAGCTGGCGCCCCACAAGATATCGAATTCATTCGGCCCGCTAGCTACGATTGCATCGAGACTCAGAGGAGCGTATCTCAGATCAGGTACCGCGGCGCCGGTCGCTTTCAAATGATCGACTAAGGATTGCGCTCTTGCGTCCTGGCCTGCAAGCCGCAGTGAGATCGCAATAATCCCCTGCATCGTCGCCGACAACCCGTCAGGGATCATCTTATCGGTGTCGGCCGGGTATTTCTGAAAAGCCGCAGCAAGGAATCCAATGGTCGGTGGCTGTGCGCTGGGTTTATCGGGCTGATTCAGTGTATTGAAAAATACGACTAGCTTTGCGACCCGCTCAGGGCTCGGATTCTTATAGAAGAAAGTCATGTCGACGCCGGAGGCGGATGTCGCTTCGTCCGTTGATGCGGCGAGTATGTAGGTACTGCCCATGAAAACTGCCGCGACGCCGACGGCCAATACAATGACAAACCGAACTGACTTTGCTAGGGTCACGTGATGCTTCCATTCGTCCGTAAATGGCCAATGAGACGCTGCTGTGCTTACAAAGGATACCCTAAGCGACGCAGTTCATCACAAGCTTGGCGTCCAATCGCCCGGCCAACCTCGAATGGCAGCTTTACTGCAAGCACTTTGGATCCCCGAATGTCTCAACCTTGGCCGATTGTGCAGTGGAACGACAGGTAACATTCGAGCGCAGCGGTCACTGGGTCGATGCTACCAGCGTCGACCGGTCAATCGGCATACAAAATTTTTGAACCCCCGCGGCCGATCAGCTTTCCTTTTGGCTGGACAAAGGCGGGCACGCGGGGAACCACAAAATTCTGAGGCTTTGCTTCCCAAATTATGTCTCTTCGGGCGGGGCACCCGTCAACAGGGTCGCCGCCCGTGTTTGTTGTACCGCCCCGGTCTGAAAGTACCGCAACGCGGTCTGGACACTGCGATGCCCGGTCAGCGCCATGGCCTCGGCGAGGGGCACGTTCTGGCGACCAGCTTCGGTCATGAATCCTGAGCGCAGCGAGTGGGCGGAGAAGTCTCCCGAAAGTCCCGCGAGGAGCGCTCTTCGCTTGACGATGGCCCGCACGGCTTGGGGCTCCAGTGCCTCGGCAACCACGGTACCCCGAATACGCCGAAAGATGGCGCCTTCCTTGATTCCGGAGGCTTGGAGCCACGCGGTAAGTGCCGTCGCCGCCACACCCATGATGGGTTTCTCAACGTGCTGGGTCGCGCCCGTCGGGTCGGTCTTGGAATACAGCAGCCGGTACAGATAAGTTGTCTCGTCAACGGCCACCAACTGTTCCATGACGGCGGCCGTGACTTCGGAGCGCCGTCGGCCACCGCTAGCCCAGGCAAAGAGAAGAAGTGCTCGATCGCGAATCCCAATCAAATCCTCGCCGCACCTGGCGAGCATCGCTTCGAGGGGACTCCTCGTCAGTGCCTGCTTTGGCTGCGGCAGTTCGCCGCGTTGCGCATGCGCACGGCGAACGCTTCGGATGAGTTCCTGGACTTGGACGTCGCGAATCGGATTAGGCGCCTCGCGCAGCGTATGCGCCTTTGAAAGCACTGACAGCCGATGCAGGACGGTCGCGAGCTTCGGAGGCCCCCAGGTGCCTTTGAATCCGGCGCGCACCAAGGCCTCATCAATCGCAGGGGGCAGGTCGTGGGTCCGGCAGCCTGCATCCACCCGCGCAACGTGGTCGACGATGTACTGCAGCACCACGGGAACCGGAACGGGAAGGGCGAGGGTGGCTCGGTATCGTAGGTAAAACCACGCCGCCCAGTAACGCAAGGCGCCGGCATAAGCCCGGGCGGTATTTTCAGACTGGCCTTCCTCGAGGAGCGCCTGAACAGAGGCCTGGGCTTCCTGGTGCAACGTTTCAGGATCCAGCGCAGCGACGCCGGTATGCAGCGTGAGAGCACCGGGATCGGTTGCTTGCCCGGCACGTTTAAGTGATTTTCTCATGATAATATGAGTTATATATCATTTATCACGCCTTCTATCAACGATAACCATCTCTTATCGTTGGTAGATGAACAAGCGAGGAGGGCGGCCAGTGACCACAGAAAATAGCTCCGAGGTACCCCGCGGGATACGCGGTGGCGCCGATTCCTCCATCATTCGCCGCGCGCCACGGATCTCCGGCGACGATGTGTTACGGGCGGCGGACGACCTGGTCCTGGAAGGGCTCCGCCCGACCATTGATCGGGTTCGGGTGCGGCTAGGCCGGGGCTCGCCCAATACCATTCAAGAACATCTGGATACCTGGTGGACCAAGCTCGGCGCTCGGCTGCGGGACATTCCCGGTCAGGAAGTACCTGGCCTTCCGGAGCCGGTCT
>Ga0182014_10006525_pt1 | contig 12519 bp, 9 predicted proteins | sample 612S2DmetaG_FD_120489 | JGI IMG/M metagenome (GOLD analysis project Ga0182014, IMG submission 120489) | Permafrost microbial communities from Stordalen Mire, Sweden - 612S2D metaG | ecosystem: Environmental > Terrestrial > Soil > Wetlands > Permafrost | place: Sweden: Stordalen | collected... | reverse complement strand
GCTGCGTCTTCAGCGGCGTACATTGTGGCCTCGGCGGACTCGCCGTCGGGCGGCTGACCGTCGCGGGCGGAGTTTTGGCCGGCGCTGGTTGTGACCGGAGTGAGGCGTGCGACTACGGAAGCCGCAGCGAGACGAGGCGAGATGGAGTTGGCAATCTCGAAAGGCGTTGTGCCGGAGGGGACTTCACGGACGGCCCCGTCGGGCAGATGCACAGCAATGCTTTTGGCGTTCATAGCGGGCAGGATTCCAATGGGGCCGCGGCTCTAATTTAACGCGGCCAACATATTGAGGATAGAAGGACGATGGGGTCCGCGTCGAGCGGCGGGTGGTGTTGGCGGCGTAATGTGGGCCATTCTGGGCTGCTGTTTCTCAATTTGGTGCTACCGACCCACGACGAGGACGGTGAAGCTGCCGGGAACGATGGATGGCCGTGGGTGAGGATTGTCAGAAGTTGGGTCGGGTCGGGGGCCGAACTCGGCGGCCACCAGATAAATGCGATCGGCGGCGGAGTCATAGGCCATGGTGCGGGCGCTGCGTTGGGTGGACAGGTTCTCAATGGTGGGATAGTTGGGCGCCGCGGCATCGATTACGGAAAGAATTCCCTCGTTGCAGGAGGCGAAGGCTAATTTGTGGGTTGCGTCCCAACCGGCGGCGTCGGGACCGTCGCAGATTGCGGGAGTGGCCAGGACTTTGCCGGTTTTGGAGTCAATTACGCCCATCTTTTTGCCATCGCAGACTGGAAAGAGTCGGTGGCCGCGTGTGTCGAAGGCCAGGCCGCTGGGGCCGTCGCAGCCGGTGAGTGGCCACTCGGCGGTGAGCTTGTTGGTGTGGGCGTCTAAGCGGACGATTTCGCTTTTGTCTTCTATGTTGTCGAAGACCGTTCCCTTGCCGTCGACTGCGGGGAATTCCGGCTTGCCGGGGAGGGGGATGGTGGCGACAACCTTCTGCGTGGCGGCGCTGATGACGGAGACGTCTTTGCTGCGGCCGTTGAAGGCCCAGACGGTTTGGGTAGCGGGTTCGAAGACGATGCCGTCAGGGTTTTGGCCGGCGGGAATGGTAGCGACGGTGGCCAAGGTGGCGCGGTCGAAGACGACTACGGCGTTGCCGCCGCCGTCGGAGATGTAGCCGAATTTGCCGGCGGTGTCGAGGGCGATGCCATGGGTGCCGTGGAGGTTGGCGATTGTGCCCACCGATTTGCCGGTTTGAGTGTCGAGGACTTCAACGCGGGCGCCGTGGGTGAGGTAGAGGCGATGGGCCGGCGGGTCGGCGAGCAGATAATCCCAGCCGCCGTCACCACCGATCTTCCAGCGGTCGATGATTTTGTAGGGCTGCTGCAACCCGACGGACGAAGACCTGTCAGCCTGGGCGGTGAGCTGGGTTGAGGCTGTTAGAAGGCCACAGAGCAGGATTGCGGTTGCGATGGTGGGGATGAGAAGTAGGCGAGTGCGCTGGAAGGACATAGGGGCTCCGTTTGAATTTGACCTAACGGCAAGAATAGCATTTATCACCGGCTTGGAAATCAATTGGTTAAGCTCAGATCGGGCCAGATGCATTACTCTCTAAATTGGTTTGAGATAGTTGAAGAGAGCGCTGGTTTGGGTTCGAGGTATCCCAGGTCCCAGAAGTGAGACCTGGGGCACCCAGACTTTAACGAGACGTGGATTTAAAAAACGCGACGGGGATCTGACTTTGCGAATCGTTCTTTCAAATATCGGGACGTTTGGGGATATTAATCCGCTGATTGCGATTGCGCTGGAGTTGAAACGGCGCGGGCATGTGCCGGTGATGGCGGTGCCGGCGGTGTTTGAACCGAAGATTGTGCCTTTGGGCCTCGAGTTTCACGCCGTGCGGCCGGATATTGACCCAGGGAACAAGCTGCTGGTGGAGATGGTCTACGACGTGAAGAAAGGCACGGAGACGGGGCTGAGGGAGTTTCTGTTTCCCGTGCTGCGGCAGACCTATGACGATCTGACGGACGCGGCGACGAAGCCGGAGCGGGCCGACCTGCTGCTGCTGGGCGAGCTGAATTATGCGGGACCGCTGGTGGCGGAGGTCACGGGGATTCCATGGGCGAGTTACGTGCTGGCGCCACTTTCGTTTTTCTCGGCGTTTGATCCGCCGGTGCTGCCGCCTTATCCACGGGTGGCGAGGGCAGACAAGGTTGTGCCTGGATTTGGCCGGGTGGTGAAACGGTTGGCGAGGTTTGTTAGCCGGAAGTGGCCGCAGCCGATCTACGACCTGCGCAAGGAACTGGGACTCGAGAAGGGAAAGAATCCGCTGTTTGACGCCAAGCACTCACCTTACCTGGTGCTGGCGTTGTTTTCTCGGGTGCTGGGCACGGAGCAGAAGGATTGGCCGGAGCATGCGTTGATTACAGGTTTCTGTTATTACGACTCTGACGCGGGGAACGCGGCGCTGCCGTCGGAGCTGGAGAAGTTTCTGGACGCGGGGCCTGCGCCGGTGGTGTTTACGCTGGGATCTGCGGCGGTGCTGGCGGCGGGACGGTTCTATGAGTTCTCAGCGAAGGCGGCTATCATGCTGGGGATTCGTGCGGTGTTGCTGATTGGATCTGACCCGCGCAATCGGCCGCGGCAAGAGTTGCCGGAGACGATTTGTGTGGCCGAGTATGCGCCTTACTCGGGGCTGTTTTCGCGGGCTGCGATGGTGGTGCACCAGGGTGGAGTGGGAACCACGGCGCAATGCCTGCGAGCGGGCAAGCCGATGATGATTATGCCCTACTCGCACGACCAGCCGGATAATGCGAGGCGCATGCGGCGGCTGAAGGTGGCAACGGTGATTCAGCGCGGGAATTACACACCGGGGAGAGTGGCGCGGAAGCTGAAGGCGATGCTGGCCGAGCCTTTGTATGCGCTGCGGGCGACGCTGGTGGCGCGACGGCTGGAGCATGAGGATGGGGTGCGGACGGCTTGCGATGCGCTCGAAGAGCTTTATCGGAGTACGCGCAAGGCGTGAAGGAGTTCATTGTTGGTGGAGTGAGCCGGCACGCAGCGGCGATGCTGGTGTAAACTTATTTGGACCCCCATAGTCGGTCCGCCGCGGCGGACCGGCTTGATCGTGTCGGGACGTGGCTCAGCCTGGTAGAGCACTCGCTTGGGGTGCGAGGGGTCGGCAGTTCAAATCTGCCCGTCCCGACCATTATTAGAATCAGCGACTTACGGAAAATGTCTCCGTAGCAAGAATCCTAACGCGAGGGGTCTTTTCTTGCAAGGATTTTCGCCTATTTAGAACGGAACGGTCCGCACCGATTCCGCTTACGGGCTTCCAATCTCGAATCTCTCTGTTTCAGTCGGTACATTGGTGCTCCGTGCAAGCATCGTTGATTGCCCGGCGCAACGCCTTGTAGGACATTGACCCGGTGCCGATTCTCGGGAGTGTTTGCCTGATGGCAGCCACCAAGCCACATACAATACGGATTCTCGGTTCCTTTTTCATTTGGTCCTTTCATTGGGTTGCTGGTTTTGTCCCCAAAATCCCCCTGTCCCCACGGGTCCCTGTAAAGACCAATACAACATATCCTTTATTATCAAATACATACATATATGATAATAAAGTTCTACACATTAACAGGGACGGGGTGGGGACTGGTGGACACTACGCGGCTAGATACAAGGTCCCGTCCTCTCTCTTGCCAACGCGCCCATCCCGGATGAAGCCGTCAAGCGCACGGTTCCACAGTTCTGTGCCATCCCTTTCCGCGTGCATGACCTTTTGCAGTTCGCGTTTCTTCATCGGACCCTTCGTATCAAGGGCACGAACAATGCGTCCCTGCACTTTGGCAATGGCATTGTCCGCCGAACTGGTGCGGTAGTATTCGTGCGATGCAATCTGGTACTGACCAAGGCTCACGGCGTCCTCTGCCGTCTGTGCGCTGATTACCGTCTCGTGCCGTAGCCACGCTATGAGCAATGCATTACGCCATGCATGGACGTTCATCCGCTCTGAGCCTTCCGGCAAGTTGTCAGCCCACTCGCAAATGATGTCTTCAGCGGCAGCCGATGGCACCAAGCGCACGTGTGCGTCCTCAAGCTGCATCACCCGTGGCAGGAATGTGCTCTGTAGTTGTGTGAAGTCCGTGGGCTTCATCTTGCTGACGTTTTCAAAGCCGCCCTCAGTGCCGATGATGTTGAACCGGGACATCAAGCCACTGCCCACAGCGTTGCCACGGCTGAGCAAGTCAAACCAATCTTCCTCCGTCACACCGCACAGCATGGAGAACATCATTTCGCCATAGGCCGCATCGCGCGTGCCCGTGTGACCCTCATTGACATTCCGTATGGCTGCCGGTCAGACCGGGATGACATTGCCATTCACACGGTTTCGCACGTATAGGCGAACACAAGGCGAAAATGAGATTTATTCTTGTTTGTGTGAAGAAAAGACTACTGGTGTGCTCTCCTGAGGGCCCTCTTTAACAATTGACCCCGCCCCCTCCCCCGGCCCCGTCACCCCGCTGGACACTTCGCATGAAAGCGGGCGAGGGGTGGGTCAAAATCTTGCCGACACTCCCCTGTGAGAGCGCCGCAATCCACAATGTTACATACGGTAACAATTCTCGGAAATTAGAGATTTGTTGGTTTTGAGGGCATCCTGTCAGTTGTGCAGAATGCCCCACTTTCGCCTGTGTAAGCCCGTAGGCGTGTCTCTCATCTGGAGAGCAGCGAGAGACGCTCATGCACGGCCTGGAGGTCTGCCGTGGTCATGTGTGCGTATCGCTTCGTTGTTTCCAAATCAGAATGCCCCATCACCTTTTGCAAGCAAAAGACGTTTCCGCCACGGCGCAAATAGCCGGTTGCGAACGTGTGCCGGGTCGCGTGGAGCGTGCGTCCTGGTGCGTTGAATCCCAACGACAGGCAGAGCCGCTTCACATAGCGCAGCACATTGCGGCGGTGGAGCGCCGTCTCCGCCGATGTCACGAACAGAAGTGCTTCCGGCTTTCTACTGAAGTCCGTAACGTAGCGGTGGATGGCCTTGCGCAACTCGAAGCTGAAGGGAACCACGCGCTGCTTACTCCCCTTTCCGTCCAGAGTCACGAGCAAATCATCAAGGTTGATGTCCGATACACGCAGCTTGAGAATCTCGCCGATACGCGCTCCGGTGTCGAACAAACACAACAGAATTAAATGGAGCCGCCGCTCAATTCGTCCCTTTGGCTTCCAATCCACCAGCGAACGGATTTGTTTGTCCGCAAAGGTGGGCAGGATGTTTTGCGGCTCTTTCATTTGCGCGATTCTGGGATGCCTGCAAGCGGAACCACATTTGACCTCAGACCCGGCACTGGTCCAATGCGCGTATGCGTTGATGGCGCGGATGGCAGAGTTGCATCCCGTGGCACGCAGCCCCTTTGCGCGCATTTTGAGCACGGCTGCTTTCAGGTCGTCTTGTGTGGGCGCATCAGTGTCCAGCCATTTGAAGCTGTATTTGTACCACTCCAGCGTTGATGGCGAGACATTCGAGAGGAATTGACGTTCGCGGATAAAGTCAGAAAAGCCCATGGTGTTTTCTCCGAAGCGAGTACCAAAATTCGGAGATATTTTTCGTAACTCATTGATTCATAAAGCGGTTATGCTCAGCCTGGTAGAGCACTCGCTTGGGGTGCGAGGGGTCGGCAGTTCAAATCTGCCCGTCCCGACCATTAGACTCCATTTTTTGTGGTTTCAAGCCTCCGTCGCTCATCTGCGGAGGCTTTTTATTTGGGCAATTGTGCTGTAATTGTGACACTCTCCAACTCCACAGGCAGTCGTATTCGCATGATGGGCTCTGGTTTTGCCGGTCGCGTTGCAAACCTTCGAGCATGTTTACCGGTCACGCGGCGATTCAGTTGGCGGAGTGTTCCTGCCTCGACTGGGCCAGCGATTCTTCGACTGCCTTTTCAAAGATGTCCGCGGGCTGAGCGCCGCTGATGAAAGTGCCGTTGACGAAAAAGGCGGGGGTGGAAATCACACCGGCGCGAGTTCCAAGCAATATGTCCTGATCGACTTGAGGCTTGAAGCGGGCGCTGCTCAGGCAGGCATCGAACTGCTTATCGTCCAATTTGAGCGTGCGTGCGTCCGCAAGCAGGGCTTCCTGAGTCTGCTTTTCGGGACTCGCAAACAGCAAATCATGGTACTCCCAGTATTTACCCTGCTCCGCGGCGCAACGGGAGGCTTCGGCCGCCAGGTGCGCCTGGGGATGCAATTCAATGAGTGGAAAATCCCGATATTCCAGCTTTACTTTTCCCGGATACTTTGCAAGCAGCCCTTCGACCGTGGCCTCAGCCTTGCGGCAGTAGGGACAACTGAAATCAGAGAACTCGACGACGGTAACTGGCGCTTTCGCGTCCCCGCGGAGCCGTACCGGATCGATGGGGAATTCGACTCTGGGCATGGTCATCAAGAGGACAAGTTCTCCATTGTTGATGGCCTGTTGCCAGAGGGAATGGATAAAAATCGACCGTAACCTTTGGACTTCAAGGGTCTTCATTTCCTGCCGGACCTTTACCGGGTCAAACGGCTGATTTGCCTGGCCTGGATGGGCCTGATGGTAGGCGTTCACTTGATCCTCGGTAGGATCTGTGGCTTTCGCGAGCACTTCCGACTTGAAGAGGTCGTCCACGCTGACACCTTGTCTCTTTGCCTCCGCCTCAACCAATTTTTGATCCAGGACTTCATGCAGCGCCCGGAGTTTGACTCCATACACCTGCTGCATCATTCTCTGCAGTTGGGACTGCTCGCCGGGCGGCAGCTGGCTCTCATCAATTGGTTGCCCGCCAAACGCCGCCAACGGCTCCGGTGTTTTCGATGGATTCTTATTTTGTGCAGCGACGAAAGGAGTGAGAAGAACGCAGGCAAGCGCCACCAGTAGTACACGGTGAAAATAGGCAGAGCACGAGCGGGGGCGGAAGGGTTGTTTCGCGCAGCCGACAAGCAGCGATTTTTCAAGGTCTAACAGGTGCATCTTCAGGGCACTCCAATGCAACCAGATCATACATCAGTGATTTGCTTTAAACGGGGTACAGGTCCCCCGACAGAAGGGAGGAGAGCTGTCCCAGGTCGCCAAGAGATTTGGGTCAACCGGCACAAGGCTTCGCGCTGGTGCACACAGCACACGCGCGAATGGAGGGGCACCCGCATTTATGAATTCGGGAAGAGCTGGGTCGCGATTTTCCGGCATAGATGGAAATTTGGAACCGATGCCGCAGACTCAATGAATGCAAATGCCCGAAGGCCTTTTGGGCTCTCAGGCATTTACGTTTGGGGGAAGGTGCGGAGGGTTATCCGCAAGGGCGTATGGCCCAAAGTCTTCCCTCGGAGTTGTCAAGCGCTTAAGGAATGGCTATGTAAGTCACAATGCCACTCGTCAGCAGATTGACGCTGGAATCGACGAGGTGCGGGTCGGTAGTCGAACGCGGGGCACTCATGAGGGCCTGCAGATCGATGACGCCGACGTAGGTTGGGACACCTGTGCCCCAATCGGCAACCACACCATAAGCCTTACCGTTGTTCGGGCTGGTGTAGGCGGTAATGGTGTGAGGATCGTACCCGGCAGAAAAGGCGTTGCCGTCAGGCGTGTTGGGCATGATAGCGCCTGCCCAATCGACGAAGTTGGGCGTTCCAGTGCCGGACGTCGCCGGCAGTTGGAAGGCGGCGAAAGAACTCCCGCCGAACTCACCCTCGGTGATGCCCAAGTGGGTAGTTCCGGCGGCAACCGAGATTCCGCATGTGCCGGCGGAGAACTCGAGGTCATAGGAGGGGAACAGGTTAACCGACTGCCCCGGAGCGGTCCAGGTTCCCGGGCTTCCTGCGGTGAACGTTGCCTGGGTGAGATCGGTGATGTAGAGGCCGTCCTGGTAATTGAATTCCTCGGTTGCCAGAGCGATTCCGGTGGTGCAATCTTCTGCCGCCGAATCGAATTCTCCGTACACCGCACTTGACAGGTTGTTTCCAAACTCAGAAAGGCTTCCGTCGGAGTTGATCTTGAAGAGGTCGTAGACGTCATCCTCGTCGGGCGACAGGATGAGGTTGCGGTTGGGATCGACCGAGATGTTTTCTGAAACTGTGTACGCGGACGGGTAGGGTGTGGCGAAGGTGTTGGTGGCGAGGTTCAGAAGCTGAAGCCCGTCGCCAGACGTGCCGCCGGAGAAACCACCGGAGATGACCGCCGTGTTGGTCAGTGCGTCAATAGCGACGCCGCAGTTATAGCAGTAGCCACCGGAGAACGCCGCCTCCTGATTTGAACTGCTGGTCAGCGTTTTTGTTATAGATGAGCCGCTGAGTTCAAATACGTTTGTGGTGTTATCCACACAGACGGTCTCTCCGGTAGACGCGTTCGACGAGCAGGAGTTAACGCGGTTGGCCGTAGAGATTGACGTGGCTGAGCCACCACCTTCGATGGGGACAACAGAAATGCCGCTAGTGCCATAATCCCACGCACCGTTCGGCACATAGGCGGTTACCTGTTTTCCGGTCAACACAGCGAGCGAGCTAGAGGGCAGGCAGGCTGCCAACGTGCTGGAGGTATGCGTGACCGTGATCTCCGAACAGTTTGAGCTCGCATAGGTTCCCGTGATCCAGATGTAATAGGTACCGGTGGCCAGGGCGGCGGGCACCAGGAATGTGACCCTGTCGCTGGAGCCAATGACTGTAACGACAGTATTCGCCGTCGTGGTTGCGGCTACCGAGCCATCGCAGGTCGCGCTGAAGGAGAGATTCACGTTAGAGGGAGTGATTTTTCCAGCGGGAAAACCGCTCCCTGTGAGCGTAACAATGGTGCTTCCGGAAGCACCGGAGTCCGGGTTGGTCCAGGTGTTGAGCTTTACCGATGCATTGGCAGAAACCGGGGCTGAAGCGATAAGGGCAATGAGCCCCAAAATCGAACCCATCCCAAACAGCTTGGAAGAAAGCACGCTGCGCACAACGGCAATAGACCGCCGACGCAGGCCGGCAAGCGCAAGCATCCCTGTGCCGAGCAGGTAAAGCGACTCAGGTTCCGGCGTCGCCCCGACTGTGCCAGTGGTGGCATAGATTACGGCCAAGTCGCCATCGGAGAGGCCGGCAGGGTCAGTGATCGTTGCTGAAAAGGTTGAGTTCACCGTGTCCGTACTCGAATCGAACAAAGTGAAGCTGGTAGTGCTGAAGTCACCGGTAAGTGTCGCAGAGATGGCTCCGGCTAGGCCGCTGGGCTGTCCAATTCCGGTCGACAAAGGGGCACCGGTCCAGGAGATTCCGTCGGCTGAGAGGGTGAAGTAAGAGGACCCGAAAATTTCATCGGGGCCGCTGGCAAATTTGACATCGAGGCTCAGATCGGAAAGAGAAACCGATGTCGTTACGGGGAAGGTTGAGTCGCCGGAGGAGTTCACTCCGGTTTCGTTGTTGATGTCAAACTGAGCGACGCCAGTACCTGTGACGTCGTAGCTGATATAGCCGACTGGAATCGCACTCGCAAAGGCTGCGGGGCCGACCAGAGCTGCTGCAAGACCTAGGGCTAGGGCGCTAAGCACCTTACCACGCATGGGGTACCTCCAGATAGGTGGATAGTTGGAAATTAGTTGCCGCGGTAGGAAGACTCACGGGGACCCACCGCTTGACTAAAGGGCAACTTCCCAGAGAAAGCTGCGGTAACAACTTAGCAATTCCATCTCCAATCCAAAGTGAACTAAATCACTAACTTTGGAGACTCGAAAGGAGAATTTCTGCAAGTTTTTGCGCAGCAAAAAGGGAATAGATTTACCTAGGCGGTCCCATTGTTGCCTGCCCTCCCTGGCGATTCCGAGGGATGACGGCGTTCTTGTGAGGTTTTTCGCAATTCGGTCTAGGACGGGAAGAGGGTGCCGGAAAATTCTGGGGGTGGGGCGAAGCGGGGACGGCGGCGCGGGGGGATGGGGACTGGCGAGGAGAGCAGGCCGGCGATTTCTCTTAGCTCAGTGCGGGCATTGCCGATGGTAGCGGCTGCGGCATTGAGGCGCTGGGCGGGGTCACTGCCGGGGAGCGGCAGGCGGGATTGGGAATCGTGAACGGGGGCGCGGTGCGGGGTTAGCTGCGGGGCCGGCTGCGGGCCGGGGCGGCGGTGGACTTGCTCAAGAACCTGACGGGCGCCGGAGATGGTGTATCCCTCAGCGTGGACCAGGCGCTTGATGGCAAGAACCAACTCTACGTCGCGGCGGCGATAAAGGCGCTGGCCGGTTCCGCTCTTGTTGGGTTTTAGCTGGGGAAATTGCGACTCCCAAAAGCGCAGGACGTAGGTCTCTAGCTCGCAGATGCGGGCGACATCTCCAATTTTGAAGTAAAGACGGTCGGGGATTGTCGGCGAGTCGAAGGCGCGTTTTTGGGCGAGTTGCGTGGGCATGGAGCCTTGTGAGGAGAGGGTTGCGAAAAGGGCATACACCCTCGCTCTAAGCGCAGTATAGGGCACATTTTGCATCAATGGTGAAGCAATTTAGGCGAAATGGGTTAGTGGTACCTGGTTAGGCAAGGGGTGGGCCGGAGAGGTTCCGGCCCGGGATTGGTTATGCGCTTTCAGGGCGGGTGATGGGGGTGCGAGCGGGCGATTTGGGTGGCGCGGCGCGGAGATATTGGGGCGGCCAACTGGCTGGTTCGCCGAGATCGGCGGCTGCGCGGAGGGGCCAGTAAGGGTGGTTGAGGAACTCGCGGCCGAGGAGGACGAGATCGGCATCGCCTTGCTCGATGATTGCGTTGGCCTGGGCGGAGGCGGTAATGAGGCCTACGGCGGCGGTGGGTATAGGGGCTTCGCGGCGGATTCTGGAGGCAAACTCGACCTGGTAACCGGGGCCGACGGGAATCTTGGCATTGGGGACGAGGCCGCCGGAGGAGACGTCGACCAGATCTACGCCCTGGTCGCGGAGGAGGCGGGCTAGTTGGACGGAGTCGTCGATATTCCAGCCACCTTGCCACCCCGGCGACGAAGACCTGTCGCCGGGGACCCTGGTTTCCACCCAGTCCGTGGCGGAGATGCGGACGAAGATGGGTAGGTGGGCGGGCCATGTGTTGCGGACGGTGCGAGCGACTTCAAGGACGAGGCGGGTGCGGTTTTGAAAGCTGCCGCCGAAGGCATCGGTGCGCTGGTTGGAGAGTGGGGAGAGGAACTGGTGGAGTAGGTAGCCGTGGGCGGCGTGGATCTCAACAAAGTCGAATCCAGCGGTGATGGCGCGGAGGGCTGCCTGACGAAAGGCTTCGACTACGGCGTCGATGCCGGGCTGATCGAGAGATTGAGGGACGGCGTAGGTGGGGGAAAAGGCGAGAGCGCTAGGTGCGACCGGCTGCCAGCCGCCTTCAGCGGGCAGGAAAAGACGGTCACCGATTTGAGGCGGAGCCATGCTCGCCTTTCGGCCGGCGTGGGCGAGTTGAATGCCTGCACGGGCACCTTGGGAGTGGAGAAAGGAGGCGATCCGCGCGAACGCGGGAATGTGCGCGTCTTTCCAGATGCCTAGGTCGGCTGGAGAGATGCGGCCTTCGGGGACGACGGCGGAGGCTTCAAGGATGACCAGGCCGGCGCCTCCCTGCGCGCGGCTGCCCAGGTGGACCAGATGCCAGTCGGTGGCGAAGCCGTCTTGCGAAGAGTATTGACACATGGGCGAGACGCCGATGCGATTGGGGAAAACGAGAGAGCGCAAGTGAAAGGGAGAAAAAAGAGGGTGGGCCATAAGTGAATGGATGCTGATGAAGGGTCGCAGATGCAAAGCAGATGGATTGAGCAATCTCGCGATAGGGGTTATCGGTCAAGGCCTGGGGAGCAGGATTCGAGCATGGTGGTGACGAGGGCGATGGGAAGGCCTACTACGTTGAAATAATCGCCTTCAATGCGAGGAATCCAGCGGGCGGCGCGACCCTGAATGGCGTAGGCGCCTGCTTTGTCCATGGGCTCGCCGGTGGCGATGTAGGCTGCGATCTCTTGGTCAGAGAGGGTGAGGAATTTTACGGCGGTGGCTTCAGAGGCTACTTGCGTGCGCTCGGCGGTGACCAGGGCTACTCCGGTGATGACGCGATGGGTGCGGCCGGAGAGCAGGCGAAGCATGCGGGCGGCGTCGGCGGGGTTTTCAGGCTTGCCGAGAATTTGATTGTCGAGGGTAACCGTGGTATCTGCGCCAACCACCTGCGGTGGGGCGGGGCCTTTGGATGAGAATTCTGCGAAAACAGATTGGGCCTTTTCGCGAGCCAAACGGATTACGTAAGAGATGGGATCTTCGTTGGGGTGGGGGTCCTCGGGGATGTGGGCGGGATGGACCTCAAAGGTGAAGCCAGCCTGGGTGAGGAGTTCACGTCGGCGGGGGGATGCGGAGGCCAGGACGAGCATAGATTGATTATGCCGTGGATGGGCGGTGGGAGGCATTCAGGGAGCTGATTTAGTTGTTTCAGGGATTCTGTCAATGAAAGCGAGAATGCCGGAACGGGTTATGTTGATGAAAGCACAGGAGGATAATGGGTGCGGAATGTTTGCAGGTAATTACGTTCGAATTGGTTAAGCTTAGAACATTCAAAGCGAAATGATTCAAATATGGGAGAGCGT
>Ga0182014_10006524_pt1 | contig 12519 bp, 11 predicted proteins | sample 612S2DmetaG_FD_120489 | JGI IMG/M metagenome (GOLD analysis project Ga0182014, IMG submission 120489) | Permafrost microbial communities from Stordalen Mire, Sweden - 612S2D metaG | ecosystem: Environmental > Terrestrial > Soil > Wetlands > Permafrost | place: Sweden: Stordalen | collected... | reverse complement strand
CCTATCCGACACCTATCCGACACCTATCCAACACCTATCCAACATCTATCCGACAAACTGTAAATACTTGGAATTGGGGCACATGCGGTCATCGGGGAGAAGCAACACTGGGGGGAAGGCAGAAGGAAGAATGCAGAATGAAGAATGCAGAATGACTGGCCAAGCCACCCCAGGCTCCATCAAAGCCACCCCAAGGCTCCACCAAAGCCAGCCCAAAGCCAATTATATGCAGGTCACCAGCCGGATACGAATCAGTTGACGAGAAGGCGAGCCGGGCGGCTGGAATTGCTGACCCGTGCTGGGAGGCCGGAGATTCAGGGGGGAGAGGATAGATTGGCGGCGCGGCTATTGCCAGGGCGAGGTTTTGCCAAACTCCAGGATGTACTTTCTCATGCCGCGCTCGTACGTGGAAAGGCCGTATTTGGTGGCTTCCTCCAAGGCCGACTTGCTCGACCAATTGTGATGCTTGATGCGATAGCAGGCAATGATCGTGCCCGTCCGGTCGCATCCATGCTGACAGTGGATGAAGACGGGCCCGGGCAAGGTTTCAATGAGGGTCAGGAGCTTTGCCACCTGGGCGTCTGACGGCCGGCCAAGGCCCTTGAGGGGGACATTGGTGTAGGTAATACCGGTGGCGCTGGCCGCGCTCGCCTCCGCCTTCCAGAGCTCGTTGGTCATGCTCAGGTTGATGATGGTCTTGATGCCAAGCCGGGCGAGGTTCTTGATGCCGGCCGCGTCAGGCTGAGCCCCACGATAGAGGCCGTCATTGACCTTGCCGAAGTTGCCGATGCCTTCGCTGGGCGGCACGCCACGGTCTCGAGCGCCGGCCAGGCTCCCGGTCGCCAGCAGCAGAGCCAGGCACAGTTCCAACAAATGCGTTCTCGGATGGCGTTTCACCGCCGTATTCTGCCTCGTGATGTCGGGGTTGGAAACAAGGAAATCAGCATAGGGAACGGGCTCGCGCGGCCCGGCTATCCGGATTGTGGGTGGGCTGGCGGGGGCGAGGAGCGCGCTTGCACTTGGGGACGGACGGCAGTGCAGGTTTTGCACGGAGAAGCACGTTACAGCGGGCGGTCGGCCCGTCCCGGAAACCACGGCCCTCTCCAAGTCCCTATGAATCAGGTAATTGCCGAATTCTCCCTGGATTTGGCACCCGCAGTGCTCAGTTATGTGCGCTGAAAGACTGTGAAGAAGCTGAATCCATTTAGCGGACCGGGGTCGTTACAGGCCGAGCGGCAGCAGAAACGCCGCGAACAACTCAAGGTGGTGGTGTGGGCTGTTGTGGCGGCGAATGTGGTCTTGTTCACGGGAATGCTGATCCAGGGCTGCCGAGGGGAGCCGGCCACGACTGAACCCGCACCCGGCAGCGCGGCCGAAGCGACCGCGCCCGATACCAACGGCGCCGCTGCGACGCAGCAGAAACAAGCCGGAGATTCGCCCGTGCCGCCGACCTTTGAGCCTGTGCCGACAGGCGCCCAGCCCTTGACCAACACGGTGGCCGAGACAGTGACCAACCGCGCACCGGCCCCGGCGCCGGTGGCCGCCAGACAGTATGCAGTCTTGAAGGGTGATTCTTTCTACAAGATTGCCAAGGCAAACGGAGTCTCGCAGAAAGCGCTGGCTGAGGCGAACCCAGGCATTAACAGTGCGGAATTAAAGGTCGGCCAGGTGTTGCAGCTCCCGGTCGGGGCTGAACCGGGCACCACGAGTTCGGCTTTGGCGCCGGCAGCCGCCGATGGCACGGCGAGCCATCCCACCGCAGTCACTGGCAAAGCACACACGCGGTACGTGGTTAAGTCCGGGGATTCTTTGGCCCGGATCGCCCGTGCGCATGGGACGACGGTGCAGGCCATCAAAGCGGCCAACGGCTTGACGAGCGACAACATTGTCGCCGGCCAAAACCTGAAGCTGCCGGGGAGCAGGACGGCGGGGACCTCCAGCGGACGTGGCTGAGCCGCACGTGTGGGAGCGCGCAAGGTTCGGATCAGCACTCTGACCGAGACCTGCGGTGCTCCGTGATCCAGGAAGAGGAAAGGAGATTCCCAGAGATGATTACCCAAAGCCCTCACCGAGAATGTCCGACCGGTTTGGTGATAGCCAAAGGACCATTGCCACAAGCCAACCATTCCAACGGAACCCTCTACGTCGCGCAATGTGAGCTGGGCCGGGGGGTGTTCACCCAGCGGGTCATACGCACAGGAGAAACCATCCTGACCTTTGGCGGGCCGCTGATAGACTTCGCGGAAACGAAGCGGAGAGGCACCGCGGAGTGCATGGCGATTCAAGTGGGCCCTAACCAATATATCGACACGCAGCCCCCGGGAGTGCTCGTCAACCACTCGTGTGGGCCCAACGCCGGGATACGCAATGACCGCGACCTGGTCGCGTTGCGCGACATTTCTCCGGGAGAGGAGATCCGCTACGATTACTCGACTACCATGGACGAGAAGTCCTTCACGATGCGCTGCCGGTGCGGGGCGCCGGGCTGCCGGGGGGTCGTAACGGACTTTTCGGAACTGCCGGCGGACGTGCAAGAATGCTATCTGCGCCGGGGCCTGGTGATGAGCTTCATAATCAGACGGTTGCGGGGCGCCAGGACGGATTGGACCTGGGGAACCGCTAAAGCGGGTCAAGGGTTCGAAAGAGCGGCCAGGCGCCCAACTGCTGCTGGGTGCCAATGATCGGCGCGAAAACCGTGACCGCGCGGGCTCGGGCTTCACGGTGGTCCTGGCGGCGCAGGCGCCCGGGCGGGGCAGCAACTTTGACGGAGCGCCGACTTGCAGTCGGCTTTGGACACCCGCAAACACCGGCGTCTTCTGGTGAGCGAGTGCGTTAAGCCGACTGCAAGTCGGCGCTCCGTCCGTCAAAATTGCTGCGGGCGGGGGGCCGCGCGTTGACTTGGCGGGGCCTCCCGTCCTATACTGCGAGCATGGCAGACGCGGACAAGAAATGCGCGCGGCAGCGGTTCCTGGACTTCCTGGCGCAGAGGAATATGCGGCTGACCGGACCGCGGCGAGCCATCATTGAGGCGGTGTTCAGCACGGAGAAGCATTTCACGGCAGAGCAGTTGCTGGAGTGGGCGCAGCGGCGGGACAAGTCGGTTTCGCGCGCGACGGTTTATCGCACGTTGCCGCTGTTGACTAAGAGCGGCCTGGTTCGGGAGATGGACTTCGGGGAAGACCACAAGTTCTACGACCCGAATTATGCCGAGCACCCCCGGCACAGCCATATCATCTGCCAGGACTGCGGCAAGATAGTCGAGTTTGAGAGCGAGAAAATCGAGAGGCTGGAGAACCATATCAGCCGCAGGCTTGGCTTCTCGGTCGAAGCCCACCGGTTGCAGATCACAGCGACGTGCGAGGAGTTCAGGAAACTGGGGGCTTGCTCGAAGAAGCACGGTTGAGCCGCCGATCAGTTCTTTGGCTTGGGCGGGCTGGGCTGGGAGGTTTTTGGGGGCGCTGGTTTTCTGATTTCGGCATCGAAGGTGCCCGCCACGACGCTCTTCTCCGCATCGGGCAGGCAGATGTAAATCTTGCCGGGCATGCGTCCGTTGGTGGCTCCGCCGAACACAAGTCTAAGGGCGTAACCGCCGGTGATAGTCTCAGTGGCGGGTTGCTCCCCCGCTTCCTTCCAGCGGAGGACAACGGTGGGGGAACGGGGCTGACCGGGGTCAACCTGCAGGGTCTTGCCGCTCAATTCCTCGTCTCGGCTTGCGAACAGGTTTAGGACGACGCCCAGGTCCCATGGCCAGGCCTTGCCCTGGCTCAGCGACAGGAGTCCTCCCCGCACGATGGCCTTCTCGCAAAGGAAACCGCTGCCGTGAACGCTTCCTGCGGCGGTCGTTTCGGGGAAAGGTGCCTTCGTCAAGACCAGCGCCCAAGTGATGTTCGTCGGGACAGGATAATTGGTGTTGAGCGCGACTGTGGCGGCCGGCTGCGGCAATGCGTTAGTGCCGGCTGGCGCCAGCCCGCGAGCAGCCTTGACAATCCTGTCGCGGAATACGAAGAGGGCCGCGCCCGCAGCCCCGAAGAGGATGATCAACGCAACGAGTGCCGTAAGGGAGATTCGGTGGTACGCGGGTCGCATTGGGCCCAGTTGGGATGTGGCCTCGGCGGATGAGGGCCGGGGTTTGCCCACTTGAGCAGCCGACAGGAGCAACTTCGTATGGTCCGACGCAGGCGCCTGCGGCACCACGATCCTTCGGAAGCAGGTGGGGCACTCGATTTGGCCGCCGCTCGTGCTGGAGTCGGCGGTAATATGCTGGCCGCAGACCGGGCACGCAAATTTGAATTCGCTCATCGCTTCCACCGCAACAATTCCACAAGCGGCAGGCAACGACAATGCTTTTTTGGCAGTGACTTCCAATCCGGCGCGTCGCACATTCAGCGCGAGCGAAGCGCATGAAAACGACCTTACCTGTCTCTCGTAGCGGACGGTTTGCCGGCGGCCCGGCGGCTGCCGTGGCGCAGTTCACCGAATCTATCTCGTTCGACCGGCGGCTTTGGCGGCATGACATCGCCGGGTCAATGGCCCATGCGACGATGCTGCGCAAGGTTGGATGCCTGACGCAGAGTGAGCTGCGGGCGATCTTGCAGGGGTTGGAAGCCATTGCGAGGGATATCGAGCAGGGCAAGTTCCGGTGGCAGGCGGAGCTGGAAGATGTGCACATGAACATCGAGGCGGCCTTGACGCGGCGGGTGCCGGCGGGGGCCAAGCTGCACACGGGTCGCTCGCGCAACGACCAGGTCGCGCTGGATATGCGGCTCTGGCTCCGGGAACAAATCGTGGAGTTAAGGAAGGAAATTAGACTGCTGCAGCGGGCACTGGTGGAATTCGGCGAGCGGGAGTGGGAGGTGGCGATTCCAGGTTATACGCATTTGCAGCGGGCGCAGCCGGTCTTTCTGGCTCATCACCTCCTGGCCTACGTAGAGATGCTGGCGCGCGATGGCCAGCGGCTGCAGGAATGCTTCGTGCGGGTCAATGTGTGCCCGTTGGGGAGCGGCGCGTTGGCGGGCTCGACGCTGCCGCTGGATCGGGAGCTGGTGGCCGACTTGCTCGGATTTGTGGATGCGCGGGGGCGCCCGCAAGTGACCCAGAACTCGATGGATGCGGTGAGCGACCGGGACTTCGCGGTCGAGTTTTGCAGCAGCGCGGCGCTGCTCGCAGTGCATCTCTCGCGGCTGGCCGAGGACCTGGTCTTGTGGTCGAGCAGCGAGTTCAACTTCATTCGCATCGCCGACGCCTACACCACCGGCTCGTCGCTGATGCCGCAGAAGAAGAATCCTGACGTCGCCGAGTTGATGCGGGGAAAGAGCGCCCGGGTGATCGGCAACCTGGTCGCGCTGCTCACGCTGCTTAAGGGCCTGCCGATGACATACAACCGCGACTTGCAGGAGGATAAGGAGCGGCTGTTCGATACAGCGGATACTGTACGCGCGACCGTGCGCCTCTGCGCGGCGATGCTTCAGCACACCAGCGCAAACCGGGAAACCTGCTTGGCGGCGGCGAGCGATCCAATGCTGCTGGCGACGGACCTGGCGGATTACTTGGTCCGCAAGGGCCTGCCATTCCGGCAGGCGCATCACGCGGTGGGAGCGCTGGTGGCACTCGCGGAACGGCTGGGCAAGCCCCTGAACCGGCTCACGCTCGCCGAACTGCAGTCCGTAGAAAAGAAGTTCGCAGCGGACGCGCCGAGCGTGTTCGATCTGAAGGCGGCCCTGGCCCGGCGCCAGCTCACTGGAGCCCCCGGGACGAGCGAAGTCAGAAAGCAATTGGCGAGGTGGAAAAAGCTGACCGGCTGAACGCGGCGCCGCCGCAACTGCGGGCGGTGCTGCGGTATTTCATTCGTGCGGAGCACATAGTGCAAGCATCCGAAGAATTACTGGGGGGGCTGCTGAAGGACGTATCGCGCTCGTTCTACCTGACCCTGCGCGTGCTGCCAGGAAAGGTTCGCGCGCCCATTGGCGTGGCCTACTTGCTGGCGCGCACAACGGACACCATCGCCGACACCGAGTTGGTCGCGCCGGAGCAGCGGTTGGAGGCCCTGCGGCAACTGGGCGACCGGATTCAGGGGCGACGCGCAACGCCGTTGAGTTTTGGCGCAATGGCACAGCGGCAGAACTCGCGTGCTGAAGGCCTCTTGCTGGAGAAATGCGAGGCGAGCCTGGCGCTGTTCAATGGCCTGCCGCCCGCCGATCGGCAACTCGTGCGCGAGGTGCTCAACACTATCACCAGCGGGCAGGAACTGGACTTGCGCCGCTTTGCCGGCGCAGCGGCTGGGGCCCTCGTGGCGCTGCGCACGGATGAAGAACTCGACGACTACACTTATCGCGTCGCCGGCTGCGTAGGGGAGTTTTGGACAAAGATGTGCCGCGCGCATCTCTTCCCTCGAGCGCCGCTGGACTACGCATTCCTGCTTGCGAATGGGGTACGGTTCGGCAAAGGACTGCAACTGGTGAACATCCTGCGCGATGTTGCGGCTGACCTGCGCCAGGGCCGCTGCTATTTGCCGGCGGAGAGCCTGGCCGCTCTGAGCTTGAAACCCGCAGACCTGCTGCAGCCGGCGAGCGAGCCGCGTTTGCGCCCGCTCTATCACGGATATCTGGACCGTGCCGAGGCCCACCTGCTGGCGGGCTGGACTTACACGAAGGCCCTCCCGCGCCGCAGCGTGCGCGTGCGGCTCGCCTGTTCATGGCCGATTCTGATCGGCCGCGCTACCCTCAAGCTGCTGCATGGCGGGAATGCCCTCGACCCCGCCCAGCGGATTAAGGTTAGCCGCCGTGAGGTCAAATGGCTCATGCTGCGTTCAGTGTTGCTTTATCCCTGGCCGGCGGCTTGGGAAAAGATGGTGCAGGCTGGGAAAGCTGTTGCGTCGCCAGCCGATTTGCCGTAAAAAGGCCCTCATGCAGAATTCAAGAACCTTCCTCGTCGCCTGTGCGGCGGCTTATTGCCTGGCCCTGCTGCCGCTCTGCGCGGCTGACGCCGATGCAGACCTCAAGCTGCGCGAGGCGTTGGAGAAGAAACTCAACGAATTGCAAACCCAACCGCCGGCACCCATCCCGCAGCCGAAGGAGACGATCGCGCTGCCAACGGCCAAGGCACCCGCGGCTGTGCCTGCCGCCCAGCCTGCGCCGGCACCCGTGATCGTCGCGCCGCCGCCAACGGACTCGGATACCATTGCCAAAGCCCGCGAGGCGCTGCGCCAGAAGATGAATGAATTGCAAACGCAGCCAGGGCAAGCCGTCCCGCCACCCGTTGTCGTTGCTCCACCCCCCGTGAAGACAATTCCCCCCGTGGCAGTGCCAGCGCCCGCCCCGCGGCCCACGCCACCGGCACAATGGACTCCCCCGCCCGCTGCCCAGCCCTTGCCGCCCGTAGCGCAACCGGCGCGCGTACCCGCACCCGCACCTGCGGCCGCCGTCCAGGCGACCCCGAAACCTGTAATCGTTGCGCCGCCGCCGGTGGATTCAGAAACGATTGCCAAGGCCCGTGAGGCGTTGCGGCAAAAGATGAGCGAATTGGAAGGGCCGGCCACGACCGCGGCGCAGCCCGCGCCGCCCGTAACGCCCCCGGCGCCTGCGCCGACGCCTGTGCCCGCGCCCACACCCGCGCCACCCGCCCAGCCCCTGCCGGTCGCAGTGCAGCCGGCACCCGCGCCCGCGCCCATTGTCCAGCCGGAGCCCAAGCCAGTGCCCGTCGCGCCAACACCAGCGAGCCCGGAGACCCTCGCCAAAGCGCAAGCGGCCGTGGAACAAAAGATGAAGGAGTTGGACGCGCAGCCGCCCGTTGCGCCGATGCAACCGCCCCCAATGAAGCCAAAGACCCTCAAAGGTCCGCAAGCGTTTCCGCCGCTCCAAGGCCCACCCCCGGCCGTCGCAGGAGACAAAGCGCAGCGCCTGCAGGAGCTGTTGCGCAAGTACCGGGCTGACCAGGTCACGCCCGAAGAATATCACCAGCAGCGCGCCAAGATCCTGGCTGAACCATAACTGCCCTTGGTTCCGCCGCAGGCCGTCGGGCGGTGACAGGACATGCCCGTCCGCAACGCTCCACCCGCGGTTTGGGGCAGACGACTGCGCACCGCGCACGGGCGCTCCATGCCCGCGAGGCGTATAGCCTGCTCACCATAAGCCCTCCCCACTCTCCGGTTGCACTTTGAGGCCGGAACTCTAAACTCCCGCCCCATGCATGACTTTCATTACGCCGTCAACAAGCTCTGCTGCGAGGGCGTGGCCGTCGAGGCGCTTGCGCGGAGATATGGCACCCCCCTCTATGTCTATTCGCAACACACGCTGACGGAGCATTTCCAGGCCCTGGACCGGGCCCTCGCCGGCGTAGAGCACCTGGTCTGCTTCGCTGTTAAGTCCAACTCCAATCAATCCGTTTTGCGCGTGCTCGCGCGGCTCGGCAGTGGATTCGACATCGTCAGCGGTGGCGAGTTGCAGCGCGTGATGGCCGCCGGCGGCGACCCCCGCCGGTGCGCCTTCGCCGGCGTCGGCAAGACGGAGATGGAAATCGAATTCGCCCTCCGGCAAGGGGTTCATGCGTTCAACGCCGAAAGCGAACCGGAGCTGGAGCGTATCAACCGCGTGGCGGCGCGCCTTAAGAGAATCGCGCCCGTGGCGGTACGCGTGAACCCGGACGTCGCAGCGCATACACACAAGAAGATCACCACCGGCACCTACGAGAACAAATTCGGCATTGCCTTCGAGGAGATCGAGGGGGTCTATGCGCGAGCGAGCAAGCTGAGGCATCTGCGCCTGCGCGGGCTGCAAATGCACATCGGCTCGCAGATCACCGAGGTCGGCCCATTCGAGCAAGCCGTGCGCAAAGTGCTGCCACTCGTGTCGCGACTGAAGGAGACGCACGGATTGGAGTTCTTCAGCCTCGGGGGCGGGCTGGGGATCGTCTATCAACCCGCGCTGGCCAGCGGCGCCGCCGCATGGTGGAGCTCGGACGAAGCCAGGCGCATCATCACACCGCAGAAATACGCGGCCCGATTGCTGCCCCTCCTCAAGCCGCTCGGCCTGCGGATTCTAATCGAGCCGGGCCGGTTCATCTCCGGCAACGCGGGCATTCTCGTGACGCGGGTCGAATATGTGAAGCGCACGGGGAAGAAGAACTTCCTCATCGTCGATGCCGCCATGAACGACCTCATCCGCCCGGCCTTTTACGAGGCCTACCACGAGATTGTCCCAGTCACTCGGAACCGGCGCGCGCTGGTCCGCTCCGACGTGGTTGGCCCGATCTGTGAGTCAGGCGACTTCTTCTGCCAGGACAGGCCGCTGCCCCAAGCCGCACAAGGAGATTACCTCGCCCTGATGAGCGCGGGCGCCTACGGCTTCGTCATGGCGTCCAATTACAACACGCGCTGCCTCGCGGCGGAAGTCATGGTGAGCGGCAGCCGATCCGCCCTCGTGCGCGAGCGCCAGCCCGTCAGGGAAATCTGGAGCGGCGAAAAAACCGCGCCCTGGCTGAAGTAAATCGGGGTGAAAGGGCGGCGAGTGTCTCGATTTCTGCCTTGGCAGCAGGCGACAGACCCAATTTGAGACAGTGGATCGACCTTGGGACCGCCACCCGCCCGTGAGCAGCGCGCCCGAGCCTGGCACCTGAATCCAGCCCGCCCTGACTACTGAGCCAGCAGCAGACGCATTAAGGCCATGGTTCCAAAAGTCATAGTCGCAACCCACATAGCTTGCCGGACTCCGAACTTCGGCTCCCGCCTGCAATAGACGGGGGCCAACATAGCGGTGACGAATCCGCGCCCGGTCTCATCAGCTTTATAGATAACTTTAGGCATGATATCTCGGCGAGCATACGGCGGGCCAGCATGCTGACGGGCAGTGCGAAAACATTGGAGGCCAGCCTGCCACTCCGTTACTATGCGCCGATGCGAAAGGCGTTCACAATGAGGCTCGCTTGGATCGTGGCCATTGCGGCAGCCGGCTGTCTCCACACCGCCGCCCAAGCGCCGAGCGTTCCCATCTGCAACCAAGACCGCCCCGAGGCCCAATCCAAATCAGACATCATTGACGAGGCGAAGGCCTTCATCTCCAGCAGCGAAGTCCTCAAGGTCGCCGACGCCAGGAAGCAGTTGAAGCGCACCTCCTGTCAACTGGCGCTCCCCGAAGTGAGCGCGACCCGGTTGCCGGCGCGGGAAATCTGCATCGCCGCCCGCCGCAGCCATCTTCGCATCGGCTGGTCTTACCTCTGTCCAAAGTGCGGCAAGTGGCACGTAAACCTGGCCGGCGGCTACTTATTGACCGCCAACGGCGCGGCAGTCACCTGCTTCCACGTCGTTGAACCGGGCCAAGACCTCAAAGAGGGCTGCCTGGTGGCGCTCGACGAAGCGGGTAAGCTCCTCCCGGTCGTCCAAGTTCTAGCGGCCAAACAGGAGAGCGACGTCTGCATTGTGCGGGTTGCGGGCGAAGGACTCACACCGCTCGCCCTCAACACCAACATCTATCCCGGCGACACCGTCTATTGCTACAGCGACCCGGTCGAGCACCCGGAATACTTCAGCTCGGGCATCGTGAATCGGTTCTACCGTCCGACCGGGTCCCAGCCCTCCGGGTCACACGGCAAAGCAGCGGCTGCACCCACGCGCATCAACGTCAGCACCGATTGGGCGCCCGGCTCCAGCGGTTCGGCGATCCTTGATGAATGCGGCAATGCCATCGGTCATGTTTCCACCATCTCGGCCTTTACCGACGAGAATAAGTCCAAGACGCAGCCGGAGCAGGCGACCAAGTCCACGGAGATCGTGTTCCACGAGGCCGTGAGCGCGCGCGATGTGTTGCGGCTGATCCGGCCTTCTCGGTAGCGACGCTTCCCCGGCGGAAGCGCTCTTGCCCCAGCCACGGAAAGCCGGACTTTGTATCTCCTCACGCTGCCCCCTAGCTTTTCCGTTCATTCTGCATTCTCCATTCTACCTTCATCCTTCGCCCCGTGGTGGCCTTGAGATCGCATTGGGGTAGCCTAAGGGTAGCCTAAGGGTAGCCTAAGGGTAGCCTGAGGGTAGCCTGAGGGTGGCTTCGGGGTGGCTTCGGGGTGCCTACCGGTTGGCTACCAGATAGCCTGAGGGTGGCTTGAGGGTGGCTTTGCCCGCCTTTCTGCATTCTTCCTTCTTCCTTCTTCCTTCCCCCTCGTGGCAGAGGCCCCGTCAGCCGAGGCAGCCTGCGGTATTCACAAGCCAGTGAATTTGGCCAGTTTCCACGCCAGCCTGTGCATCGACTCCAAGTGCCTGATTTTTGGGCATTTGCCACGTGTCAGATAGATGTCAGATAGATGTCGGATAGGTGTCGGATAGGTGTCGGATAGGGAGTGGATAGGTACTGGATAGCTGGTGGCTAGCTGTACGCTAGGGATACGATACGTACTCACTAGCGGAACCCCCGATGCAGGGCGTCCGCCGACCAGGTCGCTGGGCCCGACGAAAACTCGTCAGGACTTGGCGAGCTTGTCCCGAAGCTGGCGATACATATCACGGCCCTGTTCGTCCTTCTTTACGGCCCAAAGGAACAGCGCCTTTCCGCCGCTCTTTTCTTCCCATCGTTCGCCGATGTTCTTCTTGTGCTGCTCGTGCTCAATCAGATGCTCGCCTTTGTATTCGACGAGCAAGACGCGCCCGTCGTTAAGCTCGGCGAAGAAATCGGGGTAAAACGTGCCCGTGGCGGTCGGCAGACCGAACATCCCCACCACGTTGCGCACCCAGCGCTTCACCTGCGGGTGCATCTCCATCGCCCTCGCGCACTCCTCTTCCTCCCGGTTGTCAAACTCCCCGACAAAGCCTTCGCCGTAGTAGTGTTTGGGGAACTTGAACGCCCCATGATAAAAGGCCGTGGCTCGGTAATTCTCAGGGTCAAAGGCAAACGCGTACTTGTAGCTCGTCTCCACGGCTGCGCCCTCACCAAAGAGCCGGAGCTGGTAGCCGGAATCATAAGCCTTCTGCCGATAAGCCTCGATCTTCTCCCGCAGCGCCTTCTCCAGCGCAAAGCGAACGTGGAGGAGCGTGGGAACGCTCAGCTTGCGGCTGTTCACCAGCCAGCCAATCGTCTTGCGGATGAACTCCAGCAGGACCTCCGGTCGGATCCCCTGCTGCCGCAGCGCCTTCTCCAGTTGCCGGGATAACGCCAGGTCGGTCACATTAGTGGGCACGTCCTCGAACCCGAATGCCGCCTGGCTCCCCAGGTACTTCTCGACCAGCCGCTTGCCCTGCACGTCGATCAGGTACATGTCCGCCCGCTCTTCAATCCTGAACTCCGCCTCGCTCAGTTCCGCAGGATAAGACAACAGGCTCCAACTATCGGGCGTCAGGAAGTGCTCCTCGTTAACCGGCTCAAGCTCCCCGTCCACCCAAACGCACAACTGCGGCACACGGAGTATGCTCGGCTTCGGTTTCGGCTTGAACAGAATCTGCTCCCGGCGCGCCGCCAGCGAGCGGCGCACTGCCTCCCGATCGTTCTCGGGCATCGCCGCAACCAGCTTGGCTTCCGCTTCCTCGGACAGTACGGTCTTACACGT
>Ga0182014_10006523_pt1 | contig 12522 bp, 14 predicted proteins | sample 612S2DmetaG_FD_120489 | JGI IMG/M metagenome (GOLD analysis project Ga0182014, IMG submission 120489) | Permafrost microbial communities from Stordalen Mire, Sweden - 612S2D metaG | ecosystem: Environmental > Terrestrial > Soil > Wetlands > Permafrost | place: Sweden: Stordalen | collected... | reverse complement strand
GACCGGGTCAAGCCGTACCCGTCGGCGGACCCGGACACCGCCCGCATCTGGTGGTCCGATACCGGCGTGCACCAGAACCTGACCTTCCCCGTCCACCCTGATCCCATCTCCGGCATGCACTGCTGGCACCAGGCGGTACGCGTCGGCCCGGCGCGGCCCGGCGACGAGCACGGCGACATCGCCGTCGACACCGCGAAAGCGCGGACCGTCTACCAGCGATGGATGCAGCAGACCCGCCCTGCGGGGCATGTGTCACCCGACGGCACCCGGCGGCCGCGCTGGCTGATGCGCCCGCTGAAACCGTCCGCCGCCGCCTTCGCCCTGCCCGGCCAGACCAGGAAAGAGGCCGGGACAGGATGACAGACGGCCGGTGGGAACTGCTGCGCGCACTCGGCGCCGTCGCCGACAGCCCGGCCGCCGCCGGGGCCGTCGCCCCGTCGCTCGGCCTTGATGTCCCGGCGGCCGCCGAGCACACCGAGGTCTTCATCCTCAACACCCCGCCCTACGCGTCGGTCTACCTGGGACCGGAGGGAGGCCTCGGCGGCGAGGGAACCGACCGGGCCGCCGGATTCTGGCGGGCCCTCGCCCTCACCCCGCCGGCCGAACCCGACCACCTGACCGCCCTGCTGAGCCTGTACGCCCATCTCGGCCAGGCCGCCGCCGGCACTCGCCGCCCCGCGACCGCCGCCGCGCTGACCCGGTCGCGGGCCGCACTGCTCAGCGAGCACCTGTGGCCGTGGCTGCCCGCATACCTCGACGCCGTGACCGATGTCGCCGGGCCAGCCCTGACCGCCTGGGCCACCCTGGCCCGCCGGGCCCTCACCGCCGAATACCGTGACCTCCCCGCGCAGGCCGGGCTGCCCCTAGCACTGCGAGCGGCACCGCCCCCGCTCACGGCCGAGGGCCGGATCAGCGACCTGACCGGCGCGCTGACCACACCGGCCCGCAGCGGCATCATCCTGACCCGCCACCAGCTGGCGGCCGGCGCCGGCCAGGCGGGGGTGGGACACCGGATCGGCGAGCGCCGCTTCACCCTGCACGCCATGCTGGACCAGGATCCGGTCCCGGCCCTGGCGTGGCTGGCCGGTGAAGCGCGCCGGTGGCAGCGACGTCACCGGTCCCGCGAAAGCGGCGGCGCGACCGGCCGCTGGTGGCACGCGCGAGCCGCGCACACCGCCCAGGTCCTGCACGACGCGGCCACCGCCGGGGTGGAGGTCCCGGAGCTGCCACGGTGACACGCCCCCATGATGAAGCGCAGCCCACCGGCGCCCGCATGCCGGCCCGGCTCTTGCCGGGCCTGAGAACCCTGTTGCGGCCCGCCGCCAAAGACGGAGCCGGGCGGCCGACCGGAAGCGAGCGCCTGCGCAGTCCCCAGCCGCTGCTCAAGCGGCGGCTCCCGTCCGGCCGCGGCGCGACGGAACAGCCCAACATCACCAGCGACGGCGAGGCCGCCCTCACGCCGCGGTTCTGGCTCGCGGTCATCCTCACCGGAATTGCCACCGGATTGTTCGGCGCCGTGCTGATGCTGCTGCTGTTCAACGTCCAGTATCTGGCGTTCGGCTATCACACCGGGAGCCTCCAGCAGGGCGTTGAGCAGGCATCGGCTCTGCGCAGAGTCTGCTCCCTGCTCATCGCCGGGGCGTTCGGCGGGGGAGCGTGGTTCCTGCTGCGCCGTTACACCAAAGGCGAGCACGCAGAGATCGACGAGGCGATCTGGAGTCACGGCGGCAAGTTGTCGTTCCGGCGCTCCCTGGGTACCTCGGTCATTTCCGAAGTGGTCATCGGCATGGGAGCGTCCATCGGGCGCGAGGCGGCCCCCAAACTGCTCGGCGGAGCCTCAGCCAGCGTCCTGGCCGGCTGGGCCGGGCTGTCCACCCCGCAGCGGCGGCTCCTGGTGGCCTGCGGCGGAGGCGCCGGCCTGGCCGCGGTCTACAACGTCCCATTCGCCGGGGCCCTGTTCACCGCCGAAATCCTCTGCGGCAGCATCTCGCTGCCGGTCATCCTGCCCGCGCTGGCCTGCTCATGCATCGCGACCGCCACCGCCTGGATCTACCTGCCCGACCACGCCACCTACCCGGCCATCCCGGACTACCGGCTCAGCGGATCACTGATGGCCTTCTCCCTGCTGGTCAGCCCCCTCATCGGGCTCATTTCAGCCGGCTACATCCGGTTGCTCGGCTGGGTGTCACATCACCGGATGAGCGGGCTTAAGGCCCTGTTCGCCCCGCTGTTCGCCTTCGCGGTGCTCGGGGTGATCGGCATCTGGTACCCCCAGCTCTTCGGCAATGGCAAGGACATGGCCCGCGACGCCTTCACCGGCATGGGGGGCATCGGGCTCTCCTTGACCCTGTTCGCCCTCAAGCCAGCGGTGACCGCACTGTGCCTCGAGAGCGGCGCGTCCGGGGGAGTGTTCACCCCCACGCTCAGCACCGGCGCCGTTCTGGGCGGCGGTCTCGGGATGACATGGAGCCTGATCTGGCCGGGCTCACCGGCCGGCGCCTACGCCATGATCGGCGCGGCCGCCATGATCGGCGCGGCGATGCAGGCGCCCCTGGCCGGGCTCGCCCTGGTCCTGGAACTCACCCACACCGGCTTTTCGCTGATGATTCCCATGGCGGCGGCCACCGCCATCGCCACCGCTGTCGCTTTCTACCTGGACGGCTACTCGATCTACTCGGCCCGGCTGCCATCGCGGCCACCGGGATGGCGCAGCGACCAGGCCGTCACGAAACCAGAATGACCTGGGCGCCCGCCCGGCATCGGCCAGCCGATCCCGATGTATCCATCATCCTGCACGACAGTGAGAGGTCCTGGCGCAGACGGCCGGGACCGTAGGGACCGGGGCCGGCTGCATTATGCGGTGAGGCTGGCCAGCGCGTTGCTCAGCCGGCCCGCGACCTCGTCCGCGAGCGGTTTCAGTTCGGGCCGCTCGGTGAGGGTGACCATGATCTGCGGGTCCAGGGCCTCAACCACGGTGCCGCCGTCCGCGCTGCGGACGACGACGTTGCAGGGCAGCAGCAGGCCGATGCTGCGGTCGATGCCCAGGGCCCGGGAGGCGAACGGCGGGTTGCAGGCGCCGAGGATGACGTAATCCTCGATCTTCTCCCCGAGCTTGGCCTGCAGGGTGGCGGTCACGTCAATCTCGGTGAGCACGCCGAACCCCTGCTCCGTCAGGGCTGCGCGCACCCGGCCGACCGCCTCGGCGTAGGGGAGGTCCAGGGTGATCTGGGTGCCGTAGCTCACCGGGCGGCCTTCTCCGCTTGCTGCTGGGCCAGCTTGCCGCGGACCTCGTCCATGTCAAGGTCACGGACGGCCTGGATGACCTTCTCCAGCGCGGCGGCGGGCAGGGCGCCGGGCTGGGAGAAGACCAGGATGCCGTCCCGGAAGGCCATCAGGGTCGGGATGGAGCTGATCCGCGCGGCGGCGGACAGTCCCGGCTGATCCTCGGTGTCCACCTTGCCGAACGTGATGTCCGTATGCTGCCTGCTGGCGGCCAGGAAGACCGGCGCGAACATCCGGCACGGCCCGCACCAGGAGGCCCACCAGTCGACCAGGGTGATCCCGGTTCCGGTGACTGTGGCCTCGAAGGTGTCCTCGGTCAGGGCGACGGTGGTCATGGCACTCCCTTGCACGTGGCTCTCCTGGACTACATGCCGGTCAGCCATCGCAGCTGCACCGCTTCTCGGGCGGGACGCTGGCGAGCACCTGGTCGGCGTGGGCGCCGCAGCCGGTCCAGGTGATCTTCTTGCATCGATCGCAGACGGCAGGACTGCACATGAAATTCTCCGTTCCGGTCGGTGTCCCCACGGGGTGACGCTCGCTGCTGACCACCAGCATACTATACCCCCTAGGGTATCTGCCAAGACTGCCGGGCGTGGCCGTGCCGGGGACCAGGGCCTGCGCGAGGTCAGGATGGTGCCGTGCCGGCGGTCAGGACAGTGGGGTTACCCCGCGCCCCGGGATGATGGCCGGGAATGAGCCGGTATCCGGTCCGGGAGGAGAACTCGGCCAGCAGCGAGAACCGGTCCCCGCGGATGAGCGTCTGGCGCCATTCCGCCGGACGGCCGGCGGTGAAGCCCAGCCGGCTGATGAGCAGGGCCCCGGTCGACGGCGAGAGACCGAGCAGCCGCTGCTCGGCGCGGGTCGGGACCACCCCGCGGATGTGCTCGCGGCCGCCATCGATCCGGATCCCGGTACGCGCGGCCAGCTGATCGTAGAGGCCTGTATGGGTGAAGTCCGCCTCCAGCAGCGGTGCGCCCAGGTCTCCGGGCAGCCACACGGTGTCCAGGGCGAGGGGTTCGCCGCCGGCCAGGCGGAGCCGTTCCATCCGGAACAGCGGAGTGGACGCCTCCAGCCCCAGCCGGTCCGCGACGACGCCGTCCGCGGTGAGATCACGGCGCCGGATGACACTGGTCTGCCGCAGTCCCGCCGACTCTACCGAGGCGAACAGGGAGTACAGCGTCCCGAGCGGCTGCGTGATGACCGCCGGGTCAGCCACCCGGGGCCGGCGCCCCCGCTCGGCGAGGACCACGCCATCCGCGCGCAGCTCACGCAGTGCGGCCCGGACGGTCTGGCGGCTGACCTGATACGCCGCGACCAGCGCCATCTCGCCGGGGAATTCCTCGTCGAACGCGCCCGCATCCAGACGGCGCAGCAGGTCGGCGCGCAACTGCGCCCAGAGCGGCAGCGGACTGCGCCGGTCCAGCGCCGCCGCCCCCGCCGTCGGGCGGCCCGTTGTGCCCTGCACCGCCACCCGTCCTCCCTGCGCAATATGTCCGTACATCCGTTCCCTAAAAGGGAAGCTACCAGCGCGGCAGTGGCTCTGGCGCACCCGGCCGGGCCGCGCTAGCGCGATTTCACCGGAACTCTTGTTCATCCGTCCGAATGATCGTACATTTAGCCGATCAGCTCCCGTGCTGCCAAGGGGACGCGATCATGGCCGAAATCCTGGCGATCGAAACGCCGGCCCTGGGTGACCGCAGTTACCTGGCCCACGACGGCGAGACCGCGGTCGTCATCGACCCGCAACGGGACTACGACCGGGTGCTTGCGCTCGCCGAGCGGGCAGGCGTCCGGATCACGCACGTGGCCGAGACGCACATCCACAACGACTACGTGACCGGCGGCCTGGCGCTGTCACGCGAAGCGGGCGCGGCGTACCTGGTGAACGCCGCGGATCCGGTCCGCTTCGGCCGTGAGCCGGTCACCGACGGCGACGCCATCGACATCGGCCCGGCCACCCGCCTGCGCGTCCTGGCTACGCCCGGCCATACGTTTACGCATCTGTCCTACGTGCTGGAGGCCGACGGCGAGGTGGCCGGGGTATTCACCGGGGGATCGCTGCTGTTCGGAACGACCGGCCGGCCCGACCTGCTCGGCCCGGCCAGCACCCCGGCCCTGGCGCGGGCTCAGCATGCGTCGGCGCGGCGACTGGCCCGCGAACTGCCCGGCACGGCGCGGATCTTCCCCACCCACGGCTTCGGCAGCTTCTGTGCGGCGACGCAGGCCCAGGCCTCGTCGTCCACGATCGGGCAGGAGAGACGGAGCAACGCCGTGCTCACCATGGGAGAGGGCGCGTACGTGCGGGCTCTGCTGGCCGGTCTGGACGCCTACCCGGCGTACTACGCCCACATGGGACCGGCGAACCTGGCCGGGCCGGGCGGCGCGGATCTCTCGCTGCCGCAGCAGGCCGCCCCGGAAGAGATCCGCCGCCGCATCGCGGCCGGGGAGTGGGTGGTCGACCTGCGCGACCGGGTAGCGTTCGCGTCCGGATTCGTTCCCGGCGCGGTCTGCTTTTCGCTGGACGGCAGCTTCGCCCCCTACCTGGGCTGGGTGCTGCCCTGGGGCACTCCCGTCACCCTGCTGGGGGAAACCGCGGACGAGGTCGCCGAGGCCCAGCGGGAACTGGCGCGGATCGGGATCGACCGGCTGGCCGGGGCCGCGACCGGGCAGCCCCGGGACTGGTCCGGCGGCCAGCCGCTGGCCTCGCTGCGGCTGGCCACGTTCAGCGACCTGGCCAGGGCCGGCGGCCGCCGCGTCGTCCTGGACGTCCGCCGCGACCTGGAGTGGGCGGACGGGCATGTGGACGGCGCCCTGCACATACCGTTCAGCGACCTGCCCGGGCGGCTGACGGACATCCCCGAGGGAGAGATCTGGGTGTACTGCCGGACCGGCTACCGCGCCGTGGTGGCCGCATCCATCCTGGCCGCCGCCGGCCGTCAGGTGGTCAGCATCGACGACGAGTTCGATCATGCCCATGACGCCGGGCTCACCCTGATGCGGCCCGGCAGAGAGCTACAGGAGAGGCCACGATGAGCGCACCCGCCAGAGAGCACCACACCATTGTGATCGTCGGCGGCGGTACGGCCGGTCTCACCACAGCGGCGCGGCTGATCCGTGCCGGGCAGGACGACATCGCCGTCGTCGAGCCGTCGAGCCAGCACTACTACCAGCCGCTGTTCACCGTGGTAGGCGGCGGCCGCGCCCCGCAGAGCGCGACCGTACGCCCGGAAAGCGGCCTGATGCCCAAAGGCGTGCGCTGGATCCGCGAGGCGGCGGTGGCCGCCGATCCGGATGCGCAGACCGTGACCACCGGCCCGGGCCGCGTCATCGGCTACGACTACCTGGTGATGGCGCCCGGTATCCAGCTCGACTTCGGCAAGGTCCCCGGGCTCACCGAAACGCTGGGCAAGAACGGTGTGTCCAGCAACTACCGGTTCGACCTGACCCCGCGGACCTGGGAGTTCATCCGGGACATGCGGGGTGGCACGGCGATCTTCACCATGCCCGCCGGGCCGATCAAGTGCGCCGGGGCCCCGCAGAAGATCGCCTACCTCGCCGCGGACTGGTGGCGGCACCAGCACGTCCTGGACAAGACGCGGATCATCCTGGTGCTGCCGACGGCTGCCATGTTCAGCCAGCCCGACTGGGCCAGGGTACTGGAAGGCGTCGCAGCCGGTTACGGCATCGAGGTCCGCAAAGAGTCCCAGCTCACCGAGGTGGACGGCGGCGCCCGCCGGGCGGTCATCGCGGACACCAAAGCCGGGACGAAGGAGACCATCGACTACGACCTGCTGCACGCCGTGCCGCCGCAGAGCGCCCCGGACTGGGTGAAGGACAGCCCGCTCGCGGACCCGGCCGTCCCCGCCGGGTACATCAAGGCTGATAAGCACACCCTCGTCCACCCCGGCTGGCCCAACGTGTTCACCCTCGGTGACGCGGCGAACCTGCCGACGTCCAAGACCGGAGCGGCGGCCCGCAAGCAGTCACCGGTGCTGGTGGCCAACCTGATAGCGGCCATGGGCGGCCGGCCCGCGGCCGCCCGCTACAACGGGTACACGTCCTGCCCGCTGGTCACCTCGCGCCACCGCATGCTGCTCGCCGAGTTCGACTACGACCTGAAGCCCACGCCGAGCATCCCGCTCATCAACACCATGAAACCCCGCTACGACATGTGGCTGCTCAAGCGTTACGGCCTGCCCGCCCTCTACTGGCACCTCATGCTCCGCGGCCGCGCCTGACCGGGTTAGTTCGCCGCCGACTGCGGCAGCAGGCCGTCCACGGGCAGGCCCGCGCGGGCGGCACGATCGAATTCGTCGTCGACGGCGACGACCGTCCGGCCCGCGGCATCCAGGAAAGATGCGGCGATCGAGGCGCGGTAGCCCGCTTCGCAGTGCACCCACACCTCGCCCGCGGGCACCTCCGCCAGACGGCCGGGCAGCTGGTGGAGGGGAACGTGGACGGCGCCCCGGATATGTGAGGCGTCCCACTCCTGCTGGCGGCGGACGTCCAGGATGATTACTGGCCGGTGGTGGCGGACCGCTTTCAGGTCGGCGAAGTCGGCGACCGGGTAACTGCGCAGCGGCTGGCGGCCGGCCCACTGGGCCGGGCCGCCGGTCGCGGCCGCGGCGGGCCGGTCGATGCCGATCCGCACCAGTTCGCGCTGGGCCTCCGCGACCTGTTCGGGGGTCTGGCCCAGCAGGGTCAGCGAGGTCCCCCACGGGATCAGCCAGCCCAGGTAGGTGACGAAGCTGCCGTCGAGGTCGAAGCTGAGCGTCCCGGCCAGGTGCCCGGCCGCGAAGGCCCGGCGGGCGCGCAGGTCCACCACCCACTCACCCGCCTCGATCCGCTGCCGGAGCTCTGCGGCGTCCGCGCTATGGGGCGGCGAAAGGTCGGGCCCGGCCGGGCCGGCCGCGTTGGCCGGGCCCATGTGCGCGTAGTAGGCGGGGTAGGCGTCCAGCCCGGCGAGCAGTTCGCGCACGTACCGCTCCTCGTCCAGGGTCAGCACCGGGTTGGCGCGCTGCTCGCGGCCGATGGTCGACGCATTGCCCGCGGACTGGGTCGCCGAGCAGAAGCTGCCAAAGCCGTGGGTGGGATACACGTCCGTGTCTGCGGGCAGCCCGGCCGCCATCCGGTGCGCCGACGCGTACTGGGCCCGGGCCAGCTCGTCCGCGTGCGCGGCGCCGAGCAGGTCCGGCCGCCCGGTCGAGCCGTACAGCAGCGACCCGCCGGTGAACACCGCATGGACGTGCCCGGCGGCCTCCAGCGCGTAGGACAGGTGGGTGAACGTATGGCCCGGCGTGGCCAGCACCCGGGCCCGCATGACCGGGCTGACCTCGATGACCTGACCGTCGCTGACCGGCACCCGGTCATAGGCCACCGGGTCGGCGGCGTTCACGTGATAGGCCGCCCCGGTCGCGAGCGTCAGGGCCAGCCCACCGGTCACGTAGTCATTGTGAATGTGGGTCTCGAAGACATGGGTGATCCGCACGCCCCGGGCCGCCGCCAGGGCCAGCACCCGGTCGATGTCCCGCTGCGGGTCGACGACCAGGGCGGCCTCACCGTCGTGCGCGAGATAGCTGCGGTCACCCAGCGCGGGCGTGTCGATGGCGATGACCTCCACACCGGAACCTGCCGTGCTGCTCATGCGGCTTCTCCTTCCGACCTCGATGCCGCCTATATACCCCAGGGGGTATCTGTTCCATCCAATGTACGGGACCCAGGTCCGCGGCGCAAATACCCTGGCGGGTATAGCGAGAGAACGGGCGCTTTGGTTACACGTATTGCTTTTAGCTGCTGCCCCTGCCGTTAGAACGCCGGGGGCATCGGCCAGCTGTGGCCAGGTTGGCCGCCGCCGCGCCGGTGCACGGCGGTCATCCTGGTAGGGTACCCCGGAGGGTATAAAACGGATGGCGTCCCGGTCATCCACCGGTAGGCGCGCTGGGCGCATAGATCGAGGAGTTGCCGTGGACGTGGACAGCCAGACGATGGCGGATGTGATCAAGCGGCTGCGGCGCGCCCAGGGCCAGGTTGGCGGCGTCATCAAGATGATCGAAGAGGGCCGTGACTGCGCCGACGTGATCACCCAGCTCGCCGCGGCCGCCCGCGCCCTTGACCGCGCCGGGTTCAAGATCATCGCCACCGGGCTCCAGCAGTGCGCCGTCGAGGAAAAGGACGGAGACGGCGCGGCCGGTGCCAATCGCGCCCAGCTCGAAAAGCTCTTCCTCTCCCTCGCCTGACAGCACTAGCTGCCGTCCCCCGTCGCGGGCGCTGGGGTTACGCCCGGGCGGCACGAGCCAGCGCAGGTGCTCATATTCGCGCTGAAACTGAAGCCGCCGCCACCGTGGTGGCCGTCAGGCTGACGAGAGTTCCCGGTCCCGGCCGCGGTTGCGTGCCCGCTGACGCTGGCGTCCTATCGGCGGCCCGGTGTCAGATCAGCCCGGGCACGCTGCGGCTCAGCGAGTAGACGGCCACGGCGACCAGCAGGCCGGTGAAGGCGGCGGTGAGCCTGGATGCGCTGACGCGGGAGGCGATGCGGTTCCCGGCGAGGGTCCCGGCGAGCGCGGCCAGCGTGAAGACACCGAGCAGCGGCCAGTCGAGACTGACCCCGCCGCTGAGCCGGACGGCGAGCGCCGAGGCGCTGTTGATGGAGATGACCAGCAACGAGGTGCCGACGGCGGCGGGCATCTCGAAGCCGAGGGCGAGCACCAGCGCCGGTACGATGACGAATCCGCCGCCCACGCCGAAGAAGCCGGTCAGCAGCCCCACGCCGGTGGCGGCGGCAGCGACCTTGAGGACCTGGCGGCCCGTCACCCCGCGCGGATGCCACCACGCCGCGGTCTTCGTTCCCGGGCGTGCCGCGGCGGTCGGCCTGTCCAGCGTCACGGCCCTGGCCCGGCCGCCCGGCCCCGGAGTGCCCGTGCCGTCTGGAGGCGGCAGGCCGGAGGGGACGGGCTGCGTTACGGGCTCTGGCTGCCCCGACCGGGACCGGCGGCGGCGCAGCATCGCCGCGGCGGCGGCCAGCATGAGGACCGCGAACAGGGTGAGCAGCAGGCTGGGCCGGATGCTCGCGGAGAGCCTCGTGCCGGCGTAGGAGCCGGCGATGCCGAGCACGCCGAAGGTGATGCCCTGGACCGGACGGACCCGGCCCGCGCGCCAGTGCACCGCCATCCCGCCGAGCGCCGTGATCCCGACGATGAGCAGCGATCCGGTGGTCGCGGCGTGCGGCTGCTGGTGCAGCAGGTAGACCAGGACCGGAACGGTCAGGATGGATCCGCCGCCGCCGAGGGCGCCGAGCGACAGTCCGATCAGCAGTCCGGCCGGGATGGCGATGGCGATGAGCAACGCGGCTCCTCTATGGATTTAAATACCCCGGAGGGTATTCGTCGGAGCAACGGTATCCGTTCGCATCCCCTGCTGGCAAATACGGGCGGGGGTATATCCGGGATCCGGGAACAGGGTGTTTTCGCATCGGTCATCGTCCGCCTGCTCCCCTGTCACGCAGGTCCGGCCGACCGGGCCCCCCAGGGCGGGGCCAGTCCGGTGCCCCTACGTGACACCGCAGGTACGGCCCGGCGGACGGCAGCGTCCCCGTAAGCGGAGAGTCCGGTTTCTGGAATACCCCCAGGGGTGTTATAGTCGACCATCTAAATACCCCCCAGGGTATTGATGACTGGACGGCGGCAAGGAGGACCCCTGTGATCCCGGTGGACACGCCCGACATCGGCATCCACTAGCTCGCCGAAGCCGTCGCATAACGCACCGTTGAGGAGAACCACTATGTGCCGAGCAGTCACCTGCAGGAAATGCGGCAAGACCACCTGGGCGGGCTGCGGCCAGCACGTCAAGCAGGTGATGGCCGGTGTCCCGGCCTCCCAGCGTTGCGCCGGTCACGCCAGCGACCCCGCCGCGGGCGGCGGCTGGCTGCGCAAGCTCTTCGGCCGTAGCTGAACCGCCACCACCACACCACACCCCCATCCGCGCGACGCCTGACCTGGACGACGGCGCTATCACGGATACTGGCGAGATGGGGATCTATCAGGACCAGGTTCTGCCCCGCGTCATTAATGCGGTCATGAACCGCCGTGAGTTCGCGGTGATACGTGGCCGCGTGTGCAGTGGGCTTGAGGGGGAGGTCCTTGAAATCGGTTTCGGGTCAGGCCTCAATATTTTGCACTACCCGCCTGCTGTTACCCGTGTGCGGGCGGTCGATCCGGCGCCGGTGGGCCGGCGGCTGGCGGCTAAGCGGGTGGCGGCAAGCGGGGTGCCGGTGGAGTACATCGGGCTAGACGGGCAGGCGGTTCCGCTGGACCCGGCCAGCGTGGATCATGTGGTGGCGACGTGGACACTATGCACTATTCCTGACGCCGGGCGCGCCCTTGGCGAGGTATACCGGGTGCTGCGTCCCGGCGGCTCGTTTCATTTCGTGGAGCACGGCCACTCCCCGGACCCTGGTGTGGCCCGCTGGCAGAACCGGCTGACGGGGCTCCAGCGCCGCCTGGCCGGCGGGTGCCACCTCAACCGGCCGATCAGCCAGCTGGTGGCTGACTGTGGCCTTGAGCTGACCCGGGTGGATAACTACTACATGAAGGGCCCCAAGCCGTTCAGCTACATGTTCGAGGGCAGGGCAGTCAAGGCATAAGCGCCGCCCGCAATATGGCTGCGCACAAAACTGCAGGTTAGCGTTAGCGTGACCAGCCTGCGGACCGGCTGTAATTTCGGTCTAGCGTCCGGTCACATTCCCGCCGCGGCCCCGATCACCGCCAGGCCGGCCGGCGCGGCGACGGTCCCGGCGATGATCAGCCACGCGAGCAGCGTCCGCAGCCGGCTCGTCCAGTCCTGGGCCCAGCCGGGATCCGGTGGTTCGCTGCCCGCGTCGCGGCGCACGACCGCGCCGGACTTCCGGCCGAGCCGCAGCAGGCCCTGCCTGGCCGCGATCCGCACGGTTTTTGCTTCGCGCCTCCCCGTGCTGATTACTCGCGAGTGAGCGAGATGGCCAGGCTGGGCGCGAAGAGCGTCGCGGCCAAGATCAGCGGGTGCCTCCTTCTGTTGCATCGGAAGGCGACGAATTCGTCCTCGGCCGCGTCGAAGGCCTTGACTTTGCTCGAGTATCGGCCTTTGCGGACTTGCAGGGTGTGATGTCCAGGTTCGACTGGCACCTCGATCGCTTCGTGCCATTTGATCGGCCCGGCACTCTTACCGTCGACCACGACATCGAACGTGCCGCGCATGATGCCCGCAGGG
>Ga0182014_10006521_pt1 | contig 12525 bp, 11 predicted proteins | sample 612S2DmetaG_FD_120489 | JGI IMG/M metagenome (GOLD analysis project Ga0182014, IMG submission 120489) | Permafrost microbial communities from Stordalen Mire, Sweden - 612S2D metaG | ecosystem: Environmental > Terrestrial > Soil > Wetlands > Permafrost | place: Sweden: Stordalen | collected... | reverse complement strand
GCCGACGATTAACCACCCGTTTGTTCTGATGTCCCCCTTCCCCGGGGTTCGCGCGGCCGGATGAGTGAGCTGATCCGTCCGGCCGCACGAGCCCGCTACTATCTGATTACTTAAGGTGATCAGATAGTGACCAGGGCGACCCCGGGCTTCAGCCCGGGCGAGTGGCCGGTGCTGTCGGCGAGCACCCAGCAGGACCTACGGCGAGGCGGTCGTTACCGGCCCAGCGACCCCGGGCCGAAGGCCTGGGTGAGCGGCCGGTGTGTCGGCGAAGTACCACCGCGCGGGCGCGGAGCGCATGCGGGGGGTTCCGGGGGGTCGCCCCCCGGGCCAGCACAGCACATCTTCTCTCCGAGGACGAACCGCGCGAGGAGCACGGTCATCCCTGGGTAGAGCGCGCTGATCACGACCGCGGCCAGTGCACCCGTTTCCCCGCCGGCCGCCCGCACCGCTACACCAACGACGGCACCACCCCCGTCCGCCTCACCATGGTCGTAGTGATCCCCCCCACCCAGACCTAACCACGCAGCAGCCAGTCGCGGGCGGCTACCGCGGAGCCCCGGGCCCCGGCCATGTCGAGGTGCGGCACCAACGCGAATTTGGCCACCCGGACCTGCTCGGCCCGCAGCATGGAGTGCTCCCGGACACGGCCGAGGAACCAGTCGCGGAAATGCGGCGCCGCCTCGACCACACCGCCGCCGACGAAGTAGGTGCCCGGATCGGTGAAGTTCGCCGCGATCGTGAACAGCCGGCCGAGTGCCATCGCCTGCTGCTCGAAGATCTTCAGCGCGAGCTCGTCGGCGTCTTCCCCGTAGCCGCGCACCAGCTTGGCCGCCTTACCGAGCGGTACCCCGCGGCCAAGTTCATGCCCCGGGTAGCGGGTCAGCCAGTACGGCAGCAGGTTCTTTTCGATCCCGGTCAGCGAGGCCACGCTTTCCACGTCGCCCTGCTGGCCGCAGTTGCACTCCGGAACCGGCTGGTCGTCTTCGAGCAGGCCGCCCATCGGGATGGGCACGTGGCCAAGTTCGCCGGCCATCCCCACCGCGCCGCTGATGACCCGGCCGCCTTCCACCACGCCGCCGCCGAGACCCGTACCGACGATGGCCGCGACGGAGCTGTGCTCGTCCGAGTCGGCCCCGTACTGCGTGTGGTGGGCGTACAGGGCGGCGGCGTTGCCGTCGTTGTTATAGACCACGGGCAGCCCGAGCCGGTCCTCCATGGCGCCGCGGATGTCGAACCCCCACCATTCGGGGCTCGCGAAGTTGGTGGCCCCACGGGATGACAGGACGCCGGTCGCGCTGGCTGGCCCGGGAGTGTCGAGGCCAACCGCACGGACCGCTGACCTGGGCAGACCAACGAGGCCGAGCACGTGATCGACGGAGTCGAGCAGGGACTGGACCGCCTTGTCCGGTCCCTCCCGCACGTAGCTCGGGATTTCGGCCATGCGGTCGATGAGGAACTGGCCGTCAGCGTCCATGACGGTACCGTTGTTGGCGGTTCCGCCATTGTCGACGCCGACGACGACCCATCCGACCTGACCTGGCATCGGCTCTCCTCATCACGGTATTTGCGTATTGTAAGGCGGCGTGGCCCAGGCCACGCAGGGCGAGAGGGGACCGTGGAGCCCCGTCGGATCACCGCGCGATGCGGGTTCGGCCGAGCCAAGCTTGGGGGGGAGCCGGGGTGTGCGCCGGACGAGCACCCCGCTGCCGCAGCGGCTCCGCCGACCGCCGGAACGCCCGGGGGGCCAGGGCCCGCCCGGGCGGCCAGTCAGTTCGCTGATCTGGGCGCGTACCGCTTCAGCTCGGCGCGGGCCAGCGAGTTCTTGTGAACCTCGTCCGGCCCGTCGGCGAACCGCAGCGTCCGGATGCCGCTGAACTGGGCGGCGAGCGGGAAGTCCTGAGACAGACCGCCCGCGCCGTGCACCTGGATCGCCTTGTCCAGGATCCATTCGACCGCCTCCGGCGTGGCGATCTTGATGGCCTGGATCTCGGTGTGCGCGCCCTTGTTCCCGGCCGTGTCCATGAGCCACGCGGTCTTCAGCACGAGCAGCCGGAGCTGTTCGATCCGCACCCGCGCCTCAGCGATCCAGGTGCGGATGACCCCCTGTTCGGCGAGCGGCTTGCCAAAGGCGGTCCGGTCCAGGGCACGCCGGCACATGAGCTCCACCGCCTGCTCCGCTATGCCGATCGCGCGCATGCAGTGGTGGATCCGGCCGGGACCGAGCCGGGCCTGGGCGATGGCGAAGCCGTCACCCTCGGCGCCGATGAGGTTGGCCGCCGGCACCCGGACGTCCGTGAACTCGAGCTCCGCATGGCCGCCGTGCTCATGGTCGTCGTAGCCGAAGACCTCCATGCCGCGGCGAACCGTCAGCCCGGATGTTTCACGGGGAACCAGGATCATGGACTGCTGGCGGTGCCGCTGCTCGCCGGGGTCGGTCTTCCCCATGACGATGAAAATCCTGACGTCCGGGTTCATCGCCCCGGTAATCCACCATTTACGCCCGTTGATCACGTAACTGTCGCCGTCGCGCTCGATCCGGGTGGAGATGTTCGTCGCGTCGGATGAGGCGACGTCCGGCTCGGTCATCGCGAAGGCCGAGCGGATCTCTCCGTCCAGCAGGGGCTGGAGCCACGTCTTGCGCTGCTCGTCGGTCCCGAACATGGCCAGCACTTCCATGTTGCCGGTGTCCGGCGCCGCGCAGTTGAGCGCGGCCGGGGCCAGGGCCACGCTGCGCCCGGTGATCTCCGCCAAGGGGGCGTACTGCAGGTTGGTAAGCCCCGCGCCGTGTTCGCCGGGCAGGAACAGGTTCCATAGGCCACGCGCGCGGGCCTCGGCCCGGAGCTCGGCGAGGATCGGCGTCTGGGTCCAGGCCCAGCGGTTGCTGAGGGCGGCCAGCTGCTCGGCAAAGACCGGCTCGGCTGGGTAGATCTTCTCATCCATGAAGGCGAGCAGGCTGTCCCGCAGCTTCTCGGTGGTGGCGTCGAAGCGGAAATCCATCAGAAATGCTCCCTCAAGACGACGAGTTCATAATCGCGAGACCGGCTTGGATGAGGGGCCCGGTCGCGGCGCCGATATCCCCGAATCCCTCGCCCAGGGTCTGGCCGTGCGTGTAGCGGAAGTAGATGCCTTCGCAGATCACGGCAATCTTGAAATACCCCAGGCCCAAATGGAAGCCCAGGTTCGACAGGTCCCGGCCGCTGCGCTCCGCGTACCTGGCCGCGATCTCCTCCGCGTCGGGGAATCCCGGCGCCGTCGCCGCGTCCGCCACGGCGTAGCCGGTTTCGAGATGCGCCAGCGCCTGGTAAACGAGCAGGAGCGCGACGTCGGCGAGCGGGTCCCCCAGCGTCGCCATTTCCCAGTCCAGGACGGCCGTGATCCGGTCGTCGCCGCCGACCAGGAGGTTATCCAGCCGGAAGTCACCGTGCACGATCGCCACGTCGGATTCTGCGGGGATACGGGCCTCGAGCAGGGTGTACAGCTCGTCGGCACCGGGCAGGTCACGGCTGCGGGAGGCGTCGAGCTGCTTCTTCCAGCGGCGCACCTGGCGACCCAGGAAGCCCTGCGGCCGCCCGAAGTCGGTGAGCCCCACCGCGCCAGGATCCACCGCGTGCAGGTCGGCGAGGGTGCCGATCATGCGGTTGGCGATCAGCCTGGTTCGTGCCGCACCGACGGCCGCCAGCTGAGCCGCGGTCCGGAAGGCCGTGCCCTCCACCTTTTCCATGACGTAGAACGGCGCGCCGATCACGTCCGTGTCCTCGCACAGCAGATACGTCGCCGGGACGGGGACCTTGGTACCGGCCAGCGCGCTGATCACGCGGTATTCCCTGGCCATGTCGTGGGCCGTGGCGAGCACGTGGCCGAGCGGGGGACGGCGCACCACCCAGCGGCCGTGGCCGTCGGTCACCTCGTACGTGATGTTCGACTTGCCGCCCGCCAGCACGGTGGCCCGCAGCGGGCCGCCGACCGTCCCGGGGTACGCGGCGGTGAAGTACGCGCCGAAAGCCGCCAGGTCCAGCCCCGGCACGTCCTGGGCGGCCGCGGCCTCAGCGGGGCCTCCGGCCGTTCCCGTTCCTGTGTCCGTCATATCCGTTACCGCCTTCGTCCCGCCCTCACGGCAGGAAGGTCACCCGCCCGATGGTGGTGCCGCCCGCCAGCCGCTCAAGGCCGTCGATGACGTCCGCCAGCCCCAGGCGCTCACTGACCAGTGGCCTGATGGCCCCGTCCGCGGCCAGCTTGAGGAGCTGATCGTGGCAGTCCTTGATCGCCTTGGGCTCCTTGGTCCCGTACAGGCCCCAGTGCAGGCCCACAATGGAATAATTCTTGATCAGAACATGGTTGAGCGCCGGCGTCGGCACGCGGCCGCTGGCGAACCCGATGATCAGGATCCGGCCCTCGAAAGCGATGCATTTGACGGAACGGTCGTAGGCCTCACCGCCTACCGGGTCGTAGATCACGTCGGCACCGCGACCGCCGGTGACGTCCTTGACCACGGAGACGAAATCCTGCGTGCGCCGGTCCACGACGATATCGGCACCGAGCGCGCGGGCGGCCTCAGCCTTTTCCTCGCCGCCCACGACGCCGATGACCCGCGCGCCGGCCGCCTTGCCGAGCTGCACTGCGGCGCTCCCGACACCGCCGGCCGCGGCGTGCACGAGCAGGGTCTCGCCGGGGGCGAGGTGAGCTCGCCGGTGCAGCGCGAACCAGCCGGTCTGATAGCTGATATAGAAGGCGGACGCCTCGGCGTCGTCAAGGCCCTCGGGAGCGGGAAACGCCCCGGCCGCGTCCATGATGGCGACCTCCGCGAACGACCCCGTGGGCATCGCCGCGGTCCCGACCACGCGATCGCCAGGGGCAAAGCCGGTCACGCCCGGGCCGAGGGACACGACTTCCCCGCACAGCTCGACGCCCGGGGTGAACGGCAGCGGCGGCTTGACCTGATAGGTGCCCTGGCACATCAGAACGTCGGGGAAGTTCGCCGGCGCGGCCAGGACCCGGACGAAGATCTGCCCGGCGCCGGGCTCCGGGTCCGGTACGTCGGTCAGCGTCATGGCCTCCCGCAGGTCGCCGAACTGATGAACCTGCCATGCCCTCACCAGATGCCTCCGCTCTCAGCTTTCCTCGACGCGCTGCTGCAGGCGGCTCATGCCGTGCAGCCACTTATCTGTGTCACTGGCCCTCAGTGCGTAGTAGCCGGCCACCTCCGGATGCGGCAGGATCAGGAAGCGGCCCTCCGTCATGCCGTTCCACAGCGCTTCGGCGACGGCCTCGGGCTCAATCGCTGCCTGCTGGAGCACCACATCGCCGGCCCGGCCCGAACCGGCCAGCATGCTGGTCCGGACACCCTGGGGGCAGATGCAGTGCACCAGGAGGCCGCGGTGGCCGTAGGTGGCGGCGAGCCATTCCGCGTAGCCGACGGCCGCGTGCTTGGTCACCGAATATGGTGCCGACCCGAGCATCGTGAGCAGGCCCGCGGCTGACGCGGTGACGACGAAGCGGCCGTGGCCCCGTGTGAGCCAGCCGGGGATGAGCTCACACGACGCTCGCACGTGTGCCATCACATTGATGTCCCACGAGCGCTGCCACACCTCTTCCGTGCTGTCCCCACCGCTCCCGGCGGCGACGCCCGCGTTGGAGCAGTAGATCTCGATCTCGCCAACGTGCTCCCGGGCGGCGGCGATCAGGGCCCGGACGCCGTCTTCGGTCGAGACGTCAGCCGGGGCGGACCAGCCGCCGATCTCGCCGGCCACGGCCGCGGCCGCCGCCGCATCCAGGTCGTTGACCACCACGCGCGCTCCGGCAGCCGCCAGCCCTCGCGCGAGCGCACGGCCGATTCCGTTGCCCCCGCCGGTCACCACCGCACCCGACCCGCGCACGTTCACGATGTCTCCTCCGCCTGGGGTCCTGGCTCGATCCCGAGCATCTGCAGGTAAAGGCGCACGAGGTAACGCATGATCTGCGGCCGATCAGCCGGGCTGGCCGCGATCAACGGCGCGAACCGGACGGCCATACCCGACGCCGCGGTGGCGACCATGTCCGGCGGCGCGACCGGGTGCGCCACGCCGTCGGCCACGAGCTGGCGCACGAACCGCGTCATTCTCTTCAGCAGCCGCTCCCGGACGCCCTGCCACATGGCACGCAGTTGCTCGTCGGTCAGCGCCTGGTGTTCGAGCACGGTGATGAACGCCAGGTTTCTCGCGTACACGTCGACGAAATGCGTGACCGATGCGGCGGCCACCGCGACCTGATTATCCGGGTCTGCGCCGTGCGCCTCCTGGGCCTCCAGGAACGCATCCTTGAGCTGCTCGGTCAGCACACGGAACACATCATCTTTGGACGCGAAGTACACATAGAACGTCGCACGGGACACGTCGGCCCGCTCAGTGATATCAGCGACGGTCGTGCGCGCGTACCCGAGCCGGGAGAACGTGACCTTCGCGGCCGCGATCAGCGCAGCCCGGGTCTGGCTGTCGAGCCGGTCCCGGCCGGTCCGCACCGACCACAGCGTCGCGGGCATGGCGACCATTCTCCCAGCATTGACATTGACGTCAATGCCAGCCACGGTCCCGCCCAGCAGGATCCCCGGTTCGCCTGCGTCACGTATCAGACCGTAAGCAATTGGTTATATAGGTTGATATGTACGACCGTGGTGTGCTCTGCTAGGCCAAACTAGCCGCAACACGCCTTCTTGCGGCGGTGGGGGTAGTACGTATGCGCGAAAACGACCATGGCGTCGCGCCTAACGGCGGTATCCTCATGGCCGGCGTGGCCGGAGCCGCATCGGGGGAAGCCGTGGGCCCGCAGCCGACCGCGTCACGGGAGGCAGCGCCAGGCATCCCCACCGAGGAAGGCAGCGCCATCGTGACGCCGCCCCGGGCCAGGGGGGAACCGGAAACCGGCGCCGCGGGTGGTGGGCGCGAGAAGTTCCCAGCCGCCCCGGTGAGCGATCCAGGTCAGCCGGAGCCGGCGGTCGCGCCCATCGAGCCGGCCAGCACCTCGGCGCCACGGTCACCGCTCGGATCGGATCGGGAGAAGCACGCGGCCGAGCGCGGGCCGGTGGCCGTCAGGAGCTCCGGTGTCGTGGCGCGGCCGGTCGTCGACACGAGTGAACCTTCACTGGCCCGGGTGCTGGCCACGACGATCAGGCTGTGGGTCAGCAGGCGCCTCCGCAAGATCGGTATTGGCCCGCGCCGCCCGCTCTACGCCGGAGCAGGGGCCTCTCAGCGCAAGCCGGCCGAACCAGCCCGGTCGCGCAGCGCCTGGCGCTGGCGGCTAGCCGCGATCGTGCTTGCCGTCGCCATCCTGGCGCTGGTCGCCATACAGCTTTCCGGCGTGCTCAGCAAGCCCGGGTCCGCCAGCGGAACGGCGGCTGGCGCCGGCACCAGCGGCGCTTCATCGTTGTCGGCGGCCGCCGCGGCGCGCAATCAGGCGGCGGCGTGGGTGGCGCAGCAAGTGGGCAGCAACAACGTCATCGCGTGTGATCCGGTGGTGTGCTCTGCGCTGCTGGGACGCGGCATCCCGGCAGGCCGGCTCCTTCCGCTGCAATCGGCCGGGGCGAACCCCTTTGGCGCCGACGTGATCGTGGCCTCCCCTGCGGTTCGCAGCGAGTACGGCAGCGAACTCACGAGCGTGTATGCGCCCGGGCTGATCGCGAGCTTCGGCACCGGGGCTGCCCGCGTCGACGTCCGGGCCGTCGCCGCCGGGGGCGGCGCCGCCTACCGGGCCGCCGATCAGCCCGACCTGAACGCACGGAAGGCAGCGGGGGCACAACTCCTGCGCAACCCGCGCTTCCGCGCCACCGCGCAGGCCGCCCGCCAGATCACGGCCGGCCAGGTGGACGCGCGCCTGCTGGTCACGCTGGCCTCGCTGGTCTCCCAGCGCGCCGTCAGCGTTGTTTCCTTCGGCGGCACCGGACCCGGCGCGCCCGTACAGTTCCGGCAGGTCACCATCACCAGCCCCGGCGGCCAGGGCTCTGCCCTCACCGCCGACCTTGACCAGGTACGGACCCAACGAACGCCGTACCTGCCCGAAAATGCGACCATCGTCCATCCGGGAGGGCCGACCGTCCTGCGCATCGAATTCGGTGCGCCAAGTCTGCAGGGACTGCTGACCGGCGGAAATTCCTCCTTATTGACAGCGCCCTGGCGGTGAACGAGGTCACCGCCGGGGCGTCTCTCCTCGGGGCGGGCATTTTATTACCAATGAGAGGTGAGTAGCTGTGAGACCGTTTTTGAGATTTTTCCGGCTTTCCGCATTGCTGACGTTGCTCGGGGGATCCCTGGCTTTCTTGGCCGCGGTCGCCCCGGCCGCGTCCGCGTCCACCAGCGCTCCGGCAGCGACCCAGGTCGGCTGGGTTCGCTGCGCGCACCTGTCGCCGAACACTCCGGCCGTTGACGTTTACATGTATCCGTTCGGCAACGACAGCAACCCGACTGTGCTGAAGCACGTTTCCTACGGCAACGTCTCCGACTACATGGCCATCGCTGCGGGCCAGTACACGGTCGCGATGCGCCAGGCCGGCGCGCCCGCCTCCACCGCGCCGGTGCTTTCGACGAGCTTCTGGGTGAGTGCCGGGGACTCCTACACCGTGGCCGGAGTCGGGCCAGAATCCGGGCTGAAACTGCAGGTCCTGAAGGATGACCTGACGGCCCCGGCGGGCAAGACGCTCGTCCGGGTGATCCAGGCGTCGCTCAAGAACCATCTGGTCACGGTCAGCTACGGTTCGGACGTCCTGGCGAACGAGCTTGCCTTCGGCTCGGTCACGACCTACTCGGCTCTCTCACCGGGTACGGGAACGGTGAAATTCAGCGCATCGGGCGCCGCCATCTCCATGCCGGTGACCCTGGCCGCCGACACGGTCCACACGATCGTCGTGCTGGACGGTTCCTCCGGTCTCAAGGTCGACGACCTGACCGACGCCGCGGGCAGCAAGACGATGCCGATGGGCGGCGCCGCCACCGGCTTCGGCGGGATGGCGCGGAGCACCGGTCCCGGTTCCGCGCCGTGGCTGATGACCCTGGCGGGCGGGTCACTGCTCGCCCTGCTGGGCTTCGCCGGGCTGCGCCGGTCCCGGGTGCGCGCCGGAGCTCATCAGTGAGGAGGCCGCATACGCGGCTGCTTCCCATCGCGGCGCTCACGGCCGGCTTGCTGGCCGTGAGCGCCGGGGCGGTCGGGCTCATCGTCTCTAGCCACGCTCACGCATCGGTGGCCCTGCACCTGGTAGGCAAACCGTCAATCGTGCCGGTGCCCAGCCAGACGGCGGAGGCGCCGGGCGGCCTGGCGGACGCGCCGGCGCCGGCTCTCCCGGTCGAGCTGACGATCCCTACCATTGGGGTGCACGCCTCGATGGTGCATCTCGGCCTGGAGCCGAACGGATCGCTCCAGGTCCCGTCGAGCATCGCCGTGGCCGGCTGGTACACCGGCAGCCCGCGGCCCGGCGCCGTCGGATCGTCGGTCATCGCCGGCCATGTCGACTCGCTGAGCGGTCCGGGCGTCTTCTACCGGCTCGGCACGCTGCGTCCCGGCGACCGCGTGTACGTGAGCCGGGCCGACGGGACGATGGCGGTCTTCAGCGTCACGAAAATACAGACATACGAGAAAGACGCGTTCCCCACGGCCGAGGTCTACGGACCGGCTCCCGACCCCGAACTGCGCCTCATCACGTGCGGGGGAACCTTCGATCCGGCGACGGGCCACTACCTCAGCAACGTCGTCGCCTATGCGACCCTCGTCCCGTAGCGGCAAATGAGCGCAGGTCGGCTGCTCTCAGATGGGTTTCGGCCCGTATGTAGGGTAGACGTTCCATGTGCCACAGGATGAGGACGGCCTGAGCCCGGTCCCGCCGCCACCGCGGCGCCGGCCGTGGCATCGGCGTGCCCGGGAAACGCCGCGCGAACGGCGGCCGGGCTGGCGCGGCTGGCTGCCGGTGATCGCGCGGCCGCTGCGCCGCGGCGTCTTGCTCTTCATCATCGTCCTGATCATCGAATACCTGGTGATCCCGGAACTGACCGGGGCCAGCAAGGACCTGCACCTGCTCGGGCAGCTGAACCCCTACTGGCTGGCGGCCGGGGTGATTCTCGAGGGCGTGTCGCTGTTCTGCTACGGCCTGCTGACCAGGGCCCTGCTGCCTCCCGAGGGCAGGCCCAGCCTTTCCCGGCTGTTCCGCATCGACCTGGCCGCCGCAGCAGTCGCGCATGTCATCCCGGCCGGGACGCTGGGCAGCGCGGGAATCGGGTACCGGCTTTTCACGGCCGAAGGAATACCGGGCGTCGACGCCGGCGTAATGATGGCCGCGAAGGGCATCGGGTCCACGGTAGTGCTCAACGTGCTGCTGTGGATATCGCTGGTCATCTCCATCCCGCTGGCCGGCTTTCACCCCATCTACGTGACCGTCGCCGTCGTCGGCGCGGTCGTCATGCTCGCCGTCGGCCTGCTGATCCTCGGCGTGACCCGCGGCACGGGCCGGGCGGTGCGCATCATGCGCGCTATCGGGCGCCGGTTCCCGAGGGCCGGTGACCGCCTCGAAAACGTCATCCGGGACGCGACCGCCAACCTGTCGGCGCTCGCCCGTGACCGCCGGGTGCTGGCCGAATCGCTCACCTGGGCGTCCCTGAACTGGATGCTCGACGCGGCCTCACTGTGGTGCTTTGTGGCGGCGTTCGGCCGGTTCGTCAATCCGGCGGAGCTATTCGCCGCCTACGGGATAGCCAACGTGGCCGGCGCCCTTCCGGTGACGCCCGCCGGGCTGGGCGTCGTCGACTCCGTCACGCCACTGCTGCTGGTGAGCTTCGGGGTAACCCGCAACGTGGCGACGCTCGGCGTCCTGGGCTGGCGCCTGGTCAACTTCTGGATGCCGATCCCGGCCGGTGCCGTCGCCTACGCCACGCTGAAGGTTCCGCGCGGCGCGGGCCTGGGTGCGATGCGGCAGGCCATGGCGGGAATGATGAGCCGCGGAGACACGACCGGCGAACGGTTCCCGCCGCCGTCGGCCAGCCCTGCCAGCACAGCCGTAGGCCCTGACGGGACCTCCGCAGGCCCCGACGGGACGTCCGCAGGCCCCGACGGCACGTCCGTCGGCCCCATCGGCACGTCCGTAAGATCTGAGGACGGTACGTCCGTCACCCCACCGGGGCGGCCGGACGGCTCTCCCGCGCAAGCGGGACCAGGTAACGACACAGCCGGCGGACCGGCAAGGGGAGACTCCGTGTTCGGTGATGCACCGTGACCGCGGACAGGCCTGACCGCGCCGGCCGCACCCAGGTGGGCGACGCCCCGGCCGCCGATTTGCGGGCTGCCGAAGAGGACGCCGCGGATCTGGGGAAGTCCGCGTCCGGCGAGGGGAACACCCCCGGTACGGCGACCGACGAGGCCGAAAGCCGCGTCCAGCAGGCCGTCGACGCGGCCAACGCAGTGGCGGAGGAAACCGGCGGAATGGGCGAGCCCGGCCGGCCCATGAACAAGCGTTCGCCCTTCTATATCGGTCTGACCGGCGCGGCCGGGGTCTTCTTGACCTACGGGCTGGTCGAGCTGATCACCCGGTCGCGGTCGATCCTGATCATCATCGGCCTTGGCCTGTTCATCGCCGTGGGCCTCGACCCGGTGGTCAGCTCGCTCACCCGCCGCGGCCTGCCACGCTGGGCCGCGGTCCTCGCCGTCCTCGCCGCGCTCGTCGGCGTGATTGCGATCTTTCTCGCCACCGCCATCCCGCCGCTCACCTCGCAGACGACGGCGCTGGCCAAGCAGGTCCCCAGCTACCTGCACCAGCTTCAGAATCACAACTCCGAGCTGGGCAAGCTGAATCAGAAATACCAAATTCAGCAGAAGCTGACGAGCCTGCTCACCAGCAAGGGCTCCTCGCTCATCGGCGGGGTGCTCGGGGCCGGCGCCCTGGTCCTCACCACCGCCTCGTCGATCCTCGCCGTGCTGGTGCTCACGGTCTATTTCCTGGCCGGGCTGCCCAGCATCAAGCTGTTCGCCTACAAGCTGGTCCCGCACTCCCGCCGCCCCCGGGTCATCCTGATAACGGACCAGATCATGGTCAAGGTCGGCGGGTACGTGCTGGGAAACGTCCTGACATCGGCGATCGCCGGGCTCGGCACGTTCTTCTGGATGCTTGCCTTCCACATTCCGTACCCCGTCCTGCTGGGTCTGCTCGTCGCCATCCTGGACCTCATTCCCGTCATCGGGTCGACGGTCGGAGGGGTCATCGTGACCCTGGTGGCCCTGACGGTCTCGCTGCCCACCGCGGTGGCCACACTCGCCTTCTACATCTCTTACCGCCTGGCCGAGGACTACCTGATCGTGCCGCGCATCATGGGCCGCACCGTCGAGGTGCCGGCCGTGGTCAGCCTGGTGGCGGTGCTCATCGGCGGCGTGCTGCTGGGGATTGTCGGCGCTCTGGTCGCGATCCCGGTGGCCGCCGCGATCCGCTTGATCCTCAACGAGGTCGCGTTCCCGCGGATGGACAAGAGCTAGCCCGCGGGCGCGGGTAAGCGAAGCTGCCCGGCGACCGGCGACCGGCGACCGGCG
>Ga0182014_10006513_pt1 | contig 12532 bp, 10 predicted proteins | sample 612S2DmetaG_FD_120489 | JGI IMG/M metagenome (GOLD analysis project Ga0182014, IMG submission 120489) | Permafrost microbial communities from Stordalen Mire, Sweden - 612S2D metaG | ecosystem: Environmental > Terrestrial > Soil > Wetlands > Permafrost | place: Sweden: Stordalen | collected... | reverse complement strand
TTATGAACGGTGTTGAAGGCTACATGTATCCCAACGAAATCACACTCTATTGGAGTGTGCTGATCGTTTTGTATCCCTATATCACGGGGCTGGTGGCGGGCGCGTTCATTCTGGCGTCGCTGGAGCGCGTCTTCCGTGTCGAGGCGGTGAAGCCCACCTACCGGCTGGCGCTGCTGACGGCTTTGGCCTTCCTGCTGGTTGCGCCCCTGCCGCTGGTCTTGCACCTGGGCCACCCGTTCCGCTCGCCGGAGATGTACTTCACCCCGCACAGCACCTCTGCGATGGCCATGTTCGGCTATGTGTATATGTGGTACCTGATGGCGGTGCTGGTCTTCGAGATATGGCTCGACTACCGGCGCGAGATCGTGCTGCTTTCGCAGTCGAGCACGGGCCTGCTGCGATTGATCTACAAGGTAATGACGCTCGGCTCGACCAACATCAGCCCGCGCTCGCTGGCCATCGACGAGCGGGTGGGCTGGATCGTCACTTTGATCGGCATTCCCTCCGCCTTCCTGCTGCACGGCTACGTCGGCTTCATCTTCGGCTCCATCAAGGCCAATCCCTGGTGGTCGTCGCCGCTGATGCCGGTGGTCTTCATCTTCTCGGCGATGGTCTCGGGAATTGCCGGGGTCATGCTGCTCTACATGGGGATCAACAAGCTGCGCAAGCAGGCCATCGACATGCGCTGCGTGGACACCATTGCGATGTACATGTTCTATATCTACATCATCGACTTCAGCCTGGAGATGCTGGACCTGGTGCATCGCATCTACGAGGCCAACGAATCGTTCAACAGCCTGAATTTCATGGTCCACACCAAGCTCTACTTCTCCCAGATCGTCCTCCAGATTTGCCTGGGCACCATCACGCCGCTGGTTCTGCTGTTCCTGACGCAGGTGGTGAAGCTGCCGGAGATCGCCCGCAAGTACATGTATGTCATCTCCGGATGCCTGGCCCTGATCGGCGTTCTTGCCATGCGCTGGAATGTGGTGATCGGCGGGCAGTTGTTCTCCAAGAGTTTTCTCGGCTACACCACCTACAAGATGGCCCTGGCAACCAAGGAAGGACTGATTGTGGCGATTTTCCTGACCCTCCTGCCGCTGCTCTTCCTGTGGGTGCTGGTAAAGCTGCTGCCGCCGTGGCCTGAAAAGAGTGCGCCCGCACCCGCCGCGGCCGACTAGAACGCGTCAGGTCTCCTTTTTCATCGGGTGGAGCTTATGGACGATCTTCCCGACGCACTCGAACGGCTCACGGCACGCCTGGAGACGCTGGAGCGGCGTGTCCATGCCCTCGAACACCCCAACCTGGTGTCCACGGCGCCGGCTTCCCAGCAGTTGGCAGCGACCCCGGTGGCCGAAGCCGGCGAAGGGCTCTCCTTTGCGCCGGCCGGCGGCGTGTTCTCCGTGCTCGGCAAGGCCATGCTGGGCATTGCCGGCGCTTACGTGCTGCGCGCGGTGGCCGAGTCCAGTTCGCTGCCCAGGCTGGTGATTGCGGCCATCGCCATTGCCTACGCGATGATGTGGCTGGTGTGGGCCGCAAGGGTGAAAGCCGGGGAGTGGCTGGCAAGCACGATCTATGCCTGCACGTCGGCCTTGATCCTTGCCCCACTGCTCTGGGAACTTACGCTGCGCTTCAAGGTATTGCCGGTGCCGGTGACCGCGGGCTTGCTGGGCGCATTTGTGATTGCGGCCACAACGCTGGCATGGAAGCGGGATCGGACGCCGGTCTTCTGGGTGGCCAATCTGACCGCGGCTGTGGCGGCCCTGGCGCTGTCGATCGCCACACACCGGCTGGTTCCCTTCATCGCGTCGCTCCTGCTCATGGTCCTCATCTGTGAGTACGCGGCGACGCGCAATCGCCAACTGAGCATAAGGCCGCTGGTGGCCGCCGCAGCCGACCTGGCCGTTTGGGCCTTGATCTTTATTTACTCGAGCCCGCCAAGCACGCGCACGGATTACCCGGCGATCGGCACGGCAGGATTGCTCCTGCCCGGCTGCCTGCTGTTCCTGATTTATGCGGCAAGTGTCTCCGTCCGAACCACGCTGCTGGGGTACAAGATCACCATCTTCGAAACCGTGCAGGCGCTGATCGCCTTTCTCCTGGCCGCCTCCAGCGTGCTCTACTTCGAGCCGCAATTCGGCGCCATCGGTTGGGGCGTGGTGTGCCTGCTGCTGTCGGCTGCGTGTTATGCGGCGGTCTTTGTCCTCTTCGACGGCGCCGTCGAGGGCCGCAATTACCATGTTTTTGCCGCTTGGGCCGCGGGTTTGTTCCTGGCTGGAAGCGTGTTGTGCCTGCCGCCGTTCTGGCTGGCGGCCTGCCTGGGCGTGGCTGCGATTGATGCCACCGTTATGGGCGTCCGGCTGGGCCGCCTGACTCTGCAGTTCCACGGCCTGGTGTATCTGGCGGCGGCAGTGGTTGCATCCGGCCTCCTTGACTATGCCTTCCATGCCTTGGCCGGGATCATGCCCGTCAGGGTTGCGGGGAGCGTCTGGTTTGTTTCAGTGTGCGCGCTTGTTTGTTATGCAGCCGGAAAGCCTTGCCCTCAAGAGAGCTGGAGGCAGCAGTTTCTTCACCTGGTCCCGGCGGCTTTGACGGTTTGCGCCTTGGCGGCGCTGCTGGTGCAAGGCCTGCTTTGGCTCGCCGCGCTGCGCAGGGCTCCCGAGGCCCATCACGTGGCCTTCATTCGCACGCTGATCCTCTGCGCGGTGGCCCTTGCGCTGGCCTTTGCCGGTTACCGCTGGCGCCGGGTCGAGCTGACGCGCATTGCCTACGCCACGCTGGGGTTGGTTGCGGCCAAGCTGCTGTTTGAAGACCTGCGCCTCGGGCACCTGGTGTTCATTGCCGCTTCCATCTTCCTGTTTGCCATCACTCTGATCGCGGTTCCCCGCATGGCGCACAGGGCAGTGAGCGTAAGACGGGACGGCGCTCCGTAGGGCGAGTCTTGTGGAGAGAGCGGGAGAAACCCAGGCCTCCCGCTGCGGTTCGCCGCGGCGAAAGACCTTGGGGCTCTCGGCTGTCGCTCATTGAAAAAGCTCTCCAGGCAGAAACCTGCCGGCAATCAGCGGTAGATCTGGAGGGACTTGATGCGGCGCTCTTGAGTCCTCAGCTTGAGTTTGCTGATGTGGACGTCGTAACCGGTTCCGGGCAACAACGATTCCAGCACAAAGGTTTCAGCGCCGCCGGACTTGAGTTCGCGATAACGGTAGACGCCTACTTCGCCTTCGCTGGTTTCGGTCCCACCCGAGGGCGCATCGAGAAACCGCTGCGCATCGGCCACGGCCGGCGCGGGCTGGGTCTCGCCCGCGGTGAGGCTCTCGGCCGCATAGGAACGGACCAGCTTGGTCCAATAGCGGGAGAGCAGCTCCGTGTCGGCAAAGAGGTCGGCCCACACGATCTCGCCACGCACGGCCACCACCACGCCAATGGCGTGTTCCTGGCGAAGCTGGGCAAGCACCTGATCCCGGGACTTCATCACCGGGGCTGCCGCCTCATCGACCTTGGCGCTGACCGTGCTGTCTTGCATGGCCTTGGCGTAGCTGGTTGTGCCGATAGAGCGTGGATACGGGCCGCCCGATCCTGCGTCCAGCCCCGCGTTGGCCGAAGGAGCAGCCGCGATCTCCATCTGCGAGATGGCTCCATGTACCGAATTCCAAACCTGTTGCTGGTCCTTCGCCACCATGGCCTGCTGGCGCACGGTGGGTTGGACCATGAAGCTGCCGGCGGACGCCTTTGCCGCGGCGCCGAAGGTGGCCGAACTCTCCGTCCAGCGGCCCGGCTCAATGCAGAAGACCGACAGGTCGATGGGCTCGCCGCCGGCAGGCACGATGCGGTCCTTGGCAATCACCCGGTCCTGCTTGCCTCCGGTGACGATCTCGCCTGCCAGCAACAGAAGCGGCTGCCTGGAGTGATTGACGAGGACCAGCGTGTTGACCTCGTCTCCACGAGAACGGTCCACAGGAAAGACCGGCTCGCCGCCCCTGGGCCGGACCAGTCCACGCACCCGGCCTGCTTCGGTCACTTCAACCTCTCCGTTCTTGATTCCCTCGTCCAGGGTGATGAACGGCGTTGCGCCGGGGGACTTGCTGCCGGCCCGGACGACGGGAAACAGCAGAAGATTGCCGCTCTCAATGGGGGCAAGCACCCGGTATGGATCATTGCCGGCTTCCAGTGGCCCGCCGGCCGCCTTGACTCCGCTTTGCTGCTCACACGCCGCGAGCACAAACAACATCGCTCCCGCCAGCCCCAACCTGCCCAGATGATTCATGACCCTCCTTCGCCGGCTGAAGCCTCGCCGGCCTTTGACTCAGGAACGCCGGCCTGCCGGTTTCTTGCGGAAATTTCTTGGCGTATCTTCAGGGCGTGGGGATCACGCCCTCCCAATCCGTGGAAAACAGCGCTGTGGCAGGCATCTCCACCCTGCCGGGCCCGATCCATGGCGGCTTGCTGGAGGAGTTCCGGCGCGAGTGCGACGCGGCCGCCTACGGCCTCGATCGGGAGGAGTTCTGCCAGATCCTGGAGCGCGTGGGAACGGCGCAGAACTATGGGCAGCCCCAGGGAGCGACAGCTTCACGCCAGCAACAGGCCGGCTTCTTCCGCAGCCTCAGGCTCGCCGACCTGGTGCTGGCGCGGGCCTGTGCAAACGGACACGAGGGAGCATGGAAGCACTTCCTTTCCGTGTATCAACAGCCGCTGGTCCGCGCCGCCATCGCGATTACCGGCAGCGACACACTCGGCCGCGACCTGGCTGGCCAACTCTATGCGGAACTCTACGGTCTGACGATGCGCGATGGCGAGAGACGCTGCCCGTTGGAGTCTTACCGGGGAAGGGGATCGCTGATTGGCTGGCTTAGAACCACGCTTGCCCAGCGCCATGTGGACCATCACCGGCGCAGCCATCGTGAGCAGCCGCTGGAAGAGTATGACGCACCCGCTCCGGGCCCGGAGCCAATAAAGCCCACGGGCGAACTGACGCTGCTGAGCAAAGCGATTGAAGAGGCTCTCCAACGGCGGCAACTGGAGGAGCGTTTTCTCCTGGCGGCCTACTATCTTGACGGGCGAACGCTGCTCGAGATCGCCCAGGTGCTGGCCGTGCATGAAGCCACAGTTAGCCGCAAGCTGCGGCGCATCATCGACGACCTCAGAAAGCAGGTTCTCAAGAATCTCCAGGGTTTTGGCCTCAGCAGGCGCGCCGCCGCAGAGGCGCTTGGAGCCGACCCGCGCGATCTGGATCTGAATCTGAAGAAACTGCTGCAAAATTCTTCATCGAATACGTTCCAAGAGAAGGCTGCAAGATGAATCCGACCTCCCAACTCGACCTTCATCCCGACGCGGAAAGCCTCAACGCCTTCGTTGAGCAGGCTCTTCCGGAGCGGGAGCACGGGCAGATTCTTGCCCATCTTGCCGGGTGCAGCCGCTGCCGGCAGGTGATTTTTGTCGCACAGCAGGCAGTTTCCGCCCTGGAGCCGGCGGCAAACACAGACGTTTCAACGGATTCTTCTACGATTCGAACTGGGTCCTGGCTCAGGGGCTGGCGTTGGGCATGGGTCCCGGCGGCAGCGCTCGCCTCGATTCTCGCTCTGGCGGTTTTCGTTCACTTGCGGCACGCGGGGCCGGCGCCGGAATTGGCCAGGGTTGCTCCTCCAGCCGCCCCGCAAAACGTGGGGACGGTCGCCGCACCTTCGCCGCAAGAGCGGGCAGGCTCAGGAACTGCCACGGTTTCCGCCGGCGCCGCGAAGTCGTCGGAACGGAAAGTGCGCTCCGCACCGGCCCGCGCCACCTTCGCATCACCTGCTCCAGATGCGATTCTATCGAACGCGCCGCCGGGCCAGGCTGGTGCATTCGAGATGTCGAACGCTGAACTCCATGGAGCCGCGTTGCCTCCAAGTGCGCCGGGGCAACGAGTTGCCGCAGTTCAACTCAAACCAGGGCCGGCATTCGCAGCGCTGCAACCGCAACCCGTCGCCGGCGCGCTTTCGAGCAACGCCACGGCTGCCAAGACGACCCAGGCACGAATGGATAGCATGGCAGAGCGCTTACAGACCAGCCGGACCACGCCGGCTAAGGCTTCCGTTGCGCAGTCTCAAATTGAACTTGCGCCAGGGAGCAACTCTGAACTTGCGGCACAACAGCAGAGGCCCGGGGTAATTGCGGCCCGCAAAGCGAAGACTACCGTGCTTCCAAGTGGCCTGACGGCTCTCTCGACAGTCACGGCGCAGCATCGCACGCTGGCAATCGACATGGCAGGTGCGCTGTTTCTTAGTGAAGACTCAGGAAGACACTGGGAATCTGTTGCCCGGCAATGGAGTGGCCGAGCTGTAGAAGTGCGTGTCCAACGAGATTTGAACGCCAATGCAGCGGGCGCCTCGGCACTCGCCAGCGCAGGCGCGGAACATGAGTCCAATGGATTGAGCGCCGGCGCCGCCGTTGCGCCACCCCTGCCGGCGGCGGTCTTTGAAATCGTGACCGATAGCGACCTCATCTGGGTGAGCACGGATGGGAAGACCTGGAAAGCGAAATGAGCGTGGAGCGCCTTGAAGCGGTGGTTCCGGTCTACAAGCATTGGAGAGCCGTTTTGGAACGTATGCCGCTTGCGGCGCCGCGCTCAGAGTATCGATTGCCCATTTTGATCGTGCTTTGTGTTTGATTCCGACCGGATTAGAGCGCTCCCTGCACTTCAAGAGATATCTCCTGTAGGAGAACCGCTTGCCTGCCGACATAGTTGTTGGCGGGGTGCGACGGCGATCCATGTCGCGCCGCCGATCCTGCCGAGAGGAACCGGCACCGCATAAAGACCATTAAGTCGTTGGACGGAGACCTTGACCGTGGAGATTGAAATGGAGAGAGACCAGGTGGTCAGTCCGTCCTGGGCACATTTGCGCCTTCCCCCGTTTCCTCAAGTCGCGATCCGGGTACTGACGCTGACCAACAATGAGAATGTGCAGCTGCACCAGCTGAGTGAGCTGATCTCGTCCGATGCGGCATTCGCCAGCGAGGTCCTCACCATCGCCAATTCCGTTGTGTACGCCCCTCGATTTCCCGCTTGCACCATCCTGCAGGCAATCGCCGTACTTGGCGCCAATCAATTGCAAGGGATGTGTCTGACTGTTGGAGTCCGATCCTACCTCGGCAACAAGCTTAGTCATCCAGTGATCCGGAACGCATGGCGTCACAACCTGGCGTGTGCCATGATCGCGGAACAGCTTGCCTCAGCAGGGTTCATGGACAAAGACACTGCGTACACCTCGGGCATGCTGCACGATATCGGACGGTTGGCGCTGGCCGTCATCCGGCCGCAAGAGTACGCCGCTCTATTGCGTAATCACGCAGGATCCGGCGCCAGCATCCTTCTGAGAGAGCAAAAGTTGTTCGGATGCGATCATTGCGATGCGGGACGGCAGCTCATTGCCGATTGGAAGATGCCGTCCGAATTCGAAGCCATTGTCTCCGAGCATCATTCTCCCAGGCGGCAGGATGGCGCCTGGAGCATGGCTGAATTGATCAAGGTAAGTTGCAGATTGGCTGACGCCGTGGGCTTTTCCGCGTTCCCAGGGTGCGAGGTCACACCGTACCCCGATCTGCAGAACGAGATGCCAGTCAGGGAGCGCAGGCTGTTCCATTCCGAATTTGAAACCCTGGCCGTCGAAGTTGCCGACAAGATCCGGGCGCTGGAGTCTGTTTAACGCGATTACCCGTTCATTGTCAGCGCGGCGGCGCGCACCTCGCGCAGAGGCAGTGCGGTGGTTGCGGTGCGCGACTTCTGGATCTCGGCCAGCACTGAAAGAGCAATGGTTTCGGGCGATTCCGCGCCCAGGTCCAGGCCTGTGGGGGCATGGAGTTGAGCCAGCCGGCGCTCTGTTTGGGCATCGGTTGCGCTTGCGGGCAGATTGAGCAGGCGGGCGGCTTCGACGAGCAGTTCGCGGGTACGGCGCTGTGGGCCGAGCACGCCAATGTAGCCCGGCGGAGCGTCGAGCGCCAGCAGCGAGGCAAGAATCCGCGCATCCTGCTCGAAGCTGTGGGTCATGACCACTGCGGCGTCTTCGGGATAAAGATTGCCGAGTGCCGTTGGCGATCCATCGGGTTGGCCGCCCGGCAACTCTTTGATGGGCAGGATGCGGAGTTCATCGGCCAGGGGGAAGCGTTCGCGGGTGGCGAGTTGAGAGCGGCCGTCGGCAACCGAAACAAACCAGCCCAACTCCTTCGCCATGCGAAGAAGCGGCTGAGCATCGTCGCCGGCGCCGAAGATCCACAGGCCGGGACGAGCGGGACGGTAATCAGCCCAGGCGCGGGTTTCGGTTCCCTGAATTGAAATCCCTTTCTCCATCGACTTGCGGCTTGACAGCGCCACTCGGGCGAGGTCTTGAAGTGAATCGTCGCCGATCTGGCCTGGCTCGGCGTTGGGCCGGCGTTGTTGCGAGGTGTCCCGCTCCAGGCCGGCGAATGCGCGGCGGCCGAGGTGCGGACCCTCCAAAATGGTTGCCACAGCCAGTGGAATGCGTCCATCGAAGGCTCGTTCCAGCGCGGTCAGCAGCGACCCAGCGGTCGTGCTGCGCTCCAGAAGCAGGAAGACCACGCCCCCGCAGCCGGAGCCATAGGGCCGGTCGCCGTCCTCTTCGGCAGTGGAGTAGCGCTGGACGGATGGTCCATTGGCGGTCAGCCACCAGGCGCGGCTGGCCACCTGGGCCTCCAGGCAACCGCCGCTCACCGTGCCAGCGCGCAGGCCGCCTGCAGTGAGCAGCATGCACGCGCCGGGCTTGCGATAGCTGGAACCCTGGACCGCTACGACCGTGGCAAGAACGTAGTCCGCTTCGGCGGCTTCCAGTTCGCGCCACAGGGGCAGAATCCGTTCCAGATCGGTCATTCTTCCATTGTCGCTCAGACTTCAAGGATCTGCGATAGTCAGTGGGAGCATCAGCACGAGTTGTCTGCGGCAATCGTCGCCAACGCCTCACTCACGGCAGTTGAAACAAGCGTATCGGCATCGTTGCCGACCTGTGCCTCTCCATAGCGCGGATAGACAGTGCTGAGTTCGGCCACAACTTCAGGGCCGTTGACCCTCATTGGCCTGGGAACAGCTCCCGATCGGGAAGGATTTGCTTGCTCAGCGCGGCGCTCACGGTGGAAACGGGCTCGTTGACCACCTGGCTGAGGCGCAGCTTGAGAGCCACGCTGCACAGAATATACGCGTGGATTTCGCTGAAACCCCAGCGGCTGACGAGCAGGTCGATCATGCGGCCGGTGGCGGTGCGTGCGGCATCGGCCAGGTCCGTTCCCGTCTCCACCACCACCCAGGCGTCGGCAGAAGAGTCCGGCGCGACAACTTCGCTGGCTTCGACGATCGATCCCGCAAGCGGCTGTTTTTTGTGCAGATGAAAGCGCAACGTCACATCCAGCGGGCACTCGATGCCATTGATGCACACCTCGCCATCGCCCTGCGCCGCGTGGCCGTCGCCGCAACTGAAGAGCGCGCCGTGGTTGAACACCGGCAGGTAGAGCCGCGAGCCGGCGCACAGTTCGCGCACATCGAGATTGCCGCCGAAGGGGCCCGGCGGGCGAGTGCGGAAGGCGCCGTCGCTGGCGCGCGCCACGCCCATGACCCCCAGAAACGGCCGCACCGGCACCACCGCGGGAGCAAGCGAGCTGGTGGATTCGCCGTCGAGCTGCCAATGAAAGAGATAGGGCTCGTGGAAACGATTCTTCAGGAAACCCAGACCCTCGATTACGCTGGACCATCCCCAACCGCCGTGGCGAGTGGCCAGCACCTCGATCTGCAACACATCGCCTGGCTCCGCCCCCTCGACCCAGACCGGGCCGGTGAGCGCGTGGATGCGTGTGCGGTCGATGGCCAGCAACTCCCCGGTCGTCATGCCCGGCCGCACCTGGCCGCCACTGGCGTCAGCGCACTCGAACGCGACAGTGTCGCCCGGCTCGATACGCAACCGGGGCGGGAGCGAGCGGTCCCACACGGAGTGCGTTGGTTCGGCGGAGAGCATGTGTTCCGTCATGATTCCCCCACCCGCGCGGCCATCTGAACCTCCGCCAGTGCGTTGCGCGGCAATGCACTTGCGCCCACGGCCGCATGTGCATCTCAATTTAGCACGCGCTGGAGGCATTCTTCCTTGGCTCTGAGGGCCGGCCAAGTTAGCATGAGGCCATGCTTCGAGCTTTTCTGCCGCCGCCGACAGGCGTTACGCAAACCGCGCATCATCCGCTGCCGATCGTATTGCAATCGGACGCTGAAGGGCGGCCGTGAAATCCTCTGTCGCCGCCATCGTTCTTGCCGCCGGAGCCAGCCGCCGCCTCGGTCAGCCCAAACAGTTGCTCGTGCTCGGCGGAGAAACACTGCTCGAGCGCGCGATCCGGCTGGCCGACGAGGCCGGCGCCGCTCCCGTGCTCGCCGTACTCGGCGCCCATCGCGAGATCATTCGCGCTTCCATCGCCTTGAACCATGCGATTCCCGTGATCAATGATCGCTGGGAGGACGGAATCGCCACTTCCATCCATGCAGGACTCGCTGCGCTGGATGCAGTTGAACCCGGTGCGCCAGGCGCGCTGGTCCTGGGCTGCGACCAGCCTCATCTCACCGCCGCGCACCTGCGCGCATTGATTGAGACCTTCGCCACGCAAACTGAGCCTTCCATCGTGGCTTCAGCCTATGCATGCGTACTTGGCGTTCCCGCTGTATTTCCTCGCCTGGTCTTTCCAGGGCTCCTTGCGCTCCGCGGCGACAAAGGCGCGCGTACGTTGCTGGTTCAGCCGCCTTGCCCGTTGATCGCGCTGCCCTTCTCCGGCGGCGAAGTGGACATCGACCAGCCCGGCGATCTGCCGCGGCTTGATTAGGCCCTGCCTCTCGATCACGGCCCCGATGTCCCCTTGCGGCGCGCCGATGGGTACGAATCCCTGTGCCATACTGTGATTGATTTCTCGCCTCAGGGAGGCGGTGACCAAGTTGACGATTCCCACCCTGCCCAATCCCGAGTTCCTGCGCCGCGCCATCGGGCTGGCTACCCGGAACGTCGCTACCGGCGGGGGCGGCCCGTTTGCCGCGGTCATCGCGCGCCAGGGCTGGATCGTCGCCGAGGGGGCGAACACCGTGACCACCTGCCACGATCCCACGGCTCACGCCGAGGTGAACGCCATCCGCCAAGCGTGCAAGGCACTGGGCACATTCAGCCTGGCCGGCTGCCAGCTCTACACCAGTTGCCAGCCCTGCCCCATGTGCCTGGCGGCTTGCTACTGGGCCCGGCTCGACGCCATCTACTACGGCTCCAGCTCCGAAGATGCCGCCCGCGCCGGCTTCGACGACGCCTTTCTTTTCGAAGAGTTTCGCAAAGACCCGTCCGCGCGCGCGCTCCCGGCCACGCAGTTGCTCGGCGACGAAGCCTGGGCCAGCTTTGCCGCCTGGATGGCGTCGGCCGGCAAGGTCGAGTATTGATGATGAGCCGGCGGCGACTCGAACGCACAAGCTGGCGGCCGGATTGCGGCAATTCCCTCAAATGAATATCAATCCTGTTCCGGCAAACGGAGCTTCGAACGCCGGAGGCAACCGCCAAACATTTACAGATCCACGCATCCTGCGTTCCCGTGAAGTCGGGCGGCATAACCCATTGATTCTGCTTTGGTTAAGTGTGACTCCACAGCGCTACAGTTTTATGCAATCTGTGTTCCTGTGCAGTTCGCCTGGATAACCTATTGATTCTGCGTTGGTTAGAGATAGCTCCACAGTGCCACAGGCAAAACGCGCCTTTTTTTGCGGGATGGAGCATATTCAGGTTCGCGACCAGGGAGGCGAGCGCAATTGGAGTGATGTTTTTTCATGAGTTCGCAATGCGGCGGCTCATCGTACAGATACCCGAAAACGTGACACGTCCTTCTTGCAGGCGTTGAGAAGCTCTATACCATCTATTCTCAATCTGGAATCAAGGACGTGTCTGCAGTTGGCGCCCTATCGCCCGGCAATTACCGCTGGTTCCGGCGCACCCTTCGGAGATGACAGATACCCTGTCACTGTGTTCTTTGCGCTCACGTTGTTGACCACGATCTCAAACAACATGGGTTCCTTGCCGCTGTAGAACTGAAGCGGCTCGTTCAGGCTCTTGTCTTTCTTCTCGTACTGCTTGTCGTCGGAATAGACGGCGATGGTGTACTTGCTCCTCTTCGAGTCTGCTCTCTTTAGTTCCAGGCTCACTGTCCCCACCTGCTGCTTCACACCCTTCACCAGCGTGAACTGGTAGTAGTTCCGGTCGCCCTTGTGCTTCAGAATCTCCAGCTCGGCGCCATTACGCGCAATCAAGGAGCTGTGTCCATTCAGATCGCCCTTCATTGACGTCATCTGGGTGTTGGTGTCGGCCAGGTCGCTCTGCGTCTTGGCCACATCGGTCTTCACGCCGCCGACATCCGTCTGCACTGCGGTCACCTGCCCCTGCGTCTGCTGTTGCGCGGTTGCCAGCCGTGCTGTCGTCTGCTCCCCGCGAACCTCGCGGACCTGCAGCGCCGCCGAGCGCGTATCCAGTTGCTTCTGCGTCAGGCCAAGCGA
>Ga0182014_10006512_pt1 | contig 12532 bp, 10 predicted proteins | sample 612S2DmetaG_FD_120489 | JGI IMG/M metagenome (GOLD analysis project Ga0182014, IMG submission 120489) | Permafrost microbial communities from Stordalen Mire, Sweden - 612S2D metaG | ecosystem: Environmental > Terrestrial > Soil > Wetlands > Permafrost | place: Sweden: Stordalen | collected... | reverse complement strand
TCCCTTGTTCGGCAGGTTTAAGTGAAGAAGAACAGAGTAGGGTTATTGAAGAGGTCCGCGCCATCGCGGCCGGTGCAACTCCCGAAGAAGCTCCGATATGCAATTAGCAGAGGCTAGGGAACTAGTCAACTCAGAGTTTGAGCATTGCGGGCTCTTCATGCATCAGTTGATGGCCCAATTGTTCCCCATCTGCCGGAGTATTACCGGTGATGGTGTGCGTGAAACGCTTCGCATTCTTCAGGGGCTCATCCCACTCAAGGTCATTGAAGTACCTTCCGGGACAAAAGTTTTCGATTGGACTGTTCCAAAGGAATGGAATATCCGAGACGCCTTCGTCCTCGATCCAAAAGGGAGAAAAATCATTGATTTCAAGAAGAACAACCTGCACGTGCTCGGCTACGCCGTTCCTGTGGACAGGTCGCTCCCGCTTTCGGAACTCCAGGAACATCTGTATTCGCTCAAGGATCAACCGGATGCAATCCCTTGGGTCACCTCGGTTTATGAAGAGCGGTGGGGTTTTTGCCTTGCGCACAACGAGCGTGCAAAACTCGAGGAAGGGACTTATCGTGTTTTCATTGACAGCGAGCTAAAGAAAGGTTCGCTCAGTTATGGGGAGTTAATCATACCAGGGACCTCGAGCAAAGAGATTTTTGTCTCCACGTATATTTGCCATCCGTCCATGGCGAATAACGAGTTGTCTGGTCCGGTGGTGACAACCATGCTGGCAAGATGGATTGCCAGCGAACCACGCCGATTTACCTACCGCATTATTTTTATTCCCGAGACGATCGGCTCCATCACCTATTTAAGCAGGAATTTGGAGTCCATGAAGAAGAACATCGTAGCCGGGTTTAACTTGACGTGTGTGGGAGATGAGCGTGGTTATTCATACCTTCCTTCACGGAACGGATCCACGCTCGCAGACAAGGTAGCGCTTAACGCTCTGCGGTCCAAGCATCCGGATTTTAGGCAATATTCCTTCCTGGAACGAGGCAGCGATGAGCGACAGTATTGCAGCCCGGGTGTTGACTTGCCCGTGGTATCGCTGATGCGCACGAAATATCGAGAATTTCCCGAATATCACACGTCGCTCGATAACCTGGAGTTGGTTACGCCGGCCGGGTTGGAGGGAAGCTTTGCTCTGCATAAAGACTGCATCGATTTGCTGGAACGCAGCAGGGTTTACAAAATACGTTGTCTCGGTGAACCCCAGCTCGGGAAGCGTGGATTATATCCAACCATCGCCACCAAAGAGTCGCATCGGCAGGTGACCGATATGTTGAACTTCATCGCTTATGCGGACGGGACCAACGATCTAATTGACATCAGCAATATCATCCAAGTCCCGGTTCGAAACCTGTATCCGATTATTGAAAAGCTCATCGCGGCAGATCTGCTGCAGGAACAGGTCACGAATTAATGTGGCAAGTTTCTGGTCAAGAGAACCAATCGCCAACAGAGGCACTTTGAAAATACTGTTCATGATGGCGTTGCGGAGCGGGTCGAAAGGGGTGAAAGATAAGAACATCCGACCGCTCAACGGAATTCCTCTGTTTGCGCACGCAGCGAAGGCGGTTCTCGATTCACAGGCTTATCGTGGGGGCGGGACGCTGTTGGTTAATACGGATTCCAAAGACTATGCGAGAATCGCGAATGAATACGGGGCGATAACTCCTTTTATCCGGCCCGAAAGCATGGCAAGAGACAATTCACCGATTCGGGAGGCCATCGCCCACACTTTCGATTTCTTCGACGAAAGAGCCGAGACTTTCGATTTGTTTGCCTTGATCCAAGCTACTTCACCGTTTACCAGCAGCGCTGATCTCGACCGGGCAGTCTCTGTGCTCAGGGACGAGCCGCGCGTCAATTCCGTCATTTCGGTAACTGAAGTGGACGTGCCCCCGGTTTGGTGCAACACGCTTGACGAGTCGCTGAGCATGAAAGATTTTTTGTCGAAGGAAATTCGCCAGAAGAACAGACAGGAGCTGCCCCAATATTACCGGGTTACTGGAGCGGTCCGGATTGCAAGATGGGTTGATTTCCGAGCCAATAATTATGATTGGTACTTTGATGATTCGAAGGCGGTAATCATTGATCGGGCGCGGTCCATCGACATCGACAGTGAGGAAGACTTTTCTTACGCGGAATTCCTGATGCACAAAAGGAATCCGATCACATGTAATCAGGAATGAACTATCGAGTAGCCATCATCGGAGCCGGGAGAATCGGCGCAATGCTGGACGAACCCTGGAATCCGCACATCTTGACCCATGCGCACGGATACAAGGCCTGCGAGGGATTTGAAATTGTCGGATTTGTTGATTGCAACCTGGAGAAGGCAGAAGCAGCTTCAGCCCGTTGGGGGGGGACCGCCTTTGAAAGCATCGAAAAATTGTTTGAGACCCAGTCCGTTGATGTGGTTTCAGTATGTCTACCCGACGAGTTGCATTACACAACATTACTGGCTCTGGCAGAAAAGCCGATCAAATTCATCTTTCTGGAAAAGCCTGCGGTGAGGACACCGGAAGAGGCGGATGAGGTTCGCACTCTCTACGGTGAACTCATGGTAAGAGTGCAGGTGAATTACACTCGACGGTTTGTGCCGGAAATCAGTAGCATACGGGAAGCCATAAGGAGCGGCAAATACGGGGCCTTTCTAACGGGGACGGGTTATTACGGCAAAGGACTGTTGCACAACGGCTCCCACATGGTGGACTTACTGCAGTTTCTGGTGGGGGAAGTGGGCAAGGTGGCTAAGGTCAGTGAAATGGCTGATTTCTACGACCAGGACCCCAGCGTGTCGGCTCTGCTCACCATGCGCTGTGGTGGCGATTTCTATTTGCGCCATATCGACTCCAGAAAATTTCACATTTTTGAAATGGATTTGACGTTCGAAAACAAACGGGTTCGGATCAGCGAACTTGGAACAAAAATTGAGAAGTATTCCGTCGGCGACAACTGGTTGTTCGAGGGGTATCGGACCTTGAACAAGGATGCGGAATTTCCGACGCAGCACTCAAAGGCGATGTACCACGCGATTGCCAATATTCGCAACAATTTGGACCGTAACGAACCGCTGGTTTGCACGCTGGAGGAATCGCTAGAGGCGGTGAAAACCTGCTCGAGAATTATGCGGGGACGCGCCGAGTGAAAGGGAGGAGAATACTGATTTTTTCCCGGGACCCCGGCGGCACGAACGCAATAATGCCGTTGATTAAACCATTGCGGGTCTTGGGCAATGAGGTGAGCGTCTACGGAAAGGATGCGGCGCTTTCCATTTATCGGAAACAGAACATCGATTGTTCTGACATCTGCGACACCGTTCCTTCGGGAACACAGGAAGAGACCGACGAATTCGTGCGAAAGATCCGTCCCGACCTGATTGTGACCGGGACCAGCTCAGAGGACTTCACGGAGAGGCACCTGTGGAAAGCGGCAGAGAGGGCGGAGATTACGAGCTTTGCCGTGCTTGACCAATGGACTAATTATCGTCTGCGCCTCATTTCCGAAGGCGGCGATCCGATGAATAAGCGTGCCACATCGGAGCTGATTGTCCCTTCCTTCATTTTCATCATGGATGAGTTTGCCAGGAAGGAAATGTGGGCGCTGGGGATAGACCACGAGAAGTTGGTGGTGAGCGGCCAGCCCTTTTTCGATTACATCCGCAAGACCGGAGACAGGTTCACGACGCAGGAAATTGAAAAATTGCGGCGGGAGCTTACCGGAACCCAGGGTGGCCTGGTGTTTGTGTTCGCATCACAGCCGATTGCGAGTGTTCATCGGAAGAACGGAATGGCGGAAGACTATTGGGGCTATACCGAAACGACAGTTTTGAAGAGTGTGGCAGGATGTCTGGCGAAGCTCACGGAGGGAATGGCAATTAAAGTGACGCTGGTACTAAGGCTTCACCCCAAGGATGAATCGAACGTCTACCAGGATGCTTTGTCAACTTCCTCCAACTCGATCAAGGTTGTCATTGACAGGGAAACTGACTCCAGTCTGCTTCTGAAAGCGTCCGATTTGGTTATTGGGATGTTTTCCATGCTTCTGCTCGAAGCGGCCATTTTGGAAAGACGGTTTATCAGCGTTCAAATAGGATTGAAACGGGAAAATCCCTTGATTTTCGACCGGATGGGCTTGGTGCGCTCGATCTTGACCGAGGAAGAACTAGAGAAGACGTTGCGCGGGATTTTGAACGGGAAGAAAGGGCAAAGTCCGAATCCGAAATTCGAGTTTGGAGCCACCGAGAGAATCGTTAAATACTTGGAGGAATATAGGTGAGCAAGCTAGCGCTTTTCGGGGGGCCGAAGGTTAGGACAAAACTCTTCCCGGCCTACCGCACCATCGGCCAAGAGGAGGAGCGCGCCGTAATCGACGTCATGAGGTCGGGAGTGCTCTCCAGATTCGTTGGTGGCTGGCATCCGGACTTTTATGGCGGTCCCCAAGTGAGGGCGTTGGAAGAAGAGTGGGCGGCGCATTTTGGTGCAAAGCATGCCATCACTGTGAACTCCGCGACCTCGGCCCTCTATTGCGCCGTTGGAGCCATTGGCGCCGGACCCGGAGACGAAATCATTGTTTCTCCATACACGATGAGTGCCTCCGCGACGGCGGCGCTGATCTTTAACTCGGTTCCGGTCTTCGCGGATATTGAAGAAGACTATCTGTGTCTGGATGGCGATTCAATCGAAAAGCAAATTACGGAAGTAACCCGCGCCATTATCGTAGTGGATATCTTCGGCCAGCCATACGATGCAGAGAAGATCAATAAAATCGCGACAGAGCACGATTTATGGGTGATCGAGGATGCTGCGCAAGCACCCAATGCGAAATATAAAGACCGGTTTGCCGGGACGCTTGCCGATATAGGAATCTACTCGTTGAATTACCACAAGCATATTCACTCAGGCGAAGGCGGCGTCATTGTTACCGATAATGACGACCTGGCAGAAAAAATGCGACTCATACGGAATCACGCCGAGGCGGTGGTTGAAGACAAAGGCGTCACGGATCTTACAAACATGATCGGGTTTAACTTCCGGATGAACGAAATTGAAGCGGCCATCACCAGGGAACAGCTTAAGAAATTGCCATCACTCGTGGAGCAGAGGCAGGAGAACGTAAATTATCTCGCATCCAGATTATCGACCATACCCTGCATCGAGCCGGCCAAAGTGCGTCCGGGATGTGAGCATGCCTTCTATATGCATATTCTGAAGTTCGACAGCCAAGTCGCGGGCATACACCGCAACCGATTTGTAGAGGCAGTCAAGGCAGAATTGCCGGCGATTGAGCTTCGCGAGACAGAGGGTGTGAAAGTTGTGGGCGGGTATGTCAAGCCGCTTTATCTGCAGCCGATGTTCCAACAAAAAATCGCTTATGGAAAAAACGGTTGCCCGTTCAAATGTGGCCATTCTTTCCGTGACGTGAGTTATGAAAAGGGAATTTGTCCAGTTTGTGAAAGAATGCATTTTGACGAGCTGATTAACCATGAATTAATGAGACCCTTCATGACTCGGCAGGACTTGGACGATGTCGTCGCCGCCTTTGAGAAGGTATGGGAAAACCGGGGTGAGTTGCGGCAGGCAAACTAAGACAAGTGTAGACCAATGCAGATCAAATTCTCTCCAGAGCCGTTCACCCGCGCGACAACTCGAGGTAAGCAGTCCTCAAAATGGAGAATCCGGATCAATCGTGCCCTGTCTGATCCTGGCGGATTTTCGTATCGAGCGCTAAACGCCTTTAGGTGGAAGTTGTATTTTGTACTTCTAAACCTATTGTGTGACGTCCTATTCCGATGGGGACACAAGCTTGGAATAACCGGAAACTTTCGGGCCAGAATGTATTGGAAAGCGGGTAGAAAGGAGATCGTCCCGCTTTCGCAATTGTATGATTTTCTGTCACAAGAGCGGCCTATGGGACAATATTACCCAACAGCGCCTAAGTGGTCCTCGCGAAGTCAGACGATCATCAATATGTTGTCCCCGTTAATAACCAAAGAAGATAGCATTCTGGAAATTGGATGCAATACCGGCCGAAATCTTAATCACCTTTGGCAAGCTGGATATAAAAACGTCCGTGGCATGGAAATTTCCGAGCACGCCGTTAAGCGCCTTCGCATCGAATACCCCTGCCTCGCGACGACTCCAGTTGATATTGGACCCGCCGAAGTGTCAATCCAGAAATATGACAGCAAGTCAGTTGATCTGATTTTCACTATGGCGGTCTTGGAACAGTTACACCCAGATTGCAGGTGTCTTTTCAAAGAGATCGCTCGGGTCGCCGGGAAATACGTTCTTGCGATCGAGCCGCGGCAAGGGCATCGTTCGCACATGCAATACCCTTGGGATATTAAGAACGAATTTACAGCTGCTGGTCTAAGTTACATCGATGCGAAACCTTGGAGTGTTCTATGGGCGGGCGAATTGACCCGGGAAAATGAATGGCAGGAGGACATGAATGCTTATGATGCATTCCTCTTCAAGGTCAACTAGGCGGCACGCTAACGATCTCTCTTTGGAGACAGAAACCACCACCACGGCAACACTCTTGAATTCAGTACTGCACTTTACGGTGTGAAGCCCATGTTCCGCTTGCTGTAAGTTCAGGCAGTGCTCGAGGGCAAATGCGTATTGTTGTTGACACCGCGTTGAACACGGGTTCCGCTGAGTACTCTAACATGGGTGATGTCGCCATGCTCCAAGTGGGAGTCAGGCGACTCCAGCGTCTGTGGCCATCTGGGCGAATCGAAGTCCTTACAGAATCTCCAACCAATTTGGCTCTGTTTTGTCCTGGGGCAAAGTCCTTGCCGCGAGCCGGAAGGGATCTGTGGGTCGGAGATCACGCCGTCATTGGGGGTTTCGACAGGGTTCTGCCCCAGACCGCATCTGTTGGTCTGAGTTCATGGGGCAGAGCCTGCCGACTCCGATATCCAGACACTTTTCGGCTACTGGCGGACCTAAGACTGACCATTCGAGATCGAAGGAACGTGAGGCCGGACCTCAATGCTTTCTTAGAAGCCATGGAACATGCAGACCTGCTCGTCGTGTGCGGAGCCGGCGGATTCACCGATGATACTCGTCAGTGGAATATTTCGATTCTAGATACTATAGAAGAGGCAATTCAACGGAATATTCCGGTGTTCATGTTTGGTCAGGGTTTGGGGCCCCTTAGTGATCCCGACATTTTGGGGCGAGCGCGCAAGATCCTGCCGAAAGTAAGTTTGATCACTTTGCGGGGCGGTCGAGGAGGTTCGGCCCTAGCGCAATCGTTAGGCGTGAATTCGTCTCAGATTCTGACCACGGGCGATGAAGCCGTTGAGATCGCGTATGAGGCCAGAGAAAAAGAGGCAGGCCACGCAGTCGGCATTAACCTTCGCGTGGCCTCCTATTCGAATGTCAACGGAGAAATGATAGACGGGCTAAGGCCGGTTCTGCACGAGTTTGCGCGACGGCATAATGTGCCACTGATCCCGGTTCCGATTGCTTTTCACGCTTGGGCGAACGACCATGTGACGATCCGACGGCTCTTGCAGGGATTCGATGACTATTCAGATGGTGGGATCACACTGGATACGCCATTGAAAGTGATCGAACAGATTGGGCGTTGCAGGATAGTGGTAACCGGGGCGTATCATGCCGCCGTATTTGCCCTCTCGCAAGGAATTCCAGTTGTCTGTCTCAGCGCGTCAGACGACTACAACGCCAAATTCCTTGGTCTGGAGGACCAGTTCGGCGCGGGTTGCGAGACCGTGTTTTTGAGTGCCTCGAACGCATCGGAAAGGCTTGCGGCTGCGGCCGAGAGAGCATGGCAATCGGCTGAGAATTTGCGCTCGCCCTTGCTGGCGGCAGCTCGGCGCCAGATTGCGCTGTCCCAAGGGGCATACGAGAGGGTCGCAGAAAACATATCGTTTATTGGAAGCAAGCAGAGCGTGGCGCGCTGATGCCAGAAATCTGATCAATCGATAGACATATCATGAGCCATCTTTTAATTTTCGCACCCTACCCAATTTGCCCCCGTCTTAATTTCTATGAAGGAACCATTGGCAAATCCTATCACGTGGGCTCGTGCACGATTGTGAACCTCGACCATAACGATCATGCCGGGTTGCTCTTCGCGGCGATGGAAGACGCCTAGAATTTGGCAGAGCATCTGCGCCCGTCTCTGTCAGCGCTGCGGGGGGTCAAGCGGAGGACAGCCGTGGCGCATACGGTCAGTTCCGAAAACTCATTCGGCGAGACGCGATCAAGACATAAGCGCTGCTGATTGCAACTTGGGGTTGAGGCGCATCTCTGTTCCCCACGCGGAGGATCCTCTACAACCTAATTAGTGACTCCGGCCGCGCTGCGGCGCAACAAACCGATAGTACTGTTAACATAGTCCAACAATGACTCGCATCCTTATATTTTCGCCTTACGCGTTGTGGGGCTTTCACAGCCTCTATGACGCCACTATCGCCAAGGCCTGCCGGGTTCGAGGCGCGTCGGTTGAGTACGTTCTCTGCGACGGACTCTTACCGGAGTGCGACCAACACTGGGATTCGAAAGCCAACTCGCCCCGGCCCTACGATATCTGCCAGCGCTGCCGCGCGGCGGCAAAACAGAACCTTGTCCAGCTCGAATTTCCTCATCGTTGGCTCGGGGAGTTCATCTCAGCGCAGGAGAAAGCGGCCGCCTTCGCCTGGGCACAAAACGTGCCTGCGGCCGGCATGCGTCAAGCCTGCTACCAGGAGATGCCTCTCGGCGAATGGGTGCTTTCGTCGATGAACACCTTCTTTCGCCAGTACCCTCCGGATCTGACCAGTTGGCACGTCGTAAGCGTCTATCGCGGGTTCCTGTACAGCGCCGCGCTTGTCGCAATTGGTCTGGGCAACTACCTGAGAGCCAATACAGTCGATGCCGCCCTGTTATTCAACGGCCGCCAGTCGATCACACGCGTCGCTCTCGAGATCTTTCAGCGCAGCGGGATACGTGTGCTGACCCACGAGCGCGCCGAATACCAGCCCGGTCGCGTCAATGTCAGAGCCAACGCGCACTGCATGAATCCGGAGCCGTTCCGAGCGTTCTGGAAGATGTGGGCCGACGTACCCCTCGAGCGTGACTCGTTGAACGCCGTTCTCCGCTGGCTGATCCAGCGCCGCTATGGAGCGAATCTTGCCTGGATTGCATACAACAAGCCCTCGGCCGGGACCGCTGCCTTGCGGACGAGGCTGAAGCTGACCAACGGCAAGCGCTTTTGGGTCCTGTTTACATCCTCGAGCGACGAAGTGGCAGGCGATCCCCTTATGCAGGGGCCTTACGATTCGCAGGCCGATTGGGTCCGCGACGTCGTGCAGTGGGTAGCATCCCGCAGCGATATCGAGTTGGTCATCAAGGTCCATCCCAACCTCGGCGGAAATTCATACATCGGCAAGGCAACGGAAGAGCTCAAGATCTATGATGAGCTCAGGTCGGACAACCCCGCCAATGTACGATTTGTCTTCCCGGAAGATTCGATCAGCGCTTATGCGCTGGCCGAAGAGGCCGACCTTGGCCTGACCTTCGGCTCGACCATTGGCCTGGAGATGGCCATGCTCGGCAAACCTATCTGTCTCGCTTCACGTGCGATCTACGAGCAGTGCTCCAGCCTATTTGTTCTCAAATCGAGAAACATGCTCTCCGAGCTGCTCGAGAGATGTCTCCATGCCTCTCCCTCGCGCGAGATTCAGCGCGAATCCTTCCGGCTAGCCTATTGCTATATCTTCAGGTTCGAACTTCCCTTCCCGGCCATCGAGGTTTCCGGTCTCTACGAAGGTAAGTTGATTTATCAATATCCTGCTGACTTTGCTCCGGGCAAAGATGAATCTCTCGACCATATATGCGGCTTTCTTGTGGACGGCAAGCCTTTGTTCGATGCCCCAGCGGTGGAAGAGATGTCCCGCACAACTGCTGAGGAGGCCCGCTTCTTCGCCGCGTTGGAGCGAGCGCCGGACTATCTCGTCGATCCCCGCTATGAGCGTTGGCTGAAGTTGCGCTCCCTGGGGCGGTCGGTCAAAGAGACGATTCAACGCATGCCCCTTGGCAACGGTTTGCTGAAAATCACCGGAGGAAAATGGCAGGCTTGGCTCAAACACATGGAAACTCGGGAGTCGGAGCGGTCGCGCTAGGCTAGGAGCGCAAAGGAATGCATAGGTATTTACGATCATTAGGTGCCGTGCGGCAGTTGGCTTTTTCAAAGTAGTCAGATCATCGTTCTCCGCGGAAGCATCGCGGGACTGACCACGATACGCGCCCTCAAGGAGTAGGAGACGAGAAGATCACTTCCTAACAATTTACCCACCTCCTAATAAGAGAAGAGCACTCGTTACCCACGATCAAGTCGAAGAAACTCGTAGCTCTGGGACTTGCTCGTTATGGATATTACAGTCATTCTCTGCACATATAACCGCTGCCGTACCCTAGCGGAAGCGCTTGAAAGCGTTGCTGCGTCCCGAATGCCTGCAGACATAAGTTGGAAAATGTTGATCGTTGATAATAACTCAAGCGACCAGACGCAAGAGGTGGCACAGGATTACTGTCGCCGATACGAAGGCAGGTTCCGCTATCTTTTCGAGCCGCGGCAGGGTAAGTCGAACGCACTGAATTCTGGAATTCGCGAGTCCTACGGCTCCATCCTGGCGTTTATGGATGACGACGTGATCGTGGCTTCGGATTGGTTCGCGGACCTTACCAGAGAGCTCCATGCGGGCAGATGGGTTGGAGCGGGAGGACGGATCCTCGCAAGGAATACTCCATTGGTACCTGACTGGCTGCCGATGGAGGGCCCGTATTCGCTGAGCGGCATGCTGGCGCTGTTCGATTTAGGAGACAAGCCGTGCCGTCTCGAGTGTTCTCCCTTCGGAACCAACATGGCGTTTCAGAAAGCCATCTTCGATAAGTACGGCGACTTTCGCACGGACTTGGGCCCTTGTCCTGGCAGCGAGATTCGCAACGAAGACACCGAATTTGGCCGCCGGTTGCTGAACGGCGGCGAACTGTTGCGTTATGAACCTTCTGCGGTCGTGTATCACGCGATTCCCGAAAGCCGCCTCACGCGGGAATATCTGCTTGCATTTTGGTACGATCTCGGCCGAGCCTCGATCCGCGAAATGGAGCACCGGCCCGATATTCTATAGTAGGAATTCCGAGACACTATTTCACCATGCTGAAAACCCTCGTCGTTCTAGGTCCGGCTCGCACTCTCAAGTGGGTCACGGCGTTCGACCGGCAGAGACGGTTCTATTGGAGAGGCTGGGTCTGGAGGACAACCGGCGAAATCCCCGAGCTTTATCGACTAAAGTTCGCCTGGCATGTGCCGGTTGGCGGTGAAAGCATTGCCAGAACGGATAAGCAGAGACGGTAACTGCAGGAAATTGGTCACGGCTATGATGGGGACTAATGGCACGCTCCGGGGGGATCAATGAAAGTTACAGTGGTCCTCTGTACTTATAACCGGTCCGAATCATTGGCCAAGGCCCTGGCGAGTGTCGCGCGATCCAAGGTTCCTGAATCGATTCAATGGGAGGTCCTGGTAGTTGATAACAATTCAGGTGACCGAACAAAGGAAGTAGTGGAGGAGTTCTCTCGCCAGTATCCGTTTCGTTTCCGCTGCTTATTTGCGAGGTTGACACCGACGCGGGAGCGATGGAGTACCTAGCAGGCAGCCAGTTCGGTGGTCCCTACGAACATGTGTTCGAATGGAATGATCCGCTCGGAATACCGTACCCGCCTGACGGCGAAGTGGAAAAACAAATTCCAGAGTCGCAGCATGTGATCCTCAAAGGCCCGCCGGGCACGTTGGTCTTCTGCGATACGGCCGAGTTTCATCGCTGAGGAACCGCCAAGACCAAGCCGCGCATTCTCGCAAACTCGGCGTTCGTCACTCCCGCCTCGCTTCACCACCGGCGCTATGAGATCGACGCCTTGGTGCGGGAAACTTTGTGGAGCCCTCCTGCAAGATTTGCGGTGGTGTAAAGGAGCCTTTACCGCATATATCTCGAAGGACGAGACCGAACTTTCAGCGCTCCGTATGTGCTCATACCGATTCGTATTTCTGTTGATGACGATCCTGGCGGCGGGGCTTAGCGTCTTGTTGGCATTCCGAACCAAGGTATCAAGGCTCAGACTGTCCTTGATCGTGACTCCATTTATTGTCGGCCTTGCGATTACTGTCTTTCAGTGCTGCGCGGACATCGTCGCCGCAGGACCGATTACTGTTGACTGGACCTCAGCGCATCAGACCATCGACGGCTTTGGAGCAAGTTCAGGGGGGAATGTACCAAAGCTTACATCGGCCCAAATGGATTTCTTTTATACCGACGTGGGTATTCACCTGACATTTATTCGCTTAGACATTTATCCAGATCTAGCCGATTGCAATGCCAATGAAGGCTCGGGAAACTGCGTAAAAGTGAGTTCCGGGGCAACTCTGGCAGCGGCGGACCTGGCGAATGCCCAAGCTGCAGTGGCTCGCGGGGCAAGGGTATGGGCCTCAGAGTGGAGCCCCCCTGGTTCCATGA